>Ga0209755_10000329_pt1 | contig 90394 bp, 93 predicted proteins | sample TergutCo191P1_FD_187301 | JGI IMG/M metagenome (GOLD analysis project Ga0209755, IMG submission 187301) | Cornitermes sp. P1 segment gut microbial communities from Petit-Saut dam, French Guiana - Co191P1 (SPAdes) (version 2) | ecosystem: Host-associated > Arthropoda: Insects > Digestive system... | reverse complement strand
CACATGACTCATTATACCACTATGTCAAGCAATTTGAAAAGAGGAATTTTACGTTTTTCAGAAGCAATTTCATCCGGACTGTCGCGCCCTGAATTCAAATTCATATCCCAACTAATTTATGGTATGCTCGCGGCGCACAGTTGCCATTTGTCTAAGATAGCACGCTCACTTAATGAAAACATAACCTTGAAGAAAACTATTGATAGACTATCCCGAAATCTGAGTGCTTTCAATGACAGAGATGCCATTCAGGACAACGTGGTTGAGAAGCTTAAGAGTTGTTTATCCGATACGAGTGTTCTAATTGTGGATGGCGGAGACATAACAAAGCCGTGTAGCCCTAAAATGGAATATATCTCACGTGTTAGAGATGGCAGTACCGGAGAGTATGGGGAAGGATATCACACTATCAGTGTTACTGCACTTACCCCTGAGAAGAAGATGCCTGTCTGTGTTTATTCAAACGTATATTCTGCAAGTGAGCCAGGATTCGTGAACGCATCAGGCGACGCCGCTGAGCAAATCGCGAGAATGAGTTTACAGGGTGTCGAAGTCGCCACACCTATCACAGTGCGCTTATGCTAAGCATTTATGCAGCCGAAAGACTAATTCCATCCGCCCCTTATCCTGAAATTACCGGCAACAGAAGATGCCCGTGCTTCCACTTCTAAAGTGCCTGCGGTATTGTGAGTAGTTACTAAAAGTAAATGTCCCGGAGGAATATTGCCATTAGCTGCAAACACTGAATTATTTGACATTCGCAAGACTTGCACTGCAAGATTAGAGGTATTGACGGAATCGTTTGCAATAAAGAACTGCCTTGAACCGGCAGTGGGTCTAAACACTGTTCCTAAAATTGTCCAGCGATTTACTGCCAGAAAAATAGTGTTATTAAAATTAAAGCGGTGAGAAGGGCTAACACCCTCCAAAAACTCATGAAGCTCCTGAAGCACAAATCCCATCGCTTCTGCCTCTTCAATGGTCATTAGTTCAATGGTTATACATTCGGATTCATAAACTATTTCTGAAAGTGAATCGTCTTGAGGCTCATACCTTAAAGTGACAGCACTTGCTTTTGGAGCTATTGATGCGACTATAAATAGTGCAGCTAGTAAAGCTGATATTGCTTTCTTTTTCATAATAAATAATACACCCTTTCCATGATTGCATGTTTATTGGTTGTTAATAGCGAAGCTACTCTGTTGGGTACATTAATAATGTTAACCAACTGTTGTTGCTTCTTGTTGCTTTTGCGACACGCTTCGCACCTAACTCACAGGCATCACCTCCGATGTCAGAAAAGTACCATCTTTTCATTTGTTTGTCAATAGGAAATGCATAAGTGTAGCCTTTAAATGCATAAATGTTAAGCTTCTCTATTTTTGAGCAAAATTCTGAGCGAAAACTTCATGTTTTTGCGGTCATATTCAGACCTAAAATCTCCGCCATATTTTTCTGTAATTGTTTTCATCTGAGTCATACCAAACCCGTGATTTGCCTTATCATGCGTCGTTGTCTGAAAATCGTCATAAATAAGTCCTGAAGCGTAGTTTTCAACGATAACCGATATGAATTTTGTCGTACCTCGACTGTATCGGCATAAGCAGCATTATAAAGTTAAACTGGCCCCTGCTTCCTTCTTATACCCCTTGCTTTGAAATTTTACAAGTAATTTCTCCAAATTGTACGATAGCCCGACTATGCACAAACAGAAAGCCCTGCTTTTGCAAGGCTCACAGCCATGCATCACACTACTCCCTAATCAACAAGTCCGTCAACCCTTTTCCAAACAATGAAAATACGGATGCCGCACGTTTCTTACCTGTGCTTTCGCCATACACAACAGCCGCAACAGTCACAAACATTTTTACAGTTGTATTCATAGGGGCTTTCACACTATGAGGAGCAAGCATCAACCTACCGGCTTGCCCAAGGCATAGTGCAATATCAGTAGGCGTTGTGTCTGCGCCCGCTATTCCTGCAATAGATATTCCATAGTCAGCAATATTTAGCATTTCGTCCGTTGTGTCGGTATAGTAATTCATAAGCAATCACCTCCAGCTTCTTTGTCATCTCTAATAAAAGTATATCATAATTTTGGAAAGAAGAACAAGCCCAAAAATGAACAAATAATGTAATAATAGTGAGTTAATAATGGTAATTTATCATTTTCGTGTTAGGTTGCTTGCAATAACAAAGAGAACCGCTTTAAGACATCACAATCTGCCGTTGGTCTTTAAGTGTTTATGGTCTACGCAATGGCACACACCTGAGCATTGGCTTGGACAAGATTTTAAGTTAAGTATTATTTATGCGCAAGGGCTAATTTTACAGAAGCAGGCGGCGCCATTCTCCAATTATCCCGCCCGTCGTAGCCATCGCGACTATCAACCCATTCCGCAAATCCATCAGGGCTTTCTATTAGTCTGAATAGTGCCTAGCTTTGATATTCTTTGGGAATAGTACACTGCCTAAGGGCGGTTGGCAGGGCATATAGTAACTGTAAAGCATTTTCATATGTGGAAGCATCATTTCGAGGATTTTTCCTATTTATTGTCCGAAAGTGTGCCTCAATTTTTTCTTTATAGTCAATGGGTATGGTGCGAGTGTTGATAATTTGCGTAAAATCCACCCCAAACTCATGGCGCGTGGAGTAAAATGCCATTGATGCGGTAGAGTGATTATTGCTGTTATCCGGATAACGACTTTGCAAATATTCATAGAAATTCCTTCGCACCACTTTAATATCCATATTATCAATCCCTCAAACATCCGATAGGGATTATCTTGACTCCGTCTTTTCGGGTGTATGCCATTTCGCCGCCCGTGATGACAATCAATAAATCCGGTTCACGGAGTTTTGCTCGTTTTTCGGTGTTGGCTTTTTGAATCAGCTGCTTCAATTCAAGTAAATGTTTTGCACCTTCTTCAATGCCGCTCGTTCCGAGCTTGAACTCAATCAACGCATATCGACCGTCTGAAAGATGGAGAACGCAGTCGGCTTCAAGTCCGTATCTGTCGTGATAATATGACACGCGACCGCCCATTGCTGACGAATACACTTTCAAATCTCTGAAACATAAACTTTCAAAGATAAACCCGAATGTGTTAAAGTCTTGTAAGAGTATGTCAGGCGACAACGCAAGTGCAGCAACGGCAATAGATGGGTCGGTAAAACCTTTTTTCTTGCTCGCTCGTATTACTGTTGCAGAGCGAATAGAAGGACACCATGCCTGAACATCTTCAATCACAAAAAGCCTTTCGAGTGCATTAAGATAAGAGGCTAATGTCGGTTCGGAAATATCCATGTGATTTGACGAAACATCGTCGAGAATAGTTTTATCGGTTGCAAGAGTTGATATGTTTCGTGCGTATGATTGCAGAACTGCTTTCACGCGTTCAGAACTTCTTTTCACACCATCAACGGTTGAAGCATCGCTGTCGCAGATGTTCGCAATGTAGTTTTGCGCTACAAACAGTTTGGCTTTTTCGGTTTTTTTTCTTATACTTGATGGCCACCCACCACGACAAGCGGCAAAAACAAGACCTTCAACCGACAGTTCAGATACAATACCATCAATATCATAATTAGGATTATTGAATAATTCGTTTAGTGGAATTTTCCCATTGGATTCATTGGATTCATACAAACTCATCGGATACATAACCATACGAGAAATGCGTCCCGTTCCGGAGTGCATGATTATCGAATCATCTACCGTCGTTGAGCCGGTAAGAATAAACAACCCATCTTCGTCACGCTCGTCAACTGCATTTCTAACGGCATCCCAAAGCACGGGAGCCATTTGCCATTCGTCAATCAAACGCGGATTAGCACCTTTCAATAAAAGCGATGGTTTTGTTTCTGCCGTTGCGAGGTATCCTTTTGTTTTATCGGGGTCTTGTAGCTTCAAAACACTTTTCGCTTGTTGCTCTGCCGTAGTCGTTTTTCCGCACCATTTAGGACCGGCGATTAAGACGGCACCGGCAGCATCTAATCGTTCTTCAAGTAACGTATCAAGCACTCTCGGCAAGTAATCACGCTTCATTTTGCAACCCTCCAATAGATTTAATAATTATTATACATCATGAATTTAGTTTTGCCAATAGTTATTTTGGTTTTTTGATGTTTTTTATTTTGGTTTTTTGATGTAACATATTTTGTGATTTTGACTCCGTTTGCTTCGCCTTCTTGCTACTTCCGCACTGAGCGACTTTGCGAAAGCAAGCCCAAAACATATTGCAGAAGCAAAAAAGGATCTCCGCACCATGAAGTCCCACAAATTAGGACAGCATGAGGCGGAGATTGAAAAAATCAAGTCTGTATTTGTTGCTATGGTTCATCTTACACCGTGGATTACGAAAAATGAATGTAGTATTTTATGGTCGTTACAGCGACAGCGGGCAGTCAGAGCAGAGCATTGAGGGGCAACGTAAACATGGTGGTTGTAATAAGAAGAATGTGCAAAAGGTATATATCGAAAATGCTGTAATTGACGGAGTGTTGTCGATTCTGAATGATGATTACATTAGCGACATTGCACAGAAAATTGCTGACCTATCCGCTAAAGAAAGCAATACCGACACCATTAAGCGACTTAAAAAGCTACTCAAAGAAAACGAAGATGCAAATGACCACACTTTCCGCACCGCCTTAATTGACACTTTTATTAACAAGATATACCTCTATGGCGAAACCGACGATGGCGGAGCAAGAGCAGAAATCTACTGCAACGCAACAGCACAAACAATAAACGGCCCCATAAACGGCCCCACTCGGAGTTCGTCTATGGAGCACTTGGCTCCCCCGGCGCGATTCGAACGCACGACCTGCCGCTTAGGAGGCGGCCACTCTATCCAGCTGAGCTACGGGGGAATATATACATACTTTGGCGGTTAAAGACAGAGGTAATAAACCCTCTGTCTTTAATATTTTTTTAAACTCGGAACATTCCGTACTAGAACGAAAAGTCGAACATTGAACCCGTCATAAACTGGTTTTGCGCTCCTACGCCTTGTCCCGGATTTGTTACAAAACTTGCCGGGTTGCGCTGCACGCTTTCAGCCAGTCTTGAAAGTTGGGCTCCGAAACTTGACCCTCTGCTTCCGCCTGAGAAGAATTCACTCAGCCTTCCGCTTTCAGACGCTTGGTTTAGCCTGTTTGTGTCGATTGTGAGATTGCCGTTTGAATTGACTCCAACGCCTATGCTTGACAGTGCGCTTGAGTTTGCGCTCACAATGTTCATCATGCGAGATGCGAGGCCTTGAGCTCTTGGGTCATTTGTTCGAGATGCCGCCGCTGAGAACATGTCGTTGAAACTGCTGACCAAATCGCGAACTGATTGTGTATTAGCAGTGCTCTGCTCTCTGCCCCAAGTGATTTGCGCAGGCTCTTGCGTAACTTCATTGAAAGTGGCTGTCACGCCGTTTCCGACGAACACGGTATTTGATGCTGATTGGCGCATTGCGCCGCCATCGACTGTAAACATAGAATTTTGTGCCGCACTTGCCATGTCGTTCGCGCCTGTTTGAGCTACCAAGTTTCCGCTGACATCGTTTAGTGTGAATGCATTTGCCGCATCTGCACCTGTGGCTGAAGATTCTATTCTAAGCATACTTAAATTTGTCTCTGCATTGGTCTCCACCGTGGCGGTGAATCCCATGCTTGAGTTATTGATGGCCGCTGCCATTTGTTGTTGGGCTTGAAGGTTTGTGGCCCCTTCGGCAATATTCACGCTAAACTGAGCGGTCATGTTTCCTTGTGTGATTGTGAACTGATTTGTACCTGTGGTGCCTTCAAACGCCGCACCGGACTCCATTTGGGCACCTTCATTTACTTGCCCTGCGGCGAGCTGGTGAATCGAGATCTCCATGCGTTGTACGCCGCTTGGTCTGGTTCCGGTGTGCTGAATTGAAACAGCACCGTTGTCTGAAGAAAGTGCGATGATTCTGTTTCCTGACGATGTGAGTTGACGAAGTATATCAGACACTGAATCTGATGCTGACCTTATGCCACTAACAAACCTGGCGGTGTCTGCACTAACACCACTGCCTTGCGCGGGAGCATTGTTAGTGGGCATGGAAAATAGATTGTTGCGACCAAGCCTGTTCGAATGCGTGGCCATTTGGCTTTGACCGAGCGCATTGAAAAAGTTATTTATGCTTTCTGCATTCATTCCTCCTGAAATTCTCATAAGCTACCTCCTTGTGTGCCGTGTACAAAATCTCCACCTAGAGTATACCCCATTAGTCTTGAAAAGTCAATGAAATTTCTATTAATTTTCTCATTCTATGGTTCATACATGACTTTGTCACAGGTGGTGTTGACATTTCTGCGAGTTCTTTTATTGCGGACTCCGGGTTCTCAATACGCAATTTTGCTACTTGTTGCAAGCGTTCCGAGAGGTTTTCAAAAGCTCCGGCTCTCATAATTTTCTCAATAGCCGCGATTTGCATAGCTGATGCATCTACTATCTTTGATACGTTGGCCGTGTCACAATTTACCTTTCTGTTTACAGTATTTCGTATGTCTTTTTCAATTTTTGCCGACATAAGTTGCATGGCATGTATTGGCGCCCCTATAAGCGTTAAGAAATCCTCTATCGCCGCACTCTGTTTGAAATATATGATGTAGTTACCACCACGCGATGTCTCCTTTGGTGAAAATTCCATATCTATGAGTAGCGAGTAGGTTTGACGACTCACGTTGTAGTGGGCTGTGACAATTTCAAGATGGTAGCTTTTGGACGGGTCTGTAACTGCACCGCCCGTGAGAAATGCCCCGCGCACAAAACTTGTGCGGCAACACTCATCTTCCAGCACACCCAGGTTGACATTATGTGCCAGCATTTTATCTTTAGAAAACCCATATAATTCATAAATTCTATCAATTTTTGCCGAATCGGTTATGGAATATATCTGCTTTCCGGATTCATCTTCGTCCGGCATCATGTCAAAAGATATCTTAAAAGCAAGCAGAAAAAGTGCAACTATGCGCTTACCGAGCACTGTATTTCCCGTCACAATTCTAATCTCGCGCAAGTTAAACGTGTTGCCATAGAGCAACATACCGTAGCACTCCGCAACAGCACAGCATTCTTTCATCTGTGTCTGCCTGCAAAGCTCTATTTTAGTATTGTAAGAATAGGATTCCACAGTAAACACCTCTGTCGGTCGCCCCTACGGTTTACCTTTTGTATACAATCTCGTTGGGGCATTGTTTATCAGCATGTCAAAAATTCGTTCTGCCAATTTGTCTGAATCGTGCCTGATTAATGTGTTGTCCGGCGAAACCAACTCGCATTTCACAATTTCTACACCTAATTTTGCTATTTTTTCTTCATCGAGTTTTACGGGTTCGTATCCTTCTGAAACGTATCTGCGCAGTATGTCTCTATTTATCTCTTTGGCATTGACAATGCAGTAGTCGAACAACTGTTTGCACGTGTGGTCAAAAATGCCCTGAATATGTTCTGATACTGTGTATTCATCAGTCTCGCCCGGCTCGGTCATTATATTGCATACGTAGATTTTTAGCGCATCGGATTTTTCAAGCGCAGTCACTACTCCGTCTATCAGAAGATTTGGAATTATGCTCGTGTACAGACTGCCGGGACCGAATACAATAACATCTGCGCTTCCAATTGCCTCGATACACTGCGGTAAAACCTTTGCATTTTCAGGCGCCACTGTGATTTTTTTGATTCTGCTCTTTCTCTCGCGCTTTGCAGAGGCTATCTTGGACTCACCAACAACCATACTGCCATCTTCAAATGTTGCCCAGAGGTGCACGTCATCTATGGAAACCGGAAGCACTCGCCCCGTTATGGAAAGCACTTCGCCCATTTTTATCACTGCTTTGTCGAACGATTCAGATATTCCATTTATTGCAGCAAGAAACAGATTGCCAAAGCTCTGCCCGCTCAAATTGCCCGCATCAAATCTGTACGCCATGAGTTTTTCTATTGTAGGTTCGGCGTTTGACAGAGCCTGCATACAGTTTCTGATATCTCCCGGCGGCGGAATTTGCAGTTCGTCGCGCAAGACACCCGAACCACCACCGTCGTCGGAAACGGTAACTATTGCAGTTATATTTTGCGTTATCTTCTTTAGTCCTCGAAGAAGGTTAGCATGACCCGTCCCACCGCCGATGCAAACAATCTTCGGCCCCTTTGGTTGCTGAGCTTTTTTCGTTCCCTGCACGGCTTACTCCTTCTCAATGTCCCGATGTATGCAATCCACCGGAAAACCTTGTTCTTCCAGATACTCACTCAACGCCTCAGCCATTGCAGGAGACCTGTGCCTGCCGCCTGTGCAGCCTATGCAAATCACAAAGTAGCGTCTGCCCTCTTCTATAAAGTGCGGAATTAAAAAGTCGAGCATGTCATAGAGTTTTTCCAGAAATTGATTGCTCTGCTCAAATCCAAAAACATAATCCTTTACGATGTCCTCCAGCCCTGTTCTCTTTTTCAGATCGTCGATGTAAAATGGGTTTGGCATGAACCTCACATCAAAGAGAATGTCCGCCTCTACAGGCAATCCGTGTTTGAACCCAAACGACTTAACGCTAACGCTGAACGCCTTTTGGTCATCTTCTTCCATGAAAAGCTTGTTTAACATGCGTTGGAGCTTGCTGAGAGTAAGTCCTGTTGTGTCAATTATTTCGTCTGCTTGTTCTCTAACGGGGGCAAGCATTTCCACTTCTCTTTTCACCGCTTCCGCCAAGTTTGACCCACTGCTGTCAAGGGGGTGCCTCCTGCGGGTCTCTTTATATCGCCGTATTATTGTTTCAGGTTCAGCCTCAACATATATCATCGTGATGGTACAGCCCATTTCACGCATTTCGTCAAATGTTTTGAAAAGTTCATCGATGTTTTCAAGCGCACGAATATCCGTGACCAGTGCAACGCGTTCATATCTCCCCTGCGTTGCAAGGCACAATTCTGCAAACTTTGGCATCATAGACAACGGCATGTTGTCTACGCAATAGAAATCCAAATCCTCGAGTGCCGCCGCAACTCGGCTCTTGCCTGCTCCTGAGATTCCTGAAATAATTACTATGTCCATGATTACGTCAATCCTTTCCGATGTCAGTTGATTTTTGCTTTATGTTATAATCTTCACTTCGGGTTCCAATACTATGCCGAACTCTTTTTGCACCGTCTCCTGCACATGGTCTATTAGTCTCATAATATCATCAAAAGTTGCATTGCCGTTATTTACTATAAATCCCGCATGTTTCGGGGAGACTTCGGCTCCGCCCATTGAATAGCCTTTTAAGCCCGCTCTTTCAATCAACTCTGCGGCATAACCGTCCTTGGGGCGTTTGAATGTACTGCCTGCGCTTGGTTTTTCAATTGGCTGACTCACTTTGCGCTTTGCGCTAAGTTCGTCCATTTTTTGCCTAATTTCGTTTTTGTCGCCCTTTTTCAATTTGATTGCCGAGGAAATTACTATGTCATTTGACTCAATGAATCTGCTGTGGCGGTAGCCAAACTCATGTTGCTCATTTGTAATCTCATATAGCCCTGTTTTGCCGCAAAATACCGTCGTGGTGTGGAGCACATCTTTCATCTCTCCGCCATATGCACCTGCATTCATAACTACTGCGCCGCCTAATGTGCCGGGTATGCCGTGGGCGAATTCCAATCCTGTGAGGGAATTTTCCAGTGCGAAAATCGCAACTGCGGAGAGTTTTGCACCTGCGGTGGCTTTGACGAAGAGGCAGTCATCTATCTCAACGGCTTTGAACATTGAAGTGTTTATTACCAATCTATCCAGTCTTTTGTCTGTCACCAGTAGGTTTGAGCCGTTTCCAATGACTAGCGGGACTACATCTGTTTCGAGGCACAGTCTACAAAGCTCAACTACTGATTTTTCAGTTTTTGGGAACATCATAGCTCGCACAGCTCCGCCGACCTTAAATGTCGTGTGCTCGCTCATAAGCTCGTATTCTCTGATTTCTATGTCGGGCTGCGTCTTTTCAATTATTCTAATCAAATGTGATATTTCTTCCGCTTTCATGTGCCGTCCTCTCGATTTACTCCGCCGATAAGAGTTGTGATCAGTCCGTTTCTCCGTTTAACTCGGTTGCTTTTTCTTCTAAATGCTTATCTATTTGTTTTGTGAACTCAACTGCGGCGTTGTAGCCCATGAATTTTTGGCGCTGGTTCATTGCGGCAACCTCTAATATAACAGCTAGGTTACGACCGGGCTTTACCGGGATTGTAACGGTCGGAATTTTTATACCCAGTATGTCCACCGTGTTTTCGGTTACTCCCAGTCTATCATATTTTGCATCGTTTCGCCAAAGCTCAATATTACAGACAAGATGTATGTTTTGGTAGTCTTTTACGGCACCCGAGCCGAATATTTGGCGTACATCTATGACCCCCAAACCCCGCAGCTCAACATAGTGGCGAATTAAGTCCGGCGCGGTCCCCTGTATCACATTTACGTCTATCGCCTTGATTTCGACGGCATCATCGGCGATAAGCCTGTGACCGCGCTTTAGTAGCTCAATAGCAGTTTCGCTCTTACCAACTCCGCTCTCGCCAACTAGCAACAGCCCAACACCATACACCTCGACAAGCACTCCATGGCGTGTTATACGGGGAGCAATTTCACGCTTAATAAGGCGTATTATTCGCGACATGACTTCTGTCGTGTGTGATTGCGTACTCAAAATTGTGGTGTCATATTTCTCCGCAGTCTCACGTAGCGCACCCGTCACGGCAGAACCATGGCACATCACGAGCGCCGGAACTTTATGCCCAAGTAGCTTATCCCACTTTTTCAGGCGCACATCTCTCGGCAGATCTTCCATGTATGATGTTTCCATCTGCCCGATGAGCTGAACACGTGATGGTTCAAAGTGTTCATAGTAATCAGCGAGCTGTAGCCCCGGACGGTGAACGTCTCCTGTGTATATTAAGACATCATCATAATCAGTAGACTTATGCATAATTTCAGCCTTCAAGTCCTCAGTGAGTTTTGTGAGCCTATAACTGTATTTCTGCTCCATGTGCCCTCCTTATGTGATGTGTGTGATATGATTTTATGTTTAGTTTATACAAATTGCAGCGATTTTGCAAGGTTTAAAAGTATTTTATTGAATAAATTGATTTTTTACTTGCTTTTTATGCTTAACTCTGTTATTATGGGCGGTGCTGTTTGGCAATAGTTAAGCAAAAAAAGCGCTTTTGCACTTAAGATTATGGAGGTGAGATCAGATGGCTAAATGTTCATATTGCGGCAAAGGAGTTTCGTTCGGCATTAAGCTCAGCCACTCCCACAGGCGCAGCAATCGTATGTGGAAACCGAATGTTAAGCGTGTCGCGGCAATAGTCGATGGCTCCCCTCGTCGCGTTCATGCCTGCACCCGCTGCCTACGCAACGGCTCAGTCATTCGCAAGTAATTTCGATTGTTAAAAACACCTAAGATTTGTGTCTTAGGTGTTTTTTCATATGGCATAGCTTTTGTATTATTTTTGCAACTGTTCAATACCCTAATGTCATTCTGCGCGTAGTCGCAGAATCCAACGAGGAAAACTCTATTTTTCAGGTTCGATTACCGCCTGCTAAACAATAAGCATAGCATCTCCAAACGAAAAAAACCTATACTCCTCTTTAACGGCGGTTTCATAAGCGTGCAAGATATTATCTTTCCCCGCAAACGCCGAAACAAGCATTATCAGCGTACTTTCAGGCAAGTGGAAGTTTGTAATCAATCCGTCCATGCACTTAAACTTATAACCGGGATAGATGAAAATGCTTGTATCGCCCGACCCGTGGGGTACTTGACCATTTTCGTGTGCTATGGATTCAAGCGTGCGACAAGATGTTGTGCCAACCGCCACCACTCTGCCACCATTTTTTTTGGTGCGGTTAATTATATCGGCAGTCTCCTTGGAGATTGAATAACTCTCCGAGTGCATTTCATGATCCTCAATTTTTTCAGCTTTGACAGGGCGAAAAGTGCCAAGCCCCACATGGAGAGTGAGGTAACAGACCTCTACACCTGCCGCCCTCACTTCGTCCAACAGCTCGTGTGTAAAGTGCAGACCCGCTGTTGGCGCGGCAGCCGAACCCGATTCTTTTGAGTAGACCGTCTGATAGCGCTCCGCATCTATCAGCTCCTCATGGATATACGGTGGAAGCGGCATTTTGCCTAAACTCTCCAACACTTCCATAAATATGCCGTCAAAATTAAATTCAATGATTTTGTTTCCGCCATCGCCTGTACCTATGACCGTTCCGGTGAGCTCTCCGCCCCCGAATATCAGCTTTGTGCCCGGCATCGTTTTCTTACCCGGTCTTGTGAGACATTCCCAACGTATTGTGTCGCCGCTTCCCTGCTCCGCCCCTGCCCCCGGAACTTCATGAAGCAAAACTACTTCCACTGCTCCGCCTGTATCTCGTTTCCCCAAAAGCCTTGCAGGGATAACCCTTGAATCATTCAGCACTAAGCAGTCACCCGGCCTTAAAATCTTTGGTAATTCATAAAAATGATGGTGTCCGAGTTCTCCCGTAACTTTATCAATTGTCATAAGGCGGGATTCCTCGCGGTTTTCCAGCGGTGTCTGAGCTATGAGGTGTTCGGGTAATTCAAATCCAAAATCTTTTCTTTCCATGTTACTCCTATCGAATTTTTATTTGCTTTTCTTTTTTCCGTATGATACACTAAAAGCCGATAATTTTCAAGGGAATTTAATTTTTATGACAAGGTATAAAGTAGGTATAGTTGGAGCTACGGGCATGGTTGGACAGCGGTTTGTTTCCATGCTTGCTTCGCATCCTTGGTTTGAGATTTCCGTCTTGGCGGCAAGCAGTCGCAGTGCAGGAAAAACATATGAAGAAGCTATTGCGGAGCGATGGAGTATGCCTACTCCCATGCCCGGCTCCGTTAAAAACATTACTGTATTAGATGCCACAGCTGAAATCGCCCGTATTGCCGACAGCTCGGATTTTGTCTTTTCAGCAGTTGATATGAAAAAAGAAGAAATCAGAGCCTTTGAAGAACATCTCGCTAAAGCCGAGTGTCCTGTTGTCTCCAACAATTCAGCTTGCCGCAGTTTGCCCGATGTTCCTATGATTATTCCTGAAATAAACCCTGAGCATATGGGCGTAATTCCGTTTCAGCGAAAGCGGCTCGGCACATCACGTGGGTTTATTGCAGTTAAGTCAAATTGCTCGATTCAAAGTTATGTCCCCGCCCTACACCCGCTTAAAGATAAATTCGGGCTTAAAAATGTGCTCGTTTGCACCTATCAAGCAATTTCCGGTGCAGGAAAAACTTTTGAAACTTGGCAGGAGATGGTTGACAATATCATTCCGCATATAGGTGGCGAGGAGAAGAAGTCTGAGGCAGAGCCATTGACTATATGGGGTAAATTGCTTGACGGCGAGATTATTTCGGACAACTCAATCACGATAACCTCTCAATGTGTTCGTGTGCCCGTTATAGACGGTCACATGGCTGCCATTTTTGCAAGTTTCACAAAAAAGCCTGATATTGCAGAAGTTAAGAACATTTGGCGAAACTATAGCGGACTTCCGCAGGAACTAAGTCTCCCATCTGCACCCAAGCAGTTTTTGCATTACTTTGACGAAGAAAACCGCCCGCAAACTCGGCTTGACCGTGAACTCGAAAATGGTATGGCGATCTCACTTGGGCGCTTACGTGAGGATTCGCTGTTCGATTTGAAGTTTATAGGGCTGAGCCACAACACAATACGCGGCGCCGCCGGCGGTGCGATTTTAACAGCGGAACTATTATGTGCAAAAGGGTACATTTGACGCAATTTTAGTCATTCCGGGCTTGACCCGGAATCCCATGAATAACACACATCGGGCGTCCCGCATACGAAAATCAGAAAACACAGCAAGACGAATGTATTAATAGAAGGGAATGGTCATTACTATGAAAACTCCGGTATTTAAAGGTTCATCGGTTGCCATTGTCACTCCGTTTCGTGACGGAAAAGTGGATTACAAAAAACTTGGCGAGCTCATTGATTTTCAAATTGCAGGAGGCACTGCAGCCATCACAATTAACGGCACTACAGGCGAGTGTTCAACACAAACCCTGGAAGAATCCGTGCAAACTATCGACTTCACTGTCAAGCACGTAAACAGCCGTGTGAAAGTTATCGCAGGCACGGGCAGTAATGACACTCAATCTGCACTCTACATGGCACAAGCCGCAGAGAAATCCGGTGCAGATGCCCTTATGATGGTCACTCCCTATTACAACAAAACTTCTCAGAGCGGGCTTGTTAAGCACTTTAATTTTCTCGCAGACAGAGTAAATCTCCCAATCATTTTATACAATGTTCCCGGGCGGACCGGTCTCTCCTTCACAGCCGCCACATATAAGGAACTCTCGAAGCACCCCAACATTAACGGAGTCAAAGAAGCTTCAGGTAATATCAGCCTTATAGGCACAACTCTTGCAAACGCTGAGGGTAATTTTTTCGTCTGGAGCGGCAATGATGAAGATGTTGTTTCCGTGATGGCACTTGGTGCGCTCGGTATTATTTCCGTAGCCGCAAATATAATTCCTGCTGATGTCGCCACCGTTGCAAAACTCTGTCTTGAAGGTAATTTCCGCGGAGCGGCAGAGCTACAGCTTAAAAATTTCGACCTCATAGAAAAGCTGTTTATTGATGTGAGCCCAATGCCCATCAAAGCGGCAATGAACCTCATGGGCTTCGACGTAGGCGAACCACGTATGCCACTGTGCGAGCTTAGCTCAGCAGATTTGGAAACACTAAAAGCCTCGATGAAAAAAGTTGGATTGCTTTAAAAACGGAGTATCATTATGCTTAAAATCATAAATTCAGGTTGCAGTGGATATATGGGGCGTGTAGTGACGAATATCGCGGAGTCCGACCCTGAGCTTAAAATAGTTGCAGGACTCGAAAAAGAAATCACGGCTCAATTTGATTTTCCTGTTTATAAAGACCTACGTGAGTTTCAGGGCGATGCTGATGTCATCGTTGACTTCTCGCAACCTGAAGCTCTTGATAACCTACTCGCTTATTCTCTCAAAAAAAATGTCCCCTTAGTTTTATGTACAACCGGATATTCGGCGGAGCAAATCGAGGCGATTGAGATTGCATCCAGAAAAATCGCCATCCTCCGAAGCGGCAACATGTCGGTTGGGATTAATTTGCTCCTTGACCTTGTAAGGCGTGCCGCTTTAGCTCTTGGTGATGACTTTGATATTGAAATCGTAGAAAAACACCACAGGCGAAAAGTCGATGCCCCAAGCGGTACAGCGCATATGCTCGCAGATGCCGCCGCTGAAGGACTCTCGTTTAAACCTGAAAAAATCTACGAACGAGAGAGTGTGCGTAAAGCCCGTGATAAAAATGAAATAGGCATTTCCGCTGTGCGCGGTGGAACTATTGTCGGAACTCACGAAATTATTTTTGCAGGACAAGACGAGATAATTGAACTTAGCCATACCGCAGCTTCCAGAGATGTTTTCGCAGTTGGCGCAGTGCGTGCGGTGAAGTTTATTGCAAATAAGACTCCGGGATTATATAACATGAACGATATTTTGTATTGATTTTAGTTTCTGAAAATGGTAAAATAAAAGTGAGAGGTGATATGAAGTGGCAGAATTTACTCAATATGTTAATGTCAACGAGGCGTTAAAACGTATCGGTGGCAGTATGGACCTGTATAAGAGGTTGCTTACGCAGTTTTCAAATGGCGACTATATTGGACCGCTTGAGCTTGCTCTTAGTTCCGGCGATTCCGAGGAGGCATCGCGCCGAATTCACTCATTAAAAGGTGTCTGTGCGAACCTCTCTCTCGTCAAACTAACTACTGCATCAGTGAGCCTTGAGAACATCATACATGACGGTGCTGATTATACTGAGAGCCTTGCGGAGTTAAAGAGTATTTATAGTGAAACATCAGCGCAAATAAGCGAAATTATCTAATCTCTGATATTATTTAATCTTGATTAGTTTAATTTGGCTAGCCTAGGAGTGTGGCAATTAGATGATAAGTAAGGATACTAGTAAGGATATCGGCAAAGATATTGTACTAATTGTGGATGATATTGAAATCAACCGCGTAATACTTTGTGAAATTTTAGGTGACGACTATCATATTGTAGAAGCAGATAGCGGGGAAGCTGCCCTCGATATTATTTTTGAAAGTGACGGCAGTGCTAAGCAAGTATTGCCGACCGCAGTTTTGCTGGACATTATGATGCCCGGCATTGACGGGTTTGGAGTGCTTGAACGAATCAAGTCACACGATAATACAAAGAATATCCCCGTGCTTATCATCTCTGCATCGGACTCAGATGAGAATGAATCTCGCGGATTGCTCGGTGGTGCCGCAGACTACATCACCAAGCCGTTTAACTTTGACATAGTAAGAGCGCGTGTGGATAACCACATCAACCTCGCCAGATATAACCACAACCTTGAAAAACTTGTCTCAATAAAGACCTCAGAGGTAACGCGCACATATGAATCAACCCTTGAAGTGCTTGCTACTATCATCGAATACAGAAATCTTGAATCCGGTGCTCACATTCGCAGAACAACACTTCTGACTGAGGTTCTTGTTGAATTTATGCTGACTACCGAAAAGTTCAAAGAAGCTCTGGAAAAAGAGAACATTTCATCTTTGGTAAAGGCATCTGCCTTGCACGACATCGGCAAGATTGCCATTCCTGACAGCATTTTGCTCAAACCCGGCAAGCTCACGAGCGAGGAATTTGACGTCATTAAAACACATGCAAGCATTGGCAGCCGCATCATTGACAGCATTTCTGAAAAACTTCCCGACAATGATTTGTACCTAAAGTATGCCAATGATATTTGTCATTATCACCACGAACGTTGGGATGGGACAGGTTATCCCACAGGACTGAAAGGGGAAGAAATTCCGCTCTCTGCGAGAATCGTGTCCGTTGTTGATGTCTATGACGCACTGACGAGTGTTCGCTGTTATAAAGATGCAATGTCGCATGAGGTTTCGCTCAATATTTTAGAGCAAGGAAAAGGTACCCAGTTTGACCCCGATATAATCGACCTTGTTCCGGATGTTGCAGAGGCTTTCAGAAAGATTGAAGAAGAACATAGAGATTAACCGAAAAAACACAAAAAACGCTCGTTCGAGCGTTTTTCGTATTTTCGTCCCCTACGGGTTTTATTCTCCACGTTCGGCTACTTTGGCGCGGCTTTTTATAATCATTTGGTCAACTACGCCAACCAACTGTGCAATTTCCGGTTTTGCGAGTTGGGCATCTGCGCCTACTTCTTTGCCTTTTAGTTGCATACGTTCATCTATCAGTGATGAGAATATTACAACAGGAATGTCTCTTAACACAAGGTCGCCCTTTACCAACTTTGTGAGCCTATGTCCGTCCATTTGGGGCATTTCAATGTCTGTGATAAGACAGGCGACTTTGGAGAGGATATCGCTTGTACCGGAATCTTTAATACGGGTTATGTGCTCCCACGCCTCTTGACCGTTGTTGAGAATCAGGAGGTTGTGATAACCTGACGTATGAAGTGCCTCTGTGAGCATTTTTCTGAGCAAATCTGAGTCTTCTGCAACGACAATTGGGATATGCTCTCTGTCTGCACCTGTGTATTCCGTGACAGTTGTTAAATCAATGCCTGTCTCAGGGCTGATGTCGAATGTTATTTTTTCAAAATCGAGGATAGAGATAATTCTGTCATCGACTTTTGCGATACCCGTGACAACGCCCTCTTGCCCGCCATAGATGACGGAATCGGGTTTTTCTATTTGGTTCCAAGAGATGCGGAAAATGCTTTCTACCGCATGAACGTGGAAAGCTATGTTCATCTTGTTGAAGTTGCTGATGATGAAGATGTCTGTCGACGGGTCATCTGATGGACCGTGTCCAAGATATTTTGCGAGGTCAACGATTGTATAAACCTCGTCTCGCGGTTGAAAAACCCCTTCTACACACGGGTGAGAAAGTGGCATTTCTTGAACTTCTTGGATCTGCATCAGTTCTGTGATTTTAGCTACATTAATGCCAAAGCTGTTTCCTGCGATTTCAAATTCCAGTATTTCAAGTTCATTGGTACCGGTTTCAAGAAGAATATTTGTATCAACAATTCCCATTAAAGTTTCACGCCCTTTCGTTTCTCTGCTCATTATTATAACCAAAATCCGCCATTATTGCAATAGCGGATTTTTGAATTTTCTGTGATGGAGAAATTAATTATTTATTATATCAGTAATTCTCACACCGTAGTTCTCGTCTATGACTACTACTTCTCCTTTGGCTATCAGCCTGCCGTTTACTACAATCTCTACCGGATCACCCGCTACTTTTTCCAAAACAACGATTGTTCCCAAGCTAAATTCAAGTATTTCGCTGATTTCTTTTTTTGCCCTACCGAGCTCAACACTGACTTGCAACGGAATGTTGTAAACCAAGTCTATGCCCTTTGCCTCGCCCGGCAAACTTGGGGCGTCGAATGACTGAAACTGCATTGGAGCTACGTCTACCACACGGCCTTGTTGTGCGGGTGGGTGCCCCGGAGGCGGGTATGGTGCTTGCTGATATGGGTATGGCGGTGGTGGGTAGGGTTGTTGTTGGTAGGGGTTGTACGGATCTGCAGCGGGATATGGCGGTGGGTATGGTTGCTGTGCGGGGGGTACTGCCTGCGGTGGAGGTGGTGGGGGTGCTGCTGCCACCTGGGGTGGCGGGGGCGGCGGTGGAGGTGCTGCCGCCGGGGGCGGTGGAGGTGCTGCCGCTGCTTGCGGCTCTGGTTTGGGTGCTGCCACTACTCCGCCAACTCCGACATCGAGGAATTGTTTTGCAAAGGTGCGGCTCACATCGTAAGGCATGAGCTGTATAAGCTCACTTTTGAGCAGTCCCTCAATTTCCATGTCAAAGCTGATTTTTGTGACTTTATCTGAATCACCGAGCAGTGTTGAAACATCGAATCCTACGTCAACTGCTGTGCTTTTCGGTGGTGAAATGTCTATCGCCGTTCCGAGTAACTTTGAGAGAGATGTTGATGACGCTCCCATCATTTGGTTCATGATCTCACTCATTGCACTCAGGTGCATTTCATTTAATTCAATAGGCTGTTCAACGATGCCGTCTCCGCCCATGAGCAAGTCTGTTATGAGTGCCGCATCGTCTATTTTAAGTACGAGTAAGTTTGTGCCTTTGATACCTTGGGTGTATTCGATTGTTGCAACAACAAAGGGTATTTGATACATGGATAAAACGTCTTTTGCGTCAAAAACATGAACCTGCGGGGTTGTGATGCTAACACGTTTATCCAAAAGTGCGTACATTGTGGTGGCAACTGCGCCCATGCTTATGTTTCCGACTTCTCCCAAAATGTCCACTTCATCATCTGTGAGCATACCTTCGAGCGATGGAACTTTCGACAGATCTAACTGAACTTTTTCAGGTGAATCTGCTTCCTCTGAGCCTGCGGCAGGAGCATCTGCACTTGCAATCAGGCCGTCTAACATAGCGGCAGCATCGCCATCGGATTCATCATCGGAGTCAGCTTCCCCGGCGGCACCATCGAGCAATGCGGCGATTTGCTCAGCAGACATAATATCTCCGCCACCGCCTGAAGCCGGAGGTGCGTCAACCGGAGCCGCAGGAGCTGCATCTCCTCCACTCGCTCCGGCGAGCATGGCTTCGATTGCTTCGGGTGACATCATATCGCCACCGCCTGCATCAGCAGGAGGTGGCGCAGGAGCTGCATCTCCTCCACCCGCTCCGGCGAGCATAGCTTCGATTGCTTCGGGTGACATCATATCGCCACCGCCTGCATCAGCAGGAGGTGCGCTGTCTTCTTCAGTTGCATCGCCCATCATTAAGGCATTGATTTCATCTTGCGAAAGATTCATTTTGTGCTTCCTCCTCGTTTAGGATGTCTACGACCTCTAGTGCATATTTTTGACCGAGGGTTCCAACCGTAGCGCGGAATTTTGGAATGTGCTGAACTTTTATCGTGAGTGGGCTGTCAAGTGTATGGTTTAATTTTATGACATCACCAACTTGTAGGTTAACTATGTCTGCCACTGTTGCAGGGGTTTGCTCGAAATATGCTGTGAGCGGGATTAGGGTGTTCATGAGGTTTTCTGTGAGAGAAGCGCGTCTTTCCTCGTGTTTGCCATCGTCGCGAAGCCCGCTTGAGAACCACATCTTTGTGTTTAGCTGCTGTGCAACAGGCTCAATCGCTGTGTGCGGTATGCAAATGCTCATGAGTCCTGATTCTTCGCCCATCGTTACATTTAAAATCACTACCACTACCGGTTCATTGGGGGCTGTGACTTGTGCAAACTGCGGACTTGTCTCGATTCTGTCAATCTGCATGGATAATCCAATAACCTTATCCCACGCCTCATCGAAAACACTGCATTGTTGGCGTAAAACTCTTTCGACAAGAGCCAGCTCTATCTCTGTGAATTGCTTTGAGTTCTCACCTGCTCCTGCTCCGCCAAAAAGGCGGCTTATGACCATGTATGCATATTCAGGCGACATTTGGATAATGAGCGAGCCATGAAGAGGTGGGGCTGACATTATCGAGAGGATAACGGGGACCGGAAGTGAATTGTTAAATTCGGCATATGAACATTCTTCCAGTGATAATATTTCGACTTCACAGGACACTCGAAGCACGCTTGACAGTGAACTGGAAAGGAGTTGTGCATATGTGTCAAAAACGACATGGAAAGTTCTCATCTGCTCTTTTGGGAACCTGTTAGCCGTTCTGAAGTCGTAACTTTTGACGTTTTTCAGCTCCGAGCCATCGGAATCATCTTCTGCCGCTTCAGAGTCGCCTGCCATGAGTGAGCCTAATAGCTCATCTATTTCTGCTTGTGATAATATTTCAGACAAACCGTACTCACTCCTTTAAAGTCAAATCGCAATTTAATCTTAATTTTTACCATTCTCCATTAAACAGGATTTTCACGGATTTGTCAAGCCATTTTGTGCTCTTGTTCTCATTCGTGTACAATATATTGCGATTACATTGTAAATTGTGTTGCCTTTATTTGTCTTATTTTTTCTTCGCGTATTTTTTCTACTATTTCGATTGCACCTTCACTGACTGTTATTTTTTTTGCGGTATTCAGCGTGATAATTGTGTCCGGTGTCTCCTCAATGAATTCAATCATATCCTCATTTACATAAAACTGCGATGATTTGTTAAGCCTCGTAACCAATATCATGAGTGTAGTCCTCCCTTTCTTGCAATATTTAGCATGTGCGGAGTTGTTCTTATAAGAACGGGCGACCGAGGACGGTCGCCCCTACATTATATCATTATCTTCTTAAGTTTACAATCTCTTGGAGCATCTCGTCCGTAGTGGAGATGATACGGGAGTTTGCTTGGAATCCGCGCTGTGTAACAATCATATCCGTGAATTGGTCTGCCATATCGACATTACTCATCTCAAGGCCGCCTCCGTTGATTGCGCCTGCGCCGTCAAGTCCTGCCTGACCAATCAGTGCCTCACCTGATGATGCTGTCTGACGGAAGATGTTACCACCCGCCACTTCAAGACCTGCGGGGTTAGAGAACATAGCTATTCCAAGCCTTGCAATTACGACGTTTCTGCCGCCACTTAGTACTGAAATATCACCGTTATCTGCGACTGCGAAGTTCGGAAGACTTACATCGCCCATAGGAAACTGTCCAAAAAACGCTTCAGCACTTGTGCCCATTGAATCCCAGTCAACTACGTAAGCTCCTCTTCCATCGTCAGGAGTTGGGTTTTCCATCCACTCTATTTGAGATAAAATTTCGAGTCCCAGTGGTTGAGGGATAATCGGAGTGTCGGGCATCATAACTCTTATAGGCGAGAGTACTGACAAATCAGGGTCACCCATAGGTACGAGTCCGAATGTGGGTGGAACTGAGCGTTGCAAGCTCTGGAGGGCACCTATACCTATGTTGCGAGTCATTGGCAATGGAAGGGTCAAAGGTAGGTCAATACTTGGAACAGGTGGGTCTCCTGCACGCACTGTGATTGCTCCTTCTTCCGCTGAAGGCCAAGGATTGCCGTTCACTGTAAAGGTTCCTACAGGTATTACGTCACCTGTTCTGAAGAACCCTCTTGGTATTATATTTGGTGACCCATCTGTCGCTACCGGGATTGTAAGCTGAGTTGTGCCCGCAGCCGGTGGCATCGGCGGATCGCCTGTCAGAGGAGCGAGCCAGCTGCCTCGTGGAATTACCGGATCAGCATCGGGATTGCCGGGGTGAACTTCTGCTGCTGATGGCCATGCCGGTATTTCAGGACGACCTTGATCTACAACGCCCATTTCGAGCGGAACAGTGTAGCCCATTACGAAGAAACCTTGTGATGTAACGAGGAACCCTTCGTCGTCAATCGTGAAGTTACCTGCTCTGGTGAAGAAGTCTCCGTCAGGGCTGCGGACTACAAAGAATCCATCGCCGTTAATCATCATGTCTGTAGGTCTGTCTGTGCGTTGGAACGCTGAGCGTGTGTGAATTACGTCTATTGTTGAAAGGCTGATACCAAGACCTACTTGAACCGGGTTTGTTCCGCCTTGTACGCCTGAGTTTGCCATACCTGCTGAGATGTTTTGGCTGAAAATATCTTGGAAAATTACACGGCTTGATTTATAACCTACTGTGTTGACGTTGGAGATGTTATTACCGATAACGTCCATTCTTGTTTGGTGGTTTCTTAGACCTGAAACCCCTGAAAATAGTGATCGCATCATAGTGCGTTTCCTCCTAATTAATTAAATTGAAAGTTGAAAATTGTGTGGGATAGGGGGACGGTTCCTGTGTCCCAACCCCGGACTATGCGGCGTTTTCGTAGTCTTCGTCGCCCGGTCCGTCACTTGGTGGTGTTTCTTCTACGGGTGGAGTGTCGCCGTTTTCCGGTCCATCATTGTCTGCCGGTGGTGTCGGCGGCGGTGCCGGTGTGGTACTTACTTCTGAGAATAACCATCTCCACTGTGTCTCGTTCCAATCCCAACGTCCGATTATGTTGGCGCCGTCTTCACTCAGTTCAAAGAATCCACCGTTCGGGTCTGCTCTGAAGTTCACTGCATTAGGCGGGCTTTCAGGTTTTTGACCTCTCGGCATTTCACTGGCGTGGTGGCGAATTTCAACGATTGTATTTACGGGTACAAACCGCGGCTCCCCTCGCCCTATGTCGAGTTCTGCGTACATAGTTCCTCTGTCAACGACAATCCCTGTTACTATGCCCACAACATCTGTGCCATCCACCGAGGCAAGCACTTCACGTCCAACGAGACTGTTTGATGTTTGCATCAGTCTGTCTGATGTCAGTATATTAGATGTGTTAAAGACTTCCCTTATTGCTGAGATAGGTACTGCATTTTCACCGATTTGGGCAAATGTCACACCGTCTCTCACAAATATGCTGTCCACTTCACCCGCAATCTCAGTCACTTGGCCGTTTACAACTTGCTCTGCAATTACAAACTTGCCGACCAGGCTGTAGCTCTGCATGCTTGCCATTGACTCAAGTGAGTTGTTCATGTTTTGCATTTGCTCAAGTGATGAGAACTGTGCAAGCTGTGATGCAAACTCGGAGTCGCTTGATGGGCTAAGAGGGTCTTGGTGGCGCAATTGAGCTGACAGAAGCATGAGAAAATCGTTCTTCCCCATTGTTCCGCCTACATTGCGTCCTCTTTCAGCACTCTCTTCAACCTGTCTTGCACGATCTGCCGATCTTTGCCACTCAGTTTGATTGTTAAGATTTCTTACTGCATCTAATACTGACATAAAAATACTCCCTTCTTAGCACCGAGTTCAGAAGCTCGTGCTAATTGGGGGATCCATCCCGTAGTGCATCTTGCACTATATTTTATAGCGAAAAATCCGTTTTCACTATTTAAGTTACTATGCGCTGAACTCTACTGAACTTAATCCTGCATCCATATAGTAGTCCATTATGTCCGGTAGTGTGGTGTAATATGTTACCCCATCTTTTGCATCTACCTTCTGTTCCCTTCCGCCTGAGTGTGAGCCTTTTTTCTGCTCTCCTCTTGAATCTCCTGCGGACGTACTGCTGTGGTTGTATTCCATTCCTGTATAAGCTACTTCCACTCCAGCGACTGCAATTCCCTTGTTTTGAAGTTGTTCTATCAGCGCTGTGAGCTGAGAATTTAACATTCCTCTGACTCCGCTGTCCTCTGCGTTTATCTTCACATGGAGTCCGGCTGCATCTATTGCTACTTCGAGTGCCACGCTTCCAAGATGTTCAGGGTTTAGAGTTATGGTCATGGCGCTTCTTGTCTCGTTTTGCATTAATTCAACGCGTTGTACCAGTTCTTGGAATAAGTTTTCCGGTTTCACCGGGGCATTTAATGTTGCTTCCGACATCTGTTGAACTCCTGTGAATTGGTGAGTTTTGATGCCTTCTGCAATGGGTACTACTGTTTCTGTTGACTGAAGTGGTTCCGAAGTTTCCGTGTTTTCTCTCTGTGTCTCTACATTTCTTGAACCATTTTCATTATCCAAGGGGCTCGGATTTTCGTTTTCCGAAAATTCTGACATATTCCCGTTATTCTCTTGATTGTCAATTGTTTCCGGCATCCGTGCCTCTACATCTTTTGCGGTTATTGGGGCTGTGTCGGGTTTTGTCTCTGTAATGTTTAACTGCTCGACACTCGCCGGTCCCGCTTGGTATGTAGTTTTAGTTTCTGCATTTACTGTTTCAACCACTTGCTTTACTTCTGCCTGCACAGGTTTTTGTGCTTGAATTTCTTCATTTAGCTTTTGTTTAAAATCCTGTGGAATTTCATTTGCGTCAGCTTTTTGTGATTGAATCGGTATTTCTTCTGAGCTTACAATCTGTTCTTGCGGTATTATCTCTTCAACATTTTGATCATAAGCTATTGCAGTTCCTGTGTTTCCCTCGATAATAAAAACGATTTCGGTTTGGTTTGCGACAACTCCGGCTGTTTGCATTATTCCATCTAAATCTTCATCGTCATCTATCAGATTTTGCTTCTCTGTGCTGATAGGTTCTGTTATATCAGTTGGTCTGCGTCCGGCGTTTCGCCTGTTTGAGTCCTCTCTGCCGAGCTCCTGCTCAAAGACTTGTGTGAAGTCTTGTCCCGTATTCTCACCGGCTCTTCCGCGTGCTTGCCGGCCACCTGCGCCGGGCTCTGTCCGGGTAGTCATGAGGGACATAACATCCATCATCTGTTGCATGGCTTCACCTCCTATACTCTAAGTATCGTCACATACCCTGCCAAAGATTAGTGTTTTAAGAAATATTTTTTGAAATGTGTAACAAGACAGGGGGACGGTTCCTCTGTTTTTTAGATCGCGTCTCCCTTGACTTTTAATCTGGTATATATGTATTATGAAGTTAGTAAAATTTTACGAAAGGGCTGATATTAAATGACTACTGTACCTGTATCAGATTTAAGAAACTATAATAAAGTGTTAAATCAGGTTTCTTACGGAAATGAAGTAGCGCTCACTAAAAATGGAAAAGCTCAATATGCAATCGTTGAAATGGAAGAACTGGAGCGCCTTCGCGCCTTGTGCCTGCTAATGTCGGAGATTAGAAAATCTGAGTTTGATATTGCCGCAGGTCGTGTTGTTACACTTGGAGATGCACGCAAGGAATTCGGACTATGACTGTGTCATTCAAAGTCATAGCAAGAGATAGATATAATTGCATTTCAGAGTGCAAAAAGAACATACCTAATAATGTAAAACTCATTGAGTATACTGATATATTTAATGTGCCATAAGCAGAACCGCCCCTCTGTCTTATGGATTACCAATGCCTAATGAAGATAATTCTATATATAGTAGCTCTGTTCGCTCGGTGTCGCGGAAGCTGATGAAAATTGCACTTCCCCTGTGTCTGTCAATTCGAATGGTCGGTGACGAATCCGGCCTTACAAACAGCAGTCCCGCGGTAAAATTACCTCTCCAGGCTCCACCGTTGTACCCGTTTGTTCTCCTGCCTACGCCTATTTCCCTCATACTCAGGTCTAACAGAGCAATATCGGCAATGTTTGTTAACTCAACTCTCGTTCCATACATGGCGCTAATGTGCATACTGTCGCCCTGTATGGTGACAGCTAAAATAATGCCGCCAAGGTTACCGGTGAAAGCAGCCGCAATCCCCCAAATATTTGCGGCAACAAATCCCAAAAATATCAACTGAATCCACCAATCGAATTTAGCCTTAAACTTCATAAAAACTCCCACCTTTCATTTTGCACTTTATACCATTATCTATACCATGTCAATATTTTTTATGCCTTTTGTCTGCGGCAAGCATGGGCAACAAGACAAGGGAACCGCCCCCTGTCTTTGCTTCACTAATCAGACAATGGAAACACATCATCCACAAAGAATCCTGCAACAAACCCATCCTCATTGAATACCACACGTAGGACTACAATAAAATGCTCGTGAATGGTTGTAACAAGGCAGAGGAAAAACTCTTCTGCGATAATGTTCTCAATTTCATCAATGTGATAAAACTCCCCAACTTCACCAATAATAGCTTCCCATAATACCTGCATGTCAGCCGCGCCCGCAGCTCCTGCCATTACATCGTCAAACATAGCCACGGCACCGTCAAAATCGCCTTCTGCCATTGCTGACACAAAAGCTTCGGCACGTTGATTGTAAAATGCCCAATCGACTTCGGTTGTTGCTGTGTCGTTCGTATCCGCTGCATCTATGGGGATTTCTTCAGCTGCGGTGTCACTTGGCGGGGGCGTATCGACTGCGGTGTCACTGCTGTCGTTTCCGCAGCCTGCGGTGATAAATAGTACCAGCAGTGCTAAAGATAAAACCGGCAATAGTTTGTTTAATACTTTTTTCATGATGATTCCTCCTTGTTTTGTGTTATGATATACATTATATAAGGCTATTTCTTGTCTGCGAGTTTTTGCAGTAACTATCATGATTTTTGCAGTAACTATTTTTTGTGACTTTCACCGCCAAATATGATAAAATTTACAAAGATATATTCATAATTAAAATATAACTATTCACCAGGCTGGCAGATGATGGGCAGTTTGCCCTGGTTTTTCGGGAGAACAGCGGTGTAGATCCCGATGGCTCCCGAAAAATCAGGGTGAATTGCCCATCATCTGCGAGAGTGATGAATAGTCATTAAAAAGGGAAATGGTCATTATTATGATTCATATAGCAATCTGCGATGACGAAGCTAAAATATGCTCAGACTTGGAGCGCACATTGACAGACATATTCGACCGAGTGAAGGTTGAATGTGAAATCGACGTGTTGGCAACAGGGGAAGAGCTGTGTCGCATGGTTGATACAGGGGCGCACTATGATTTAATTTTCCTTGATATCGAATTTGCTAAAAGTGAAATCAATGGCGTGGATACCGCACGGTTCATTCGTGAGTCTCACCAAAACCACTTGGTTTCAATTGTCTTTGTTTCTTGGGAAAAGAAATATGCCATGCAACTATTTGAAATTCACCCTATGGATTTTCTCATAAAACCTTTAGAGTATGAAAAAGTCGACAAAACTGTGAGGACTTTTCTCAAGATTGCCGGACTCTGGTCTGGAGAATTCACGTATAAAAAAGGTCATGATATATATAAAGTGCAGGCAAAGAACATTTTATATCTTGAAAGCTCCGACAGAAAATTAATTCTTCATCTAAACGATGGCAAAAAAGAAGAATTTTATGGGTCTTTGAAAGAGGCATACAACGAACAGTTGCACAGATTGGATTTTCTGTTTATTCATGCTGCCTATGCGGTCAACTATGACTATGTGACCGTAGTAAAGTTCAATCAACTCATTTTACCGGGTAATCTACCTGCCTTACCCATTAGCCCCAACAGAAGAAGCGAAGTTAGGGAACGGTATTACGAAATCATTAAAAGGAGGAGAGGCTCATGAATACGATTGTGCTTTTTATTTCTCATGTTTTTGCTGCTCTTGCCGCGGAGAGGATTATAAGTGCTTTTTTTGAAAAAAGGCGTACACCGCGAGTTGTTTTTATTCTTTCATATGTATTGATTTGGGCGTCACTGAATTTCCAAAGCTTGTGGCCGCACCCCGGCATTGCTGTTCCAATTTATTATGTTACATTGTTTATTGCAACGCTTAACTATAAATCAACAATGACAAGGCGGCTCTGCGCGTTGACGGGAGGTCACCTGATTTTAAACTCGGGTACAATAGTTTTTCAAACATTTGCATTTTTTACCTACGGAATGTTTGCTTATATTTTGGAAACAGCTCTCTTAGTTGCTACCGCAATCATTTATATCGCCGCATTTGCTTTGCACGGATACTATAAAAAGCAGTTAACGCTTACGCAAAATATGCATAAACTAATGATTCCATTTCTGTTTGTGCCTGTTACACAAATTATTCTTATTGCTTTTATGCAAATAGATTTTGGTTTTGCCGGTATAATTCAGCTTACTTCCAACGGACTTGGCATTGCGTTTTTGTTCTTTTACTTATACTACAGCGTTTCAAAGTCAAATGAAAAAGACATAAAATCAGCACTACTCACCCAAGAGAGGGAATATTATTACACCCAATGCAGGCTCATGCAGGAGTCGATGGAGCAGGTAAAATCTCTCCGCCATGACATGAAACTGCATTTGGCAACGGTAAGAGATTTTACTCTAAGTGACAAATCAAGCGAGGCAACAAACTATCTCGATGACTTACTGGATAGTGTAGGCGAAAGCGAGGTCTACAGCGACACCGGAAACATCGCTTTTGACAGCATTATCAATTTTAAATTGAAAGATGTTTTGAGTAGCAGTATTAATTTGCAGGTAAATATCCTTGTACCACCTGAGCTAAGCATTGAGGTGTCCGATGTTGTAACCATTCTCGGCAACCTCTTAGATAACGCTTTTGATGCTGTGGCAAAGGTTGAGGACAAGATGATTAAGCTTGATGTTGAATCAAGCAAAGGCAGTCTTTACATCAAAATTGACAATACGTTTGATGGTGAAGTGAAGTACGCAGATGGTGCTGACAATGCGGAGGGATTAGACCGGGTGATTGTCTCGCGAAAACCCGCAAACGGACACGGCTACGGCCTGAGCAACATCAGGAAATCCGCGGAGAAATATGATGGACATATAGACGTCAGCCATGAGGGAAATATTTTCTCCGTGGGGATTCTACTTTATGTGTAACCACAAGGGGGACAAGACAGGGGGACGGTTGAGCATACTGTTTAGTTGAAAACCCCACTTGACAAATCTAAAACATTCGTATAATATAGACTCATGAGTTACGAACTCGTAAGATAGCGAGGTGAATGTTTTGTTTGTTGGCAGAGACAGCGAACTGGAAAAGTTAAACAAAATGCACGCAGGAAGCAAATTTGAGTGTGCTATTATATACGGTAGGCGGCGTGTCGGAAAAACATCGCTGATTCAGGAATTTATTAAAGATAAAAAAGCAATTTACTTTCTCTCACTTGAAACAAGCGAGAGTATGAACCTTGAAAATTTCTCAAAAAGTGTTTGGAACACAACCAAAGAACAAATTAAAACTAAACCCCGATTTACAGACTTCATAGACGCACTTGACCTGATTTCCGATTTGGCAGACGGGCAGCGGCTTGTATTGGTTATTGACGAATACCCATATCTTGCAAACGCAGTTAAAGTAATGTCATCAATACTGCAAGCTCATATTGACACTAAGCTGAAAAACACTCAACTATTTCTGATATTATGCGGCTCATCAATGTCATTCATGGAAAATCAGGTACTTGGATATGAAAGCCCGTTATATGGCAGAAGAACAGCGCAGTTTAAGATTCAGCCACTGAACTTTTTTGAATCTATTGAATTTCACAAGGAATATGATATATTCGACAGTGCCTTAGCATATGGAGTCACAGGCGGCATTCCGCACTATTTAGCACAAATAGATAGCACCGCGTCGCTAAAGGATAACATTATAGATAACTTTTTCACCCCAAACTCATATCTGTTTGAGGAACCCTCAAACTTACTCAAACAAGAACTGAGAGAACCGCAGGTGTATAACGATATAATTACAGCAATCGCCACAGGAAGTTCCCGTCTAAACGAAATAGCAACAAAGACAAAGTTGGAGTCTGCGGTGTGCAGCAAATATTTAAGGTCACTCTTATCACTGGGCATCGTAAAAAAAGAGCGACCGATACTTTCCGATAGCTCCAAAATGACCATATACAGGTTAGCCGATAACATGTTCCGCTTTTGGTACAGATTTGTGCCACAGAACATATCACAAATTCAGTCAGGTGCAGGAAAGAAGGTCTTTGAAAGCATTGAGCCGCAAATATCAGCATTTATGGGGAATGTTTTTGAGGAAATTTGCCTAGAGTATCTATGGAGAGAAAACATTGCGGAAAGATTGCCATTTTACTTCAAAGATGCAGGGCGATGGTGGGGAACAAATCCACAAACAAAGTCACAGCAAGAGATAGATATAATTGCATTTGAAGATAACCGTGCGATTTTTTGCGAATGCAAATGGACAAATGAAAAAGTTAAGCAAGATGTAGTATATAACCTTATAGAAAAAAGCAAAATGTTCAGCTACTCAGAGATGATTTACTATATCTTCTCAAAATCAGGCTACAGCTCAGAGTGCAAAAAGAACATACCCAATAATGTAAAACTCATTGAGTATGCTGATATGTTTAATCTGCCATAAGCAGACAGGGAGGCTGAAAAGCAGCCACTCCACACCTCTCACCTGTTTTATTTTTGATCAAACTCAAAAATAACGTAAATAACTCAAAAAAATAACTCAAAAAATCATTGACACTCTTGACAAATGTTTGCAGATATTTTACAATTGATTTGTACGTTTTATCCATATTTCGAGAGGAAGGGTGTGGTAATTATGAGATGAGTTGTTTTTATCTTAGTTGGATTAGTTTTAGTTTAATATGTTCAAAAAGGAGTTTTAGATGAAAACACGGATAATTTCTCTGTTAATTTGCATTATTCTGCTCGCAAGTTTCTCAACCCCTTCCACATTAGCTGGCGATTTTGTTACAGGTGATATAAGCGCAGAGGAGTTTGCGAAATTACTGGATCAAGCACTTGCTTCCGGTGAACTCACTATTGATGAAGATGGTTTTATTCACGTAGAAAGCTATACCTACTTTCTCTATGATGTTATTGACAATCGGGTGCATGAAGCAGTTTATTTAGAGGACGACATCAGCGCAGAAGAATTTGCGGCATTAATAGAAAAAGCTCTTGCTTCCGGCGAGCTTGTTGTTGACGAATATGGTACTATAGTTTTAAATGGCGAACTTACAAAACTTTATCCTGAGCCTTCACAAATTAATCCCTTGACACAGAGTTTTCCTTTCACTACCAATAGGGTGCATGGTGTGTATGTCACAATTGGGGGGCAAAGAACCAGAGTCTTTGATGCTAGAGTTGCGACAGCGGGGCATCATCACGGACAATTCTTTGTCGTAGAGTGGCACTCTGTAACAAGTCAAAACAATGCATCAGGTGTTTCAAATGTTTCAATAAACTCTACCGGTGTTACAAATAATGGTTCGACCAGACCCTCAATTCACTTTTCTTTCTCTTTACGTTCAAACGGATCAAGCGTAACTTCTTCTGCCACATTTTCTGCTACTTAATCAGAGAAACGTTCACTTAGTTAGTTGGCACAAGTTAAGTATAAACTCATCGAATATACTGATATGATAATTGCAAGGCAGAAAGACAACTCCTCTGCCCGCTAACCTACAAACATAGCAGACAAAAGGTATAAAAAATATTAGCAACCCGACCGACATGAGAAAAACCGGTATAAGAAATATGGCGTACTAGTAAACCCATATGCACTGGTGGCAAAGAGGCGGCTGAGTGGTGCTAATATTTTTTATACCTTTTGTCTGCGGCAAGCGTGAGACAGGGGAGCGGTTCTCCCTGTCTTACGCAACAACTACCAACAAGACACAGGAACCACCCCCCCTGTCTCATCTCATGATTATCACACCGCATCAACCTTCGGCACCCTCCGCGAATAATGCACATACCAGACATAAATCCAAATCCCACGCAATGTCGCACCGAGCGCCAGTGCAATCCAAACTCCATAGAGCCCCAAGTCAGTGAAATGCACCAATACATAAGCCAAAATAACTCTAGCCACATTCGAAGAAATACTTGAAATCGACGGAGGAACAGTCTTTCCCTGCCCCCTGAAAACACCCGCCGCAACACCCTCAAGGCACTGTGGAATTTGACAAATCGCAAAAATACGCAAGTTCATTGCGCCAAGCTCCGCAACTTCATCGGAGACAAACAGCCCAACCAAAAAGCGGCCACCGAAAATAAGCACCAAAGAAACAATGAGCCCCCATAAAGACATGATACCGGAAGAAACCTTAAAACCACGGTTTATTCTAGTCCATTTACCTGCACCGAAGTTTTGCCCGGTATACGCAGTCAGCGCAGAAGCAAAACCGCCCCCGATAAGCCACGTAAGGCTTTCGATCTGAGTGCTGACACGAGTCGCCGCCATGGCACTCTCACCGAAACTCACAATAAGGAGCGACACAAGCATAGTCAGAGCAGTAAAAAAGAAACTCTCTGTTGAAACGGGAGTAACCCACTTGAAAATCTGCTTTATTACAGCAACGCTTGCTTTCGGGAACAACCTGAACTTTTCAAACGGACGATTTTTGTAAACCTTAATCAAAATCAAACCCAGACCTGCCGCAACACCTTGGGCAAATACAGTTGCAAGGCCCGCACCCATCACACCTAAACCCATGCTAAAAATCATAATCGGGGTTAAAGTCATGTTTACTAAAAACCCACTGCCGCCGATGACCATTGCCGTTTTCGCATTGCCTGAGCCGTTAAAAATCCCCATAATGGAAGCAGACAAAAAGGTAAATGGAAAACTGAGGCTAACCATAGACAGGTAGTCTTTTGCATAACGCTCAACATGAGCCTCCCTTATCCCAAAGAACGAAACAAAAGAAGAATGGAAAGTAAAAACAACAATTGACAGCAAAATCCCTAAAACTACGCCAAGTAACACCGCATTTTGAGCAAACTCCTTAGCTTGCGGCAAATCGCCTTTGCCAATATTCTGTGACACGCCAATTTCCGCCCCCATACGCCCAAAGAGCATGAACGCCATCGACATCCATAAAAATAAGCCCACAGTTCCCGAAGCAGCCACCGCTGAGTCACTGTGCCGGCCGAGCCAAAACATATCCGTCAAGTTATATGTCATCTGTAAAACTTGAGTCATAATCAGCGGGGTTGCGACAGAAAAAAGTTTCCGCACAATCCCGCCTTGCGTCAAATTATATTTATCCAAACTGCTACCTGCCAAAATCTACTCCGCCCCGCCCTAATGATTGAGCAAGATTTCTGTTATATGGGCGGCAAATCTAACGTCCATTGCCGCCATTATGGCGCCTCTGTTGCGCTCAGGCATGAAGTATAGTATTGACGCTGCATCTCGTGGGTCGTGTATTTGCACCATGATGTTTGCCGCAATCTCCGGCGCCATTTGGGTGTAGGAGTTGCTTAGTGAGACTATGTCTGCAATCTCGTCCTCGGTCAAATCACGGCGGTGTAGCGGAATTGTCCTGTCCAGCATCAATTCAATCTGCGCCTCACGGTTGTCAAGTTCAAGCGCGCGTCTGTCGAGCTGTTCTTCAATAGTAAGGAGTAGCGACTCTTCATATTCAATTTCAACCTCACGAGCGTTAAGCTCATCAATACGCTCACGAAAACGTATCTCTTGCGCCTGCGCTTCTGCTTGTTGACGCATCTCAATTGTGTTGTAATTTGGGTCAAGCCAAGCAACTAGGTCAAGTAGCGGGTCATTGATTGCATTACCTACAACAATACGTGCTCCGAGCGCGTCAAAGTACAATGCCGCACCGAATCCACCAAGGAGAATGAATAGTACAAGTGCCATCAGGAGAATTATGCCGCCTGCGCCGCTGCGTTTTTCAGCCTTGACCTTTGGTTCTTTCCCCTTTTTTCCCTTACCGTCTACGTCTTCAGCACCATCTTTACCTTCGGCGTCAACTATACCGCCCTCTGCATTTTTGGATTTTTTTTCTTTTTTTGCCCTTTTTTCCTTACCTTTTTTGCCTTTAGGATTATCCTCCGGCGATTCTTCTTCTGTAAGGTCAGTTACTTCTTCTGCCACTATACTACACCTCCTTTCATTTGAGTTTTGTGCCTATGCCTCTTCGCTTATGACTTTAAATGAAACCAAGTCATCAATCACCTTTGCCTCTTCTGCTTGTACTTCCATTCTATATGCCTCATATTGTTCCTCACGCAGTCTGTCGTATGCTTTAAGTTCTCTCATTGTGGTAATCAGTCTTTCTTGGCATAACCTGACTATTTCCTCAGCCCTTACAATTTTGCCTTTAACTTCCACGAGAGCATCTCTTAAAAATCTGAAGTATGCATCATGTTCTGCGAGAGCCGCTACAATGTTTTCACCTTTTTCGAGTGCCAGTTCCAGTGATAGTTCTGTGTCCTTTTGCGCCTGCTGTATTCTCTTTTCCTCATTTAGCAGTAACTGTAGCGCCTGTTGCGCTTTACTAAGCTCTGCTTTTTGCAGTTTCTCAACGGTGAGCTTGTAGTTATATAGTGACTGCAGGGTAAATTTAAACTTTTTCATTTATTCCAGCCCTTGTCCCCTACATATTGGGAATTTGAGGGGCCCCGCTTCCTGCTATTGCTCTCATCATTTCCAGTGTATCTTCATACGAGAAGCTCTCCCTCATGCCTTGCTTTAGAAAAATCGCCAATGGGGCGTGAAGTTCTACAGCTCTGTCAATTTCGGGGTTTGCACCCTGTTTATATGCTCCGATATTTATGAGATCTTCCGCTTCTTTATATACGGCGAGCAAGTTTTTTATGGTACCGAAATCTTGAAAGTGTTCGGGGGTCACTATTTCAGGCATTACACGGCTTACACTGCCTAAGATGTCTATCGGAGGATAGTGGTTGCGTTGGGCTATCGCCCTTGAGAGGATTATATGCCCATCGAGTATGCCCCTGACCGTATCTGAGATTGGCTCGTTCATGTCATCGCCATCGACCAAAACTGTGTACAGCGCTGTTATTGAACCTTTGTCCGACATGCCCGTGCGTTCGAGTAGTTTTGGCAGTAATGCAAACACTGATGGGGGGAAACCTCTGGAAACAGGTGGTTCTCCCGCCGCCATGCCGATTTCGCGCTGCGCCATTGCAAAACGTGTGAGCGAGTCCATCAGCATTAAAACCTTACAACCTTGGTCTCTGAAATATTCAGCAATCGCAGTGCCTGTCATGGCGCATTTCAATCTAAGCAGTGCAGGTTGGTCGGATGTTGCGATTACCAATACGGACTTTTTAAGACCCTCTTCTCCCAAATCTTTTTCTATGAAGTCGCGTACCTCGCGTCCCCTCTCTCCGACCAGAACAATAACATTTATATCGGCAACGGCGTATCTTGACATCATACCGAGAATTGTACTTTTACCAACTCCCGTGCCTGCAAATATGCCTAGCCGCTGACCTTTTCCCACGGTCAGCATACTATCTATTGCTTTAATACCGAGCGGCAGAGCCTCTTTGATTCGCTCGCGCTCCAATGGGTTTGGCGGCATATTGTCTGCGGGGTACCATGCGTCGATTTTGTCGTGTTCGCTTCCATCGAACGGGTTTCCCAAAGCGTCAAGCACCTTTCCAATGAGTGACATACCAACAGGAACTCTGAGCTGTTTTCCGGTGTAAACCACGTAACTTCCGAGACCTATACCTTCAAGACTGCCAAACGGCATGAGCAAGGTCTGCCCCTCGCGAAACCCTATTATCTCAGCTCGGAGCGATTTATCGTTATTTAATGAGAACATCTCACAGACATCACCGATTTTAGCGGGTGGTCCTGTCGCCTCAACCGCAAGCCCGACTATTTTTGTGACCCTGCCCGCACGTTCTATGGTGTCGGATTTGGACAGAGATTCTATATATTTTGAAACATCAATCCGGCTCATATTGGTTTGCTCTTTCAAATGCAATTTTAACGTACTCCAGTTGTAAGTCAATACTCGCATTGACTGTACCCTCGTCTGAGTCGATAATCAGCTCGTTTTCGTCCATATTTAAGTCTTTCATGACGGTCGCAGTAACTACGATTCCGTTGTCTAGTTCTATGTTTGCAACTCCCGACGAGAAGAATCGCTCATACTCTTTCGGACCGATTCTTATAATTATTTTCCCTTCTGTGGACATTTGGCGCAGGGTGTTTTTCACAAGCGAGGTAAAGACTGTGCCGAGTTCTTCCTCGGCAGGACCTATTATTTTCTTGACTACTTCCAGTGAGAGTCTGACAATTTCTGCCTCAGTTTCGGCTGAAATGCGCTCTTGCTCGGCATAGAGCTCTTCGAGAACGCTTTTTAATTGTCTATCGTCTGTTTTCAGTTTTTCTTCAAGTGTCTCTTCGCACTCTTTAAGTTTGTCATCGAATGAGAGTTTGCCCTCTGCCGCGCCTTCGGTATAACCTTCCTGCCAGCCCTCTTTGCGCGCCTCTTCGGCATCTTCACGTGCCGCAAGTTCTATCTGTGCCGCCTGAACTCGTGCATCGTCTATGAGTGCCTGCGCCTTTTCCTGCATCTCCAGTTCGGCAATCATCATGTATTCGTTCAATTTTTCTTGCGCAAGTATTTCCACTACTTCATCTGTGACTGGCGATGGCTCATGTGGCAGGGCATCTTGAGTCTCATCCCCGATGTGTTCAGATTCCGTATCTGAGTCGTGGGGAAGTTCCTCGTGGGCATCATCTCCCGGCGGGGAATCTGTCTTTTCTGTGTCAAAGATCTGAGGCTTGTGCCTTGAAACCTTGACAAGACTTCTGTCAATTCTAAACAATCAGGTCATCCCCTTCTCCGCGAGCCACGATAATTTCACCTTCGTCTTCGAGTTTGCGGATGACGTTGACGATTTTTTGTTGCGCCTCTTCAACGTCACGTACACGCACAGGACCCATAACTTCCATATCGTCTTTTATCATGTCTTGGAGACGTTTCGAGATGTTTGAGAAAATTGATCTTGCAACATCTTCACCCGCCATTTTGAGTGCAACTGCAAGGTCTTGGTTGTTGATTTCGCGCAGAACACGCTGAATGGTGACGTTGTTGAGTTTTGCAATGTCTTCGAATACGAACAGGCGTTTTCTGATTTCGTCGGCGAGTTCGCTCTCGTTGACATCGAGACTTTCGAGGATGTTTTTCTCCGATGAACGGTCTAGTGAATTTATGATTTCGACTATCGTGTCGATACCACCGACTATGATGTTTTCGGTGAATCCCATTGATGTTATCTTGCGCTCCAAAATCCGCTCCGCCTCTTTGACGTATTCGGGAGATGTGCTACCCATGTTCGAAATGCGGCTTATGATTTCTGTCTGACGCTCATTGGGGAGCGAAGCTATGATTTGTGCCGATTGTTTTGGATCTATGTATGACAGGACGAGCGCAATTATCTGTGGATGCTCGTTGTGGATAACATTGAGTATTTGGTTTGAATCAACTCTTCTTATAAAGTCAAACGGGCGCACTTGAAGGGAAGATGACAGCTTTCGTATCATCTCCTCGGCTTTATCTTTGCCGATTGCTTGCTCTAAGACATCTCTGGCATAGTCTATGCCACCCTCTGTTATGAACTTTTGAGTGAGGCACATCTCATAAAACTCGTTTATGATCTGCTCCCTTACTTCAGGTTCAACACGGCGGGTAGTGGTTATGCTCAGCGTCATGTCGCTTATTTCTTCTTCCGACATATACTTATAAAGCTCGGCTGAATATTCCTTACCGAGACTTATAAGTAAAATGGCGGCTTTTTCTTTTGCACTTATATCATTAGACATATGCGTAACCCTCTGTTTTTATTGCTTTTGATTTAGTATTATTATGACTCGTCTGACAGCCAGTTTCTGAGAAGTTGTGCCACAGATCCCGGATCTCTGTCTATGAACTTTTCGACCTGCTCAAGTCCGGGGGATTTTGTATTTATGTCGATGTCCTCATACTCCACCTGGTCAGCTTGCATATCATCATCATCGGTGATTAGGTAGTCGATGCCGTCAGCTCCTGCCGCAACCAACATTGGTTCAGGCTCAGGTTCGGGCCTGAGTGCTTTGACGATTGTTCTGCCGAGCAGAAATACCATCACGCCAAGCAGGATAATAACCGCGTACATAACTATCATTTCGATGAGGTCTCGTGTTCTCTGTGCCGCTGCCGCCGCTTCCGCCGCCGCAATTGCATCGGCAAGCGCCGTATCTTCGTATGCAAACGGAAGTAGTTGAACTCTGACGTTGGAGAGAGGCACTCCGATCGCGGTAGTGACGAGATCTGCAACCTCTGCACTGAAATCGTCCTCAATGCCTTCTGTTTCACTGTTTATGACCACTGAAAGCATAACAGTTTCGATAATACCGTATTGGTGTTGTATCTGCCTTCTCGTCTCATTTATCTCGTAGTTGAGGCTTTCGACATTGCGAAGCCATGTGTCTTGGTCATCAAATTCGCCCCATGGATATTCTATTGAACCCATTGCATTTGAATCCGTGCCGGGTACACCTTCCGCCGGCGACCATCTTCTTGACCTCTCATGGACACGTTCAGAACTACGGACTATACCTCCGGTTTCACCCGGAATAGGCGGTGCAAATTCTACTTGCTCTGTGACTATTCTGTCAAAGTTGAGCCTGACTGTCGGTTGAACTCTAAGATTGCTGAGCCCAAAAATAGGTGATAAAAGCTGTTGAATTTGGGTTTGAAATTGTGCGCTCAACTGATTTTCAAGAGCTATGCGGTCTATAAATTCAACATCTGTGTCCAGAGCTTGGTCGCCGACAGGATAGTGGTTTAAGTTAGAGTCGATGATGTGAATATTCTCAAATTCAATGCCGGGCACACCACCTCTGACTGCCTCAGCGACAGCTTGCACTTCTGCCTGTGTGAGCCTTTCTCCTCCCGCAACTGTTATTTGAACTGAGGCCGTAGGAGGTCTGAGGTTTGTGGCGAGCCTAAATGGCGAGGTTTCTCCCTCATTTACAATAACGAGTGCGTTTTGTATCCTCGGGGCTTGAATAATTTGCATTCTGATGTGCTCGCCGCGTTGTGCTTCAGACATCTGGCGTGCAAAACTTTCGGTGACACCAAATCCGGTCGCACCTTCGAGCATTCCCCAGTCGAAACCGGGAGGCCCTATAAGCCCTTGACTCATAAGCCACATTTGAGTTGTGCCGTGTTCTTGTTCAGGGACTTCGAGTTGTATACCATCCGGGGAGACCCTTACTGTAAAGCCTTGTTCGTTAAGTGCTGCGTAGATATCTGCCGTGCTTACCGGGTCGCCTGTGCCCTGCAACACTACCCAATTTGTCCTCGTGAGAAGAACCGTCGCAACTATGGCAAGTGTCAAAACAAAGAGTGTAAGGACACCAAGTTGTATCTTGGTTTTCCTCGGCAGCGTTGTCATATATTCTCTGAATCGCGTGAGCATTTTTTCAATTGTTTCTCTCACCCTGATACCCCCTTAGAATCCCTCTTTCGCTTTTCTATATATCACATCAGAGTTTAACATTTCCTGAATCTATTTGCAAGAGTTTTTTCAAAAAATATACATTATTTAGTGTTTTGGTGGTTTAAGTTTCCTGTATCTTGTGGGATATAGCCAACAAGACAGGAACCGTCCTCCTGTCTTGTTACGTAAAACGCAAAGCAGGCAAAAGGTGTAAAAAATATTAACAACCCGACCGACATAAGAAAACCAGTATAAAAAAAGCAATCGCATTAGTCAAATCCATGTGCACTGGTGGCAAAGAGGCGGCTGAGTGGTGTTAATATTTTTTACACCTTTTGCCTGCGGCCCCACCCCGGATCACAAAAAATAGCGACTTTACAGCCGCTATTTTTGTTATTATTGTGTTTTACTTTTTATCAGGTTTTTTCTTGATTTTTGATAAATCGAATGAGACTATTGGGGCGTCTAGGGCTTGGACGTTTGTGCTTCTTGTCGCCTCTAGGAGTTCTTCTCTGAAAACTTTGACGTCCCGCGGGGCATCTACGCCCAGTTTTATTTTGTCTCCATCTATGCCGAGCAGAGTGATGCGGATGTTATCGCCTATTACGATGGTTTCGTTGACCTTACGTGACAGAACTAGCATCGTCTTCACCCTCCTCCCTTGCAACTAACTTGCATATTTCTTGGAAGATAGGTACACGGACATTATACTCACTGCCGCTGAGCATTATCTGCTTTGCTTTTCCGCTGGAAGTGTTGATGATGATTGGGGCGGCGAGGTTCACCGTCATGCCTGAAATTTCGTCCGGAATGACCACGACACTCACGACAAATAAATCATCGGGTTTTGTGAGCTGCAGCCTTTTTACATCTGTCTCATCAATATCAAAAACATAGTCCGGAAGAACCGAAAATGTGTCAAGCACAGGCAAGCAAATCCCTGTCTCTTCCGTGGATTGCAACCAAACCAGTGGATAGCTCTCCTCAAATTGAAGCAATGCATATGTGTGATATTGTTCAAGGCCGGGAACGCCTTCTTCGAAGTCTAAGAACTTCGCCTCATCAACTTCGACATTCCCAAACCGCAGGGTATCAATTTGCATCTCTGTGTATCTCCTTTTGGTATAAGTGGTTGTATCATATCACACTTACTTTGCTCGGTCAAGCATACAGTGGTACTGCCGTTATATCCATGTGTGGCGGAGTTTGGTAGAACGTACTCACTGAATGCTGTGGGGTCAGCGATACCTGTGCAAGATTTGTCGGGTCTGTGTTTACCGACAGGCTGTGTGGTGTGAATCCAATTTGAAGCCTGTTTACATGCCATGTAAAATGAGGTGAACTGCGTGGCATGAGTCCTATATTTACCGGAATCGGCCCGAGCCTTGCGTTTGCGTTGTTCCGTGCAATCATTGGCATGGGGTCGACACCTCGCACTTGAGCGTTTGCCATCTGGTCGCCCTCTCTTGCTCTGCGACCTATGCCCTGCATCGCCGCCTGCCTGCCTGCGTTTGCGAAATCTTGGGCAAATTGTCCCGATGTGCTTAATCCCATATCGCGCCTGACAGCTGAATGGTCAGCGGTGAATGTCGGTTGTTCCGAGTGGATTTGCACTTGTGAGCGTTGGTCGTTTATCTGAATAGCCGCACTGGGGTTGTTGATATTGAGATTCGAGCGAGTTATGTTCAGCCCGATTTGGGCACGTTGCTCATTTATGTTTATCCTCATAAGTACAGACATCGTCGTCACCGCCTTCCTTGGCTGGATTCAATGCGCTATTGTACCACAAATTACAGGAAAAGTCAATTGCAGGGGCGATTATTAATCGCCCGTTGTGACAAGACAGAGGAATCGTCAGAAACCCCTGTCTTACATACCACGTCATTGCGGCCTCCGAGCCGCAATCCCATGAATAATGAGCATATCTTCGGGGATTGCGGGTCGCGCCCGCAATGACGAGTTTTTTGATTGCTATTTTCAAGCGCAGACCAAGACAGAGGAACCGTCCCCTTGTCTTACAGACTAGCGGAGCAAATAACCCACCCTCTGCGGGAATTCACGAAACGCTAAACACCTACCTCAAAAAGTCCATGAGTGTCGGTTGAATCACCCTGGCGCCTGCTGATAGAGCGGCTTGGTAGATTGTCTCTGCCATGCGTAGATTCATTATTACCTCTGCAAAATCCGCATCTTCGGCGCGTGAACGCATTTCCTCGTAGTTGATGAAATCTTGGTCGAATCTCGCGTCTATCAGCTCAAGTCTGCGCTGTCTGCCACCAATCTCTGCCGTTCTTGCGAGCAGGTGGTTTTGCGAGTCTTGCACTTGATTTATTAGCATTGTCATTTCATCTGTAGTAATAGTGCGGGTTCCCGGATAATTCGGCTCGCCCGGCTCGATAGGCCTTCTGCCGTTTAGCCCTTCGTATACCTCTGTGAGCACGCTAAACGCATTGCGAAAAATCTCACTGTTCGAGCCATCATTTGATTGAGTTCTGAACATAATGAGGTCAATACCATTCATGGTCACAGGCATCATTATTCCGGGCCCTACTTCAAACTGAATCACACTGTCATTCAGTTGCCGTAATTGCGGAACCTCCGTGGTTCCTCCGGGATAGCCGGGCTCACCCGGGATTGCCGGTACTAATCCGTTTTCCATAGCGTTACGAAATTCATCAGCAGACAAATTATCAAAACGCGACATGTTAAACCCGTTAAAAAGTAGGTTTCCGGAGGTGTCCATGGTGAACGGACGAGTCTGAGTCGGAGCATTTTGTGCAAAGTCACCGGGAGTATTGAATCCACCAAATACAAACCTATCACCAAATGTTGTGTTTAAAGTATCTAAGAAGTGATCTCTCATTTGACCTACAACTCTCGATAGGTTTAGCCTATCTGTGTCAGTCATGGTACTTCCTGAACTGACCATTTGCTCATAGACATGACCCACCGTTTCCTGTAGTTCACGCACACCCGACTCAGCTTGGGTGAGCCAGTTTTGTGCCGTCCCGATGGATTGCTGAAAATGCTCGATGCGAGTGATTCTGTTACGCGCAGCTTGCCCGAAAATCAACGCAGATGGGTTGTCGCTTATGTGCGCCCACTGCCTGCCGCTCGAAAGCTGATTTTGCAGTCTATCCATTCTTCCGAGATTATTATTCACATTGTTTAGAAGTGTGTTTCTGAGCATTGCATTAGTTACTCTTGATACCATTGTTTTTCCTCCTATTAGTGTTTCACAAAACACTAGTATTTCATTTTTTAAATAACTTCCCAAAAATTGTGGTAGATTTTTGCGGCTGCCTAGGAAAAAGCCGCAGGAATGCCCAGGCATTTCAAGGTTTTTTGACAACGGCAGACACAAAAAGATGCCGCAAGGTTTGGGGAGGAATTTAGAAAATGGAATACTAGATTCCTACTCTGCCTGTGCCGTTTATCAGCCTGTCAAGTGCCTCGTCTATCGCTGTTATGATACGAGCTGCGCCGTTGTATGCGTGTTGGAATCTGACTAGTCCTACCATTTCTTCGTCCAACGAAACTCCGGCGATGGCTGTTCTTTGGTTATTTGCCGAAAGCGTGAGCGCCCTGCTTGTCCTCGCGTTTTGGTGAGCAGTGTGCAAGGTATTTGCGACATTAAACCTTATAACCGTTCCATAGTCATCAAATGTTCCTATTTCTCTTGTTCTTTCACGCCCATCCGGACCGATTATCGTAACCGATATGCCCGTCTCCCCGAAAAGGCTGTACAGATCGTTCATGTTTTCGTTGTTACCCCTCTGCAGTTCAATAGGGGTTCCGTCGGTTCTTCCAATACGCTGTGAAGAGGAAGCTATATTAAACTCACTTGCCATAATTTCATCGCTGACATTGAAATTTAAAGCTGTGACATGTGCCAGTTCTTCAGGAGTCACTTCAAACCTTGTACTGGCTATATTAGCGGAACCTTGACTGTATCCGAGAAATGTGCCACCTTCATCATAAAACCTTATATATGTCGCTTGAGAACTGCTGAAGTTCGGGGCGTTGGGATCTAAGGGGTCGCCATTAGCATCTAAAAATACTGTATTATCTGCGTATATTCTCGTATCATCATTACTTACAACCTGAAGCTCATCGCCGTCTGAATCATAGAATACTACACGCCCAATCGGATTTCCGTTCGGTCCTATTGCTCTGAAGAATTTAATGCCTGTTTCCGAGCCGTTCGGGTTATCACTCCAACCTTGCACGTGTTGCTGATTTATCTGAACAAACAGCGCACGGGCAAGATCATTAATCATTTCAAGGTAGTATGGAATACCTCTTGATATACTATCCGGAGTATCACCAATTCCGTCGCGGACACCCATGTGTGCTTTGATTTCACCACCGGTGATTCTTCTCATGTCTACTGCAGCGGCTTCCACAGCCCAATTATATAGGCGCATTGCATTATCAAAAGCAGCTTGCCTTTGACCTTCAGGAAGATTGAGAAAGTCTTCCCACCTCGGCACAGATGAATCATTTCCTGACATCAGCGGAAACGGTGCACTCTGTGATGGTGTGAAGTCTCTTGGCATACGTTCTGCCCAAATCGGAATCGCAACGAGTGAATCTACCCCTCGAACCGGGTTTTCTACCCAGCCCACACTCATGGTCATGCGTCTATCGTGGTGAACTGCTGTCTCGCCTGCAATGGTGAGGCTGAACACGCTGTTGCCGAATTGGTCCTCACGCTCATCCCAGTCAATGTCAATGAGCTGTGCCAGTTCATCAAGTTCAAGGTTACGCCTGTCACGAAGGTCGTTGGCGATAAGACCGGTGACTTCGAAGTTGTAAATTTGTCCGTTTAATAGACGAATGTTTTCAAGGCGTCTGTTTACTTCACCTGTTTTTGTAACAACTGCCCTGTTTTCTGATTCTTGCAGACTCACGAGACCCGTGTGGTTCATGCGGAGCATTGCAGTAAGGTCTTCCGCTGTTGTACGCATGAGTACACGCGGAGCACCTGAAACAGGATCTTCCGATGCAACTTTCATAGAGCGAAAGAACTCAGACATTGCACGGTTGATGCTGGTAGCTTCGTTTACATTGTCAAAAAACGACTCGACATGTGAAAGACTCTGCGATCTGGTGTTCCAAAATGCATGGGTTGTACTTTCACTGCGAAAACGCCTGTCCAGATATGATGAGCGAATTTGCTCAAGAATCTGTACACGCGTACCTTGACCAACGCTCATATGTGATACAGGCGCAAACATTCCAACCTGTTCGAATGGGCTCAGGTTAGCTTGCCTTGCATGTTGACGAGTGAATCCTGCTGTATCCACGTTGGCTATATTATGGCCTGTTACTTCCAGCCCAAACTGAGCTGTGCTGAGTCCTGACCTACCAATTTCAAGTCCGAAGAAAGATGATCTTATCATAGTTGTCTCCCTGCTGTAAGCATCTAAGCAGATGCTAACGGGAGAATCCATTCTCGCTGTTAGTTGCAATCCTTTGCTTTTGTTAATGCTGTTATATATTTGGGTGTAAGTTAGTTACACTATTCCTTACATTATGTATTATCGTGTTTTTCCAATGATTCTTGAGTGTTTTTAAGGAAAAAAAGGAATTATTTAACGTATTTGTCATTCCGCGTGCAGTCAGCAGAATCCAAAAAAGAAAAATGAACTCTAATTAGCTTGAGTTAAGTCCTGAAAGTCTGGATTCTGCGACTTGCGCGCAGAATGACAAAGGATTTGTAGTTGCCCGTAAACAATAACAAAAACAACAACCCGCAACACAAGCAAAGGTTGCGGGTTGTTTTTTGAAATTTTATAACGAAAATCTATGCGTGACCATCGTAGAATCCTGTAGACTTTTTTCGTTCGGTTGCGGCTTTCCCGTCACCGCCGTACATGTTGTTCAGCGGATCTTCCGCGCCAACCATCAGTTCTAACATAGTGTCTGAATACTCAATGTGAGATTTTATCAGTTCACGATTTTCCGCATTTATGGCTGTGTGTTCAGCAATTAGAGCAGTAATCTGATTTTGCAAGTTTGACAGATTGACTCTTTCGTTAGGGTCGGAGGTCTCTAAAATAGCTGTGATGGTTATCTGAGACTCAGGAATTGCTGATTCCTGAGATATAGTTTTGTTAATCTCGGTACGCTTTCTCTCTAGTGCGCCGAGCTTGTTGAGCTGTTTAATCTGAAGTTTGATTATAGCTTCAAGTTTCCCTGATTCACCTGCAACAATGACCTCCCGCTCCTCTTTTGCAAGCTCCAGCAAACCTTTTACGATAGTTTTTTCATCTTGCAAAATCGAACATAAATCAAGGATTGTCTGTCTCATCAGCGAGCTCCAAGAACACTTGAAAGAATTCTGTCCGCGATATCCTCACTGCTGACGGAGTATGTGCCGTTTTGTACAGCGGTTCTAATCGCATCAATTCTATTCATATCTTCAGGTGTGCGTGCTTCGACTGATTCCCTTGCTTCTTGCAGTGACTTTTGGAAGCTCAGAGCTTCTGCTGAGAAAGTCACCTCATCGCGACCTGCTTTTGGCGATTGAGGGGATGTCAAGCTGCGAGTAGAATTAGCCTGATAGCTCCTTGTGATATTCGGATTCATAATTGGATTGATCTTCATTTGTATTCACCTTCTTTAAGCCATGATTCTATGTCTCTGATAGGTTTAGTAATATGTTATCAAGAGTATATTGCTGTGCTAAAATCCTTTGATATTAATATTATCGTAACAAGTGCCTGTTTACATTAGCTTTTTTTATTGTTTTGTGCCAATTTTTGCTGAAGCTTTTAAATCTTGCTGTGCACTTGCGGATTTTTGAGCTGTATTCCCACCGGAAACATTCTTGTCAAGAGACGTTGCAACCTTACCGGTGCAGCCTTTACAGAGCCTTCCTGTGCTTATGGATTTTTTACACATTTCGCACTGTAAAATCCCACCACCGTCTCCATCAGGGCTGTCGATTATGAGTCTGCCCTCTTTTAGGAGATATAATATTATTTGCTTTGAAACTTCAGTTTCTTCTGCCACAACGTCGATATTGGTCTGCTTGTGGTCATAGATATAGTCACGAACTTTTATAAAGTCCTGATCTATTTGCGTTAAACATGCAGGGCACACCTTGCCTCTCAGACTTGCAAACGGCTTTTTACAGAATTGACATTGGATAATATTCATGCAGGTGACCCCCTTAATTTAATTTATTTAGAGTACATATTTCACCATTATACTACCGTCTCATGTTATTTGCAACACCTTCCATCTCATCCGCCAAAGTTAATGCGCGTGAGGCGAGTTGGAAAGCTCTCTGAGTCCTGATTAATCGGGTCATTTCGTCTGCTATATTGACATTTGAACCTTCTAACATTCCTTGGCGGACAAGGGTGCCCGCCCCCACGGGGAGTCGTTCACCCGCCGATTCTGCGTGTCTGAAAAGCCCGTTGCCTGTCTGCTCGAGACCTTTTAAGTTTACGAATGTGGCTAACCCAAGTTGTGCCGTGCCCACTACTTCAGAGTTGCTTATAAAGTATATCTCACCCGTGTCACGGACATCAATGGAATCTATGCCAAAAGGTATTTCTATACGTTCACCATCCGGGTCAAGTACATACAGCCCGTTGCCGTTTACTAAGAATGTCCCCTCATCTTCTACACTCAACGCAAATGAGCCATTTCTTGTGAATACTTGTTCACCATTCACGTCTTGCAAGACAAAGAATCCTTCACCCTCAATTGCAAAATCCAAATTTCTTTCGGTTCTTTGGAAATTTCCGGTTCGCCAATCTCTGGCTATACCCGCAATCAAAACACTGTGACCTCGTTGGTTGTGCTCTTCGGGTGACCTCGGAAAACTTGGGTTCAGACCCGTCGTATAAAGTGCAGTCTGAAAGTCCAGTCTCGGAGCTTTAAACCCTGTTGTATTCACGTTTGCTACGTTGTTACCGATTACTTCCAATCTGGTTTGTTGCATACGTAGCGCAGTTGCCGCTATTGCTTTTGCTCCAAACATTATCTCAATCTCCCTATATCATTAACCGCTCTGCCTAATGTCTCATCTATCATTGTCAGTATTCGCTGATTTATCTCATATGTTCTGAACATCGCCATCATATCTACCGTTTCACGCGCTACATCTACGTTTGACAATTCGATAAAGCCCTGTGCTATGGTGAATTCATGCGGCTCTGCAAGTGGGGGCTCTGTTGCAAAAAACAGATTCAAACCTTCTCTTCTGAGTGTCGTGTTATCTTCAAAGGAAGCCACTCGTATCGTGTCAATTAGTCCATCTTCATTAAATACATTGCCCTGCTGATCAACATGGAAGTTTAATCCGCCCACGTTAATCGGGCCATTTTCACCGAGCAGGAAGTTTCCGTTGCCGTCCACTAAGTATCCCTGGCTGTCCAGATAGAATGCGCCTGCTTTTGTGAATCTCTCGCCGTCTTCTGTCTGTACTACAAAGAATGCATCTCCGATAAGCGCAAGGTCTGTCGGACGCTCTGTTGATTCAAGATTCCCCATTTGGAAATCTGTGTACAGGTGGTCTACTTGTACGCCGAGCCTCATTGGCCCGACCCTCGGTATTCCGAACTGCGACTCTTGCAATCGTATCCGCTCACCGTCAGCTCCCGTACCCCATCTCCAATTGCCGCCTTGATCATTTATCCGCCTGACGAGTACGTCATCAAAGCTGTGGGAAATGAAGTGGTCTTTTTTAAAGCCGGTTGTGTCGGCGTTTGCTATATTATGTGTAATGGTCTCCATTCGCCTGCGTTGCAACAACATTCCCTGCCCTGCCACGTAAAGACTTCTTAACATAACTTAAACTCCAATCGAGTAAAAATAATTGAAAGCAAAACTTGCTCATACTTAAATTATCGTGCTTTTTTAAGGAAACATTAGAGGGAATTACAAACTTCTCTCAGCGTGTGTAAGTCCATTAATGCCAAGTCAAATACCACAGTCACACAAATTGCAGAGGGTAAGGTTTTGCAACAATTTTCCTTACTTTTTGTGTTTGCAACGTTTCTAACTTTAAAATTACTAACACTAAAATCACTAATACGACAATTGCAAAGCAAGGAGTGCTGCTACTTCTTAGTTTTGATAGCTTGCAAATAAGGCGACACAGCGTATTTTGGGTTTTGCCTAATAATTCTTGCTTTGCCCAAATTATTATGATAGAATACGTATATAATTATTCAAGGAGGTGATTGTCGTGCTAATAAAGCCATCTACCGCACTTCGTAACGAGTACAACAGCATTTCCGAGCTATGTAAGGAAAAAAGTGAACCTGTATTCCTCACAAAAAACGGTGAGGGTGATTTAGTGCTTATGAGCATTGAAGCCTATCAATACCGTGAGGAGATGCTTGACTTGCGCGAAAAATTGCTCTCGGCGGAAGCAGGCAGATTATCGGGCGCAAAAACCTACACCATAGCGGAAGTGAGCGAGCGGCTGCGAGGGCTTATTGATGGAAACCTATGATGTCCGGTTTTTGCATGAAGCGTTGGACGATTTAGAGGAAATCGTCCTGTATATTGCACAAGATAGCCGCCACGCCGCACTCCGAATGCACGATAAAATCATCGAAAAGGCCAACGATTTGTCGGTATTCCCAAAACGAGGGCGGCTTGTACCTGACAGAAAAATGGCGGCGGCAGGATATAGAATGTTTGGGATTAAGCCGTATGTCGCTTTTTACCGTATTATTGAGCGAAATGTGTTTATTTACCGTGTACTGCATGGAGCTACGAATTACCCGCTGCTCTACGGAAAGATGGTGCAAGATTTAGACCGGTAATTTATAGGAATGGAGATTAATAAATGAGTTGTTGCTTAATTCCGCAAGGATACAAATCTATCCTTACTGCATATCAAACGCAAAGAGCTATCGGACGGCTTAAGCGCGTTTTTGAGGATACGCTTTCTATGGCGCTCAACCTGCACCGCGTATCTGCGCCGCTGCTTGTTGAGCCTCACACCGGGCTTAATGACGACCTCACAGGAGTTGAGCGCCCCGTAGAATTCGATGTACCCGAAACTCAGCACACAGCACAAATAGTCCATTCTCTTGCAAAATGGAAGCGAATGGCACTACACAAATACGAGTTCTCACCGGGTGTTGGTCTATATACAGATATGAACGCCATCAGGCGTGACGAGGTAATGGATAATTTACATTCCATCTATGTTGACCAGTGGGATTGGGAAATTGTGATAAACCAAAATCAGCGAAATGAAAACTTTTTAAAAGACACTGTAAAAAGAATTGCGGAAGCGATTTATACCACGAACGAGCGCCTTCAGTGGGATTACCCCGAATTGCCTGTTTCACTTAAAAGAGATGTAACCTTTATAACCACACAGAAACTTGAAGATTTATACCCTTCACTTACACCTGAAGAGCGAGAAAAAGAGTTCACAAAAGAGCATAAAACGGTTTTTGTTATGAAGGTTGGCGGAAAGCTTAAATCGGGCGTGGTGCATGGCAATAGAGCTCCGGATTATGACGATTGGAACTTAAATGGCGATTTAATTTACTGGCATGATGTTTTAGACTGCGCTATCGAAGTATCTTCAATGGGCATTCGAGTAAATCAAGAGTCACTTGACGCCCAACTCACAGAGGCAGGCTGTGACAACCGCCGAGAAATGCCGTTTCACAAGGCACTACTTGCAGGAGAACTGCCGCTCACACTGGGAGGCGGCATAGGTCAATCGCGCCTATGTATGCTATTAATGTCAAAAGCCCACATCGGCGAAGTACAAGTTTCTGTATGGGATAATGAAACCCTAAAAACATGTGAATCGTCAGGTGTTAAACTGCTGTAAAGGAAGGAAAACTATGCCATTTTATGATTTACGTTGCATTAAATGTAACAAAGAGCACAATATCCATGCGTCGATGTCCGACAAAACGGAAAACCGTATCCCATGTCCGGATTGCGGCTCATTAGAGCTTGAAACTGTATACAACGGCGCACCCGGAATAATCAAAGGCGTATCTGCACCCCCATCATGCCCCAATAGGCAAACCTGCGGCGGTTGCCACGGGTAAAGCCCCCTGCTCCGGCGTCTTTCGCCTCTCGTCAATCATAAGTCAGTCCACGCTATTTTCCTATCCTATACCGGACATGCCATAACAAGTTCTGAACAATAAGTCAAGAAAAATCAAAATATTTTGATTTTTCTTGACTTATTTCTCAAAATAGGCAACTTTAACAAAAATTTCCTAAACTCTTCTCGAAAACTTCAAGACATTACAAATCGTTAGATGTACCATATAAAGTACGAATTTGTTGAAAATTATGCAGAAACAAGAGGCGAATGGTTGCTTTGCAGTATTCGCAATCAATCAAAATTTGGAGGTAAAGGAAATGAATCAGAAAAAAGTAAAGAGCCTGAACAAGAAATTAACCTTCCGAGTAATACTAATCGCTTTGGCAATACTTGTAGTAGCAGTCGTCGCAACACAGATTTCTTCAAACGCATCGTTTTGGCGAGCAACCGAAGAATCTATAGAGCGTTCTACGTCCATAGCGGCAAGAGATATTAGCGCAGTGTTTACACAAGCAGAGACATTATTAAAAACAGTTTCAAACAACATCAGCTTCATGCCATACTCTGACCCGCAGGTTATGCAAGAATTTCTGTATAATGCCAGAGCACCATATCCCTTTGTAAGTGAAATTTACATGGGGATTGCAGAGACGAACCTATATGTGGACGGTGCAGGTTATGTGCCACCGCCTGAGTGGATTTTAACACAGCGCCCATATTATATCGGGGCGATGGGTACAGATGGGATTTTTTATCAAGACCCCTATCTTGCCAGTACCGGGGAAATATTCTCGTCAATTGCCATAAGGCTCAATAATGCACAGGGTGAAACCATTGGCGTGACGGTCTTAGACCTCTCACTTGCCACATTGCTTGATTTGCTTGACAACTCCACCATTCCGGGAACAACAGCAGGTGGTTTCTTGCTCGACAGCAATCACCGTATTCTTGCACATCGTAACAGTGATTTCATGCCATCTGTGCAAGGCGGAGAAGCTGTCTATGTGGACTTTGGTTCAATCGGCATTTCTGAAACCGAGACTATCACAGAGGGTTCCGGTTATGAGCCGAGACTTGTCAGAGCCGTAGACTATGATGGAGTTGAGAAATTCATAAGCACGGTCATACTCCCCGGCTCAGGTTGGACTTTTGGTTTTGCAGTGCCCGTGAGCGATTTTGCCGCCAATCTGCACACCAGCTCCACGCTTGCCATGTATGGCGCAATCATAATTGTTGCGCTTGTCGGCATATTTTTTGCCACACAGTTTCTTCTAATCCGCCCACTTAAACCTATAGGGAGCATTGTCGATACAGCAACAATGCTTGCGGTAGGAAAAACACCTGAACCACTCAATGTCAAAACCGATGATGAGTTGGGTGTATTGGCTGATGATTTCAATAAATTCATCAAAAGTACGCAGGAGCAGGTGTCTGTTCTGAGTAAAATGGCAGATGGCGACCTCACGTCAAATGTTACACCAAAATCAAAAGACGACATATTGAGCAATGCAATCAACCGTGTGACAGGTAACACGAGAATGCTTATAACTGAAATTGCATCATCTTCCGAGCTTGTTTCTTCAGGGGCAAAGCATGTTTCAGGCGGAGCGACATCTCTTGCACAAGGTTCTACAGAGCAAGCAGCTTCCATTGAACAGCTTTCAAGCTCTATTTCTCAGATAGCCGAAAGAACAAAAGCAAACGCAAAAACTGCTGAAGAAACGTCAAAGCTGTCGTCTACAATCAAAAACAGCGCCGAAAAAGGCAGCCATCAAATGGATGAGATGATAACCGCTGTTGGAGATATTAACGAAGCGAGCAAGAACATCAGCAATATCATAAAAACAATAGATGACATTGCCTTTCAAACAAATATTCTCGCCCTCAATGCCGCCGTTGAAGCGGCGCGTGCAGGGCAACACGGTAAAGGATTTGCTGTTGTTGCAGAGGAAGTTCGTAATCTGGCTTCAAAAAGTGCGGATGCCGCCAGAAATACCGGCGCTATGATTCAAAACTCCATGGAAAAATCAGAGCTGGGTGTCCGCATAGCGGAAGAAACCGCTACAAGCTTTAAGGAAATCGTCACAGGCATAAATGAAGCAAGCCGCCTCATCGACGGCATAACAAAATCCTCAGAGGATCAATCTGAGGGCATAGACCAAATAAATATCGGCATAGACCAAGTTTCACAGGTAATCCACCAAAACAGCGCAACGGCAGAAGAATCCGCCGCCGCTTCGCATGAGATGAGTGACCAGTCTGATGTGCTGTCACAGCTCATCATGCAGTTTGACCTCGGCGGTAATGACCAACTGTTACTGGGAGCAGCCACCAATCGAAGCAATAGCTTTTAACGGGTCAATCTCGTAATTAATTGAACCTCATTTCTGGTTATACCCAACTTGCTGGCTATCTCCACATCGGTTTTTCCTTCTTTTGCCAGCGCCATGATTTGATCATTTCTTGACGGTGTTCCGTTTTTGAGCTCAAACTCTTGCGGGGGACCGTCAGCGGCATCATCAAAGAATTTTTGGAATACCCCTGCATTTTGTGCAGGGGGTTCCTGCTGTGGTATCGCAACCTCTTCATTTACAATTAAATCATGTTTAATAATCCGCTCAGCACGGTCTAAGACCTCTCCTGCGGCTCTGATTCTATTTGCTGTCAGCGGCTCTGTTCTTGGAATTTGAACTTTGTCTAAAACTTGCTCTTTTCTCTCCAGCTCCGGTGGCAACTGAAACGCCGCTATTTGAGATGTTGCACGATATTCTAAGGCTTTTATCTCGTCCATGGAGACTTTAACTTGGTCGCTAAATTCTTCCATTATTGTTTCAATTGTGTTGTACAGGTGGAGAATCTGTGTTTCACGCTCATCGAGCATTCTCTGCTGCCGCTTTACATTTGAAAAAAGCACTTTAAAAACAAGTGCCACAATACAGACAAGTGCGGCAATAAACAGCGCAAATACGTAATATTCAATACCCATGAATAGATTGCTCCCTCGGTTAAACAGTAATATCTATTAGTGACTTATTGCTACTGCTGCCAACTCGCAGTTCAGAATCTTTGCTTTGGTTGTAGCTGTCTCCGTCCTCCTCAGCGTCTGAGCCTCTACCACCGCCGCCTGCGGCACCGTTGCCACTGCCGTCTTCGTCAGTTTTAATGTTTTCCATCTCTGCCTCTGTGGTCGCCAAAACTTTGGATTGATTTTCTGCGGATTCTCGCATTCCCATGTTTGCAAGTTGCGCTTGGAAGGTTTCCGGGTTTTTGAGCAAAGGACTCGCTTCCCTTACCATATCTGTCGTGCGTGCCACCATCATCTGTGTGTCTATAGCTCTGATTGACATGGTTTGTACCTCCTTTTTAGCAAAACACCCGCCGCCTGCGGGCGGCACCCGTCTTTCGCAAATACTTACTTGCTGCTTGTTTTTTCGCAGGGAATAAATTTTATTTCACCTGCGGATGAGAGGAATGTTGCAAAGTCTATTTCATAATTTATTTTGTATGAATTCGAGCCTATTGTTATGCGTGAGCCTGAGTGAATTGTGTTTAGAACATGTACCTTGCTCTCTGATGCGTGTGACAACTCCTCTTTTAATTGTGCAAGTTCAGCGGTGTATGCCTCTTTTTCATCGGTATGTACTTTTCTGTTTTCAAGACCTGAATAGTGGAGTTTATCCCACATCGCCTGATCCATATTCCCCATTGATTTTTCGAGATATGTGTCGAGCTGGTCAAGTTTTAGTAAATCAGCATTAAGTCGCTCTAACTCTTTTTCCAGGAGCGTAATGCGTGTGCGTTTTCTGGGCATAAATCCAACTTCAACTTCGGTTTTTGTGTTTGAAATGGCTCCTATATAGTTTGCTGTTATATCGCCTGCCGCCGCTGCATTTCCTCCGATAATAGCCCCTCTTTTGCCTGATGCCGTGATAGTGCTTCCGGTCTCAAGGCGGCTATGAATGCAGACATCAAACTTTATCGGACCGTCTGCTAAAATAGAACCTCGCTCAACGTATAGAATCGAAACACTTCCGCCTGCTTCGATGAGGCCTTTGCTTGCGCCTTGCAGACCTCCCTTTACTTCAATATTGCCCTCTGCCACGAGTGTTGCGGCTTCAACACTTCCGTCAACCGTAATTCTGTCTGTGGCTTTTATTGTATTGCCTGTCCGAACACTGCCTGTTACATGGACACTTCCATCAAAGTCGATATTGCCGACACTCATGTCGCAATCGCCGTCAACTTTGTATAGGTTTGAGACGTTGACAGAGTTATTTACATAATCCACCATTCCCGAACATGCCGCATACATCTCTGTCTTTTCGTTGTTTGTTGTGATGTTTTTTCCTCTTGGCAGTGATATCTCTTTTCCCGGGCGTTGGCGAATGGGGTTTCCTTTGACAGTAATGCCGGGTGTGCCCTCTGTCGCAAAAGTTTTTGAGATTAGAAGTTGACCTTCTGTGACGGGCTCATATAAATCGAGCGAACGGTAATCAACTCTTCCGTGACCTATTTCCCGCGGAGCTCCTGTCCGCTCGTCTGTTGAAAAGTTGAAAATGAGTTTTCCATCATCGCCGTCAATCGGCTCTGTTGCTCTCGCCACAAGTGTTTGTTTCGCATATGTTTTAGACTCAAGCAACTGTGCAACGGCAGCTTCGTCTACGCCGTGATTAACGCCTGCTTTTGCGATTTTTTGTTTTGCAGTTTCAAGAGCCATGGGCTCACCACCGGGTTCAGGTGCCAAAAGTGTGGCGAGTGCTTCTCTTTCATCGCCTGTAACGGCGACGCTTATATCTTCACCGTATATAAATTCGTCTTGTGGTGGGGCTATAATCGCACTGCCATAACCTGCTTCGGTAAGTTTCTGTACAGCCTTTATATTTAACCCGCTTATATTTTTGCGTCCTAAATGACGTGATAAAATTTTACTATCAAACTCTTCACCTCTGCCGCGCTTTGCATATAATTCCAGATAAACTCCGTCTTGCTCGTAGAATAATTTATATGATGCGCTGAGATTCGACGTTCTGTTTGGTTCACCTTGTATTGCCAGTATTTCCCAAGAATTTGCCTCTCCGCCCTCTTTTATGGTGTCGATTGTAAGCAAAGTCAGTTCACATGCAAAATACTCTGCTGCAAGCTGCTTAGCTCGCTCGAGAGTTTCGGCTGCAAAATACTTAGCGTTCAACATTCACACATCCTTTCAAAAGAGAGATTACATTACCTTTTCCAACTTTGTGCGCATTTTTGTCAGAACTTTAGAGTGAATTTGTGACACTCTGGATTCCGTAACGTGCAGGATATCGGCTATTTCTTTTAGTAACAATCCGTCGTAGTAGTAAAGGGAAATCACCATTCGCTCCTTTTCCGGAAGGGCGTCTATTACGTCTACAAGAATTGTTTTCTTTTCTTTTTCCAGCAGTTCCTCTTCCGGAGATTTGTCGTCAACTGCCCTTATTTCCGCCTCGCTGCCACCTGAACCCAAAGCATCTTCAAAGTTAATCAGGTTAAACATGTGTGACTGGTTTAGGACTTTATGAACTTGCTCAACGGGCAATCCGACTTTATCTGCTACATCTTGGTCTACTATCTGACCCGGTTTTTGAGCTTCAAACTCGTCATATGCGCTCGTTATCGCACTGATTTTTTTTCTAAGACTTGGTGAAGCCCAATCTTGCGAACGCATATAGTCAAGTATTTCACCTCGTACACGAGTTACTGCATATGTCTCAAATTTCACCTCGTGCTTAAGCGAGAATTTGTCCATAGCGTCAATGAGCCCAATAGTGCCGCAACTGACTAAATCGTCATACTCGTTGTAGTCATTGTATTTAGGCATCATGCGCCTGACTATCCACTTTACCAGATACCCGTAGTGAATCAGCAGTTCGTCTTTTGCCTCCTTATTACCATGCTCTTTGAAAGCAATCCACAACTGTCCTATTTCTTCGGGTGTCAGCTTGTGATTTGTTTCAGTCATATAAATGACCATTCCTTTCGAAAAATCTTTAGGCACAAAACGTCTAGTCAGCCTCTCACTTGAGTCTTCTTTGATTTTTTATTTGCTTTTGCTGTTCTATCAAAACAAATCTGGCAATTTGTTCACTTACTTTTTTTGTTTCGTCTAAAAAGGCAAGTCCGACGTGATTTATTTTGTTCTCGTTCATCGGTACACATCTTCTGACGACAGATTGTAAAATAAGTGCCGGTGTTTTTTTCATGCGCACAATCCCACCTATTATTTCCGCCGAATTTTCAAGGTCCATGCCTACAATGTACTTATCGCCTATAGTGTACGTCTTTTTACTTGATATTGCCACGCCTTTTATGCTGATATCCCTGCTGAGTACGGTCTCCATTACCGTTAAGTTTTCAACAGTGAACGCATCTTCTTCCTGCTCTTCTTCTTGCTCTCCCGGCATGTCCTCACAAAGCCTTGTAAATTTTTCATCGTAATTATATACAACAATCCCCATGCTCACAGGTAGGCGATACGCTTCCCTGCGTTGATTCCTCTGCGCTCTGGTCTCCTGTAACAGCCACATGTAGCGAATTGCCCCTCGTTTTTCGAGTGCTAACACTTTCATCTGTGCGATGTATCTGCCGCCCTCTCTATAGAACACAACGTAGATTACATCATCTTTTGAGACATACATATATCTACCTTTTCGATGAGGAACACTGACGAGAAAAGGCCCGTCATTTAACCTGTCTTCTATCATTGATCTGTAAACTTGTCCATCCTCAGAAACAATATCGACTCTATCTCCAACTAAAAGCATGTCTTCGGTGATTTCTTTTTTTGCAGCCATTCTGATCAATCCTTTGTTTAATGTGTTAGCTAAGAGGTGTGATGTGGTGGTGCTTGTGAATGAATATCATTTCTGCGGGATAACATTTTTGAAAAAACCCTTGAGAGAATCCCTGCTGGTTGATTTTCCATCGGCATTTCCAATATGGCTCTCGCTATGGTTTTTATTTCTCTTGATGTGACGCCGTTTGGGTCGCTGACTGTAATCGGCACTTGTCGTTTTATTGTTGCCGTGATGTTGTGGTTGTAGGATACCAGCCCCAAAGGATTTATGTTTTTTCCGAGATGTCTGCCGCATACCTCAACAAAACCTGCCTGTACACTCTGCGCCTCTTTCATGTTTTCACATTTATTTGCCAAAACATGCAGTGGGTGGGTGGGGCTGTTTTTAACTATGGTTTTTACCAAGGCATATGCGTCAAGCACTGATGTGGGTTCCGCCGTTGTCACAACGATTGTCTCTGACGATGCAAGCAATACTTGCATAATTGTGTTGCTGACACCTGCACCTGCATCCATTATGATGAGGTCAATTGGAGCATCGATGTGGATAATTTTTGAAAGTAGTTCGGCGAGTTGATTGTCGCTCATGTTTATGAGGTCTCCAACACCACTGCCGCCCGAAATGAAACGCACCCCTTCATGTCCCGGCTGAATAATCTCGTGAAGGGTTCTTTCACCTCTGAGGAAATAACTCAAATCAAGCCTTGTTGTAATACCTAACATGACGTCTACATTGGCAAGTCCGAAGTCGGCATCTATGATGAGAACGCGCACTCCAAGTCTGCTCATTGTTATGGCAAGGTTTACAGCCAGACTGGATTTTCCAACACCGCCTTTACCTGATGCTATGGATATAACCCTGACATCTCGGCTTCTTCCCATAAGGTCTCTTAAATTTTGTGCTTGATCTGTAACCATAATTATACCCTATTTGTAACCAATTTACCACACTTTTTTCAAATTTCAATTATCTTGTGATTTTCTTTACGATTGAATCTATATCAATAACCTCAATATCGTCGGGTACATTTTGCCCTGTGGTCACATAGGCAAGTGGTTTGCGGCTGTACCAACTGATGTTCAAAAGTGCTCCCCTGTAGCGGGTTTCGTCGATCTTTGTCACCATGATTCTGTAGTCATTGACAAAATCATACGTGTCCACAATCTCTTTAACCGAGGCAAATCCTGTCGCGGCGGAAAGGCAGAGCAAAATGTCCTCGGGCCTCAAGACCCTGATTAATTCCAGCAAATCTTCCTTGTGCTGTTCGTCTCCCGGTCTTTTCCCTGCCGTATCTACGAATATTATGTCTCTGTCTGACATGCTTTTGAGGGTTTCTTCAAGTTCATCGGGGTAATATACAATCCCAATCGGCACACCTAAAATGTCGGCATATGTCTGAAGTTGCTCCTGCGCACCGATGCGGTATGTGTCGGTGTTGATAATTCCCACTTTTTTGCGCTGTTTTACAGCGAAATCTGCCGCGAGTTTAACTATGGAAGTTGTCTTACCTACACCTGTCGGCCCTACGACTAAAATCACTTTTTGCGTAAACTTTTTATGGAGAATCGGCTCAGATTTCCCCATATTTTCATGCATCAAATGCTCTAGGATTTCCCTTGCACTTGTACCCTGTTGTTCTCGAAGCATGTGCTCGGTTTCCTTAGCCAGTGAGTGCGCAAGTTCCTCACGCACCTGCTCCTCAAGCATCTTCGTGAGCAGTTCCTCCACTTCCTCTGTGTAGTCGTATGTCACATCGCGCTTTATGAAAGTGAATTTTTCCATAAAATCTGTGAGTGTTCGCTCAAATGAATCCATGCGTTTTTCTAATTGCTGAGTTCCGGCAATCGGGGTCGCCGCTTGCACGGGTTTGTCGTACCACTTCGGTCCTGGTGTTGGTGTATAGTCCGTGCTCAGCTTGCTCTGCTTAACTGCTGAGGGTGCTTTTGCAGGGTCGTAGGCAAACTGCACTTCTATCATGGGTTTGCCGAACATATTTTTAAGCCCCTTTTTACGGACTTTGGTGCTGCTAATCATAACCGCATCTGAGCCGAGTTCTCGGATTGCGGCATCCATAGCCTGTTTCATATCATTGGCACGATAGCGTTTCATTTGCATTGGTCAGACCTCGCCTTTTTGTTTGTAATTGAATTTTACAGCGTCACTGTACCCTCTGAAAGAACCTCTACGCCACTGTCGATTTCGTTGTATGACAGCACTGCAAGTTCGGGAGATATCTGCTCTGCTATTTTTCTAAACTGTCTGCGCACCAGAGGTGATGTGAGGATTACAGGAGTTCTACCTTTGTTTTTCATGTTTTCAATTATTGCTCTGAGTTTATCGAATATCGAATGGACCTGCACAGGTTCAATGGCGAGATACGAGCCGTGTTCCGATTGTTTTGTACTCTCTATTATAAGCTGTTCGAGATTTGGGTCAAGTGTTATTACATATGCGACATCTTCCGGAATGAAACGCTTTGAAATCGAACGTTTGAGAGCCTGGCGTACATATTCTGTAAGCATGTCCGGGTCTCTTGTGAGAGTTCCGTAATCGCCGAGTGCTTCGATGATGGATGCCATGTCGCGGATTGGGATATTTTCTGAGAGAAGATTTGCAAGAATTCTTTGAATCTCACCCAGTGAGAACAGCTTTGGAACAACTTCGTCAACGAGTGCGGGCTGAGTTTTCTTGAGGTTGTCGATGAGGGTTTGCACTTGCTGACGGTTGAGCAGTTCGTGTCCGTAGCGTTTGATGATTTCTGTGAGATGGGTGGCTATTACGGATGGTGGGTCAACGGTTGAATAACCGAGCACTTCCGCCTCATCACGGTCGCTCTTTGGAATCCAAAGTGCAGGCAGTCCGAATGTCGGCTCAACTGTGGGGATGCCGTAGATTTCCTCTTCAACCTCGCCGGAACTGAGTGCAAGCAGGTGGTCTGCCATGACTTCACCTTTTGCTATTTCTACGCCCTTGATTTTAATCGAATACTCATTTGTGCCGAGCTGAATATTATCTCTGAGCCTGATAGCGGGAACTATAACACCCATGTCAATGGCGCATTGCCGCCTAATCATAACTACTCGGTCGAGCAAGTCTCCGCCCTGTGAGACATCAACCATCGGCACGATTCCGTAACCAAATTCGAGTTCAATCGGGTCAACTTGAAGCAATGCCGTAACACTCTCAGGCTTGCGCTTTTCTTCCGCCGCCTCTTCTTCTGCCGCTTCGAGTTGCTGATCCTCAGCGACTTCAGGCTCTTTTTGTCTGGTGGTCATTATATAACCAATTATCATGAGAACCAACGCAACTGCCCACATAGGTATTGTCGGCAATCCCGGCATGAGGCTTACAAGAACAAGTAACGCACCACCCATAATCAGTGCATAAGGCTGAGACAGGATTTGCTTTGACATTTCAGCACCGAATGTTCCCTCACCCGCCGTGCGTGTGATTATGATACCTGATGCTGTGGAAACAAGCAAGGCAGGAATTTGTGTGATTAGACCGTCACCTATTGTTGCGAGGGTGAAAATCTCCGCAACTTCTCCAATATCTGCGTCCATCGTGAGGATTCCCATTACAATACCGCCGACAGCGTTTATGAATGTGATAAGAAGCCCGGCGATTGCGTCACCTTTGATAAACTTACTGGCACCGTCCATTGCTCCGTTGAAGTTCGCTTCGTCTTGAATTTTTTGACGGCGCTCACGGGCTGTGTTTTCGTCGATAAATCCGCTGTTGAGGTCGGCATCTATAGCCATTTGTTTACCGGGCATCGCATCGAGTGTAAATCTTGCGCTGACCTCTGCAACGCGCTCGGCACCTTTGGTGATAACCATGAACTGAACTATAAGAATGATTATGAATGCAATGATACCAACGGCGAGATTACCGCCGACAACGACTTCGCCGAACGCTCTGATGACTTCCCCCGCGTCACCTTGGTTTCCAAGGATAAGACGCGTGGACGCAAGGTTAAGTCCAAGCCTGAATACTGTGATAAACAAAAGAACTGTCGGGAAAACCGAGAAGTCAACAGGGTCTTTTATGTAGAGCGAGAATAGAAGGATAATAATACAAACCGCCATGTTGATAATGAGCAAAAAGTCCATCAGCATAGTATTTGGCGGGAATATTATGATGACAAGAATAGCAAGCAATATCAAAGCTATTGCAACGTCAGATATTTTAAACTTCAAAGCGGTTCACCTCCTTCAGCAATAATTTTCCATTTTCAATTTAACGAAGTTTCCCCTTCTGACGATACACAAACACCAAAATATCTGCTACTGCTTGGTATAGGTCGCTCGGTATTTCGTCGTCCACGTCGCAGGCCTTAAACAACGCCTGTGCCAGTGGCGGGTTTTCTACTATATGCACGTCGTGCTCCATTGCAGTTTCTCTGATTTTTCGTGCGATGTAGTCTTGACCTTTTGCAAGAACTTTTGGCGCACCGAACTTTTTATCGTCATATCCGAGTGCCACTGCAAAGTGGGTCGGGTTTGTAATAACAACATCTGCTTCCGGAACTTGGCTCATCATGCGCATTGCGCTCATTTGCATTTGCTTTTGCCTGATTTTTCCCTTAATCTTAGGATCACCCTCGGTGTTTTTATGTTCGTCTTTGACTTCCTGCTTTGTCATTTTTAGGTCTTTTTCGTACTTCCACCACTGGTACAGAAAGTCTGCGGCTGAGATAAATACCATTGCTATACACATTCTGAGTGCCATCATAAAGGCGTCTTGCAGTATATTTATAAACGATGCCTCAACATCAAGTCCTATGTATGCTGCAAATGAATCGAGCATTGCCATGTAGTCATTATATGCCACTAAGCCGACAATTATGATTTTTGCAAGATTTTTGGCGAGTTCTATGAGTTTTTTCGGAGATATCATCTCCTTAAAACCGCTGATGGGGTTTAGTTTGTCAAATTTCGGCATTAAGGGTTTTGTTGTGAACAGAGTTCCTACTTGTATTAAATTTATTGTTACACCTGCAACCATCGCTACAGCCAAGAGCGGGAATACCGCTCCGAACAGGGCGAGCATCATACGGACTATAACTGAAATCGCCTCATATACAGTGAGTGTAGCATCTGTTCCCACAAAGTTTTGCGGACTCAGAAACTCAGTATATGCAGACTGCATCTGTTCAACCCACCACCCGGTCAGAATGAATAACAATCCGAACATTATTATTGTGCAAAAAGTGGTGTTGACCTCAGTGCTACGGCGCACCTGACCTTTCATCCGCGCATCTCTGCGCTTCTTCCCGGTCGCCTTTTCAGTCTTTTCTCCACCGCCACCTTGGCCCATCTACCTCACCACCTTATTGTTTCCCGTCATTGCGGGTCTAACCCGCAATCTCACGAATCATACGCACTAATCTCAGAATAGCAAATTCCCTATGGGGAGTATTCGGGATTTGCGAAGGCTCCGAACATCAGTTCTATGCCATTCCATAACTCCGTGAATACTCTGTTAGTAAATCCGGCAAACACCGGCAACGTAACAGAGAAAACAAATAATCCAACGATGATTTTTAGCGGCATACCAACAACAAACATGTGCAGTTGCGGTACAGCTCTCATCATCATGCCGAAACCAATTTCGAGAGTTAGCCCCGAGGCTAAAATCGGAAGTGCCATCATAACTCCCAGTACAAACGAACGCGTAAACACTTCAAGTGCCGTCATTCCTACTGCTCCTGATATTACAAGTGTGCCAATCGGCATACGTTCAACGGTGAGATATACTATTTCAATGAGCCTCAGATGTCCGTCAACCAGGAAAAACAATATGAGCGTCATTATGTTGAGGACGTTACCCATCATTGGGACCTGTGTTTGGTTTTGCGCATCAAACACGTTGACGATACCAAAACCTATTTGCATATCTATGAGCTGCCCTGCCGTGAACGCAGTCACAGAGAAGAATATGTTTGTAGTAAAGGCGAGTGCGACTCCGAGTAAAAGCTCACCTGCGCAAAGCAAAAGGAATCCAACCAACGTGGTGTAGTGTAAATCAACTTCCTGCGGAAAAGTTATAAAAAACAGAAATCCTAACGACAGGCATAGCCCGATTTTTGCAATTTGCGGTACGTTTACCCTACCGAAAATAGGTGAACTTATCACAAGACCGCTCACTCTGAACATTATGAGTATAAAATAGTCTGCATGTGCTAATATCAGATTTGCTGCAGGCATACTTTTGCTCCTGTCGTTGGTTGTTATCGGGCGTAGACTTGCCGGACTTTGAAAGTGTCGTCCGCTACGAGATTGTCATGGTGTTTATGGAGTCAAACAGTCTCACGACAAAGCCCCCCACTGTGCTGAATATAAAACTGCCGAAAATAATGAGTGCCAGCATGACCAGAACTATCTTAGGTACAAATGCGAGAGTCTGTTCGTTGATTTGGGTTGTAGCCTGAAATATAGATACAATCAGACCAACAACCATTGCCACTATAAGCATCGGTGCCGCACTAACTACGACCGTTGTAACAGCTTGGGTTATAATGTTTATTACATCACCTGATTCAATCATGGCTGTTCTCCTTTAGCTCCATCCCTCTTTAGTAAAGAGGGTGGCCCCACAGGGCCGGGTGTTTTGCTACTTAAGTTTTCGCAATCGCTGTATTCTCGGTCGGTACGGGGGTGTCAGCCCCGTCAACCAAATGTTCCTATTAGTGAGCCTATAATTAGTTGCCAACCGTCTACCATTACAAATAGCAAAACTTTAAATGGAAGCGAAATCATAGCGGGCGGAAGCATCATCATACCGAGTGCCATCAACGTACTTGCTACAATCATGTCAATTACAATAAATGGGAGATATATGAAAAATCCTATGAACATTGCGTGCTTTACTTCACTTGTGATAAAAGCGGGAATCAATATGGAGTTCGGTATATCATATACATCGTCAAAATCCTCACCTGAAAGTCCTATGAAAAATTCCAAGTCTGAGTCAAACACTTGTGAGAGCATAAATTCACGCATGGGTTCCATAGCAGCTTCCATGAACTCCTCTTGGGTCATTTCTCCTGCAGTGAAAGGTACGTAAGATTCCTCATAAACTCTTGCAAATATGGGTTGCATTACAAAAAATGTGAGAAATAACCCTAGGCCTATAAGAACTTGGTTTGGAGGGGTTTGTTGCATACCGAGGGCTTGGCGGATAAACGATAAAACTATAATGATCCTAGTGAATCCCGTGAGCATCATCAGGATTGACGGCAAAAGCGTGAGTATCGTGAGAAGTATGACAATGTCTATCGCTTGCGCACCTTCGCCGAAAAGCGTGTTAACTATTTCATTTAACGTGCCTACGTCGGTTTGGTCAATATCTATAGGCATCAGCATTCCTCCCGATCTTCCGAAGCTGTGTCCGGAGCATTGTCAGTGCCGGGAGTATCAGTATCTGTGCAGGTGGCTTCGTCTTTTTCCGTCGCCTCACGAAACCTGTCTGAAAAGTTGTTATCTGCGGTTTCAGTATCCGTGGTGTTTTGCTCGGTCGGCAAGTCCCTGCCTGACCTTGAGGCTATAAATGCCACTAGACTTTTTGTCAGTTTGTTTCCATATCGTCCCACGGGAGTATTTCCCCATGGAGTCATTGGCACTCCACCGCTATCTTTAATAAGCTCGTGAAAATCCGCTGCATCGAGCGAGTCGAGCAACGTCATTGAGTTTCCTGTAACGCCCACAACATAAACCTTTCCTGCTATTTCCACAACACAAAAACTTGCGTTTCTGCTTATTGCAAAACGGTCATGCAGGCTTATATTTCGGTTACGCATAGTGCCTATCTTCTGCCCGGAGGCTTTTGTGCCTATAAAATAGGTCACATAATAAGCACCAAAAAGGATAACAATTGTTCCGATAATAAATACTACAACTTGTCCGGGTTCCATAACTTCTCTACCCTCATGATGTCCCCTTCGCTGGCGGCTGTGGGACGGTGTATTTTACATTTGCATTCTCATTATTTCTGTGTAGGCATCTATGAGTTTGTTTCTGATTTGCAATGCGAACTGTAGTGCGAGCTCCGCTTTTTGAGCGTCTATCAAAAGCCCTGAGAGGTCGTCTGTCTGGTCTGTGAGCAGTTCTAACATGGATGTTCTGTCGGCATGATTTGTTGCATTTACGTTATCAAACGCCGCCGAGAGTATGTTTGCAAAACCTCCGGTGAAATCACCCACCGCACCTGTGGTTGTGCCTTGCCTCAACCTTGTGGGCGCAGCTGATATAGCAGTTGGGTTCAGGAGATGTGTGAGGTTGGCTGAAAGTGGATTAGGATTCATAAAAATGACCATTCCTTTCGAAAATCCGTTAGCGTCCTATTTCTAAGGTGCGTGTCGCCATGTCTTTGAATATGTTCAGAGCGTTTATGTTTGCCTCGTATGCACGAAACGCCGACATCATGTCTACCATCTCTTGAACGACTTCAACATTAGGCATTGCTACCATACCGTTTTCGTCTGCATCGGGGTGGGTGGGATTGAAGTCGTATGTGAAATCAGACATGTCCGTACCTATGTGGACAACCCGCACACCGCCCGGGGCTTGTCTCGCACGGTTAAAAAACGAGGCAAACTCTCTGTCTGTGGCTCTCTCTTGGAAAACTACGAACCGCCTGCGATAAGGCTCTCCGGTCTCTGTTCTTGTTGTGCTGCTATTGGCAATATTCTCAGCAATGACATCCATGCGGAGCCTTGTAGCCGTAAGCGCAGATGCGCTGATATTCATTGAACTTAAAAATGACATTTTAATCTATACCTTTCTATTAAACCTAACTTTTAAAAGAGTGCGTGCAGTGCGAGGCGGCAAGTGCCGCAAATGAGGGAGCGTACTTTTGTACGTGACCGATTTTGCAAACGCAGCCAACGAAGAAATGTGCGTGCTATTTTAAAAGTTAGCGGCCCTCCGCTATGGCTGTTCTCAGTCTGCGAATCTCACCGTTTAGCTTTTCTGTGACTGTGTTGTAAAACAGACTGTTCTGGGCAAGTGCGACATTTTCGGATTCGATGTCTACATTGTTGCCGTCCAGACGCATTGAAAGCGCTCGGGACTGGTAGATGTGGGGCTGGACTGACATGATATCACCTCTGCCCCTGAAATCTCTGTGCCCTGGATGGGTCATTGAGTTTCTAAAGCCGGTAGTGTCGCGTATGGTTCTTGCTAAAATTGACTCAAACTCTAACCTTGAGGCTTTGAATCCCGGCGTTTCGATGTTTGCTATATTATTTCTGATGACTGCATTGCGGTGCCAAGATGCGGAAAGGCTTCTTTGCATAACGTCCATGGACCTGAACATTCTATCCCACATAGTGATTCCTCCTTTAAAACAAAGCAGCCACAGTACTGATTTTCTGCATTCAGAAAATTATACCATGGCGGCTGTAGTTTGTCTATCTTTTTCTTGTAAAATAACGCAACATATAGCGTTTTTATGAGATATCTTAGTTTTTATCTACCCTATATCGTGTTTGTCGTCATTTCATTTTCCTGTAAATTGACGGTGATACTTGTTGGAATTCTCCTTGGATTCCGCTGAGTGTTTCGCTCAATCCTATGAACAAGTAACCGCCGACTTCAAGTGCATCGTAATACCTTTTTGCGAGAGCTTGTTTTGTCGGTGAATCAAAATATATCATGACGTTTCGGCAAAATATGATGTGAAATTTCTTTCTGAATCTGCTAAAACTGCCCATAAGATTAAATTGCCCGAACTGCACACCTTTAGCCAATGTATCTTTAACCTTGTATTTATCTTCACTGAGCTTTGTGAAATATTTATCTCTCCATGCGGGCGAAAGTTTTTCAAAGTGTTCTAAGGGGTACACACCTTCTCTTGCCATTTCCAGAACCCTGACCGAAATGTCTGTTGCGAGGACTGTGGCCTCCCATTCCCTGATCTTCGGACCAAACCACTCATTGAGAACCATGGCTGTTGTGTATGCCTCTTCTCCCGAGGCACAACCTGCGCTCCAAATGCGGAGATCTTTTTGGCGGAGAGATTGAGTCCAGTATGGCAACGCCACATCTTGCATGAACTTATAGTGGGTTTCTTCTCGCATGAAGTATGTATAGTTTGTGGTAAGTTTTGTCATCAAGGCGTTAATCTTACCACCGCTTTTATCGCTGAATACGTCGTCTAAATAGTCAGTGAAGCCTTCAAACCCCTCTTGGATTATGTAGTTTGACAGGCGCCCTTCAATCAAAGTTTTCTTTTTTTCAAGGTTGACTCCAAAATTCGACTTTACGTAGGTGTATAACCGAACAAAATCCTTTTCTGTAATTGTCATCGTTAACACGTCCTTTTCGTTGCGAACCCGCATAAAATATCAGTAAGGTGCAACCTGAAGTTCTATAATGCCGGGGTTATTCAACTCCCATTTCAAATACTCTATAGACATCAATAAGTTGCATAACTTCTCCGGCTGATAAACCAACGGCTTTTATGAAGTGGTTTTTAACTGAGTTGCCTGTTGTTTGTGGTGGGTCTTGAATGTTATCGTCTTCTATGTCTGTAACGTCACGCACACCGTCTACGAGAATTCCAACACTCATTTCGTCCATACTCAAAACAATGATACAGGTCTGCTCTGTGTATTCAATCTCTTCCCCGCCGAACCTCATACCCATATCTATAACCGGCACAACTGTTCCGCGGAGATTGATAATACCTTTTACGTATGAGTGTGTGTGCGGCACTAAGGTAATATCTTGTACGCTGATAATTTCAACAACATAGCTAATTTCAATGCCGTATCCAACATCATCTACAAGAAAAGTCAGATACTTCCCGTGCATTACGTCCTCAGTAGTTAAGCTTACATCAATAATATCGTGCATTGTTTGTGTCACCTTCCTATACTTAATCTATAGCATCATGTCAAGTAAGAGCCCTCTTATGTCGTCTATTGCGTTTAGAACTTCAAGTTGGTCTGATTGTTCTTTCATAACCTCTTTTGCAAGTTCGTCTAAACGCTTGTCGATAACCCTTACTGTGGCTATATATCGATGCCTTCCTCGGGAAGCGTATGAATCTTCCCTAGAGAAAGTATATCCGTTACTGACGATTTCGTCAAGAAAATCTCTTATTAATCGACGATATTTTTCAAATTCACGTACATCAACCCTGTCACCAAGCTTCTTTCCCTGCTCTTCTATCTGCTCACGCATAGTGGCGAGTTTTTCATTGTGCATCTCGTTTGTGAGCTGTGTGAGTGTTCTGCTAAACACCTTGGTGTCGCCGTCACCCTGACCACCCGCATCGGTACTGCGTACCGCTACAGTTCCCGTCTCGGTGGCTTTTTGCCCTTGAACTCTCATGCTCATTGTATGTTACCATCCTTTTGTGTCAACACTATGTCAAATTTATGTCAAATTTATGTCTTTTTGTCAAACATTTCAGAGCTTGTCGGCACTGCCTGTGCATATCCGCCGATACCTTTTCTCTGCGCACTCTGCTTTCCGATTTTTTCTTTTTGTGTTGTGGACTTATGACTGAGCATTTCAATATTTCTCTCATTTGACTCTTTGCAGGTTTGCAGAAGATATTTTATTTCCTCTTTGAGGTTTTCTATTTCGCGCACCGGTTTAAGGCTTGATGAAGAAACGTAGGATTGCATCAGTTCTTGTGATTCCTGATGCAATCCATTGATTTTTTCTATGAGTTCCTGCCTACGTTCGAGCAGTTTTTCAAGTCCGTCAAACTCATCCATTTCAATTTGCCGAGTTTGCTCATCCGTGAGCTCTTTTATGTTCTCTAACAGTTTTAATTCATCGTCAAGCAGTTTTGTAAGTCTCGTCGCTTTTTCAAAAAAGTTATCGCTCACGCTAACTCCTCTCCAAGCTTAACAGTACCTCTGTTCATTGTGCTTATTTGTTTCCATGCATCCCTGATGTTGTCAACCATATCTATTACAGAGTCTAAAGCCTCAGCTTCTTTTCTCGTGTTTGCCTGAACCAACGTGGTCAAAGCGTAGTCGTAAAGGCTCATGAGTTCTTTGGATATGTCGTAGCTCATGTCAAGGCTGTTAATCAGTTCTGTGACAATCAGTTGCGCCTTAACCAGATGCTTGTGAGCGAGGGCAACATCTTTTTTTACGATTCCGCGTTTTCCAAGTATGACGTTTTTCTTCAGAGCATCATACAGCATAACTATCAGATCAACAGGCCCGGCTGTCAATACGTCTTGTTTTTTGTATGCATCTTGCGGACGCGTGTTTAACATTACCATACCTTGTTGTTGCATATTTCACCTATTCCTTGCAAATTTACCCTCTTATTCCCAAACGAGGAACACACTCTAAAGCTTAGCCCATGCCGAGCATTGAATTGAACCACTGTCCTTGATTTTGCATATTTGACATTGCCACTTCCATCGCCGCAAACTGTCTGAAGAGTCTATCCTCTTCTGCGAACATTCTCGCTTCCATTCTTTCAATCTGCTCGTTAGTACGTCTTAATGAATCTTCAAGACCTCTCAGCGAATCGGGTTGAGAAACATTCACAAATTGACCGAAGAGGCTATCAAGCCTGTGTATAAGTCCAACACCTTGGGGACCGTCAGGTCCTGATTCGATTCTTGCAAAGATGTCTGCAACCATGTCGGGATCACTTTCGAGAGCCGCTCTGAGCCTATCTTCGTCGATGATAATTTGCCCGCCGGTTCCCTCTGAATGTCTGCCGGTTGAGAGACCGATTTGTGATGCGCTCATTCCCATGCCTTGTATTTCGTCAAAGAACGCTCTGCGTATGCTTACAGTGAGTCTTTCGAGGGAAGGATCGTTACGCATGATACCGATTCTTGCAACTGAGTTCCAGTCCTCGATTTCCCGCTCGGACATGTTAGCCATTTCATCACGAGTCAGCGGTCTGTATGTGCGTTGCGCTCTTGACTGCCGCTCAGATGTGAGAGTTTCAAGCCTTTGAACTATTTCATTGTAAGCATTGATGAAATCCCTGATTCTGTTGAACGGTTCTTCAGCATCACGTCTGAAAGATACATTGATTGGGGGGTCATCGGCTCCTGTTGTCTCGTTGAGTGTAATTCTGACTCCGCGGAAATCTATTGTGTTGCTGTAGCTCATGATTGTTTCACCGTTTATTGTGACACTTGCTCTACTTCCGTCTTGTGTGTCGAAATTCGCGGGAGCTGATAAATCATCAGGGTCGACTCCGGCAAGCAGTCTCATGAGGTCTCCGGGGGCATTTGCTCCATTTTGAACACTTATTGTAGAAGTATCACCTATTGTGTTTGATTCAAATGTGAATCTGTCGGTGAGTCTGTCATATGTCATTGTGACTCCGGCGCCACTTCTGTTGACCGCAGTGGTCATTTGATTGATTGTATCGTGTGAGTTGATTGTGACATTAACAGCATTATCGCCCGTACCAAAGGTTAGCGACGTTTGGAACGCAAGGCGAGTACCTTCCATGTTGTCGCCAAGTCTGATGTTATCGGTGCTTCCGGTATTTGCCATTCTTGTTATTTCGGTCGTTTGGCGAACTCCATCTTCGTATAAAGCCAAACCATCCGGACCATACAGACCAACCGTTGCGGTTTGTGTCCATTGCACTGCATTTGAATTGATGTTGACCGAGAAAAGGTTTGCATTGTTTGCGTCCGGATCTGCGCTGGCAAGTTCAGTCACAGAGACCGTGCCATCTTCCGCCCTTGCCAACATGAAATCTCGACCATCCCACTCAAAGTTTTCGATTGCTTCACCTGAGTCCGCCGGCAACTCAACAAAGTCACCGTCCCCGGGTCCAAAGGTCAGGCGAATGATTCCACCATCACGTTCAAGTTGCGGATGGACTGCATCGGGATCACCTGAAGGGATATTTAACGTGGCTGTCGCATTGCTCCATGTTGCGTTTCTTACCGAATCTAAGCTGACAGTATTGCCGCCGCCTACGTCTGCATTAAACTCTATTCTTTGATTTCCCGCAAATGTCAGACTGTCAAGTCTCGCTTGCGGATTAAAGCCCGTGCCGCCTTGAGACACCGCACGGCTTGAAGCCATAGATGCGCCTCTGGCAAGGGAGTTTACTCTGTCAATACGAAGGTTACCGGGGGATGAACCCGTCAAGGTTGATACCGAAACAGCACTTGCATTGGCTCCTGTAACCGTAGATGTTGTAGAGTTAAATGCGTTGCGGTTTACAAGCGGGCTTGAACCCAGGTTTGACATGAACGTCCGTCTCAGGTTCTCAATATCCTGGCGGAGACTGTTGTGTGTCTCTTGGCGCCATTGAACCAACGTCCTGTCACGCATTCTGTTGTCAATTCTAAATTGATGTAGTCTGAGTGTTTGTTGGACAATCATATCTGTGTCCATACCTGACGCCAAACCCATCATCCTTATCGGAGTATGTCTGTTCATTGAATTAATCATAATAATAACACCTCAAATCCTTTTGATTTTAGTTTTTTTGGTCAGTCCTCCTTGACAGACGCAACTATCTCTGTATCTTTTATCGGAATAAGTGTAATGTTTCTTTAGCTTTTTTTTAATCTTTTTTAGATTTTTTTTCCAAACTTAACTAAAATGCCGTTTAACGTGTCCATATCGGCATAAACTTGCCCCGACCATGAGCCGTATTCGTAGCTGATATCAGCGTTTGCACCAAGCTGCGGCCCTGCGTTTTTCTTTATCGTGTCAACCAACCTGTGCAGAACCGCCTCTGCATTTCTTTTTCCGAGTTCTACATACATTATTGCGAACACTCCGTCTCCCGCATAGGATGGCACGTCAACTTCTCTGATTGTTGCGCCGATGGTCTTTGCTGCGCTTCGGAGCAGTTCCGCTTGACCTGTGTTGTTTTTATCGCCGCTTTTTACGGAAATCGCTGCAAATGTCATGGAGTTGCCGTAGCGGCGCTGTCTGTAGAGTTCTCTGTTTACTTGCTTTTTGAGACCTTCAAGGTTGAACATGTCATATTCAATGTTGAAGCCTGCTATATATTCTGCCCACCGCTTTTCGACTTCGCTCTCTTTCTTTGATTTAAAACGCTCGTCAAACGTGCGCGTCAGCTCTGTAACTTCTTTATATCCGAGGAATACTCCCCATTTTCCTGCTTCGTTTATAACGAGCTTGTCTACTTCTCCGGACTGCTTCTTGTTGTCGGCGTGGTCGTCCTCTGTGACTACAACGCGAAACTTTCTGGCGTTAAATGACTTGCTGCCGCCCCATGTAATTACGGCAACCGACGAACCGCCGGCTATGCGGAATTCCCGCATTGGGTACAGCCTTGCAACAGACTCACGCCACTCTTTGAATGCTTCAAGGGTGATATTTTTTTTATCGTAACCGCATAAAAAACTATATGCTTTTGCATAATCGAATGCGTTTAAGGCTACAAAATAGCCCCGTAATGCTTCTCTTGCGTCTTTTTCCGTCTCTTGGCTAACCGTGACCCGCTCCGCTGTTCTTTGTCTCTGTGCTTCTGCGGCTTGTCTCCTGTGTGCTTCTGCGGTTTGCCTTCTGTGTGCTTCTGCGGCTTGTTTTTTCTGTGCTTCCGTGGTTTGTTGTCTCGATTCCTGCCTGCCTGTAGGCGGTGGGGGCGGCGGCGTTTTAGGTGGGGGCGGAGGTTGAGTTGGGGGTTTTTTCCACTGTGGAGGCGGTTGCCCGGGTCTTGTGTCTTGGGAGGGGTATCTTTTCACAGGGCGGGTGTATGCTTGGCGATTTCTAAAACTCTCTTCCCGCTTGAATTTTTCTCTGAGGACTGTGTATGCGATGTTGATTTGCTTCATCATGTCCTCAGCGTCAGGGTCGTCACTAATATCGGGGTGATATTCCCTGCAAAGTTTCTTATATGAAGAAGTGACGTCGGACAGTTCAGCACCGAATTTCACTCCCAAAACTCTATAAGATTCGAGTAAATTACTCATGTTAAAATCCATTCCTTCTTTTATAAAAACTATACAATTATCTCATAATGATGTTTCTTTTTCAACATATATATTTTAAATTTCGCATAATTTACAGTATCGTCATTTATTCTGTTCAGGAAATCAGTTTTTGCTCTCAAACAATTAACCCGACAGGACAATGGTCGCTACCGTATATATCCGGTAAAATAAAGGCATTTTTAACCGATTCGGTTAATCTGTTTGAGCCCAGAAAGTAGTCAATGCGCCACCCTACATTGCGCTCCCTTATGCCGGGCATGTATGACCACCATGTATAGGCATCTGTTTTGTCCGGGTTTTGATGCCTATAGAAGTCGGTAAACCCACTGTCCAGTAAAATAGTGAATTTCTCCCGTTCTTCTTTTGTGAAGCCTGCATTTTTTTCGTTTGACTTCGCATTTTTGATATCTTTTTCTGTATGGGCACAGTTTAGGTCTCCGCAAATCAGCACGGGCTTCACTTCGTCGAGCTTTTTCAAGTAATCTCTGAAGTCATCTTCCCACCTCATTCGGTATTCAAGGCGCGCAAGTTCTCGCTGTGAGTTTGGAGTGTAGACATTTACCAGGTAAAAATCCTTATACTCCAATGTTATTATTCTTCCCTCTTTATCATGCTCTTCTATTCTCATTCCGTATGTGTCGGCTATTGGCTCTTCTTTTGTGAATATGGCTGTGCCTGAGTAGCCTTTTTTCTCGGCACTGTTCCAATACTCTTTATAACCGCTCAGGTCAATTTCAGCCTGCCCTTGTTGCATTTTGGTTTCTTGCAAGCAGAATATATCTGCATCTATTTCCTTAAACGACTCCATAAAGCCTTTTTTAAGACACGCGCGCAGTCCGTTTACATTCCATGAGATTAGCTTCATCTTTGCATTCCTCTCCGTACTTTTTCTCCGTAGGATTTATCCATTTCGCTGACGAAGGCAAGCACCTTTGCCACTGCATCATACATCTCGGGGGCTATTTCGTCACCCACGCTCAGGCTTGATAGCATATTGGTGAGTCCCGGCTCGTGCATAACAGGCACCCCTGATTCTCGCGCAACTTCAACTATTTTATCGGCAAGATGACCCTCGCCAAATGCCGATAATATCGGGACATCTGATTCACCGGGATCATAGCTGATTGCTGCGGCTCTCTGTTTTTTTCGTGGCATTCCTGACATGTTTCACCTGTTGACCTATTCGGTCATCACCATTTTATATCTATTCCGGTTTGCGTTTTCCCTTGGTAGCGCTCTACTGCATTTAGGGCTGTGAGCGGAGTTGTCTCCTCGCCCAATAGCTTTATGTTTGTGCCTACGAGCTTAAAGCCATCTTCGTCCAGCAGACGGTGGAGCATTACTGTGTTTTCGTTGAAATGCTCTTTTTCTCTTTCGCCCCGCACTTCCATATTCAGGGTAACTTCTTTACCTTTTATGTTCAGCAGAGCTTCCCAGCGGCCCATAAACTCTAAATCAATCGCCATGAGTATATTAACATTATCGGGGTCAACCTGTCTACGCCCTTTTCTCTTAAATATATATAAATCTGCCGATTTTTGTTGATCATTAACAAGCACAGGCATTTGCATATACACAAACTGCTCAATGTTATTTAGCGTGCGAACATGATCCATAAGCCTGTGCGTCTGAGATAAAAGATCCGTTCCTCTCTGCTGTGCCGAATTTGAAATAGCCTCTTCGAGCATGGCAAGTCTTGCAAAAAGCTCTTCTCTCGCTTGCCTCAAATGAGTTCCCGCATCTGCATCGCCGACACCTATTCTTGTGAATAATTTTTCAAGTTGCATTTCAAGTGTCTCACCCTCTGTTGCTCCGCCGAACATGTCTCCGGCAACTCTCAGCAGCATTTCGGAGAACCTTTCAAGTGCGGTGTGCGGTGTACTGCTGAACTCAGGGACTTGAGACAGAAGCTCCGTCACCATATTTGCTAGGGTTGGAGGTTCAGCGGTTAAAGGTGTAGGTTGCGCAGGAGTAGGGGTTTGTGCCGCCGTGTTTGCGGGTTGTCCCTGTTCGTTAGGAACACCGAATGTTTGTGGCTGAGCGGCAACGCCCGGTTGCTCCGGCTGTGTTTGAAGTTGGGCGGTAACCCCCGGCTGTTCCGATTCGGGGCTTATAATCCCATCACTCGTTTTAAGAGATGCAATTAGTGAACTATTTGTTAAATTTTCAGAGGATGACATTTTCGGTGCATCCGCCTGTACTACTTGCGATTGCTGAGTTTGTAACGCTTCCGGAAGCGTAGTAGCTACGACTTTTGTGCCTGTTTGTGATAAATTTTCTGCAACATTTGCCACATTTGTTTGCAAATTACCCTCGCCCTGTGTTATAATACCTTGACCACTAGATGACGGTGTCTGTTTTAAGTGATTTAACGCATCCATCAGGCTCGAAGAATTCTTTATTATTGTGGCGAGCAAATTGGTCAGAGGTGCTGTATTTGGAGAGTTTTGAGTTGCTGTGTCATTCGGGTTTGATGAACCAACATCTCCCATTGAGGACATAAGTTTTGCTATCAAGGCATCGGTTTTTTCTCCGCCTGCAAGCATTTTAAGTGCCGCTTGCATGATATTTGGGTCATCTGTTAGTTTGTTTGACACCAAAAATGCAGCCTCATCGAGTGTAAGTTTCGGGTTGAGTGCCATTAAATCCCTCATCATTTGAGCTGATTTTTCCGTGACGGGCATACCTAGTTCAGACAGTTTCATTGCCTGCGGTGCAAGGCTTTTGTCGGCAAAATCACGAACAATGCTCCTGTGTGCAATAGATACATCGTCCTCCGCACGCTCCACCGAATTATACGCAAGCGAAACTTGTGCATTATCTCGTTCAAGCACTTCAAGAACAAGCGTGTCTCCCTGTGATAAATTCATTTCTTTACCAAGTTTAGCGTTAAATGTATGACCGCTTTCCATTTTTAAAGTGAGTACACCCGAATTGTTCTTCGAAACGACTTCCGCTCTTATTATGTCGCCTTTACGAAGAGTGTCAAGTCCTGAACCTGCACCTGCTCTTAACTTTACTCCACCTGTTGCAAGAAGTTTTGCTGTATCTACTCTCATAAGCTCTCTCCACATGACTATGCTTTTAACTATTAATAATTTAATTTGATTGTAATATATTTTTTACAAGTTTACAACATTTCTATGTAATAATGTATATCGGCTGAAACGCCGTAACACTTAAGTGAGGTAATTTCTACAATGAGTTCTACAAATGACACCCAACTTATGAAGCACCTCGATGTTTTCAAAGAAATAGGTAACATCGGTGCCGGCCATGCCGCATCCGCTCTTGCCGGACTTCTCAACAGAAGAATAACCATGAGTGTGCCTGATGCATCTGTGGTTCCGTTTAGTGAGATTGTAAATGTTCTCGATGGTCCCGAAACACTTGTAGCCGGTGTTCTCATCGACTGCACAGGCGACCTCAATGGATATATTTTGCTTCTGCTCGGAATGGAAGATGCAATGGCAATGGTGGCACAAGCACTTGAAGAGCCTGAACGCAATGTAGATGACCCCGATTTTGAACTCACCGAACTTGAAAAAGATACCATGCTGGAAATTTCTAATATACTCGTTGGTTCGTTTTTAACCGCAATCACAGATTTCTCCGGTCTCAGCGCAACACCCACTGTGCCACAGCTCGCAATTGATATGCTTGGTTCCATTTTGAGTGTTGCCACCATAGAATACGGCAAAATTGGTGACTCCGTTTTATTCCTCAAAACGAGCTTTAATGACCTCGCAGGAGATGTAAACGGACATTTCTTCTTGATTCCTGACTATAATTCATATAAAATGCTTATATCTGCATTGGGATTGGATGGCTGAGATGGGAAGAAATAGTTTTTATAGCTCACCAATTAAATGCAGAATCAGAAAGGAATGGTCATTTTTATGGCAGTGTTAGTTGTTGGCATGGCAGACCTCAAGTCAGCCCAATCGCCCGATAACCTTACTACTTTAGGATTGGGCTCATGTGTTGGTATTACGCTTTACGATAAAAAAAGTCAAATTGGCGGCATGGCTCACTGCATGTTACCGTCATATAAAGGGTTTGAAGGTCAAAACAAGGCTAAGTTTGTTGATTCTGCCGTTGTTGAACTTCTGAACCAAATGATAAAACTCGGCGCATCAAGAGCTTCTCTTGTTGCGAAAATCGCCGGAGGGGCACATATGTTCGGTAAGAGTCAAAATAATGACTTGCTTAAAATAGGCGAGAGAAACGCCGCCGCAGGGCTTGCAATTTTAAAGCAACTCTCAATTCCTGTACTTGCAAACGACACCGGTGGTTCGCACGGAAGAACAATAGAGCTCGACACAAGCACCGGATTACTCAGTATAAAAACCGTAGGCTTAGGTACAAAATCTATTTAGTTGACTTTATATCTGCTTAACGGAAATTATAAAATTTATTTTTTTGAGGAAACTTGTTATAACTAGGAGGATGAACAATGGCAACAGTTTTAATCGTTGACGACGCTGCATTTATGCGAATATCAATCAAAAACATGCTTACAAAAAACGGCTATGATGTTGTTGGTGAAGCTGAAAATGGTCTGGTCGCCGTCGAAATGTACAAGGAGCTGCAGCCCGACATCGTAACAATGGACATCACTATGCCGGAAATGACAGGTCTTGATGCTCTCAAAGAAATCACAAAAATTGATCCCTCATCAAAGATTGTTATGGTTTCTGCTATGGGGCAAGAGGCAATGGTTCGAGATGCAATAGTGTCCGGAGCAAAAGGTTTTATTGTTAAGCCTTTTAAAGAAGATGGCATTATCGCAGCACTAAAGAAACTCGCCTAGTGTTATTTTAAAAGCCAATTTTGTTTGGCTTTTCGGCTGTGTGTTAATCCATTTAAAGCCCACTTTAATAAAGTTCTATGAAATGGTAGGTAACGTATTATGATGCGTGAACTAGATCCAATGTTAGATGTGTTTATATTTGAGACCCAACAACTACTTGAGTCTCTTGAAGAAACACTACTCAACAGTGAAAAAGAGAAAAATTTGACAGATGACCACATTAACGAAATTTTTCGTATAATGCACACTGTCAAAGGTTCTGCCGCTATGATGTCTTTCGACAATCTCACAAAGCTTGCTCATGCTCTTGAGGATATGTTTGACAAAATCCGCGAGGGTAAGACACGTAAAGATGCTGAAGCTGTTGAAGGTGTCACTGAGCTTGTTCTTGAATCAGGAGACAGGTTCAAAGAGGAAGTCGAAAAGCTTCTCTCTGGTGCAGAATCAGACGGCGATTTTACCGCACTGAGCGAGAAAATCCACCGTTATACGGATGTCATCACAGGAGCGGCACCCGCTCCTGCCCCGCCACCTCCACCCCCTGCCCCTGCACCAACTCAAGCGAACAATGTCGCTGCTTCAGCACCCGTGGCAAGTGAAGCTCCGGTTTCGGAAGACTCATCAGATGAGCCTCCCGATGTAGACTATACCGATTACGGCACTCCGCTATATAAAATAAAAGTTACGTTTGAGCTCGGATGCCAAATGGAAAATCTGCGTGCATTCGGTGTAGTCACAACATTAAATAATTATTGCCAAAGGATTGTTCATTTCCCGTCCGATCTTGAAGATTCAAAGGCGAGTAGTGAAGAGATTATCAAGCATGGCTTTACCATGTTCGTTCAGACAGGAGAAAACCCCGACTCTCTCCAAAAACTTGTCGACTCTATCATGTATGTTGATACTTCAAGTGTCATTTCAATGCCCCCCGACAGCGATGAGCTCCCTGATTCCATGAGAGCCAAAACACCTGTTGAAGGGGATAATAAATCACAACAAGTCGAAGAGAAAGCACAATCTATGACAGAAAATGCTGTCAAGCAAAACTTTATCAGTGTCAATGTCAACAAGCTCGATAAACTCATGAATCTCATGGGCGAAATTGTTACCACTGAGTCAATGGTAACAAAGAATCCTGAAGTTGCAAATCTTCACATCGAATCTTTCGAGAAGAATAGTCAAGAGCTCAGAAAACTAATCAACGAACTCCAAGACATCGTTATGTCTATCCGTATGCTTCCCGTCTCAAACTCTTTCCACAAAATGCGCCGTATTGTACGCGATGTCAGTAAGGCTGTTGGCAAAGAGGTTGAGCTTGTATTAATCGGTGAAGAGACAGAAGTTGATAAAAATATCATAGATACTCTCTCCGACCCACTCATGCACCTTATCCGTAACGCTGTTGACCACGGAATAGAAAAGCCGGACGCACGACTCAAAGCAGGAAAGCCTGCACAAGGCACATTGACTTTAGAAGCCAGAAGCGCAGGCGGCGATGTCGTTATCCTCATTTCAGACGATGGTAAAGGGCTTGACCGCAAATCCATCTTGCGCAAGGCAAACGAAAAGGGTATCACCTCAAAACCTGACAGCGAATATACCGACAAAGAAGTCTACCAAATGATTTTCCACCCCGGTTTCTCAACAAACGAGCAAGTTACTGAATTTTCCGGTCGTGGTGTTGGTATGGACGTTGTTCGCCGTAACATCGACAAGGTCGGTGGAACTATATCTCTCGAAAGCACACCGGGCGAGGGAATGACTATTCAAATCCGCATCCCACTCACTCTCGCTATTATTGACGGTATGAAACTGCGCGTCGGAAAACTCCTCTTCATCGTTCCCATGCTGTCCATTCAAGAGAGCTTCAAGCCTAACGATGGTGATGTTTTCCTCGATCCTGACGGCAGTGAGATGATTATGATTCGAGGAGAGGTCTACCCTGTTCTCAGGCTCTACAAAATTTTCAATATTGAGTCTGATTTCGACACTCTCGACAACGGAATTCTAGTAATGATTTCCACTGACACCTCAACATTCTGCCTGTTTGTTGATGAACTCATCGGTGAACAGCAAGCTGTCATCAAGCCTCTGCCTGAGTACATTCAAAAGCACAACACAGGTATGCACGGCATAGGCGGCTGCGCAGTCCTGGGAGACGGCTCAATCAGCCTAATCGTAGACATTAACAGCTTAGTTCCGGAATAAATTTCAGCCATAACGATAGGAGAGGCGATTGCAAACGCAGTCGCCTCTTTGTTTTTGCGTTGTGCCATCCCAACCCAAATATGCTTTATGGCTAGTTTGCCTTTTTCCTCGAAAACAAAGTAGTTAATTAGTGCTAATATTGGCGACACCAAATAAGTTATGAAGTTTGAATAAGTGGCGAGTGATATATACTCCACATTCGGTATAAGCACCAAATTATAAACAAGCCCTGTAATCATAATTCCGATTATCGCACTAACGGACAAATAACTCCTAAATTTGCCCAATTTGTTATACAGGATTAGCATGGCGAAAAAGCTGATTACAACAAGCCAGTTGCTTAATGCTGTGTAATATCTAAAGGCAACAAAATCAAAATGCCCTTGCCAACTCATAGCAAGTATAGTGCCATGTAAAACCACAATCGCACTAACCAACAAATACGCTTTGTGAATGTTCTGTTTTGTGAGCATTTTCGGCACCCCCTTACTTTGTATGGTTGTTGGCTTCAATAATTTCATCTAACGAAACTTCGGGATTGCGCCAGCGTTTGTTGCTCTTTTCGTTTTTGAGGTGGATTGCATTTTTTGGACATAAATGCAGCCGATTGTTATATTTTTACTTCAGCCGATATGTCCTGTTACGGTTCGCACCGTCTGCAATCACAAGATTGTCTGCGATGAGTTCTTTCAGATATACCTTGGTACGAGATGCGTTTACTTCAAGCAGTTCTGACAACTCGCTCGCCTTACATGAGCCATGCTCTGAGAGATAATCAACAATCGCTTTTTTCTTCACTTCGCTTATCGCCACTTTAATTTTATCGCCACTTTTTATCGCCACTTTTCTATTGTCTTGTGGCGATAACATCAACGATAAAATAGTTCTGCCGGGGTTAAATTGCTCTTCCAGTTTCGGCTCTTGCCATCCTTCATTTTTCCAAACAGCATAAATATTTGGAACGCCGCTACCCGCACGTTCGCCGATTCCAACTAGGTTAAATAGCTTCACCAAAGTATTATTGCGTGGGTCTGAGAAACCGCTCACTGCATCGCTAATGCTGACACGCAAACTGCCGGGGTTTGCGATAATAACTTTTTTTGGGTAGCGATGAATTACCAAACCGCGCCTGTCGTAATAATTGGCGTGAATTAACGCATTTGCGAGTGCTTCACGCAATGCTTTGTGAACAGGTGTATCGTCGATACGGGTTATGCCGTTCAGCTTGAAAGGGGTCTTTGCGTCATGGGCGATACGATTACAAATGCGGTAATAAAAATCAAAAATATTTCCGCTCCAATCGCCGAGATTGGAAACAACTCGGTCAGTCCAACGAGTGGTTTCATCGTCATGCTCTTGGTAATCAAGAAAGTAAGCCGGAAACTCTTTTACTATTTCGTATTCAAACCCGAACATTAAAATTCCTGCCGCTGTTGGGTGGAGTGTTCCGCTTTCGGCGCGCCCGACACAGCCCATCTTTTGCAAAAACGGAATATGCTCAAGGTTCTCCCACACATGGTCGGGGCGCAAATTTTGCAAACGGTTACGATACCGCCGAACACTTTCATAATCAAAAGCATCCAAGTCAAGTTGTTCCAATACTCGCAAATCCTGTGAAACATCTGATTGGTCACGCATCATGTTCCGCACTTCGTCTTTTGTGCAGTGATAATCGCCCTCGCCGTTGCGCCGATATGAACCCGCAAAAGGGTCAGCACCAATATAGATTGGTCTGTCCCTGCGGTCAGCGCGCGGAACTTCAATCACAACAATGCGATGTCCGTCAGCTTCGACGATGTAAACATTTTTATTGGTTAAAATGTTTACATTAACTTTTTGCCGGTCATTTATAGTGTTCCAAAAATCCGTCACTAATTTTTCGGGGTCGGGAAGTTCGACGGCGCGGAGTGATTTATCTTCCTGTTCTTCCACACCCAACAATATAAATCCGCCTACAGTATTGGCGAAAGAGGAGTATGTCTCCCAAATACTACGCGGCAGACCGCCAACCGCTTTTTTTGCTTCGACACGGTTGTTCTCTCTATATTTATGTAACTCATTCCAGTCAATCTGCACTACGCCACCCCCCTATATAAATTATACGTGCTTACTCGTATTAAATCAAGACCAAAATATCGACCCTGACTTCGACATTCTTTAGTCGGTTGTTATGTTTTTACTTCAGCCGATATGTCCTATTACGGTTCGCACCGTCCGGACTCCAAGTGCCACTCTCGGCAATTTCAGATATGAATATCCTTATAGCAACTCTTGGCGCAGTAGATGCAGAACGATTCATCAGCATGGTCAAACGTGATACATTCAATTATACCGAATGGCAGGATAATTTGTGGCAAGGGCAAAGCATTGAAGCAGTACATGAGGCTGCAACAAAGTATGGAAGAAACCATGCGTAATTGACTCTGAAGCCTTACATCAGAATAATATCACAGCACTGACAATAATCTCGCGTTCCATAAACATTATATACAGAAAATAAACCGTCGCGGTCGTGTCTCCTAAGTATTCTTCTAAGCAGCAACCCCCGTCCCTCTGCTTCACATTGAAGAATTTGTGGTAGAAATCTGTGTTGCACCGCGCTATAATGGTAACAGGAAATAGTTGCGATAATTATATGCAGAATCAATCTAAATCAGTGGAAGGGGAGAGCATCTATGTTAAGGACACTTCAAGGATATTTTCGAAGCGGACAGTTTGTTTCATCTGAACCTGCGGAAATTCCGGATAACGTAGAGGTTTATGTCATGATTACCGATAGAGAACTACACCCCCAGAAAACCAGGTCACAAAGGCAATTAGAAGCATTCAACAAGTTTATAGATTCTGTTAACTCAATTGTCGATGAGTCTCTTGAAGAAACAGATTTCACTGAACTTGAAAATACTCGCGCAGATTTTGAAAGAGTGGTCAAAATATGACGAGATTTGCTCTTGATACGAATATCATTTGTATTTGGTCGAAAAAAGGATTTTCTAGCGGCTTATGCATATGCCCCATGTAAAGGAGTTCGGCAATTTGTCCTTCACCTAGGGTGCGCAAGTCATCGGGAGAAGCATAGTCAACAAAACAAAAATCTCCAAAGCTGTAAATATGCTCCATTGCGAGTCTTTGCACTTGTTCTTGCCCTTCAAACAAATTGAAACAGCGTTCGTGCTTCGTATCTAAAGTTATAGCATCACACTCACCTGAAATAATCATAAGATTTTCCACACATTTAGGCAAAAAGCCAATAAACTCTGCAAATGTTATCCCACTATAGATAATCTGATTATTTTCAGGCCACGTCTTTACATATAATATTGTTCTCTTTTTCATTTGTGTAAAATTCCACCTTTATTTACAATATTAGTATTTATGTTGGCAATGGTGGTAGTATAATCGTGACACTTCGCCCACACACTTGCTCCTTTCGCTACCTATCCAAATCTATTCACTATCGGGGGGGTGTATTCCCAACTGATTAAAGTTATTCCATGTTCTGCTAAAAGTTCATGTGCGTCCTCAATTCTAACAGCGGGTATAAAAGGTCTATTGTGAGGATAACGTACTCTGATATATGGCATAATGCCGGGAGCCGTTCCCGGAACGGGTTCGTTCTCAATATGTCCTAGGTATCCCATGAAGTACCTTGCATCTCCTGGATTAAAATAAATGCTTACCCCATCCGTCTCATGCAATAGAAACCGACCTCCATTCAAATCATTTACGTTACTATACAAAAGGGTGCGACTCCAGCTCCGCCAAGGCCGGGTTGTTGGATTCCCTCTGAAACTTCCTCTAAACTCAGCAATCAAAACATCCTCTATTACAAAATGTTCGCCGTCTATTTCATACTCAAGCCTAAACGGAAACTCTCCGTAAGTTATTTCAGGTTCAGGTGGTGCTCTCCATTGAAAATTAAGTACAATTATCGTAGTTGAAACAAGTGCTACAGCAATTGCAATGAACGAGATGAGTAGCCAGAAGGTAATACGTGAATGTTTCCAAGCTGAACCCCTATTCAAACAAAACACAGCAAAAACTCCACCACCAATAATAGCTAAAGTTATAGTCCAAACTATCATTAAGACCCTCCTTGACTACAAGTTGATTCCAGTTGAAACTCAGATAGATCTAAGAGTGGCAAAATGTATTTTTCCCATATTTCTATATTGCTATGCATAAGAGCATGGTTGCTGTAAAACCAATTCCATAAAGCAAGTCTACTTACACCTGTTGTCACGCGAACATTTTCAGCACCCATACGCCCTCGCGCAGTATTTCTTACAGGTGAAAACATGGTTAGTACGTCCCAAGCCCCCTCCCAGAAACTATGAGCAAACCATGGCGTATCATTTCCACCTATCATTTGAACCGCATCCCAGCGATTATAGATGTTAATAAATTGCCCAACCGAAACATTTCTATTCAAACTATAAGCTATTCGGTTCGGTGTGGCGACTGTGATGAGGGTTTCGACATCAATACCTTGTTGATATAATATATTTACAGCTTCAATCGGCACATTGCCTCCATGACTATAACCTACGATTCGGATTGGTTCATTTGGATTTGCTATGTGAGCATTTCTTATTTGGTCTGCTAAATCCGTAGCCGTATCACGCCTGTCACCGGTACTGTTTCCTCCTCTCCATGTGAAATCATATCGAATAGTTTGATTGAATATTCCACCGAGGAATTCTATGAAATCAGATGGATTATAAATATTATCCGTCTGCCAGTGTTGCAGTCCGTCATCAGATCCACTTTGGGAAGCTACTCCTGTTGTTCCATGGACAAGCCACACATCTTTACCAAGTGGGTCAATGTACTTAATAGGGCTACTCAATCCATAATCATACAAGTTTGAACTCTGCCTGACTGCGTATGGATTTGGTAAATTTCCAAGCTTTACATCCCCAAAAATCATATTCCCAGTATGCCAATGTGTATCCTCCGCACCAAATCTACCCAAACTCGGCGCATAGTACCTAGCCTGAGCATAGTGCAACCCACTGATGTTATCAGCCTGATATTCTGTGAACCCAAATGGATTATGCAGTGCGCTGTTGCCCGCCTCAACCATCGGCACACCAAACTCATCATAAGCAAGAGATTCTTGTTCTGCACCCATAAGCCTAATTGGCGAACCCAAATGGTCACTGAGATAACTGAACTCATCACTGCCCTCAGATTGTAGCAGTCCATTACCCCAAACAAATCGTTGGTCGCCTATTGTAAGCAAATCATTGTACGGCTTAGTCAGGTCAAGCGTGTATTTTAGTTCTGAGAAAGCCGTAACATCGGGCGATTGGGGACAATCGCCCCTACATAGTTCTTCTAATTTATTCACACGCTTGAGGAAACCATTATACTCATATTCAGCCTTACCCTTTGGCGTGATTGCCTGAACCATTCTGTTTGCTGAGTTAAAGAGGTAGCTAGATGTAAGCGTACCATTTTCAAGTATGCTCTTCAAGTTGCCTCTTGCATCGTAGCTGTATTCTTTGATTATGTCAGGCTCAGTTGTCTGTATGAGCTGATTTCTAGCATTGTAGCTGTGCTTTGTCTCCACCCAATTATACACACTCCTCAAACGATTGCCAAGGCTGTCATAGTGGTATGTCTTTACATTCGAACCGTCCCCTACAGGATTATTCGTTGCCTCTGTTAGCCTGCCGAGGTTGTCATAGCCATATTTGAATACTCCGCTGTCAGATTGAATTTCTTTTCTGAATTTGTCTATCTGAGTGATGTTGCCTACTTGGTCATAGCTGTAGTTGAAGCTATCGAGCTCTATGTACTTTTCATTATCGAATGCTACTATTGCTCTCATTGTGCTTGTCTCCTTGATTCAACACATAGTCTATCTTTTTCTCCGCACTGATATTTGGTGTAATGTCCTACCCATTGTTTATTCCGATAAAAAAGTGTAATAAATCCCAATTTACTTGCGTACCTTCCCATACAGCTCATGCTGACTCGCAACTTGATATTTTATAGTCTCTCAAGCCCTTATACATCAGATTGTTTGGTCTTAACATACTATAGAATAAAAATATAATACTTAATGATTGCTTCAAAATTTCGCTACATTTTTTGACTGGATTTTGCTACATTCTTATCTCGCAAAAAACATGAACGCCATTCTTCACATGCTCCATTCGTGAATGCTGCGCTAAAGCCTTTTGTGATTGGCTAGTCTCTAGGTTGCAACCTGATTGATCTTGTGCTTGTATCTGCATTGATGAGTTGTTTATGAACGTTAGTGTGCGTTCCAATATCTGCGCTGTTGCTATCGCTTTCTCGCGGTTTCGCTGTGTGGAAGTAATGAATGCCGCATTTGTTGCTCCATCCATATTCCTCAGTCCGCTCAATAGCTGGGTATATTCCCGGTCTAAGTTTGACATCGCCTGATTGATTGCCGCTCGGTGCTGCGCCGTTTGTGTGCTTACTCTGCTAAAATCTACTTGTACTCGTCTTGACATTTTGCTTCACCTCTTCTTATTTTTCTATTGACTTTTTCGGCTATTTCATCTTTTGGGTTATTCGCTATTTTTCATTACTGCCACTTCTTCCGAAAATAAAAGTAACACCATTGTGCAAAATTCGTAAAGGGCAAGCCCTGCGGGGTGAGGTTGAGTTGCCATTACTGTCAAAACACTTTCTTTACCCATCAGCTTCGACTCTTACCCATTCATTTGCTCTCCATCCTGAGTACCAACGGCCAAAACCTATTTCGGGAATCACTTGCTCAATTAAATCCGGACCGTTTTCTATAGAGACCCATTCTGGTGTTCTTAGTAGAGTAAATACAGTTCCGACACTACCGCCAACCCATTCAATCAACCTACTTTCTGCCTGTTCTTCTACCGGCAAAACATAGGTAATTCTGCGCTCTCCGATAATAAAGTTAACATACTCATCGAATCGGAACGCATAGTCCACTGGATTCGGATTTCTAATGTCCAACCAATAAATTAGTAGCCCATATCTCAGCAGTTCATCTGCTTGAATCTTAGGAATAGTGAAAGCGCTCTTGTGTGAATCATTCATCTCAATAACTATTTCTACAAACCCCTCAGTTAAATCTGGCAGTTCGTACGATTGCGGTTCAAACGCACTAACTCCATTCTCAATAGTTAATATATAATCAGCGGTATGTTTCTCATATATATAATGCCTCAGCGTTATTACAGGTCTATTCCATCTAGGTCCGTTAGACGCTAAATCAAGCATTCGAGGCGAACTACTTGTCGGGTAGTTAATAGGGGGAAATCCCGCGAAAAAGATTAACCAAATTACAAATAGGACTAAACCTACACCATAAACACCGAATAATATCGCCATTATACGCTTCACCATTTACCCGCACCCCTCTGGATCAAAACGGGCTCTCACAGCAAATCGACCGGCAATCGGCAAACTAAATGCAGCACCGGGGGTATTAATAACATTACCTCTTCTATTAAACCATCTCGCATATCGAATGAAAGCCGGACCAGCACCAAAGAGTTCATAAAGCCTATACAGTCCTCCATGTATGGCGTGTCTCTGTAGCGGATTTCCAAGTATATGTGAATAATTTGTCCGCCCAAACCCTGTACCTGCAAATGGTTGTCCTCGAAATGCGTATGTTGATATCCGTGTGATATTTGCAAAAGTCTGGGCAAAGTTCCCGCTACTAAAATCATTTCCGGTTCGGCATGAGTAAAAATGTGCCGTTGCGCCATTTGCAAATGCTGCCGCATTTAAATTTTGAATATCAGCTATCATCCAATCTATTGTCACATTACTATATAACCCAAAGTTCACTGCAGGGTTTCCTGCGCCGCTGACGGTACCATGGGCAAACACGTGTAAACTTGTAATCGGATTGTTCTCTCTGTCATTGCCAAGACCATAAACATTGCCTGTATTTATATAGTTTGTTAAACCATCAATACTGTTAAGCCACTCAATGTTTATATTATTCATTTGTGCATACGTATTTATTGAATTAAACTGACTCTCATTCCATCCTGCGTTTGCAATGAGAATTGTTGTTGGCTCACTATTTTTTGATGCTTGAAGCAGAGCTGTATCAACAAATGTAAATTGGTACCTCTCTGTGTTTGTATCCCGTTCATCAAAAGCTCCGCCTGCCACTATTACTGCCGCAAGCCCATTTAAATCTGCATATATTAATGGATTGTTGTGGCAGTACAAATATTTATTAAGTGACGATGGAAAGCGGAAACTGCCCGCCCACAAATCTGATGATATCATGCGCGAAGTTGTAGGCGCATAATACCGAGCCTGAGCATACTGCAAGCCGCTGATGTTGTCCGACTGATATCCGGTAAATCCAAACGGATTATGCAGTGTGCTGTTACCAGCATCAACAGCAGGCACACCAAACTCGTCATAAGCAAGGGATTCTTGCTGCTCTGCTCCGGTTAAGCGTATCGGCGAACCCAAATGGTCGCTGAGATAACTGAACTCATCCTTGCCCTCGGATTGAAGCAGTTCATTACCCCAAACAAAGCGTTGGTCGCCAATAGCAAGCAAATCATTGTAAGGCTTAGTCAGGTCAAGCGTGTATTTTAGTTCTGAGAAAACCGTAACATCGGGTGATTGGGGACAATCGTCCCTACAGTCAATAACCGTTGCATCCCGCATTGCTTCAAGCTTACTCACACGCTTGAGGAACCCATTGTACTCATATTCAGCCTTACCCTTTGGCGTGATTGCCTGAACCATGCGGTTGGCTGAGTTGAAGATAAATGTAGAAGCTATTGTACCGTTTTCAAGTATGCTCTTTAAATTACCTCTGGCATCATAGCTGTATTCTTTGACTACGTCAGGCTCGGTTGTCTGAATGAGCTGATTTCTAGCATTGTAACTGTGCTTTGTTTCGGTGCCATTGTGTCTGCTCATCAAACGGTTGCCAAGGCTGTCATAGTGGTATGTCTTTACATTTGCACCGTCCCCTGCAGGGCTGTTGCTCGCCTCTACGAGCCTGCCGAGGTTGTCGTAGCCATATTTGAATACACCGCTGTCAGTTTCTATGCCTTTGCGGAACTTGTCTATCTGCGTAACATTGCCCGTTTGGTCATAGCCGTAGCTAAAGCTATCAAGAGTTTCGCCATCTTTTTTGTGTATTAAACTCTCAAGCCTACCTAATAGGTCTGTCCTTCGCTCTGTTACAATATTATCAGGCATTATGCGCTCAAGCAACCTATCTGATATGCTGTAGTTGTATTTCGTTGTGCCTTTCGCTGATGTAACTTCTTTTATCCTGCCTGATATATCATAGCTGTAGTTTACTACGCTGTTATCAGGATATGTAATGCTCTCCCTGCGGTTTAGGGAATCCCAAGTGTAGCCAAGCTCTCCGCCCTCATGGTCAGTAACCTTAGTTGCTCTGCCGAGTGGGTCAAGTTCTATCTCCGTTGTGCCGAGCCAGTCTTTAAGCTCCGTTAGTTGTCTGAGTGGATTGTACCCAAGCTCCACAGTCTTGCCGTCTGCATATGCCACCTTTGTCAGCTTGCTTGCCAGGTTGTATTCATAGAGTGTTTCTTGCTTTTCTTCATCTATCATGGATATGAGATTCCCAAGCGGGTCATACTTGTAATGTGTCTCACCGCCGAGTGGTGTGCTTTTAGTTATGACTTCACCACGCTTGTTTCTCTCCCATGTAGTCACTTGTAGCTCTATCCGCTTGAGTTCTGCATACGTTTCATCTATGGTGCGGTATTGCTCCATTTTTGTCATTCTGCCTGATTTATCATAATCATACCTTGTACTGTGTCCAAGTGCATCTATTACTTCGGTTAATTCACCTGTAGGCGAATACTTGTAGTTTGTGGTATTGCCGTTTTCATCTGTTACACCTGTTATGTTCCCAAGAGCATCATAACTAAACTGCTTGCTGTGTCCTAATGCATTTGTTGTTTTGTTTATACGGTCTAAGCAGTCATATGATATCTTTGTTGTACTGCCGAGTACGTCTACGATCTCTGCTACATTGC
>Ga0209755_10000328_pt1 | contig 90507 bp, 65 predicted proteins | sample TergutCo191P1_FD_187301 | JGI IMG/M metagenome (GOLD analysis project Ga0209755, IMG submission 187301) | Cornitermes sp. P1 segment gut microbial communities from Petit-Saut dam, French Guiana - Co191P1 (SPAdes) (version 2) | ecosystem: Host-associated > Arthropoda: Insects > Digestive system... | reverse complement strand
GCCGATCCGGCTGCGATTATTAAAATCAGCAGCGCAACAATAATTTTCTTCTTCATAAAGAAAACTCCTTTCTTTTTCCCATTTTTAAATAATGGGCAATCAACATTTACCCCGCCCTTTATGGGCGAGATAAGGTAAAATGTCTCTTAAATAATGTGGCAAAAAGCGAGTAACATTCAGCAGGAGGGGAAGTTATGCGCCGAAAAAATTTGCACACAAGGGAAAAAAACAAGGTAAAGAAACCGGGATTAATGAAAATCGCTTTTGAGGTAGAAAATATCTTAACAGCTATAAAAAAATATGTTCTTAATTCAGATGACGCTTTTAAAATCGTACAAATATTAATCGAAAAAGAATTAATCAAATTAACTGTGGAAAAATCGGAAGAAAAATCGGAGTTTTTTCCCGAATTTTTAGAGAGATTTTGGATATATGAAAGTTCGCCATACATCCGTGAAAAATTGGCATACGGGCAAAGTATCGGGAAAAGGCACTGTTATGAAATGAAATGCCGTTTTAACCGATATTGGCGGCAATATTTTCACAATTACAGGCTGAACGAAATCACCCGTCACGATTTAAGGGATTTTTCTTTGTCTCTCGCCGAAAGCGGTTTATCTCCGGCGTCAATTAACAAAATAATGACTGTCGGCATAACATGTTTAACATGGGCTTTCAAAGAGGGCATTATTCCGAGTGATCCGACTGCGGGTTTAATCAGATTCTCAGGCGAGACGAAAAGACGCGGTATTTTAAAGCCTGTCGAGGTGCAGGCGCTTTTTTCCGCGCGATGGAAGGATAAACGCGCCTTTACGGGTAATCTGCTCGCCTGCACGACCGGTATGCGAAGCGGCGAGGTTTTAGCGGTCAAACTCGAAGATATCGAAGATAGGGTAATCAATATTCGTCATTCATGGAGCGAGTACGATGGTCTTAAAGCGCCGAAAAACGGCGAATCACGCCGCGTTCCGCTTTTACCGGAAGTAAAATCGAAATTACTGGAGTTAGTTGACGAGAATCCTTTCGGTCCCGAAGGTTTTATTTTCTACAGCACGAAAAAGGAAAAACCCATTTATAAAAATAATTTACTGAACGGTCTTCATGCCGCGCTGATCGATATCGGCATAAACGGAGTTGAAAGAGGCATCGTTTTTCATTCGTGGAGACACTACTTTGCTGCGCGAATGACCGATAAAATGACCGCCGAACAGGTCAGCCGGATAACAGGTCACAAAAGCAGAGCGATTTTCAACGAATACGCGAACCATATAATCGAAGAAAATCTTGAAGAAGCGGGTAAAATCAGCGCAAAAATCTTCGGAGAATTGCTGAAAATTTGATTTTTATAATATTTTTATGGTATTTTTTAATTAATAGTGTATATAAAAGTATACACTATTAAATTATGAACAATTTTTCTTTTTTTTTAATAAAAATATTGCAACCTATTGACTTAATTTTTTAAATATGCTTGAATTTATTTGTATACCCCGTTGGGGTTATTCTCGCCCATAAAGGGTGGGTAAATGTTAATTGCCCGTTATTTTAAAAATGGGAAAAAGAAAGGAGTTTTCTTTATGAAGAAGAAAATTATTGTTGCGATGCTGGTATTATTAGCGTTCGCAGGCTCGGCTTCCGCGTTCGATTTTATGAGCGCAGCGGATGGAATTAAGGATTCCAGCATATTTGTAAACATTGGTGTTGGTATCGGCGGTAACCCCGGTGGTGAAAATGTAACACTTCCCCCACTTTCATTTAGCGTTGATTATTTACTTCCTATTCCGATTCCGCTGTCAGTAGGCGGATTCTTCAGCTTTGCGATGTATGGTAATGATTATTCAAGCTACAAGTGCGAACAGATTTACATGGCATTCGGCGGAAGAGTTGCTTGGCACGTTGACTTAGGTCTTAAAAACTTAGACCTTTATTTGGGCGCTGCTTTAGGTTACATGATGTTTACACATCAACACACATATCCCAATTACCCAAGCTATAATTCAAAAGCGGAAACTGGCTCTTTCTATTTCGGCGGTTTCCTTGGAGCAAGATATTTCTTCACAAACAACATCGGTGTATGGCTTGAAGCCGGCTACAGCGCACTTACTTATGCTTCACTCGGTTTAGCTCTTAAGTTCTAATCACTTTGAGTCTGTTAAAAAACCCGGGTGCTTACCTGGGTTTTTTTATTGGTTGTGGAAATTTAAAACAGATGAGGCTTTTCCGAAACTAACCGAAGTTCTGGGAAAGCCTCAGACATTTTTGCTCTTTTATTATGTTAAAATATTTTTATAACTTAGCAATTTCTTCGAGTGAAAACCCTGTAATTTTTTGGATAAATTCAGGACTTGAACCTTCTGAGAGTAAGTTGCGCGCGATGGCTTGTTTTTCTTCATGACGTCCTTCGGCATGACCCAAAGAGAGACCCTCCGCATGTCCTTGAGCAATACCTTCTGCTCTACCTTCTGCGAGACCCTCTTCGCGGGCTTCCTCTTTCCAGTATTTTTTCGCGTCTTTCAGTTTCCATTCGTATAGCATCCCTAATACCCTCCTGCCGTGCACTTCCAGGAACTCTACCAGTATACCATGTTCATGACAATATTTTATAGTTTTTTTCATCGCCTTCTTATGGTTCCTGTATATCCTTAGATTCTCTTGAAATTTTCCTATGAAAATAGTGTACTCGGACAGCTTCCTGCAGCGGTTCACTATCTCTAAGTTTTTACCTTCACTGATATTTATGACTTTCGCCTCAAGCTCCAAAAGAGGACTGTCTTTACCTAAAACATTCAAATCCTCAGGCTTTTCGTAAAGGTCTGATAAATGCAATATCTGCTGTTCTGGGAACTTTTCTGTTCCGTCGTAAAGCACAAAGAACTCAGGGTAAGGAATGGAGAGCTGAGTGCTTTTGTAGATACTCTTTCCTTTGACCATCGTTTTGTAGATGTCACTGACATACATTAACATCCTCAAAGCCATGTTGGGATTAATCGTGCTTTGATGTTCGATAAGTACGACCATTTTCCCGCCAATCTCGAAAGAGATGTCGTTGTATTTATCCATGTACAGCACATTTTTGAGCGTGTTGATGGAAACCGGGGTATCCGGGGGAAGGCTTACGCCTTCGAGTGCGCAGTACAACTCCCTGAGAAGGTCGGGGTTGTTGAACAGTGTAGAGAAAACACTGTCTTTGAATCTTCTGTTTAAGAACATAAGAACTCCTGAGAAAATAGATTCAACTTTCATAAAAAGCTGTAGCTATATATGGCGCCCGATAATGCACGCGTAGCGTGTGGATGAACAAAAGCAGCGAGGCGTGGCGCCCAAGAAAGTCAATGAGATGATAAAAGCGTGAGCGCTTTAGCGCGAACAGCGCGCCCGGAACGAAGGCGTTGAAAAGCTTACCGGAGAACGAGAAAAAATGTTTTTTTTATTTCTACAGACAACAAAAAACCCCGGGGTGTCCGGGGTTTATAATTTTTTATTTAAACCAAAGGCGGATGCCTAAATTAATCGGCCAGCCGCCGATTGGGAAATGAAAGCCGGGAAGAAATTGAAAACCTATTTGCGGAACCATCTGCAGATAAATTTCAAACAGATCAATTGGCTGAAAACTTAAACCGATAGGAATGCGCACCACAGCGTTGAGTGAAATCGGATTGTTTCTATCATCACGCAATCCTAATCCCACTCCCACTCCGCCGCCTATATACCAATCAAGACCTATGGATGGAACCAGCGCATTATGTAAAAAATATTTATCGCCGGATACGCCTAGCCCAAAATGATTATTATTAATGCTTAAATCTATTGCCCAAAAAATATCCACGCTTGGCACTTTCAAAGAAATTGCCGCGCCCCTGCTCAAGCCGAATTCGCCTCCCCAGCCGCCGTAAAAACCGCCTTGAATACCTATTCCCCATCCTTTGGGATAATCCGCAAACGCGAAACCCGCGCTCAAAAATGTTATGAGAATTGTAAATAATATTATTTTCTTTATCATACTGACATAATAATATCATTTAGCGAAAAACTCAATACTTTAAAGATCAAAAACGTCGATACCTTCCTTCTTTTTCAGGAAATTCGATAAGCCGTAGGTAAACGGCGTTACCAGAACTTCGATGCCGACTTTCAAAATATAATTGGTTATCACAAGAGACCAAAAAATTTCCCATACAAAAACGCCTGTGAGCGACGCAATAAAAACGAAAATCATTGTATCTAAAAGCTGACCTATAAGCGAGGAGCCGATAGTACGCGCCCAAAGAAAACGTCCTTTTGTTTTTACTTTTAATTTTGAAAGTATCGCCGCGTTTGAAAATTCTCCGGCGAGATATGCCGCAAGGCTTGCAAGCACAATGCCGCCGTAGCTCATTCCTCCAAGGATTGCGTTATATGCGTCATTGCCGCCTGTTTCCTCCGCCCACAGAGCTTCACCCGGCATTACGCCGATTAGAAAGAAAACGCCTGTGGTCAGCGCCATTGCGGCGAAACCCGTCCATATAACGCGCCGCGTGATTTTAAAACCATACACCTCGGTAATCACATCACCTAATACATACACAAGCGGAAATAGGATTGTGCCGCCGTCAAAAACAAGCGGAATTGTAAAGAGCGATATTCCAAGATCAACAATTTTCGCCGAAGACGCGATATTACTGATAATTAGAATTCCTACAAAGAAGGACGCGACTACGGCAAGGCAGACGCTTCCGGTTGGAGGGTTCGACCGATGTTCAAGACCTTTGAACTCAGCATTCCGAGAAATTGAATTTTTCATAAATTACTCCCTGTTTTATTTTTAGGCAGGTGGCTGGGTTACTGCCTTTATCATTATCCCGGACTCAATGCCCGGGTTAATTCAATATCGTATACGAAATATCTTCCTGCTGGAAGCCGTCAGGTTGTACGCCATAAGCGCCGCCGCCCGCAGCTCCGCCTTTAATTTCGATTTTATTATAAATAATCCTTCCCGGGTACATTCCGGTACACGTTACTGTTCCGTCCATCGTGCCGTTGGAACTCATATTCGCGGAAGTGTTTGATTCTCCGCTCAATATAAAATAAACTCCGTTTGCGGGATCGTTTTCGATGTAGAACTCCTGATAATTTGTCAGCCTGATAATTATGCGCGCGCCAAGACCGCTTATCGCGGCATTGTAATAAACTGTGCCGCCTATTGAACCGTTCTTTGTTTCTGTACCGAGTTTATCGGTGCTGCCCGGTCTATGCATGTAAGTCAGTTTTTTTAACGCGGCGTTCATTGTTTTATTGTATTCAAGTATATATTGAGTATGCGTCAACGCGCCCCAGCCAATCAATTCATTTGACGGGAAATTTCCCTGTTCAAGCTGGTTCAAACTTAAAACGCGGTAATAATATTTTCTGCCGGCTCGGGCTAAATCATTTCTGTCGATGAAGGTATAAACGCCTGTGCTGTTGTTATACGAATATATATCGTTAAAAGGACCATTTGCAGGCAGCGCGGTTTCGTTGACGCGCGAAAAACCTGTTCCGCTTCTGTTTGAACGCTGTACATGGTAGAAAGCGGGAGTATCATTTTCCGGTTTTTTCCATGTTATGCGCACAGGAAAAACGCCGCTTGAATTTGCGGTTGTATTCGGAATGTTCGCATGACGGCTTACCTCTTGAATAACAGCCGCATCCGGAGCGGGAGAGACGACTATGCTTTTTTCGCTTTCAACTGCGCCGTTGACGGTTGATACTTTAAAATAGGAATAACCTGCCGAGACAGATGATGAAATAAAACCTTGCGCATCTGCTGAATTATAACTAACGCCTTGAACAACCTTTGCGGAAAAACTTCCGTTCATTGAATTATCAGCAAAAATATTATAGGTATATTCCAAACGTTCATTTTCATTTCCCATCGCGGGCAGCCATTTTACCGTTACGCTGCCGCTCTGCGCTTTTTCCGCAACAACAGTTTCAGGACTGCTTAAAACAAAGCCTTCGGGATCAGAAGTTGAAAATTGACTCCTGAGCGCGCTGCCGGACGCAATATCGTCAACTATAGCCTGAATACGGTAATAATAATAAATACCGGGTCTTAACCCGACTTTGTCGGAATAGGATGTATCTTCGGTTTTATCGGTCAGCCTTGTAAGAGATGAATCCACGGAACTGAAACGATATACAGCGTAATACACTCCATTTTCATTAACCGGATCCCATTTAATAATAATCTCGTTTGTTGAATGCCCTCTGCCTTTTTCAACCCTGACATTGGCAGGAGCGTCAGGAGCGCCTGCAATTTTCGCATAACCGTAAGCGGGTCTTGTTAAGAGGCTTTTATTACCATGTGAGTTTTTCGCGGCGATCATATAGTAAAAATCTTTTCCTTGTTCAGCCGCGCTTACTTCGTTTTGATACCAATATTGATTTCCATAAACCGTAGCTATTAAAGACGCGGAAGCGCCGTTAGGAAAATCGCTTCGCCATACTTCATAGGATACGGCTCCTTCCAATTTGTCCCAGTCCAATCTGATATAATCGACTGATATGCCGCCTGAAGCTTTTAAACCGCCGGGCGCGCGTAACAACATGGCAGACTGCGGCGCCGTGGTTTCGCTCTCCTCAAATTTTTTAGCCGTATTAAAAGCGGAAACGCGATAAAAATATTTGTACATATATTCAGGCGAGTCCAGCGCGGGGTTTCTTAATATCTCATCTATAAATGACGTTACATAAACAAATCTATCAAGAGGTTCATAGGCATCATCGTCAGGTGTGTTCCAAATCAACGCATGTTCTTCCTGAACAGGCGGCACAACTGCGCGTTCAACCATGTAATACGCGGCGTTCGCAACGCTGTTCCATGTCAGTTTAATTATCGAGTTTGAAAAATTATCCGGAATGTAAAACTGACTCGGAGTTTGCAATTTATCTGAAGTGTCAGCGGTTCCAAAAAGATCATCCAAAGAAGCGACACTTTCCGCGGTAAAACCAATTCTGTCTTCAAACATCTCCGAACAGGAAGTTAAGAGTAATAAAATTATCGCAGCAGCGAAAATGTTAATCGAAACTCCGCGCATTGAATATTTCAACGTTATTATCTCCAAGAGTTAGTGTTAAGACGATGACCGCCGCCGCTATTATCAAACGGCATAGGTGAATCCTGACCTCTTAATGTAATTGTCTGCTTAGTGGCATTAGAGGTAGGATAATAAAAATGTACCTGCCCTTCTGTCCAAGTTAAATCTTTAGTGCTATCACCGCCAAAATGCATATATCCTCTATACAAGTTAGGCGTGTCGGCAGGTCCTGTTATTAAAAGCCTTCCATCGTGAGTTTTTGATGAATTACTATCTCCAACATGCCTTCCGTATGCGGTAGGCCAGCCGGAGTACTTATTAGATGCCCATATTTTTCCATCAACAGAAATAAAATTCACCCAATCCCCAACTCTGGTTTGCATATTTTGATTCCAGTTACTATATTCTATATGCATTGCTGTACCGCTAAGAGAAGTATGACGATGTCTAAAACTACCGCCGCCGCCGTGGTTTGATGACGCGGTAGCTTTAGCTATCCATGTAGTATTTAACGCCCAATAATTGCTCATATTAAACGCTTCAGCTAAATATATGGTAACGATTTTTGCGAATTCATCCAAAGTAACCTGCCGCGCTCCCCATTTAACATATTCTGTTTCCGTGAAGTTTGCCGTATGACTTCCGCTTCCTGTATTGCAATTAATACAGTTTGTATATGTATAAGGCGGATCAGGACAGTACACTTTCTCATCGCCGTTCATTACATAACTGCGCACCTTAAAGTAATGTTTATAATCACGCAGTACAAATAGCATATTACGGGTTGTAGTACCAAGACCGTCAGTAACAGTAACAGAAGGCGTGTTGCCGGGTGTAAGCAGCATACTATGATTAATCTGGTTTGGAATATTTGTCATGTTGGCAATTAAGTGCCAACCGGCATTAATATTCCGGTTCATTACAAATAATTCGTAACCGTCGATACCCCAGTTATTATTACCGACGCCGTAAGAACTGGTAACGCCGGAGCTGTACCATTTAACAAGTTCTCCTAATTGAGCGTTTATATCAGATAATTCACCGCGGCTGACGCTTTCCATTCTTACCATGCCGAGCATATATCCAAGCATATTAGGTCTTTCTTTTTCATCGCGTTGTCTTGCACATAACTCAATAAAACGCTTTGAATCCTGAGGCGCAAAAATACTGCCGCCGTTTTCCTTAGTTATGCCGACAGCATATTCATACGCGATACCGCGCTCCTGCGGAGTATCAATATATGCCGGAGTATCAATATTAGTTACAACAGAAGTCCATACGCTGCTGCCTGTAGTTCTTCGATACACGGTATACTTCGGGGTAAAACCCGCAACAGCGGAAAGACGGGGCGGCGCGCTCCATGTGATTCGTATTCCATTATTTATCTTTCTGCCGTCGCTTCCTTCAGTTGAGGAATATGTTCCTTTTGTCGCAGCTACATTCTGACCAAAACCGATTGTAAAACCATCCTGTTCAATTGCGGCGGCTCCTGAGTAAATAATCTTAGCGCCGTTTTCCTGTATTGAATAAGAACTGATGGAAGTGTGTTTATTAGAACTGTTTTTATTATAAGTAAATTCGATTGAATTTAAAGATTCATTGGCAATAACAGGAACAACAAAATAACGGTAAGACATACCTTGAGCAATATCGTTCTGTTGATCTTTATAAACATGAGTGTGCCTGTTATAAACTGTACTTTCGTATTCACTGTCAGGCAGATAAATATCACGTAATGAATAGCGAGAATTCGCGAAAGAAGCTGTTGCTTTTACTGTGGTTGTATCCACTTTTGTATTTGATGAATCATTTGTAAGATTTTTCCCGACAACATTTATAGAAGAAGCCGTTAAAGCAGGCACATAATATACTACTGCTTCGCTTCCTTCCTCCTCGGTATTTTTCATATCAAACTGCCGCCTGAATATATAATAACCGCTTGCGCCTGTAATGTTACTCCAAGAAACAGAAATATCCTGCGCTGAAGCTGCTTTTGCCGCAGCTGCGCTTAAAAGCGCAGGTCCTATAAGACTGGTTCTTACATCTTCCTTTGATGAAGTAGAGATTTCTCCGCCGCCGATTTTTTCCTGTAAACCCTTGTTTAGAGCTTCCACAATAATTTCTATTTCTTTTCCGGCTTTAGACACATTGTCATATCCTTCCGGTTTGAATGTAAGTTTAAAATTATTATGAGCATCTAACGAAAGTTCATTTATATTTTTTTCAGGTCCGTTTTTATACGGAGCGGCTGTGCCGTCTTCGGTATATCTGTACTTAACGCGATAGGTGTCGGCTTTTTGAGTATCAGTCCATACTACAGTAATGTTACTGTAAGACGCTTCCTGTAATACCGATAACACCGGCACTCCCAGAGTCTCGGACACTTTTGCGGGATAAACCCATTGCCCCCATTTATCGCCTCCAACAGTACGAGCCGGTCTTATTCTGAAATATTTTTTTATACCCTGCGATTGTCCTATAATTTCATGAGCGAAATTAACATCCGGCTCCGCATCTTCATCCTCGCTTGGAGTTTGATTAATTATAATTCCCTGAGAATCCGGCGGCCATGATGTTCCGTTAACGGATTCCTGAATAAGATATTTTATATTGGGATAATTATCCCATGTAAGAACAAATTTATCCTCATATCCGTCCTGAATATGAAAATTATTAACCACAATGGGTCTGGTATTTTCAGAAATATCTTTTTTACCAAGCGCGTGGAAAACAGAAACAGGCAATTGCTCTAAATGAACGCCAACCGCAATTTCAACCGAATAAATACCGCGTCCCAAATTTTCTAAAGAGCTTTTTTCAGTTAGATTAATATCGATCAAATAATCTTCAACGTCTTTATACTCATTGAATTTTCTTATAACTGTATACTTTGCGGACGGCTCATTTGGATCGCCGTCTCCGAGAGGTTCAACAATAATATTAACAGTATATTCATACGTTACATTCTTGGGATCAAAATCAAAGCTGATTGGCAATTCAGCCGCAGCATAATACGACTTTTCATTGTTAAGGGTATAAACCGGCGTACCGTAAGATACATCGCCGCTGCTCATAGCCCAGCCTGTCACCGATGAGCGTGAGGAATCAGAACTGATCACTTTGTTTGTATTGTCTACATAAGATTGAATTCGATACTCATATTCAACGCCGCGCTTTACGCTGCTGCCGCTGTCCGTCCATGATACAGGTTTACCGGGTATATAATCTCCAAAAGCATCTGAACCGAAATGTGAGCGCATAATTTGATACTCATTATTGCCGCTTTCGCTGTACAAGCGTTTGGAAATTGTAAAATATAAAGGTTTGGGATCATAAGTATTGTCACCTAACGCGATATCTACCATGTCGGGCAATTCAAATATCAGTTCAACTTTATCGGCGGAGGTTCCCCGCGCGGCTTTCAAATTAACAGGGGGTCCGGGTCTGAAACGGCGTGCTGTAGCGGCGTCTACTTTATCGCTCTTTTCGCTTGCCGTTTGATTGGAGCGCAGAAACGCTTCTACCTGATATTCATATCTCGTGTTCGCATTAAGTCCCAAAAAAACGGCGCGATTTTCATTTATTTTATCCGCGTCAAGCAGTATCTGAGATATTTCGGTATCGCCGCTGTAGCAATAAACGACATACAATAGACTATTTTTATAAGTTTCGGAAGAAACGTTTTCCATATACCATGTAACTGACGCGGTGTCTTCGGATATATCGGTAACATCGCTGATTACAGGCTGAGCAAGACTGGTTCCCTTAACATAACTTGTTCTGGCGGATTCTATGCCGTTATGTGAAACATAACTTACCTGATAATAAACGGTCTTTCCGGGCGGAACGGCAAATGTATAACTTGTAAGAGTCGTTTCTCCGCAGCGTTCGAAAACATCAAGCGGACTGTCCGCTTTATAAACATAATAAAGCTCTGCGCTTGAAACATATTCCCATGAAACGGAAATGCTGCGTTTTTCACCGTTGCTGACAGAATTAATTTTAAATTCGTTTTTTTCCGTCTGCGGAATATAGGGCGCGGATACATACGCTTCTTCGCAGGATGAGAAAATTATAACCGCCGCCGCGGCGATTAACCATGTTTTTTTCATATTCCATCTCCTCATATAATTCTCAGCGTTCCAATATCACTATCGGGTTTTCTTCAGACGGAACGGTATCCGCCGGTTCTTCATCTATTTTCGTTTTATTCTTCGGCGTTTTCGCTTTTGCCGGGAACAATACAGTATCATTTTGATTTTTCTTGCTGTAACGTACGCCTATAGCCGCCTGATACTGGTATACAATATCAAAGGGTTCCATTTCAGAATTTGATCCAAAATTGCCGTAATCAAGAGAAGCAAAACCGTCTATCATTAAAGTCCATCCCGAACTCATAGCAAGCTCAAAACCGGCGGAGGCGGCTATTCCTCCATTCAGGTAATACCATCGATCCGATGTCATGAAAAACATATGGAGTCCCGGTCCTACCGTTAATCTGAAAAGATTAAAATCGAACTCGATTTTTACGCCGGTAAAAAGATCAACAGCAAAATGCAAAGGTGTATTTTGTAATTGCGGCACATGGTTAAAAGATGAAATTAAAGGATAATACGCCGCGATTCTTACAGCCGGGGTAATATTCGGAACATTCTGAAATTCTGTTGTAAAATATAAACCCGGCAGAAAATCACGAAGAACAAAATTACTGCGTCCTGTTTGCTTTGTAATCCTTGTCAGCCAGGAAGCGGCGGTGCCGTAATTAAAAGTTGCGAATAACGCATTATTTTGATTTAAGTTAATTTCTTCAAAATTATAAATCTCGTCAGTTTCTTCCGATGATTCAGCGGACACAGAATTCAAAACAAACGTAAAAAGGGCTGTTGTAATTATTGCGTAACGCATTAATTCTTTAAACAGTTCCGCCTTTTTCACTGAACCACCCTTGTTAATTTGATATCTTGTATAAAGACAATGAAGTAGATTCGCCTTCAAGCGAAGTCCAAATAATATATAAAATATTTCCTCTGATGTCCCATTCCGTAACAACACGCGTTCCTATACTTGTACAATTCAAAGTAAGAACATTTCTTAATATGGAATAATTTCCGTCTGTATCCACTTTTGATGAAGTGCTTCCCGCTCTTGCAGTAAACGAGCCGTCACTAAAGAAGGAAAATTGATTCCCTTTGTTATCCGCCCATGTTCCGTAAAAAGGAGAAGGTTCAACACAAGAGGCAAACAATAACGCAAAGAAAATAAATACGCCGAACCCAGCCATCCATTTCATTGGACCCATCTTTACCTCCAAATAATCCCCTCCATATTGACAACATAGTGAAAATTATAAAGTATGTCAATATATTATCGGAAAAAGTTTAAATATTCTTTGCAATTATATTTATCGTCTATTACATAACTTTATATTAAATATCGTCTAATATATTACCCTATGTCTAAATTAAGATGAAATATGTAACACATTATTGTAAAAACACCTGATAAATGACTTGATATTTATTAAACAATTATCTAATATCTTACCATTATGGGAATTTCTGAACGAAGAGTAAGAGAAAAAGAAGAGCGCCGAAAGGCAATTTTGAATTGCACAAAGGAATTAATCCAGGCAAAGGGTGTAGAGCATGTAAGTATGGAAGATATCGCGGTAAAATCGGAGCTTTCCAAAGCAACTGTGTACCTGTACTTTTCCAGCAAAGAAGAATTATTAAATGAAATATGCGATGAAGCGGCAAAAATGTTCCATGAATACTTAAAATCCTTCAATGAGGCAGGGGTAAAGGGTATGGCTGCCATAAAATTTCTATGGCGCGGTTATGTGGAGCTTTTCGGCAGTTCAAACGAGATGATTATCGTTTTTCAGGTGCGAAATTACATGAATTCTTGGCTGTCGGTTATCTCGACGGAAGGCGAAGGTCATTCAAAATATACAGAGGAAATTCTATTAGCGATAAAAGTTTTAATAGACGAATGCAAGGCAGAGGGTGTTTTTGCTCCCGATCTGGATACGGGAATAGCGACAAAACTGCTCCTTTCGCTGTTTTCCATGATTGTAGAGCAATCGTCAAAACTGCCGCCCGATATGAGAAAATTGCCCGCTGTTATTGAGGAAATGACAAACACATTTCAAATTGTTATTCGCGGCTTTGCCAGAGAAGGGATCGAACACTCGTTTTTAAATATCAGATAATTATTAGTGCCTGATGCCGTAAACCGCCATAAAGCCGAAAAAATAGGTCAACCGCTTTCGCGGCTGACCTTAAAATAAAATTATCAGTTTCTTTTTAAGCCCATTTAATAAATCCGCTTCTGTACGGATGAATCAAGGCATCATGTTTGGGTAAAATCCTGACAGTGTGCCCCTGCATTCCGGTGTCTACACATTCAATGCGAACCTGATACAGATTCAAATTGCCTTCGCTCTTAACCCATTTCATTTCCGTTTTTCTGGCATTGGCGATTTCGCTGTATTGGTTCGATACTGTGCCGTGGTAGAGTTCTACCAGTAATTCATCAGGTTTAACGCTGCCGAGTTCGAGATAAGCCGTAACGGTGAGCATGTCCCCGCGCTGCATTACAGGTTTTGCGTTGGATTCGATTCTTTGAATCTTCAAGCCTGCCCACGACTGCTGGAGTTTGTGGAAATATCCGGCGAGCGCCTTTGATTCGGCGTAATCATCCTTGCTGAAACGGCGGTAATTTTTAAGCGCCGGGAAGTAGAATTGATTTGAATAATCCATCAACATGCGGTGCGAAGCCATAGACTGCCCAATCTGCATCATGCAGTCTTTCATCATTTTAATCCATTCGCGCGGAAGACCGTCGCGTCCTCTGTTGTAGAACATCGGAATAATTTCGCGTTCAAGAAGATCGTATAACGCTTTGCTCTCCACATCGTCCTGTAGTCTTTCATCGACGTACTGTTCACCGTGACCGATTGCCCAGCCGACTTCGGGATTGTAAGCTTCATCCCACCAGCCGTCCAAGATTGAACAGTTAAGAACGCCGTTCATCGCAGCTTTCATGCCTGATGTTCCCGACGCTTCCATAGGACGGCGAGGCGTATTAAGCCACACGTCTCCGCCTGATGTTAAATATTTAGCCACATTTATATCGTAGTTTTCCACGAAAACAATTCTGCTTGAAACATCGAATTTATCCGCAAAGTGAATAATTTCGCGGATTAATTCCTTGCCGGGCATATCATGAGGATGCGCTTTACCCGCGAAAATTAACTGAACAGGGCGGTCATTGTCTCTTACCAGACGAAGCAGGCGTTCAGGATCGCGCAGGAGAAGATTGCCGCGTTTGTAAGTCGCAAACCGGCGCGCAAAACAAAGAGTTAAAGCGTAGGGAGAAAGAAGATCGTCCGCCTGACGGATGCGCTGTTCCATCGCTCCTGTGCGTTTATACTGTTCGCGCACGCGATCGCGTACAAAGGCAACGAGGCGTTCACGGCGGCGCTCGTGAGTGCGCCACAGCTCTTCATCGGAGATACGCTCCATGCGTTCCCAGATTTTTAAATCAGTGGGTTTATCTTCAAAGTGCGGTCCGAAATATCGATCCAAAAGATCGAGCATACCGGAGGAAATCCATGTGCGCGTATGAACGCCGTTTGTAACATGACCTATCGGAACTTCGTTAATCGGAAGACCCGGCCATAAACCTTTCCACATATCGCGCGATACAACGCCGTGAAGCGCTGCAACGCCGTTTGCGTAAGCCGCCATTTTAAGAGCAAGTATCGTTAAACAGAAAGATTCGCGCTCGTCGTTAGGTTCGATTCTTCCAAGCCCTAAAAATTCTTTCCATGAAATGCCAAGAACCTGAGGGAGAGAACGGAAATATTTTTCCATCATCGGAATATCAAATCTTTCGTTTCCGGCGGGAACCGGCGTGTGAGTTGTAAAAATATTTGTAGGCCAGATCGCTTCGCGCGCTTCTTCGAAGGTGAAACCTTTTTCGCCCATTATTTCGCGTATTCGTTCAAGCCCGAGGAAAGCCGCATGTCCTTCGTTCATGTGCGTCGCCGCTGGATTGATGCCTAATGCACGTAACGCGCGGATGCCGCCGATACCCAAAAGGATTTCCTGCTGCATTCTGACTTCTTTATCGCCGCCGTAAAGCGCCGCTGTAATATTGCGGATGTCCTGGGCGTTTTCTTCGATGTTAGTATCAAGAAGATAAAGCGAAGAGCGTCCTACTTTTACTTCCCAGATTTGAGCGACAGCCTGCCGCCCCGCCAAATCCACGGAAATTTTTAAAGGCTGACCGTCTTTGCCGATTTTCTTTTCGACAGGCATATTGTACCAGTCGTTCTCGGGATAACTTTCCTGCTGGAAGCCGTCGGCGTTCAGCATTTGTTTAAAATATCCTTGTCTGTATAAAAGCCCGATTCCGACGAGGGGCAGACCCAGGTCAGAGGAGGTTTTCATATGATCGCCTGAAAGAATACCGAGACCGCCTGAGTAAATGGGAAGGGATGCGTCCATGCCGTATTCCATTGAGAAATACGCGACAACATCTTTATGGCTTCCGCGATACCATGTCTCACCTTTTTTATAACGCTGGAATCTGTCGTATACTTCTTTTAAAGCGGCAAGATAAGAGTCATCCTTGGCTGCTTGCGCAAGCCTTTCCTGGCTTACCATGCCCAAAGTCCGCACAGGACTCTGTTTAGATTCAAGCCAACTGTCATAATCCAGCCTGATATAAAGCTGAACCGCGTCATAATTCCATGATAACCAGAGATTACGGGCAATCTCTTCCAAAGGCTTCAACACCGGGGGAAGCTTTGGCTTAACTGTATATGTAGATATGTTCATGTATTAAGTTTATGAGGGAATTTGATAGCTGTCAACGATGAAAATTCGATCTTTTGCACTTTTCATACCATCATTTTCCCGTAATTGACAAATTTTAGAAGTGGCAGCCATAATTATATAACAAATATACAAGGGGTAGAAAATGAAAAAACTAATCGTAGTATTCGTATTGTTGTTTGCGGCGACAACTATTTTCGCGCAGTCAATCGACATGGGATCATTCCCAACAGGAACCTGGCTTGACCATAACTACAATGCAACATGGACCTTCGCGGCAACCGGTATCACGCTCAAGACCACTGATGGTACTTTTACTTATTCTTTTAACAGCCGTAACATGGAAGGTTTCAGATTATCAATGAGCGGTGTACAGCCTTCAATCACATTCTCCTGCGATGCTGTAGGAAGAACCTACGTTTTCAGAGCCGCTCTTCCGGCGACCGATCTGGTAATGGAAATCGACAATAAAGCGCTTACATCAAAATATTCCGTTACAATGAAAAAACAGTAAATTACAGTGAATGGGAAAAAGAGCGGGTAAGTTCCCGCTCTTTTTTTTATCTTAACGGCAGGGTTCCGGGTATCTCCAGTTTCAGCGTCTCTCCGCTGAAAAAGGGAATTCCAAGGTCGCAGGTTAAACTGAGCAAACTGGTAACTTCCCTTGCGGTAAGAAGCGACGCGAAACTACGGAATAAATCCGCGTAGGTAACAACCAGACGAAATGTTAAAGGCGTTACGGCGGAAGGAGCCAGCGGCGATTCGCTTTCAGCCACACCCTTAATAAACGAATTTCTGTTCAAAGAATAATCGTAATTAATCTTTGGAGACGGCAATTCAAAAACATTGGGATTTTCGATATTAATGGAAACAACAAGTTCCGCCTTTGTCGTATCTCTGGAGCTTAAAGTAACGGAAGGACTGCTGAAACGCGGAAGCTGCGGAAGGGGAAGCTCTCCTTCAAAATTGAAGTTAAAAACTTTTTCACCTAACACAGGAAACACAAATCCTACGGCAAGCGCGATTTTGTAACCTGCGCTTTTACTGCCCTTTAACGATTGAAATGTTTTAATAACATCCAAATAATTAAGGCTTACAGGCACTTCTATAATGCTCGTATTCCGCGCTTTAAGACGGCTTCCGGTTGATAATGATCCGTTTACAAAGGAATTGGAATTAATAAAAACCTGCCAATCGGTCTTTGGGAAAGGAATTTCAAAAGGATTAGTGTTCTGCACCGCGACTTTGCAAAGAAGATTCGCGCCGTTAACGGTAATACCCGCAAGGTCTACAGATTGGAGCGTAACCGAAGGCTCTTGAAAAGCCGCCATCAGGGTTTCGCATGTTGTAAATGTTAAGATAACGCATAAAACGGCAATTATTAATATTAACTTTTTCATAATTAACTGTATGACCTTTTTAACGTCAGGTCAAGTAAAATGTTATCCTGTGTAGAATTATAACCGCTGCAAAACAACAGCTCCGTAAACGCCTAAAACAAGTTCCTGCGCATTTTTGGGAAAGAGCGAAGAAGGGTTTTCGTTTGTTATCAGTAAATTGGCGTTTACAAAGCGTTCAGGCGGATTAATTGTTTTTTCTTCACGAGTAAAATTGCACACTACGAATAATTCATCCGCGCGCAGATAAGAAAATAAATCAGGATCATCCGGCTGCAGAAGCGTAAAATTTCCTGTGGTAATGACGCCGCAGGTTTTGCGCAGTTTAATCAGTTTTTGATAAAACTTGAAGACCGAATCTTCGCGGCGCATTTGCTCTTCGGCGTTTATTTCGCGGTAATTGGGATTTACCATGATCCACGGTTCGCAGAGTTTCCCCATTGAAAAACCCGCGTTGTCTTCGGTGTTCCATTGCATGGGTGTGCGCGAATTGTCGCGGCTTTTTAAACCCATGTACCTGAGCATATCTTCTTTTGAGATTTGCTTTTTTTCCAGCACAAGGGTATTGTAGGCGTTGATACTTTCCAGATCGCGGTAATCATTAATATTTTCAAACGGACAGTTTGTCATACCGAGTTCTTCACCCTGATAAACATAAGGCGTTCCCTGCATGAAGTGAAGACACACGGCAAGCATTTTTGCGAGTTTTTCGCGCACGGATTTCTCGCGTATCGCGACATCATCGCCAATGCGGGATGTTATGCGCGGCTGGTCGTGATTACACCAGTAAAGGCTGTTCCATGCGCGGTTATAAAGTTTGTTTTGCCAGCGTGATAATACTTCTTTCAATTCCGTTAAAATAATTTTTCTGTCATTCCATTTAAAGGTTTCGCCGCCGTCCAGTTCGACTGTTTCAAACTGAAAGACCATATCAAGTTCGCTGCCATCCGCGTTGGCGTATTGGACGGCTTCATCAACCGTTACTCCGCCTGTTTCACCTACTGTCATTACATCGTACTTTAACAGCGTTTCCTTCCGCATTTCTTTCAAATATTCATGTATGCGCTTGCCGTTAGGAATAATTTTTTTAATATTACCGTCAGGAAAATCATCAGGTTTGGAAATAAAACTGATAGCGTCTAAGCGAAAGCCGTCGATTCCCTTATCCAGCCACCATGTCATCATGCGATAAATTTCTTTTCGAAGCGCGGGGTTCTCCCAGTTCAAATCGGGCTGATGAGGAGAAAAACAATTCAAATAATACTGGTCTGTCGCCTCGTCTTTTGACCATGCCGGACCGCCGAACCACGCTATCCAATCGTTAGGAGGACCGCCGTTTTTACCGTCACGCCAAATGTAGTAATCGCGTTTTGGATTATCTTTTCCGCGGAGGCTTTCCAAAAACCATGGATGTTCGTTTGATGAATGATTAACAACCAAATCCATCACGATTTTTAATCCCATGCTGTGCGCTTTTAAAAGGAGGCGATCAAAATCATACATCGTTCCAAACTCGGGATTAATCGCCTTGTAATCGCTTATATCATAACCGTTATCGCGCATGGGACTTTTGTAAACAGGAGATATCCAGATTACATCGATACCCAATTCTTTTAAGTAATCGAGCTTCGATGTAATTCCGTTTATGTCGCCTATTCCGTCTCCGTTTGAATCACAAAAACTGCGCGGATAAATCTGGTAGACAACAGATTTCTTCCACCATTTATTATCCACCGTTTTACCCCTTTACAGCTCCGTCAACTATTCCTTTAATAATTTGTTTTTGTAAAATCAGGAACATAACGACAACGGGCAGCATAGTAAGTAAAGTCGCGGTAAGAATCAAATCCCATTTTTTAACGAAGGAGCCGACAAAGCTTGCAACCGCAAGCGGCAGGGTCTGTACGGCATTGCCGGAACCGAGAACCATTAAAGGTAAAAGATAATCGTTCCAAATCCAAATGCTGTTCAGAATCACGACGGTTACGGTTATCGGCGTAAGTATAGGGAAAACGATTTTGAAGAACACGGCGGTTTTTGTACAGCCGTCTATTGTCGCGGCTTCTTCAAGTTCCAGCGGTACGGATTTTATAAAACCGTGGAACAGAAAAATCGAGAGCGACGATCCAAAACCTATGTATGCTAAAATTATTCCGGGGAAATTCTGCAGCAGCCTGAACTGCGTTTGAAACAGACCGAGTTTTACTTCAAGCAGGTGCAGCCACGAAATTAACGGGAACATAACCACCTGAAACGGGATGACCATTGCCGCGACAAATACCATGAAAATAACGCTTGAAAGAACCGTTTTTGTACGCACCAAAACCCAGGCTGCCATTGAAGAAAACAGAACAAGAAGTCCGACAGATGTTACGGTTATAAGAATCGAAGATAAAAACGATGTGCCGTACCGGACGTTCGGGCTTTCCATTACCAGTTTTATGTTTGTAAACAACTGCGAAAAGTTTTTCGGGAATGACAGAGGATCCATAATAATTTGAAGCGACGGCTTGGATGAATTAATTAATACAAGCGCGAAGGGCAGCATGTATATAATGAAAAGCAAAATAGCGAGAGCTTCTAAAATGTAATATTTTTTTATTTTCATCACATTTCTATCTCCCTCTTTTTATTGGCGCGCACTTGTATCAAAGAAATCGCTGCCAGCACAACAAAGAAAATAATCGCCTTGGATTGACCTTGCGCAAGCTGACGGTAAGCGAAAGCTGTCTGGTAAATATTAAGCGCAAGGAATTCATTGGTCATTATCGCTCTGTCTAAGAACATACCGGAAGGTCCTCCGGCTGTCAGGGCGAAGTTTACATCAAACTGTTTGAATGAGTTTACAAGAGTCAGGAACATGGAAACCGTAAACGCTGGAGCTACAAGCGGGAATACAATGTGCCTTAAACGCTGCCCGTAGTTTACGCCGTCAAGTTCGGCGGCTTCTATCAGCGAATCGGGAATACCCTGAATCGCGGCGACATAGATCATCATTATGTAACCCGCGTACTGCCATGTGCCGACAACTACAATCGCCAGCAGAGCCAGATACCTGTTCGCGAGAAACAAATTATTTTCCAGCCATGAAAATCCTATCGCGGCGCCGAGCGAAGGAACCGCGTTATTAAAAATAAACTGCCAAATGTAACCGAGTATAAGACCGCCAATCAAGTTGGGAAGAAAAAATCCCGCGCGGTAAATACCGTTTAATTTGAGTTTACTTGTCACAAGCAGAGCCATAAAAAACGCGCAGATATTAAGCACAACTATGCTCATTAGCGCGTAAGCTACGGTTACCAAAAATGAATGAAGGAAAGTAATGTCTGTCAGTACGGCAAAATAATTTTTAAGCCCTACCCATTTTACTTCGGTTCCTGTTATCGCGTTCCAGTCTGTAAATGAATAATATATACCCATTATAAACGGGATGATAATAACCATCACAAAGGCAAGAACCGAGGGAAGTAAAAACAGAGTAAAAAGCAGATTAGATCTGAATTTACCTCCCGGTTTTTTTATCAGCGATTTTATATTTGCCGGTATATTAAGCATGAAGCCTACTTTATATTACTGACAGCGTTTGTAAACAATCTTACAAATTCCGCTACGTTAATCTGACCGGATGCCATCTGATGGAAAATCGGTCCGAGCGTATTCATGCCAAAACCATCGGGCATTTCGTTCTGCTGCCATGCGTAAATTTTTCCCTTGCTTGCCCATTCTTGAACAGCTTTTGATAACTGTCCTTCGGGTTTGTAGGTAACGGATTTAAAGGCAGGCACCATTCCGGCTTTGTTGACCATGTAGTCGTGTCCTTCGGAAGTGCTCGCCATAGCGATAAGAAATTTTTTGGCTTCTTCGATATTTTTCGCTTTCGCGTTGATAAGGTACCATGAAGGAGCGCCGACGAAAATACCGTCTGTGACTTCATCCAGATACGCATGAGGAACATAACCCATATCAAATGTTATGCCCAAATCCTGGAAGGTAGGATCAGTCCAGTTACCCTGGTGAATGAAAACGGTTTTACCAACCGCGTAATCGCCCAGCTGCTGATCATAGCCGCCTGTAAGCAGCGTGTTTCTGTTAGCGTATCTGAAAAGCATATTATAATATTCGGCGAACTTGGAAAGGCGGGCGTTATCAACTTGCCCTTTTAACATCATGTCTATAATTCTTGTGGAATTGTTGTACGGCAAACCAAGAGTAAGGTAAGCGTTCACGCCGTGAAGCCCCGTAACCCATGTCATGCCGGGACCTGCAACCATTGAGACTACAGCATCGAGACCGAGCTGGCTTTTCATTGAATCGATCTTTTGAAAAGCGGCTCTGACAGCGGCTACGTTTGTGAGCGTATCGGGATCGACCCCCGCTCTCGCGAGAAGCGCTTTATTGTATCCAAGACCCCAGCCTTCAACAGCGACGGGGAAACCGATTATCTTGCCGTCCGCGGGATCAACATAAGCTACATCAGTATCCTGAACCCACGGTTCATTTGTAAGATCCGCAATTCTGCCTGAGCGTTTTGCGTCTTCGTATCCTGCCTTACCTTCGATAACGAAGATTTCAGGCTCGGTTCCCGAATTAAACATAGCCGCGATATTGGGCGCATAGGGTGTTTCACCGCCAAAACTTCTGATTACAACTTTAATACCTGTTTGTTTTTCATATACAGCCGCATAAGCCTTTAAAGGCGCGTCTATTTCGATTTTATTACTGACAAGAGTAATTTCCGAACCGGTTCCGGTTTTTACGCATGACGTAAAAACTGCCGCAATCATCAATACGGTGATTGCAATAGTAATAATTCTTTTCATAATTCATTCCATCCTTACTAACAAAAATATATTATAGTAAGGATAAACCCCTATATTGAAAGCTGTCAACTTTAATCAAGCACATTATATAGTAATATAATACCACAAATAGAAATATACTGCATTTTTAATAATTTAGTTACATACGGCTTTTACGCCACATAAGACTCCAATCTTTCCGCTCTTATCGGATTACGAAGCCTTGTCAGCGCTTTTTCTTCTATCTGACGAATACGCTCCTTGCTCAGATTGTAACGGACGCCGATCTCGTTAAGCGACATTGCCTGTCTTCCAAGACCGTAATGACAACGAATAATATCCGCTTCATCGTCATTCAGCGTATCAAGAACATTATCAATGTCGCTTTTCATAAGGCTATTTTCCGCGTATTTATCGGGAGTTACATACATTTCATCTTCGATAAATTCTTTCAACGGAAGATCCCTGTCGCTGACAGGATTATCAAGCGAAAGGATTTCCCTTGAAATATTGATAATGTCCGAAACGCGGGATTTTTCCATGCTCAATATGCCGGCGATTTCATTTATTTCATCGTCATGTGACATTTGCCTTTCCATCATTTTTCCCGCTTTTTCAATTTTAACGAGATCGGCGGCGCGGTTTACGGGAAGCCTGATCATTCTGGATTTTTCACATAAGGCGCTCATAATTGCCTGACGTATCCACCAGACCGCGTAAGAAATGAAATGATATCCTTTTTTAACATCAAAGCGATCTGCCGCATTTATAAGTCCGATATTGCCTTCACTGATTAAATCATCCAGCGGCAAACCGAGTCCCTGGTATTTTTTTGCAACTGTAACAACAAAGCGAAGATTCGCGTTTACAAGCCTTTCCCTCGCTTCTCTGCTGCCGGATGCCGCCAAACAAGCCGTTACTTCCTCTTCTTCCCTGCTAAGCATGGGAATGCTGTTTATTTCTCTTAAATAAATAGCGAGGTTGTCTCTTGCTTCATTTTCATTTTCATTCATTTTCACTTTTTTATTTTCTGTCATATTTTCCACCCTTTATAACTAATTAATAGCAAGAAGTGTGCCAAGTGAAAAAAATAAAGATTTCAATGATTTTTAGGTATTTTATACAGTTTAATAAGATTATTTTCGACATGGTTTTGAGAAAATGACACAAGGTAAAAAATGCGCCAATATACTGTGTCATTTTGACACATATACCTAATATCTTGCTTTATATAAAAAATTTCAATATGATTACTATAGATATAGATATTTGTTTAAAAAGGCAGGAAAAGCAATTATGAATTCTACGCCTGAGCTGGTTGTGGATGAAGAAAAAATAAGAAAAGCCATACAGTCCGGTCTTCCGCTGACAATAACTACATATACTCTCCCAAAAGAAATTGAAGTATACATAGAACAGGTAACAGATGTTTTTCTCAAACAGATGAATCAGATGAAATTAAAAGACTACATAATTTACTGCATACAAGAACTTGTAGTCAACGCAAAAAAAGCAAACACAAAACGCGTCTATTTTATAGAACGCGGATTGGATATAAATAACGATGCTGATTACACGTCGGGAATGAAATCCTTTAAAGAAGATACTATCAGCAATATAGCTCATTATCTTCAGCTACAAAAAGAAAAAGGTTATTACATAAAGGTTATTCTGCAGGTTAAAAGAAATACAATTCATATTGAAATTCGCAACAATGTTACCGCGACAAAAAAAGAACGCCTGCGCATTCAGGACAAGATGGCAAGATCGCGGCAGTATGACAATCTGGAAGACGCTCTTGCGCAGGTTCTTGACGAATCCGAAGGCGCTGGGCTGGGGCTTGTAATACTTGTTTTAATGCTTAAAAAACTCGGGCTTGACGATGACGCCTTTACTCTGAAAACAAAAGATAAACTGACAATCGCGAGCATTTCCATTCCGCTTGATCAAACAACCGTAAAGAGCATGAATTTTATCTCTGAAGAAATCGCGCAGAGCATTAACAGCCTGCCGCAGTTCCCGGAAAATATCATGACGGTTCAAAAGCTTATTAACGATCCCGATTCCGATATGCCGAAAATCGCAAGACAAATTTCTATGGACCCCGCGCTTACAGGCGATTTATTGAAAATAGTAAACTCAGCGCAATATATGCTTTCCAAAAAAGTTGATAATATTTCCGATGCCGTAAAAATGATAGGCATTAAGGGAATTAAAAATCTGCTTTACTCATACGGCACGCAGAAAATACTCGGCGACGACACCGCCGATAAAAAGAAATTATGGGAACATTCGTACAAGACCGCTTTTTACGCATACAACCTTGCGAAGAATTTCAAAAACGATCAGGGCTTGCTGGACGATGTTTATGTCGGCGGAATGTTACACGACATGGGAAAAATTATTTTCTCCAGCGTGCATCCCGATTTAATGAATAAAATGAAAGGTATCTGCTCCGACAAGAATCTGCCGGCTTCCACATTTGAGGATTTGTCCGCAGGTTTGAATCACGCAGAAATCGGAGCAATGATTGCGGAAAAATGGAATTTCCCGGATAAGCTCGTTGCGGCGATTCGCTTTCACCATGACCCGGAATCCGCTCCGCTGGATTGCAAAGACCTTGTAGATACGGTATACCTTGCAAATATGTTCTGTGAATACGAAAGCAAAAATGTCTCCTATGATCAGTTCGATTTAAGCCCGCTTGATAATTTCAGATTCAACAGCCAAAAGCAGGTTGATACATTAATCGAAAGGCTTTCCCAGGGCTTCATGAGAGAAGGACAATTATAAACTATGTTTCTTAAGCGGCTCTCCATCCTCGGTTTTAAATCATTCGCCGACAGGACAGACATTGAATTTAACGACGGCATAACGGCTCTCTTGGGTCCTAACGGCTGCGGAAAATCCAATGTTGTGGACGCTGTCAAATGGGTGTTAGGTGAACACGCCATTAAATCCCTGCGCGCGGAAAAAATGGAAGACGTAATTTTCGGCGGCACGGAATCGCGAAAGCCTTTGAATGTCGCGGAAGTCGCGCTCAGTATAGCGAATGAAACCGGGTTATTGCCCATGGATATGCCGGAAATCGAAATCAAGCGCAGGCTTTACCGTTCCGGGGAAAGCGAATATTTCATTAACGGCGCGCAGGTGCGCTTAAAGGATTTACGCGAACTTTTTTGGGATACGGGCGTCGGCAAAGCCGCCTACTCCGTTATGGAGCAGGGAAAAATCGATCAGATTTTATCTTCCAAACCGGAGGAAAGACGCTACCTGTTTGAGGAAGCGGCGGGCATTACAAGATACCGCGAGCGCGGAGCCGAAGCGGAACGCAACCTTGCAAAAACCGAAGAAAATGTGCGTCAGGTGGATTTAATTTTAAACGAAGTAAAACGCGCGCACGACAGCCTTAAAGTTCAATCGGAAAAAACATTGAAATACCGCGCTCTGCGCGATGAAATTTTTAACTATGAGCTTGATATTCAACTGCTGCGTTTAAAACAATTCAGATACGAAAGAGACGATAAAAATGAAACTTTAAGGCGCAGAACCGAAGACCGCGACAGAATCCGCGCGGAAATGGAAGCGGAAAATAAAGCGCTGGAAGCGAACATGGACGAAGTAAACTCCATGGAAGCGCGTCTTGTTGAACTGCAAAAAAATATTTACGGTCTTGCGCTTGAAAAAAACGCGAAAGAAAACGAAGTGCGCCTTTTTAACGAACAGCGCAACGAAAATAAAATAAAAATCGGACAGAACGAAGAGCGTGAAAAACACGCAATAGAAAAAATAACGGAATTAAACACCGACGCGCTTGGGCAGGATGCAATCGTTCAGGATTTACGGAAACAATGCGAAAGCATAGAAGAAAACATACATTCATTTGAAGAAAATATTCAGCTTTCGGCGGGGCGTATAAGCGAAAACGAAAAAGAATCAAAAAGAGCGGAAGCGGATATTCTTGGAATTGAAAAGCAGCTTGCTGAACATGAAAAAGAACTCGCAAAAATAACTGACGACATTGTAGCCGAATTAGACGCCGGTTTAAAAAAGGCGGGATACTCGGCGGCGGAACGCAAAAACGCGGAAGCCGCCCTGCACGAAACTCTCGGCAAACTTCGCACCCTTCTTTCAGGCAGGGAAGCTCTGATACGCGATCTTGTCGCAGCTTCGGAAGCGACAGGAGGCGTAGATGCCGCGGAAATCGGGCGCATCACGGATACCCTGATTTCAGGTTTGGTGGAAGCTTCCGCCGGAGCGGACAAAGCTATCGAGCTGTTTAACAGTTACCGCGAAGCGTCTCCCGTTTTTATCGACGAGTTCCTCGCTCCTCAGGGAATAATAACAAAGAAACGCGCTTTGGATGAACAGATAAGAGCTTCCAAAAGCGGCATTGAAGAGCGCCGCCTCCGCATTAAAACACTCCACGAAGATAATGTCAGCTTGATGGCAAAAATAGACGAATACCGCGCGACACTGGAAAGTATGAAAGTAAACAGGGCGCAGATGAACGCGCGCGCTCAGTCCGCGGAAGATCAGGCGAAACTTATCAGGCGCGAACTTTCAGGACAGGAAGGACTTTTAAAGAACATACGCGACGAACTTTCTCTTTACAGAAAAAGACTGGAAGAAATTGAAGGACGCATCGCGGAAGTTCAGGCAGTCATTGCCGATATCGAAGAAAAAACCAAGGCGTTTTCATCCGAACTTGAAACGCTGGAAAAAGATATTCGAAAACGAAACGATAATGTCGCAGGTAAAAAGGTTGTTATCAACAAGAGAATGGCTGAACTCAGCAAGGTGCAGGAATCGCTTGAAAAAATCCACCTTGAGCTTGTTCAGTCGGAAATGGAAATTAAAAACATTCAGGAGAATTTCAGAGAGACCCATTCCAGGGATTTAATGGAATTTGAAGAGCGCATATTCGATATTACAGCAGCTCCCGCCGTATTGAAAGAAAAGCTTTCGGTATCACGCTCCAAAATGAAGGAATTAGGTTCCGTCAATTTAATGGCGCCTGAGGAATACGCGGAAACCAAACAGCGTTACGATTTTTTAAACGGGCAGATGGCGGACTTGGAAAAAGCGCGTAAGGATTTGGAAGACCTTACGGCGGAAATAAGACAGGAATCTTCGCAGTTATTTCTTGACACATACAATCGCATAAAGAAAAATTTTCATAATATGTTCAGACGTCTTTTCGGCGGCGGACGCGCGGAACTCAGGCTTTCCGATCCTAACCATGTGCTGGAATCCGGCATTGAAATCCTCGCTCAGCCGCCCGGAAAAAAACTCGAGCATTTAAGCCTGCTCTCGGGCGGCGAATGTTCAATGACAGCCGTAGCGCTTTTATTCGCCACCTACATGGTAAAACCGAGCCCTTTCTGTCTGTTAGACGAAATTGACGCCGCCCTTGATGAACAGAACGTAGGGCGCTTTGTTCACCTTTTGCAGGAATTCAGCGATACAAGCCAATTTATAATTATTACGCACAATAAAAAAACAACAACGGGAGCCGGAACGCTTTTGGGCGTAACAATGCAGGAATCGGGCGTTACCAAGCTGATAACGGTTCGTTTTAAAAACGGAGAGCTGGATATCGCGGAAGGCTCCCCTCACCAAAGCGAGCTGTGGGACGCGGACGGCAAATTCGAAGAGGAAGATGTTCAACCGGAAGAAGGAAGACAGCTCCCGGACGGCGTAAATGATCCAAGAAAAGTAAAACCGGAGCAATTGCGTCCGATCAGATCAAAGATAAATCAAAATACAGAACAAAAACAAACAGAAGAACACCAAGCGTAAAAAAATAAAATTTCGATAATAAACGCCAAAAATAATATTTGCAGATAACAGGTTATTCCCGAATTTATTACACAGCATTAAAAAAAGTTTCACCTAATTAATGCAATAGGAGTTTATTTTGGAAGGCGATACCGGCGGAGAAATACCCGTCGGGAAATGGGTAAATGAAGGCAATAATACAAATGATGAAAATTATATAGTGGAATGGATTTCTTTCACGGAAACTCATGTAACATTCTATTCAAATATTAAACGTAATTTGATATTTAACGGCTTTTTTGAAATTGATAAAGAAGAATCTGTTATAAAAATAACACGGTAAAAAAAACAGCCTTCGCCGCCGAAACAATCAGGCGATGAAGGCTGTTTTGAAAATTACGATTACTCTCCGGTTTTTAATCTGCCTTCATCGAGGAATTTTTTAAGCTCCGCTTCGCTGACTGTAATTGATTCAACTTTATCCACATCAGCATAATTTAAATTTGTCTGCTGGTTTTTGTACTCCTGCTCAACTTCCTGATTCAATCCCTTTCCGGCGAGAGCTACTTCTCTTGCGGTGGCTGTGCTGGTTGTTCCGGCGACTACCTGCTTAGTTGAGAAATTTCCCGATGATGTCCATCCTGTCAGAGCGGAATCTTTTACGCTTCTGACTTCCACATTTTTCCCGTTAACTTGAATAACGGTAACCTGATCTCCAAGCGTTAATGTTCCGGTAGTGCTTGAAAGAAGACCCGAACCGGACTTCAAGGATACGTTTTTCACGGAAACATACAAAGTACCGCCGGTGCGAGCCTGCGCTGCAGCAAATCCGGTAACGAATAAAACAAGGTATAAAACAGTTATAATTTTCTTCATATTCACCTCTCTGTAATAGCTATATTATATCATTTTTCAGTTAAATTATCCACACCATTATCCCATATTTTATCATCGGGCGGCGAAGAAATGAATTTAGCGCATCTGTTAAGATATTTTTTAGCAGCCATATCCGCATGGGTTCTAATGCAGCTATTATTGTAAATTGCCTGAAATATATCATGCGCAGCTTGAAATTCCCTGTTTTCGTACAATTTAAAGGCTTCATCCCAGTTTTTGACCATATTTAACAGTTCCGGGGACGCTTCTGACACGATATCCAGCAGTTCATAGAGGCGAAGAGGCGTATTAATGCCTACAACCCTTACCCGGCTTAAAGGGCGAATTACAAATTCATCGCCGATATGGGCACGGGTATACTCGCTAATCAAAATACCGCCTGTATCGTACTGTTTATTAACGCCTTCAAGACGGGCGGCAAGGTTCACGGCATTACCCATGATTGTATAGTCCATCTTATTAGGCGTGCCCATGTTACCAACAACCATGTCTCCCGTGTTTACGCCAAGCCGGGTAAAAATGGGGCTTGGATCATCAACGCTGCTAATCACGCCCTTCTTTGCCATGGCATCCATTACCCCGGGAGTAATAAGCCCCAGCTCCAGCGCTTCACGGTTGATTTCTCCTTCGGCTTTTTTCATTGAAACGGTAGCGCGGCAGGCGAGGGAGGCATGGTTATCAAAATGTATGGGCGCGCCGAAAAAGGCGATAATCGCATCGCCTTCATATTTATCGATTGTTCCCTGATTTTCAAGAACGATATTACTCATTTTTGTTAAATAAAAATTGAGCAGTTCTACAAGTTTTGCCGGATCTCCAAGAGCTTCCGAAAAAGTCGAGAAGGCGCGGATATCGGTGAAGATCGCAGTCATTTCTCTTTTTTCACCGCCGAGTTTCAATTGCGAAGGATCGAGAATGAGCTGATCTACAACCTTGGGCGAAAGATACTGCGAGAACGCGGATTTAATAAAACGTTTCTGACTGCCTTCTGTCGCGTAATTGTAAAGTATTACTGTAACGAAGGCGGCAAGAGTTCCGGCTAAATAGGTGACCATCGGCACCCAAACGCCCGCGAATTGATACAGAATAAAACTGCCCAAAAGAATTATAACAAAAGTAATAATTGTGCCTGCGATTGAAAGCGAAATGCGGTGTGAAAAAAGCGAAAGAAAAACAATCAAAGTAACAACGGCAAAAAGAATAAACAGGTTGACATTCTGCCCGCTTGCGCGGATAAAATCATCGTTGAGCATATTATCAAGCATTGTTATGTGACATCCTACGCCGGGATACACTGAAGAAATCGGCGTGGAAAAAATATCAAACAGTCCCTGCGCGTTATAACCGATAAAAACATATTTATCTTCAAAATTTTCAGGCGTATAATTATTCCATAAACTTCCCGATATAGACATATACTGCCCAAATTCCAAATTCCTGCCTTCTTCATAAGCTTGTGCGCTCAGTAAAATATCCATCGCTCTGTACGGATAATATTTGTTTTGCAAGTCGCCTCTGAAACGAAGAAGAGCAAAACCGTCTTTATCAATAGGAATTGAAATTCCATCCCAGTCGATAATTTTTGTTTTATTGTTATACGATAAGCTCGGGTCTTTACCGGAAACAACAAGCGAAGCTGAAGAAAGCCCCGGAACCGCTCTGCCGTTAAATAATGTAAAAGGTCTTAACCTTCTGACAACGCCGTCTGAATCCGGTATGCCGGTGACGCTGCCCAAAGCGCCCGCGGACTGCCTTATGCCTTCGATTGGAAACTGACCCTTTTCATCTTCGCCGACGCTGAATCTTTCCAGTATATTATCGAAATTTGTCAGCTGAAATAAAGGCGGGTTTATATCGTGCGGCCAGGAGAAATAACTTCCCGACATTGTGCTGAACACTATCGCCTGAACAACATGACCGTAATTTCTTGACGCCCTGATAAATGAATCATCATCCTCTCTGGCGCTCAAACTGCGAAGAGCTTCTATCGCTGTTCTGAACGCGTTTCTTCCGGTGCCTGAAACGCGAAGTGTGTCTGCCGCCGCCTGCCTATCGGTTCTTGGCTGAGCGTTTCTTACGGCAGCAGAACCTGCCGCAGACACATTCAAATTTTCCGCTTCTTCCAGTTCCCTTACCGCGTTGTCAATAATTTCGTCCTGCCTCGCATTACGGTACACGGAAGGCTCTGAAAAAATAACATCGAATGCCATCGACTTGGCTTTGCCAAGATTCATATAATTAACCATTTCGGCGTAAGCTTGCCTCGGCCACGGCCAGCCCCATCCGCGTTCCTGCTGAGCCCAGTCTATGCTGTCCTGATCAAGAAATATCAATACAATATCATCAGAGCCTTTACTGATATTCATATCAGCCCAGAACAAAACCCTCATATCGTAGGATTTATATTCTAAAAATTTGAATACGCCCAGCAAATGAAGACCGGCAATCGATATGAACACTAAAACTGTAATTATCAGCGCAATTAGTGGTTTCTTTAATTGTTTCTTCTTCGACATGTTACTACCCTTTTTATATGAAATATATCATAATTATAACAGGAGTTATTATGGATAGAAAGTCTAAAAAATCACCGTTTACCCGGGTATGGGTAACAGCAACTGTAGTCTTCGGCATATTATTCACTTTTGCTTTAATTCCGGGAGCGGCTGCTCAGGGAACATCCCAGCCGGGAAATACTCAGGCGCAAGTGCGCAATTATACAAATTTAATTCAAAATGTGTTCGACTTTATAACCCGCAGCTATGTTGACGAGATTGATCCCAAAGTGCTCTTTGAAGGCGCAATGAACGGGATGTTTAATTCGCTGGAAGATCCATATTCGACATTTTTAACAGAATCAGATATGAGTGATTTGACCGATACCACGCAGGGAAGTTTCGGCGGCGTCGGGCTGAATATAACCAAAGCGGTTGCGCCGCGTCCTGACGGCAAACCAATGTGGGTAGAAGTTGTCTCTCCAATAGAGGATACTCCGGGCTGGCGAGCGGGAATCAATCCCGGCGATTTTATTATTGATATAAACGGCATTCCGACAGAAACAATTACCATGGATGAAGTGCTTGCCATACTGAGAGGGACGCCGGGAGAGAGCGTAAAATTGATCATCAGGCGCGGTGAAAAAATGGAGTTCCCGGTTAATATAACGAGAGCGGTTATTGAAGTGCCGACCGTTAAACACGCGATGATCGGCAATACAGGCTATCTGAAATTAATCACGTTTACGCCGTTTACAGCGGACAGATCGAGAGAAGCAATCGGCGAATTCCGCGCGAACAATTACAAAAGTCTAATATTGGATTTAAGAAATAATTACGGCGGACGTTTGGATTCCGCTGTCGATATCGCGAATCTTTTTCTGGACGGAGGACTTGTAGTCCGCACTCGTTCAAGAATCCCGACAGAAAACCGTGATTTCAACGCTAGAAGAGCTATGCTCGTTCCGCCTGAAATTCCTGTCATTGTGCTGATAAACAGAGGATCGGCTTCAGCTTCGGAAATTGTCGCAGGAGCGCTTAAAGACAGGGGAAGAGCATATCTGGTCGGCGAGAACACTTACGGCAAAGGTTCGGTACAGCAGGTTTATCCGCTGAGCGGCACAGGTTTTAAAATTACGACAGCGCGTTATTATACGCCAAGCGATGTAAATATCGACAAAATCGGCATTCCGCCGGATCGTGAAATTAAATTTCCCGAATATTCCGAGGAAGACGCTGAAAAATTGAACAGACTGATAAACGCAAATAAGATTCCGGAGTTCGTGGAAAAAAATCCAAAAGCGACTGCGGCGCAGGTTGAAACTTTCGCGAAATCTCTGGAAAACGAATTCCATCTTAATCTGCCATTGCTCAAAAGGCTTGTCAGAAATGAATTGAACAGAACCATCATTGCGCCTGTTTATGATCTTGAATACGATATCCAATTGCAGGAAGCGATTAATATTTTCAGAAGCGGCGATTACAACAACCTGCTTAAAAACGCGAAATCTTTAAAAACACTGCAGGAAGAAACCGAAAAGGAAAACGTCGCGATAGCTTCGTAAAGAGTATTTAAGGTGAAGCAGTTTTTATTGAATAAAGAGCCGGATAAAAACGGCGATGTTCATATTGACGGAAACGACTACCATTACCTTGTCCGCGTCCGCCGTCTTGCAACGGGAGAATTTTTCACCGCGCGTCTGCCGAGCGGTGAAGAAACGCAGGTGCAAATTAAATCGATTGACAGCAAAATTCTGATCGGAAAATGTATGCCTGCTTCAGCGGAAGAAACAGAAAGAAATGAATCCGTTTCCATTCCGCCGATTATTTTATTTCAAGCTTTGCCTAAGGGCGATAAAATGGATTTAATTGTGCGTCAGGCGGCGGAAGGCGGCATTGCGAAGATCGTTCCTTTTGTGTCGGAATTTTCTATCGCTAAAAAATTAAGCGGCGAGAGTCAGAAATTTTCACGCTGGGAAAAAATTATTAAAGAGGCAAGGCAGCAAAGCGGTTCAAAAATTCTAACCTGTCTTCACAAGCCGCTGACAATAAATGAATTATTAGAGCTATGGAAGGAACTTAAAAACGAAGGCGCTCTGGGGCTTTTATTTCATCATCAGGGACTTGAACAGGAAAGCCTTCACAGTTATCTTTATAAGGAGCCTAAGATCACAGTTCTGGCAATAGGACCGGAAGGAGGTTTCTCGGAAAATGAAACAGCCCTCTTTCTGGAGAACGGATTTAAACCCCTGACCATAGGCGATACGGTTTTGCGGACGGAAACAGCCGCTCTTTACTGCGCAGCCGCGGTTCGCATTTTATTGTTGGAGAAAAACACGTGGGAATTGAAACAAGCCTGACGCCGGAGACAGCGCAAGAAGGCGAAACAAGACAGCGCATAAACTTAATAAAAGTCCCTGTTGATATAATACCGCCCGAACAGCTCAGCGGCGTAATTTATGATCTGTTAAAAGAAGAGAAAGAACACAATATTGTTCTTCTTTCAGTATGGGATCTTTTACGTGCGCGAAGAAGCGGCGAATACCGCAATTATATTTTTAAAGCCTCTCTTGTTATTCCCATTTCCAAAAGTATAATTTCAGGCATAAAATTCCTGACAGGGAAAAAAGCGCATCGATACATGCCTTTCGATTTTATAATCAGCGTTCTTACCACTTTGGAAAACCGCGAATTTTCATGCTATCTTTTAGGCGGAAAAAGAAAAGTTCTGTTAAAAACCGAGCAAAACATGAGGCAAACCTTCCCTCGCCTTCGCATAGTAGGACGTTTCCCCGGCTACTTCAAACGCTACGAAGAACCAACGATTATTAAAGCAATAAAAAAATCATCGCCTTCTTTGCTGCTGGCAGGAAAAGGAATACGCGGTCAGGAAAAATGGATCGCGAAAAACAACGCTTCCCTTGGAAACGGTTTAAGACTGTGGTGCAGCGACATCTTCGATGTTTTCGCCGAAAAGAAAAAACACCCTTCCCGTAAAGCTTTCAACGCGGGACTGGAATGGGTAGGCTACTGTTTCCATAATCCGTTTAAACTTTTCAGGCTTTTCCCATATGTAGGATATAAATTTATATTACTCTTTTATAAATTATTCGTAAAATAAAATCACTTAATTATTGATACATAATAATATAAGGTCTTGGCGTTAAATTATAAACGTCCTGCGGAGACATTATCGGGTCGTCATAGCCTGCGCCGGGAATACCGAAATTGTAAAATAATTTAAACGCTTTAATCGGCATATTAGCCGCAAGCGCGTTGTAGTTGTAGGTTTGACGTTTCAAAACAGGAGCGCCGAAGCCGTCCGCGCAGTGAATAAGCCTGACTCTGTTAAAATCCGATCTAACCGCGGGGCGGTTTTTTATCATTATATGATTGAACTGGTGAATCACAAGCATACGTTCGCCGGGAATATTATTTTCCAGAATGTAATCTTCCATTATTTTTTGCGCCTGATTAATTTCTTCGCCTGTAAGACTTCCTATGTTTACCATAGGAGTATTAGTTCGCCACTCCGGATCAAGAGCAAGATGAACATTTGGGTAACGAAGATAGGGAAGCATTTTTTTCAGAGAATCGAAGGGATCATATTTGCCGATCTGATGATCGATAAAAATTAAAACATCGTTCTTTAATCCGTATTCGATGTACCGCATCAGAATATTATGATTTATTATTCCGATTTCACCCTGAGGCCAGACTGTACCGTAAATCAAATAAAACGCTTTTCGCACCGCGCGTCCGCCGCTGACCAGCTCGTATTCGCCGGCAAGAGCCGCAAGCAGCCGATCCAGTTCCTCGATTGAATGTCTTCCCAAAATACCCATGTTACGCGAAGACGGATGCCCATAGTACGCAAGAATATCATTGTTTAATAAAAAGGAAATTTGATTTTCTTCCTGCCGTAAAATCTCCTGCGCTTCTTCCATGGTGTTTACCCAATAAGGCTGCGAACTTTCAACTTTTCTCCATGCGTTTAAATTTTCAATGAAAAGCATATGTGGAAAAAGCGGCGAGTTAAATGAAACAGTGTATGGAGCGGGAGCGGCGCCTTCTCCTGACGCGGCAAAAACCTGCGCGAAAAAAAACAAAAACAGCGAGAAAAAAACCGCAATACGAAAGACATTCCTTTTGAAAAACATCGTTATTTATTTTCGGCAATAAACATGAAAATCTACAACCATAGATGTATTTTATGCAGTTTCAAGCATAAAAAACCGGTTCCTGCCGACAACAGCAAAACGCCGAGCACGGGTCCTGCCCAGGTATCGGCGTTTAAAAGTATATTTCTGCCGGCAAGCGCAAGAAAAATTCCTATTGCCACATAATTGTATTCTTTCGTGTTGCGAATCTTCGCCGCGATAATAAAACTTGCCATGGTGGTAAGGAAGACGACCAGCTCTATCATCCTGAACAATGACGAATAACCGTTAATCATGTTAAAACCGGTATCCCAGTTGAGCACATCAATGGGAACGCCCATAATAGTGATAAGCGCGGCAATAATTATCACAAAAATCACATTACGGGTTTTTTGAACTTCCAGTCCCGCGGCGCATAAACCTGCCGCAAACAGCGAGAAAATACTTAAAAATCTGGCAAAAAGCAGAATTTTTGAAGCAATAAGCACATAAAAGGATGAAAAATTAACAAGCATTTGCAGCGGTAAAATAAGGCGGATAACTTCAAAGGCGAATGAAACCACAAAAATGGCAATGTATAAAATTTCGGGCGCCGATGTCCTTTCAAAATAAAAATGGATAATTATAAGACCGACAAGAGAAAATAAAACCAGCGCGGAAAGAGATACATGAACGGCGAGATAGTCATTAGCCATAAACCCGGTTATAAAGTGAAAAAAATTTGACGGGCGGCGGACGCTTTCTTCGATTTCTGAATAAAAAGAGACAGTCCAAAAAGAAGCGCCTAAAACCGCCAGAACGCATACCGCGCTGAAGGCAATCCCGATTTTAAAAAAGGTATTTCTCTCGGAAAGAGTCATTATCGAAGCTTATCCCATTAGATATTTTATCTCAAGCCGGAAAATGTAAAACCGATAATATGAATTAAGGGGAACTCTATGTTATTGAAAAAAGCAGTATTAATCGTCTCAATTTTATTACTAACATGCGTTTCCGCTCTGTGGGCGGGAGATACAGCCGTTTTTGTCGATTTAGGCTTTTCCCCGGACGGCAGAACATACATGTTTGGGCAGCACGGAGTTTTATCCCCTTCTCTCCGCCCCTGGGCTGATTTATATGTGGTCGATGTCATACAAAATTCATTTGTTCCGGGCGGCAGAGCTTCTTTAACGCATAACACGGCGATAAGAGCAGGACAGGACGGATCGGGCGTTTTACATAGCTTGGTTTCAAACAACGCAAACCTGTCAAACCGCTACGGTATTAATTTTAATAATCAAGGGCTTCCCCTTTATATTTCCAGAGACGAAAATCCTCAGGCGCGCGGAGAGAGAATTGAATTCCGCGACTTTTTATCCGGGAAATCGTATAAAGCAAATTTAATTCCGACCTTTACAGGCAGCGGTCAGAATGTAAGGTCGCGGTTTGTCATTAATCTAGAAGTAAGTTCGCAGAACGGTCAGTTAAAAACATACACAATCGGTACGCCGGATCTTGTCCGTCAAAAAATCGCTCAATATAATATTAAAAGAGTATTGATCGACGAAAGCGGCAGTTCAATCATTTTTGTAATTGAAATGAAACGCGTCGCCGAAAACGGCTTCGACATTCGGTACATGGTAGAAGCTGTCAAACTTTAACCGGTGTCAGACACCTACGCTACTAATAGCGTAGTTATAATTTTTCATTACACCATATATAGCGTAGGTACCTGACATCATGTACGGAAAATCTGCGTTACAAAGGCGCCGTCTTCATATAAAAATCTTAAAAAAAATAAATCATTTAATTCTTTACGTTCCCAAAGACCGTCTTTCTGCTGTTCGATTACCATCTCAAGCCATTCATCCTTTTTTAAAACATTTTCCGCGCGGTATTGTGAAAAAATATATTGACCTTTAGGCAGTTCAACCTTTTCTCCCTTCGATTCAATGTCGTCTTTTTGCCCCGTAAAATGTAAATTTTCGATGAATTTCGCAGGATCCGGCTCAATATTTCGGCTTTGTGAGGGGTTTATACGGTAACATTGAATAAAATCGCCGTTTTCAAGTATTGTCTCCGGCAATTTATCTATTTTCTTGAAAAAGAGAGAATGACAAAGATTCATACAAATAAAGGGGGGAGTTTCCATACCGTACCTTATCATTATATAAAAAAAGAGCAAAGTATTGCAAAACCCAAAAAATACCAATTGACAGGCGGCAAATAGTAAAATATTATTTAATAATGGCTGAAAACGAGTTTCTCAATGATGCTAATTTTGAACTATATCGCGCTCTTATTTACAAAGAGAGCGGTATAACATTCACTCCCACTAACCGCTCCATATTGGAAAGCAGGTTGAGGGAACGGCTGCGCGAGAAAGGGGTTGCGTCTGTAGCTACTTATTACAATACTATCTTGCAGGATAAAGAAGAACTCAAAGGTTTCCTTGATTCGATTACAACAAACCTTACGCGGTTCTTCAGAAACCAAGCTCAATTTGATGCTCTGGAAAAACATGTCATTCCTGAATTAATAACAAAAATAAGGAAAGTTCCGGGAACAATTAAAATTTGGAGCGCCGGGTGTTCAACAGGCGAAGAACCTTACACGATAGCAATGCTGTTAAGCGAAATCCTTCCGAAATCATGGAACTATGAAATTCTTGCGAGCGATATTTCTCTTAAATGTTTAATGACAGCTAAAGAGGGATTTTACGCGGAAAGCAGAATTGTAGGTATCCCGGATAATTATCTTGCGAAATATTTTGATAAGGTCGAAGGCGGATATAAAATTCATGCTGATATTCACGCGAAAATCAAATTCGACTATCACAATCTTAAAAATGATTCCGGTATCAGAAACTGCGATGTTGTCTTTTGCCGAAATGTAATAATATATTTTGATGAAGCAGCTCAAACTGCGGTTATGGCGCGTTTTTATGAATCAATGGCGTCAAAATCGTTCCTGTTTATCGGTCATTCGGAATCATTGTTCGGAATGGATACAAAATTTGAATTCTTAAAAACAGAATGGGCGACATTGTACTGTAAGAATATCTAGGAGAAAAAAAGTGGCAGATGAAATACAGGTCTTGATTGTAGACGACTCAGCTTTAATGCGTAATCTCATCGGAAGAATTGTTGATGATACGCCGGGTTTGACCGTTGCTGACAAAGCAATGAACGGTTACTTTGCATTGCAGAAGCTCGACAGATGCGATGCTGACATCATCGTTCTGGATCTAGAAATGCCGGAAATGAACGGTATTGAATTCTTAAAAGAACGCAAAAAACGCAATATCGAAGTTCCTGTTGTAATACTTTCGTCTATCGCGTCCAAAGGCGCGGAAATAACGATGGAAGCGCTGTCGCTTGGCGCGAGTGACTTTATTCAAAAACCTTCCGGTTCCATCTCGGAAGATATTCATGTTGTCAAAGATATCATTGTAGAAAAACTTCTTGGTTACGGCGGCGCGTACCGCAGAAAACGGGGAAAGAAAGTTCTTGCTCCTTCCGAGTACACTCCAAAGACTCCGTCCGCCAAAAATTCAGACATCGCTATTCACTTTAAACTTGCGGCGGCAGTTCCTGTCGCTCCTGCGGCTCCGCCCACTCCTGTGCGCAAACCGTCTACCACAGAAATTATCGCTATCGGTATCAGCACCGGAGGACCGGATGCTCTGCGCGTTGTATTCCAGAAAATCGACGCGGATTTAAAAATTCCGATTGTCGTTGTTCAGCATATGCCGGCGGGATTCACAAGTGAATTCGCGAAGAGCCTTGATCGCATCTGCCCGCTTGATGTAAAAGAAGCCGAAGACGGCGACGCTATTCAGCCGGGAAGAATTTTAATTGCGCAGGGTAACAAACATCTTGAAGTAGAAAAAAAAGTAGGCGGAGCTTGCGTGCGCCTTTCAGATACTCCTCTGGTTTCAGGTCACAGACCTTCTGCGGATGTTCTTTTCGCTTCTGTAGCTATGTCTTACTCTAATCATGCTCTTGGAGTAATAATGACAGGCATGGGCAGAGACGGCGCTCAGCACCTTGGCACGATTTTCAAGGAAGGCGGTATGACGCTTGGTCAGGATGAAAAAAGCGCAGTCGTTTACGGAATGCCGCGTGTTGCCTACGAGTTGGGACATGTTCAAGAACAGGTTTCCCTCGACAATATGGCGCGCAGAATCTGTGACATCGCTAAGACACCGCGATAATTCCGCGATATAAAACCGGCAAAAAATATTAACATAATTAGTGAGGGCGCCCAAAGCGCCTTTGAGGTGCTTTATGAGAGTTATTGGGACAAGAGCGCTCGGCTTAAGAACGCCGATTATCCGCGAGTCTGACGATTTGGTTTCCGTTGTCTGCCAGTCTGTTAAAGATGCAATCGAATACGAAAATATTACGATAAATGACGGTGATATTATCGGTATTACGGAAGCTGTAGTTGCGCGTTCACAGGGCAATTACGCGTCGCTGGATCAAATCGCGGATGATGTAAAAGCTCAGCTCGGAGGAAAACACGCCGGCATTGTTTTTCCGATTTTAAGCAGAAACCGTTTTGCCATGCTTTTAAAAGGCATAGCGAGGGGAGCCGAAAAAGTAACTGTTCTATTAAGTTATCCCGGCGATGAAGTGGGCAATCAGCTTATTTCCTGGGACGATGTTGATGATAAAAAACTCAATCCGTATTCCGATTGTTTAAGCGAAAAAGAATACCGCCGCCTTTTCGGCAATGAAATCAAACACAGATTTACCGGCATTGATTATGTCGCGTATTACAAATCGTTAGGTGAAAATATCGATATAGTTCTCTGCGCGGATCCAAAGCGTATTCTGGACTATACAGATCATGTGATCGCGGCGGACATTCACACAAGATTCAGAACTAAACGCGCTCTTGCCGCCGCCGGAGCGAAAAAAGTTATAGGCATAGACGATATCTTAACGAAATCTGTAAACGGAAGCGGATACAACGAACGCTATGGTCTTCTTGGCTCAAACAAGGCGACGGAAGAACGCGTAAAATTGTTTCCGCGCGACTGTGATGATTTTGTAATAAAAATGCAGCAGGCTCTTCGCGATCTTTGCGGCAAAACCGTAGAAGTGCTTGTTTACGGCGACGGCGGCTTCAAAGACCCTGTCGGCGGCATTTGGGAACTCGCAGACCCTGTTGTATCGCCGGCTTTCACATCAGGTTTAAAGGGAACCCCAAACGAATTAAAATTGAAATATCTTGCGGATAATAATTTCGCTGATTTAAGCAAGGACGACGCGCGTAAGGCGATTGAAAAAGCCATTCAGGCAAAAGCCGGAGTTGATCAGATGGGCAAAATGGAATCTGAAGGAACAACGCCCCGGCAGCTCACAGACCTTTTGGGCAGCCTCTGCGACCTTGTCAGCGGCTCAGGCGACAAGGGCACGCCTGTTGTTTTAATACAGGGATATTTCGACAACTACGCATCGTAGAAAAAATTATGAATTACGAAAAATTTACAATTAAAGCGCAGGATGCAATTAATGAAGCAATGGCTGTAGCGCAAAAAAACGATCATTCGCAGATTGAAAATGAGCATTTACTGTTTGCTTTACTGCGGCAGGAAAATGGAATTATTCAACCTCTAATTAAACAGATCGGCGTTGATGTAAACAATCTTTTCGCTGATGTTGAAGCGCTTATCAAAGGTACGCCGAAAATTTACGGAGAGACGGCGCAGGTTTTTATTTCTTCCGCCTTGTCAAAGGTTTTGGCGAAAGCGGAGCTTGAAACTTCCGCGCTGAAAGATCAATTTGTTTCTACCGAGCATATCCTGATTGCAATGGCGGCAGGCGAAGGTAAAGCGGCGGATTTATTAAAAAAAACGGGCGTTAACAAGAACGCGATCCTCACCGCGTTGAAACAGGTACGGGGCAAAGCCCGCGTAACAGATCAAAACCCGGAAGAAAAATATCAAGTGCTGGAACGATACTGCCGCGATTTAACGGCATTGGCGCGTCAGGAAAAACTCGACCCTGTAATCGGACGCGATGAAGAAATACGAAGATGTATGCAGGTGCTTTCCCGCCGCACAAAAAATAACCCTGTGTTGATCGGCGAGCCGGGAGTCGGAAAGACCGCGATTGTCGAAGGGCTAGCGCGGAGGATTGTCGCAGGTGATGTGCCCGAAGGTCTAAAAGGAAAAAAACTTCTTGCGCTTGATTTAGGCGCTCTTGTCGCCGGAGCTAAATTTCGCGGTGAATTTGAAGAGCGGCTGAAAGCCGTTATTCATGACGTGCAAGCCGAAGACGGAAAGATCATTCTTTTTATTGATGAGCTGCACACTCTTGTCGGAGCCGGAGCCGCAGAGGGAGCGACTGACGCTTCCAATTTATTAAAGCCCGCGCTGGCTCGCGGTGAACTTCGCTGCATTGGCGCGACAACTTTAGACGAATACAGAAAACATATCGAAAAAGACGCTGCTCTTGAGCGGAGGTTTCAGCAGGTTTACACAGCGGAACCGTCCGTCGAAGATACGATCGCGATTCTGCGCGGGCTTAAAGAGCGTTACGAAGTACATCACGGCGTACGAATTAAAGATGAGGCTCTCGTCGCCGCTGCGAGTTTATCAAGCCGTTATATCACAAGCAGATTTTTACCGGACAAAGCGATTGATCTTGTGGATGAAGCCGCAAGCCGCCTCAAAATGGAATTGGATAGCCGCCCGACAGAACTCGATAAAATAGAACGAAAACTTTTGCAGCTTTCGATTGAAAGGCAGGCTCTTTCGCGCGAAGAAGACGCGGCTTCTAAAGAACGCCTTACAAAACTGGAAAAGGAAATCGCAGACCTTACGGCAGAACGAGACGCGATGAAAGCCAGATGGGAAAGCGAAAAACTTGATATTCAAAAAATACGCGAGCTAAAGCAGAGAATAGAAGAATTAAAAATCGAAGAGACCCGCTATGAACGCGACGGCGATTTATCACGCGCAGCAGAAGTAAAACACGGTAAAATCCCGGAAGCGCAAAAACAACTTTCTATGCTTGCGGATCAAATGGAGAAAAAAAGAGAAAAAGCCGCAGGCGGAGGTTCTTCCGCTCTGTTACGCGAAGAAGTCTGCGAAGAAGACATCGCAGGCGTTGTATCAACATGGACAGGAATCCCTGTTTCTAAAATGCTCTCAGGAGAATTGCAAAAATATCTGGACTTGGAAAAAGTTCTTGAAAAACGCGTCGTCGGACAGGACGAAGCTCTTTCCGCTGTCGCGGACGCGATAAGGCGCAACAAAGCAGGGCTTTCCGATGCAGCGCGCCCGTTAGGTTCATTTTTATTTTTAGGACCCACAGGCGTTGGAAAAACCGAACTTGCAAAAACGCTTGCGGATTTTTTGTTTAACGACGAAAAAGCCCTTACGCGCATTGACATGAGCGAGTACGGCGAAAAACACTCCGTCAGCAGATTGATCGGCGCGCCTCCGGGTTATGTCGGCTACGAGCAGGGAGGGCAGTTAACGGAAGCGGTAAGACGCCGCCCATACAGCGTCATCCTCTTTGACGAAATCGAAAAAGCGCATCAGGAAGTTTTTAATGTTTTTTTACAAATCCTCGACGACGGCAGACTGACAGACGGACAAGGTAGAGTCGTTGATTTTAAAAATGTAATTATTATAATGACAAGCAATCTTGGTTCGGATTTAATTCTTGAAGCGCAAGATCCTGAGTTATTACGCGCGTCGCTCATGGAACTTTTGAAACAAAGTTTCCGTCCCGAGTTTATAAACCGTATTGATGAAACCGTAATTTTTAACAGACTCGGCAAAAACGAAATCGGCAAAATTGTAGACATTCAACTAACGCGCCTTTCACAAAGACTTGCGGAACGTAAAATTACGCTGGTATTAACAGACGCGGCAAAATCCCTGCTTGCCGAAAGAGGATACGATCCCATGTTCGGCGCACGCCCCTTAAAACGCACGATACAAAGCGATCTTGAAAACCCTCTGGCAAAGCAGGTAATCGGCGGCAGCATCCGCGAAGGAGACACAGTCACGGCTGACGCTTCGGCGGATGGGATTGTGTTTAAGATGAAAAAATAAAATGTCAGCGGCTTATGGAGATATATCCGTATTGGGATGAATTCCATTAATAGCGAGGCTTTCTGTTCATTTTAATCTTTTTAAAATTTAAAATAATTATTTTTATAATCAACTCACAACATTATCACTCGAACCGTATTAACCGGATTTGTACTTTGTATCGGCAGCCCGGCGACCAGAACAACTTTATCCGATATTTCCGCGACCTTTGATTCCAGCGCGATTCGAACCGCGTTTTTAATCATACTTTCTGATTCATCCGCTATTGGCGCGTAACATGGAATTACGCCCCAGTACAGCTGCATTATGCGCATAACCTTGTCTGTTGGCGTAACGGCAAGAATAGGCTGGTTCGGTCTGAACGCGCTTAGATAACGGGCGGTTCTTCCGCGAAGGGAAGGCGTTACAATCGCTTTGGCGTTTACAGAAGCCGAAATATCCACACCGGCGCGCGCCATGGTTATTCCAAGGTTGTCGTTAGGATTAAAATCTTCGGAAAGACATTCGCTTCTGATGTCTTCCATGTGTTCGCGGAACTCATACGATTGTTCGACGGTACGAGCGATTTTATCCATCGTCTTTACGGCTTGAACAGGGTACGCGCCGTTTGCAGTTTCACCGGAAAGCATAACAGCGTCTGTTCCGTCGAATATTGCGTTTGCGACGTCGGTTAATTCAGCGCGGGTGGGACGCGGATTTACAATCATGGATTCAAGCATTTGCGTTGCGGTAATGACGGGCTTCCCCATCTTGCGGCATACGCTGATTATTTTTTTTTGAACAAGAGGAATCTGTTCTGTTGGAAGCTGAACGCCGAGATCGCCGCGGGCTACCATTACTCCATCCGCAATCTGGGCAATCTCTCTGATGTTATCCACGCCTTCTCCGGTTTCAATTTTCGCGATTACCTTAATCTTGGAACCAAGACTTTCCAGATATTTTTTAATTTCTGTAATTTCGTACGGGAAACTTACAAAACTTGCGGCAATAAAATCAACGCCCATTTCTACGCCGAAAGCAATATCTTTTTTATCTTGCTCGCCGATAATCGGAAGCCCTGCGTGAATACCTATCAAGTTTACATTTTTTTTACTTCTGATTTCCGCTGTGTTATTTGCTTTGCAGTTAATCTTGTTATCTGCAACTTCAATGACTTCAAGATCGAGAAGCCCGTCTGCAATAAGTATATGATGTCCTTTTTTCAATTTTAAAGTCGCCTCTTTCCAGGAAATTGAAATGCACGCCGGAATTTTCCCGTCTTCACTTGCCGGAACTGTCATACAGTCATCAATGGTTACAATGACGGAATCGTTTTCCTTTATTTTTACTTTGCTGTCGTTTTCTGTCACGCCTGTGCGGATTTCAGGACCTTTTGTATCCAATAGAATTGCAATTTGCTTACCCAGCTCCGAGGATACTTTCTTGACCCTTTCAATTGCTGCCTTGTGGCTCTCCAGATCTCCATGAGAAAAATTGAGACGCGCTACATTCATACCGGAAAGTATTAAATCGCGGATTACATCTTCACTAAATGATGAAGGACCGATTGAACATACAATTTTTGTTTTTCTGTTATCCATATCAGTTACCTATCTTTTTTAATATCGCAAGCAGTTCAGCGCCGCGAATTGATTGTATCGGACGGAAATTTCTGCCGTCCGGAAGAGAAAGTAATTCCGTTTCCACGCACCCAAGAATGGAATCAAAAAACGGAGAAAGCGCAGGGACATCTGCGATGGGGCTTCTTGGATTTGCGCCGGTCGCAAATCTTGCCGAATAACGGGATAACATCCCGCGATCGGCTCGCGCCTCCGCGTACAAGTGCCACGCAAACCATGCCGCACCCGCACGCGTCAGTATATCATCCGCTTTCGGTTTACCGGATGACCATTGCATTATTGTAATATCCTGCGTAGACGGAATGAATCCCCGATCCAAAAGACGGTTGAAAAGTTCGGCATCACTGATTGTTCTGCCGCCTGTAATAAAACGAAAAAGCTGCGTTTCATTTTTTACAAGCGTTATGCAATCATTCCATGTGATGCTTTCGCGCCCGAGAAGACTCAAAGACGCGGAATCTACGCCGCTTGTGTTGCGTAGTTCCCACGCGCGGTTTCTTTGCGCTCTGTAACTATCGGCGTAAACTTTATTTATTTCCGATGAAAAAGCTGTATCAAACGCACCGGCGGATTCGGCGAATCTGTTTAACTCACCTAACGCACGTCCCCGCTCAATATTTAATTCGCCTATACCTGCGGCTTTTTGACCAAGGATCGCAAGTTCTTTCTCTATCATTTCCAATCTTTTTAAAGGGTCTCCTTCCAATCGGATTGATAAAACAACAGAAGGAAGATTTCCCTGCGATGAAGACGAAGATAAGCGCTGCAGGCGGACGCCTTCGCTGTATCTTCCTTCCAAAATCGCAAGTCTTCCTGACCACGCAATAACCATTGCCGAAAAATAAGCGTCTGCCGCTGAGCTTTTTTCCATATTGGTAATAAGCTGGCGCGCTTTTGAGATTTCACTTGTTTTGCTTCTGGCTTCATTCGGACCTAAGGCTTCCAGAGGAATAATTACATCTTCAAGTTCCGTCAATTTTTTATCTGCTTGGCTCGTCTGAGTGTTAACCATTATATCACCGGTTGAAGTGCAGGCTGCGAAGCTTGCAAAAAAAATAATCGCGGAAATCATTAAGAAGAATTTTTCTTCTGTTATCTGCAATTTCATCATATCGCTTTCTCCGTTATAAAAATTGCTTTGCTATTTGAAAAGCCAACGGTACAATTTTCCGTCCATTCCTATGCCTAAGATTTCCGCTTTTTTATTTCCGTGCGCGGTAATAAAATGCGGCTTACCCCATACAGGAAGAGGGAACCCTTCAAGCGAACGGAAGTTACGCGTATACGCATGAAGCGCGTTGCCTTCACCCGTGAAATATATTTCGGGATTTTTATCGCTGTCGCTGTCAAAAACCGTTATATATCCTTCTTCCATTACTGAAAAACCTTGAACATTCTGATACAAAACCTCGCCGTCCATGCTTACGCGAAAAAATGTTCCGTCTGATGAAACAAGCCAGAGAAATTCTCCATCGAACACAGGTTGAATATAAAATACGCCGTTTAGATGTAAGGGGAAAGGTGAAACAAGTTCGGCAAATTCATCATAAATTAAAAGCTGCCCCGACTGATTAACAAACGCCGCATAAAGATTGTTGTTATGCATAAATAAAAGAGGCGAACCAAAACCAACGCCGTAAGCTGAGCCTCCGTATTCGTCATCATCTTTTGAAACCGCAATCGGCGCAGGCCAATTAGAGTAAGGTTTTCCATTCGCCTCAAGAAGCCAGATTTCACCGAAGAAACTTTTCGGATACACCGCCGAATAAACGGTTTTTCCTTTTCTTGATGAAACTGCCAGGAATGAAGGCGGAGAGCGAAGCGCAGCGTCAAATGACGTTTCCCATTCGCTTTGACTGCCGTTTTTTTCGATAACATGAACTTTGCCGCTTTCATCGCAAATGTAGAGTTTGCCGTCGTTTTCAACAGGCGCCGCTGAAATACGCAGCCCCGTAAGAATTGGAAAATTTTGAACTGCGTCTAATTCATCGTCTACAAGCGTTATGCGCCCGCGATCTGTTACAATCCATGCGCCTGTGTCAGCCGCCGGAATAATCCAATGGTTTCCCTGATTTGGAAGCTCGTTAATACTGTTATCTGCAGCGTTAAACGAAACTGATGTTGTTCCCGAAGTAAAAAATAAACGGCTGCTCGATGCGTTAATGCGGCTGGAGGGACGTCCGTTTAATCTGACAGGAAATCCGTTTACAAGCGTAACGCCGCTTCCCGAACCGGGAACAAGTGAAAAAGAAATATTTATTACGTTTTTATCGAAACTGATCCGCGCAAGTCCCTGCTTATATATCGAAATAAAACTGCTGAGAGCCGTGTTTTTGCGCAGAAAGAAAGGCACAGAAACATCAAGTGAATAATAAAGACTAACCGCGCTTGTAACAGCTCGTCCGCCGGCTATATTTTTCCATGCGGCAGTTTTTGGCAGAACGTCGTTTCTTTGCATGGCGCGTAATGCGGCAAGAAGCGCTTCGGCGGATTCGCTTGCGAGGAAATAATCCTTGTGGATAATATAATAAGGAGAAGGAAGAAATATATCCCATCTGCGCAGAAGCGACTGGAGAAATTCAGGAAGTTCTATGCGCGGTATGCGCATACCGTCAAGATTCAATCTGACATTCTCGTTAAGCGCAATTGATTTAAAAGCTTTATTAAAAATATCCTGCCGTTTTTTTTCATCGGCTATTTGAACCGCGTAAACAGGATGAGGTCTTCCTTCAATTCCAAAAACAGCAAACTCGTTTCCCGTCCATGAAAATAAAATATCGCTGAGAGAAGAACCAAGCACAGTACGAGCCATGTTATCCGCCGAGGAAAGCGCGTCACCGAGACCCGGTGTAAAAATAACAGCGGCTTGATAAAGTTCATTTAATGAGCCGGCTGAAAGAATTGTCGCGTACTGTGAAGAAGAAGGAACATTTTCCGCCATTCCCGGAATTCTGGAACGCTGATCAAGAATTCTGTTTAAATCAGGTTTATTGCTCGACAAAGGCGCGGCAAGACTGAATTCAATCTTGCGCGGAAAAATGGAAACACCGGCTTCAACTCTCGATTTAATTTCAATATTATTCAAAAGCTCGGCGATACTTGTATTCAGCTCTGCCATAATGCCGCTTACAAATTCATTGGAGAGTAATAGAGCGGCGTCATACGATGAAGGTTTAATAATATTGTACGCGGCATGACCTGAATGAGAAGCGGAACGCGTTTCAAATATTTTAGGATTGTCGGTAATAAAAAGCAGATTGCGGTAAGGACCGATAAAAAGCGTCATGTTGTCGAGGCGGAATTCAAAACGCGAATTGCTTCCGGCTTGCACATAATACAAACCGGGAATATTGATAAAACCCGAAATTGCGGGAATTACGCGTAATGCGGGAGACAGAAACCCAAGATCCCAGGCGATAATAATATTTCCATCTTCAGAATCAGAGAGAGAAGGCAAAAGCGCAAGCTCTGCATTTCCACGGGCGGCAAGACGTAAAAAATGGTTTTTAATAAGCTTGTTTTCTCTAAGCATTTTTATAACAGACGCTGCGGATGAAAACGCAGGTACAGACGATATATCATCAAGAGACTCATGATTAAAAATTCCATCCAGCAGCCTAACCGGATTTGAAATACTGATTCGGACATTTGCTGAATCAGGAATAACAGACGCGGCGTTGACTCTGCCAATTAAAGAAAAAACAATCCATATTGCGGCAATTACAACGAGGATGATGAAAAAAACAAGCAGAAACTTGAGAAATTTTTTACTTTTTTTATCTTTTCGGGTGACATCACTCATAAATATTATTATAAATTAAAAAATTAAAAAAATGAATAACCATATAATCAACGCTTATACATGGTCCACGCCTGTAGGCGTCTCAATTTTTACAGATTCGTCACGTTCGCCGGAATTTTTAGCAAAAACCAGAGCTTGGAGGATACCCAGAATGTAATCTTGCTGCTCTTCATTGAGCAAAGAAAAATCATTACACACTTTTTGCAATCTTTCTTCCTTGATCATCCTGCCTCCAAAAAATCACTCTATATGTGAGAATATTATACTATTTTGTGAGAAAAGTAAATACTCAAATTGTATAACATTTTATTGCATAGTGAGTGCTTTTATCGTATTATTATGGTTATGACAATTAGCAAACGTATAAGACATGTACGACAGACATTAAATATGTCGCAGGTTGAGTTTGCGAAAGCAATATATATAAGTAACGGTTATATCGCGGAGCTTGAATGTGAGCATCGAAAAGTAAACGATAGAATAATACATCTGATTTCACTGACATTCGGAGTGAACGAAAAATGGTTAAAAACAGGCGAAGGCGATATGTTTTTTAAGACTCCGGGCGAAAAACTTCAGCGCATGGTCAGTCTTTTTAATGAGCTTCCTCCGAAATTTCAAGATTATGTAATGTTTCAGATTGAGCAGCTTGTAAAGGTAAGCGGGGACAAGTGATACCGCTATATAAGCTGGAAAAGCTTCCCAGGATTCAACAGCTTCGAAAAATTACCAAGATTTTCATTTTTGCAGAGAACAGGTTAAATCAGGCTGAGAATAAAAATTTAAAAATATATACGGAAACAGAACTTGTTTTTTTTTCCGATGCCGCGAAATTACTCTCACAGGATAAAAATTTTTCTCAGGAAGCAGTGAAAGTATTTTTTGAGTCGTTAGATGTTTTTAAATCGATGATAAGCGCAAAAGCGAAAAATTCTACTGATTGCGGCACAGGTTCGCTTCTTCGCGCATTAAATAATATAAAGCATATTTTGCTTGCGGAAACAGGCAAGGATCAAGCTGATTGGGATTTCACGGCAGTCAACGGACGGCTTGACGCTGAAAAACGCCGAGTCGTTGAAGGAATGGTTGTCTACATGGAGGATATACGCTCTCCATTCAATGTCGGCGCGATGTTCCGTACTGCGGAAAGTTTCGGCGTGGAAAAAATAATTCTCTCTCCGTTTTGCGCGGATCCCAGGCACAAACGCGCCGAGCGCACGGCAATGGGCTGCATTGATATTATTCCATGGGAGAGGAAAGATTTATTTTCTTCGCCGGAGAATGGCGCTGTTGAAACTCTTCCTGTTTTTGCATTAGAGACCGGAGGCACCCCCATCGCAGATTTTCCCTTTCCGCGCCGCGGAATTTTAATCGCAGGTTCGGAGGAATTGGGCGTAAGCCCGAGAGCGTTGGCGGCGGCGGATGCTTCATTGGGGAGGGTTTCGATTCCTTGCTACGGAACAAAAGCTTCGCTGAATGTGTCTGTCGCGTTTGGGATTGCATTGCAGGCGTGGAGCGAGAGACTAAACATTGATTAAATTCATTTAAAGAGAATACGGCAGCTATCTTATAACCATTACAATCAATTTCATTTTATAATTAACTTCCTTCCATAGTATACGTTAATCTCAAAAAAAATTTTAATAAATTTTCAAGAAAAACTCGTTTTTGGGGAAGCTTTGAACATCTGCGTGCCATATATATATATATATCTTTTTTTAGGAGTTCGTTATGAAAATAAAAAATTATCTATTCACTTTAATTCCTTTGCTGCTTGTTATCACAGCCTGCGAAGGAAGAATTCTGTCTCAGGTTCCGGCTGCCGCGAAAAAAGGCGCAGCGGATTATGCCGCAGCGACCTTGAGTCCGCAGTCAACAGTATCGCCTGCAAAAGAGCCTTCATTGGAAATTGCTTTAAGCGAGTCTGAAAGGGCGAAGCTTCTCAATACCCTGGATGAAATTGCGGAACTTGAAAGATCAGGCTCCCGGTTAAAAGGCATGGCTCTAACCGAATCCGCGTTACGGGAAAATGCCGGAGATTATTCAGGCGCAGTCGCCGCAGCGTACAAGGAACTTACCTGGTCTTACGGGCTTGGATTAATTAAAAAGGAAGATGTTGAAAATGGATTGTTGAATGTTCTCGCTGCGAAAAACGAAGAAAGCGTTAAAGTATGCGCAAGCGCGATTCTGGATTTTATGAATGAAAAGTGGGATAACGCTTCTTTCGGTCTGAAACATTCTTTTGAAGATTCAGACGAAATTGACGGAATCGGTAATTGGATGCTATTAGTCTGCGCAATGGAGAAAAATAAATTTTCTTCTGAAAATAACAATATTTTCTCAAGTGAAAAAAGACGAGCAGGAGAGACATATAAATCCATCAGAGCGCGTTATTCTAATTTCCCCGAATACTGGTACCGAGGAGCAAGAGCTTTCTCTGGTTTAATAGCTGCGCAATACGCCGAAAACTGCATAAACATTTCTCCTTCAGGACCATTTGCCGAAGAATGCCGTTCGATTCTTGCGGCATTTACAGGATTAAAAAACGAAGACAGCTTATCAATAAAAACAAAAATGGAAATTGAAAATATTATTACGCTGTCGGTTAATTCAAATAATCCCGAATCTTTAAACTTATTATTTCCTTTAATCAGTCTTCCCGACAATCCTTACACGGTTTATGCGGTAGGCGCGTTACGAGGTTTAACAAGCGCTCAGAAATTCAGGGAATATTTTATACGGCAGGCGGCTTCATCAAAAGGACGCCTTTCCGAGCGGCTTTCCTATATCTGCAGAGGCTAAGGTTTTAACATGAAAACATTCTTATTGCGCATAACAGCAGTATTGATCATCGCGTATTGCTCAGCAATAACAGCGTGCGAAAAAACGCCTGATGTTCAGACTATTCGCCTTTATACCGCCGCGTCGGAAAAATATGCCATGGGAGATTTTTCCGAAGTTATAGATATTTTAAACAGTCAAAATAAATTTTTTCCGTCTCTGATTCTGCGTGCTAAAGCCGAATATTTTTACGGCGATTTGGAAAAAACGGAAAAAACCTGCCGCAGAGCGTTAAAACTTCGTCCTTCATCTTTTGAAGCGGGATTATACCTTGCAAAAACTCTTCGAGACAAAAATAAAAACGCGGAAGCGCAAAAGCAAATTGAAATATTGTTAGCCGACAATCCGCAGGATATAAGAGCTCTGCGCCTTGCCGCGGATCTTGCCGGCGGATCGGGCAAATTTGAAGAAGCTGTGTTTTTTCTGAACAGGGCATCTGAATTATCCGCGGAAAGCGCGATGGTTCTTTTAGATAGGGCAAGGATCAATTGGGTCGCAGGCAGGAGTAAAGAAGCGCTTGAAGATTTAAGCCGCGCAAGAGCAATGCTGCCATGGGATACGCCGATTCAGCGTTCAATATTGAACCTTGAAAAAATAATCAATGAGGTAATGTAATGCGTTTAAAACTTTTATTATTTATATTTCTTACCGCTGCTGCAGGTTTTGCAAATGAAAACGATTCGCGGAATTCGACCGCGCCTAAAACGCTGACATTCGCGCAAGCCGCAAACCTTGCAGTTGAATCTTCTGTTGATCTTAGACATTCCCGGGCTTCGCTGGCTCTGCTTGAAAAAACATGGGCATGGGGAGTGAGAGCATATTTTCCGCAGTTTAATATCAGCATATCGGAGAATGATCGTTTGCAGCAAACAGGATCGGATTCGTTTGTGAAAAATTACGGACTTGGCATTGAACAACTGGTTTGGGACGGCGGAAAAATATCAATGACAAGAAAACTTGAAAAAATGGAATTGGATATTTCATCATCTAAAATAAATATTATGGCGAATGAAATCGCAGAAACAGCAATCGCGGCGTATCGTAAAATTCTGTCTTCAAGAGCCGTACTTGCGATTAAGAAAGACGCGTTAAAAATTCTTGAAGGGCAGCGAAAAATTTTAAGTGAAGAGGCTATGCTTGGTTTATCGCTGCCCATTGATCTTGCGGGCGCAGATATCAGCATTGCCGACTCTAAAATCGATATTTTAACTCATGAACTTGAGCAAGATGAAATTGAAAAACATTTTCTTGAAATTCTTGGAATTGAATATATGCCTATATTAACAGAAAAAGTTGATGTTTACCGCGAAGCTGTTTTTCCTTTCAAAAACGCATCAATTTCGTCAGCCGCAGGCGCTCTCGCGAAGGAGCAAAATCCCGGTTTAATCGAAGCGCGTTATTCCATAACAAAAAAACAAATGGAATTAAAATATATTACTAATTCATGGATACCAAATGTGCGGCTGACAGGTAATTTTTCTTTAACAGGACAGCGTTATCCGCTAACGCGTTATAACTGGTCTTTCGGAATAAGCGTGGATTTTTCAAGCCCGTGGCTTCAAAACAAGCTTGGAGCGCAGACGGGCTGGGAACCTTCATCTCCCGGTAAAAATGACAGAACGGCTATTGTTCAAACAAACATCACTCCGTTTCCCGATCCGGCTTCAGGATTCGGAAAAGAACAGGCGAAACTTGCGCTTGCGCTGGAACAGGAAAAATATCAAATAGCCTCAGAAAGAATCAGTCGCACCGCCGCAATTGCGTTGGAAAAATGCGGCTTCATTGAACAAAAGCGAATTCTGGCAATTGAAGCCGCCGCACTCGGCGCAGAACGATGCAAAATCGAAGAAATCAAATTGAACCTCGGGCATATTACGAGGCTCGAGCTGATGGAAATTTTTATAGAACAAACGCAAAGAGAAATTGCGGTTATAGAAGCGGCAACCGCTTTACTGGAAGCGGAACGCGAGCTGGAAAGATTTCTCGATCTTAAACCCGGAGAGCTAATTAATTTTGCAAACTCAATCGAATTAAATTCACAAACAAGGAGAGACTAATGAGAATTAAAATAATTTTTCTTTTATTTCTAATTTTAAATTGTTTTTCATGTGAAAAACAATTTAATAATATCCACGAAGAACCAAGAAAAGTAAAAAGCACGTCTGTTTTAATTAAACAGCAGCCGGATGAAGCGTCAGGATTCGGAAGCCTTTCTTTTCTGACTAAGGTTGATATAACATCTCCGCAGGAAGCGGTAATTAAAAAATTGTATTTTCGCGAAGGCGATCCTGTAAGACAGGGGCAGATAATAATTCAACTTGATAATCCGCAGATAAATCTCGCGGTTGAACGCGCGGAAAATAATTATCAGCAGGCATTGGCGGCGCGGAACTTATCGGAAGCAAGGTTAAGGGAAGGCGTTTTTCAGGCGGAAGCGCAGTTACTCGCTCTTGAAAAGGCGGACGCGGAACTTACTCTCGCAAAAAGAAAATGGGAAGAAGACAGGCGAAAACATCAGAATCAGGAAACGCTTTTTGAAGCCGGTGGAATTCATACGGAAGCGATTATTGTCGGCCGTTTCACACTTGATACCGAATGGGATCATATTCAACTCATGGAAAGAGAACTAGAAATTCGCAGAATCGGCAGTCGCGATAAAGATCTTGCCAAAGCCGGAATTTCAATTCCTGCCGACGAAACAGAAAAACAAAACGCTCTTGTTTCTCTCATGACATCAAGTTTAAACGCGGAACTTCAAGCGTCTACTGCGCGTCTGGAAGCCGCGGAAAAAGAACTGGCTTCCGCGAATATTGCGCTTAAAGAACTTACGGTATTAAGCCCCGCGACAGGCGTTGTTGGAGCGCGTTATCTGGAAGAAGGCGAGCGCGTCCGGCTTCAGGATAAAATTATCAGTTTAATTGATACAGCTTCGTTATACGCAATTTTTCCGGTGCGCGAGAAAGACGCGCTGAGAATAGAAAAAGGTATGAGCGCCTCCGTTTTTATTGACGGAACAGGCGAAACAAGAAACGGCGTTGTAGATTTAATTTATCCTCAGGCTGACAGTCAGAGCTTAAGTTTTCTCGTACGGGTTTTACTTTGGAATGCGGGAGTAACAGATATAAGATTAAAACCCGGCATGTTTGCGCGTATAACCGTGAATCTTGGTCCTCCTAAAAATGCGCTTTTTATCCCTGATTCCGCGATTTTTAATAAAAAGAATAACGAAGGAAAGGTATTTGTAATTAATGGCAGCGCGTTAGCGGAGCGAAAAATAATAACAGGTTTTACGCAGGGAGATGAATGCGAAGTAACCGCAGGATTGAATGCGGGTGAACTTATCGTGCTTCGTCCTGATCCTGATCTTAGGGAGGGAATCCATGTCGCTGCTGCGGAATAATTACATTGTTTTGTTATGCGCAATTATTTGCGTTTCCTGCGGTTTTGCAGATCTGCGTCCAATCGGAATGTCGGTAATACCGGACGGCAATAACTCGATTTTACAGAACGAATACAGTCCCGTAATACTCAAGTTTGATACCGAAATGGAAAAATATCAAACCGAAGGCATTCTTCAGGTTAGTTCCGATTCAGGCAGCGTAAGCGGAGACAAACACTGGAAAGGAAATGATCTTTATTTTACGCCTGTGCAGGGCTGGACTGCCGGCGTTCGTTATACATTAAATCTCGCGGGAACTATTCAATCCGCTGACGGCAGAGATTCGCGCATAGAAAAATTTATTACATTTTATTCGATTAATAAAAATCCTCCTCCTCTGCTTGATATACACTATCCTTTGAACGGCTCTTCAACAGGAGCTAAAAATCCTGTTTTTGAATTTTATTTTTCACGTTCAATGAACAGACAATTGACGGAAGCCGCTCTTATTATTGACGGAAGCGGAAACAAATATTTTGAATGGTTTGATGACTATAAAATACTAAAAGTCACATTAGATAAGGAACTTTCTCCATGGACTAAATACAATTGGAGTTTAAAAGAATCTGCGAAGAGCGCGGACGGCGTACCTCTCCCAAAAACATATTCAGGATATTTTATAACCGATTTAGATAAAACACTCCCTCAGGTAACCGGCGTATATCCTGTAAATTATTCGGACGGAAGCTGGTATCAGGCGGGAACAAATTTGCAAACAGGTTTGTTTCCCGGATATGGAATCGGCATTTCCTTCAATAAACCCATGAGCGAAAATATATTACGCTCTCTCCGATTTGAACCTTCTCTCACGGGAAGAACAGAATTTTTGTCGGAAGACAGTGTTGTTTACATTTTCACAAAAAATCCCGAACCTGAAACAGTTTTTACATTAATTGTCTCAGGCGATGCGAAAGATAAAGAAGGATTAAAAATCGGCAGTGATTATAAAATAACATTTTCCGCTGATATTCCTTATTTAAAGATTAACACAATTAATTTTAACAACAGTTTTGAAACCGATGTTTTAATTTCAGGCGATTTAATTAACGTTAATGTAACTCCAGGGACAGGGCAATTATCTTTATCTATTCACTTTTCATTGAATTTTACAAATAAAGAAAAACAAAATACTCCTCAGCGGATTACTCTTTCTCCGTTTTTTCCAAAATCACTTAAACCTATTGCTCTGAACTCCGTAAACTGGATTTTTGACAATTTTTTAATTATGAAATGGGAAGGTTTGTCGCGGTCAGAAAAAGATGAACCTCATTATTATAAACTCGTGATCCCCGGTGGAAAAGGCGGAATCACTTCAGACGCGGGTATTTTTATGAAAGAAGATTTGGTTTTGTATTTGGAGGTTTCATAATGAAAATAAAACTTATATTATTTTTCATAACAATTATTTTTTTCAGTTCTTGCGATCTTTTAAGAACATCAGTATTTGAAATAGTTTCATGGTCGCCGGGCGGCGGTTTTCATTCACAAACGGAAAATATAATCATTTCTATAGCTTTTTCGCATGAGCCCGATAAATCCAACCTTGAACATAATTTTTCTTTAAACGGAAATTCTAACCGCATAAAAGGATATTTTAACTGGAACGGAAATACAATGTTCTTTATTCCATTATCACCTCTTGAAATAAACACGGATTATACAATAATAATATCCGCTGACGCTCATGATACTGAAGGATTATCTTTAGATAAAGAATTTAAAGGTGATTTTACAACAAGACCGGATGATACGCGTCCTGTCCTGTTTTCCATATTTCCTTCAATGTATGAAGAAATAAGCGATTTAAAAACAAAAGTAAAATTATTTTTTTCATCTCCTGTGCCATTAATAAGTTTATACGATAATATAGCGTTTAATCCTTCCATGACGGGTATTTGGCAGTTACAGGATGAAGACAGGCTTGCGGTATTTACGCCTTCCGAACCTTGGACGCTTAATTCTATTTATGAAATACGAGTTTCTTCCTCATTGTCAGATAACAATGGAATGACTATAGGAAAAGAGCAGGTAAGCGTTTTTACGGCAGGCAGAACAAGTGAAAAACCTTATCTTGAAAACGCAAGCCGCATTCTAAAAAACGGTTCTGTAATTATATTAAATCCTGACAACGGTTATTCGGGAGCGGTTGAGCAACCGGTCGAAAATACAGATATAGAAAAAGATGATAAATTTTTATTCGTTTTTTCAAAACCTGTAGACAGCGCATTAGTAAAAAACAATATAAGCATTGAAAATGGTCCGGCTTTAATTATGGAAACGCTTCCGGGCTTTAATGATACTTTTATTTTTAAATTTGAAAACACCCCTGAATATAACAGCAGATTCACAGTAAAAATAAAGAAAGGGATAAAAGATATTTCGAATAATGAAACGGAAAATGATTACACATACAAATTTTACGCAAACGGAAAATATTCAAAACCGCCGGAACTCGCAGGTATAAGAATCCCTCTGGCTCCCAATAATGAAACAAATCAGGAATTAATTTTTTATGACACTTACTCGCTTTTTGATAATATTCGCATAACAGATAATAATTATCCTTCAGGAGAAGCGGTAAAAACATGGATCGAACTTTATTTTGAAACAGCGCAGGATGCTGCTGTAAATTTATTTTCTTTAATGGAGCTTTTTCAAACAGAAACAAGCAATAATGTTATTTCATTTTCAGCGCGTAAAATAAAAAATAATAATTTTACAATTTTAGAACCGCATGAAGAAAAAAAGGATTTTATTCGAATAGAAATTGAAGGAGAGCTCACAAACACAACCAATTTCGGAATAATTTATTTCCAAATCACAGCAGGACTTCTAGACAGTCTTGGAAACAAAAACAACAATCTGCAGCGTATTCCGCTGCAAAAGTAGGCTGAACATGAGAGGAATTATCAACATTTTTATCAAGCGTCCTATAACCGTCATAATGATTCTCACAGCGTTGATTATTGCGGCGGCTTTTTCTCTTCCTTCGCTGCCAATCAGCAGGCTGCCGGAGTTGAATATCCCAAGAGTAACAATAGAAACAATTTATTCAGGTATGGCAGCGGAAGAAATCAGAAGCATGGTAACGATTCCGCTGGAAGACGGTTTTTCGCCTGTTAAAGGGCTTGAAAGAATGAGAAGTGTCTCCCGCGACAATTCATCCGTCATAAGCCTCGATTTTAGATGGGGAGTTGATCCGATGGCGGCTTCCGTTCTTGTCCGCGAAGCCGTTGACGCGATTTATCCCTCACTGCCCGAAAGAGTAAAAAAACCAACAGTAACTTCAGGCGAATCCGGCGCGGAAGCGCACGCGGTTATCGCAGTTAGTTCACATAACGGAAACAATGTATTTGCACGCAAACTCGCGGAATACGAAATTCAAGCGCGGCTTCGCAGGATTGACGGCGTTGGTTCTGTTACGCTCTCGGGCGGAGAGAAAAAGGAAGAAAACATTTTACTTGATACTGCGCGTCTTGCAGCTCTGGGACTGTCTCCCGGCGATTTAGTAAATCTTCTTGCGCAGGAAACCGCGGATATAAGCGCGGGGAACGCGCGGGAAGGAAACGCGGAACTTGTCGTTGTCAGCTCCGGAAAGCCTGACTCAGTTTCCGCTTTATCACAGATTATTCTGCCAATAAACGGAGGATCAATTAAAATTGAAGATACAGGAGAAATGGTCAGCGCATCAGCAAAGAGGGAAAGCGTTTTTGTATACAACGGGATAGAAGCTGCCGCTCTGGAGGTTTACCGCAGACCCGGCGCCGATCCTCTCAGGCTTTCGCGCGAAATAAAAAAGACAGTAGACGAAGCGGCTTCATTATTTTCACGCGATGTAAAAATCGAACTTGTAACAGAATCATCATCCTCGCTGATAAGCGGCATAACAGGACTATTAATCTCTTCGGCTCTCGGCGCGCTTGCCGTAACATCCGTACTTTTACTGACCATCCGGCGTTTAAAATACAGTTTGCTTGCGGCTCTTTCCATTCCTGTTTCAATCGCGGCAGGCATTTGCGTTCTTTCTGTTACGGGAAGATCTCTTAACAGCATGAGTTTGAGCGGGCTTGCGATGGGAATCGGCTTAGTCTCCGATATCAGCGTTATAATCCTTGATCTTCTTCACCGCGCTTTTGAAAAAAATACAGCCAAACCCGAACCTGAAACAGTCGCGGATAAGGCGGTATCAATTGCGGGATCGAGCGCGGCATCAACCATTACTACAGCGCTTGTTTTTATCCCTGTCATTATGCTTCCCGGTCAATTGGGAAGTCTTTTCGGCGATATAGCGATAGCTCTGGTTACAGCGGTAACGGCAGGATGGCTTTACGCTCAGTTTTTTCTCCCCTCGCTTTTTTATTTATCTTTTAATAAAAAAAATTCAGTTATTACAGACAGCAGCCCCGGACTTCATTACAGCCTTGAAAAAAAATACGCAGGTTTTTTATTAATTTTCCTCCGCAGGTCTAACAAGCTTTTTGCATTTGCTGTGCTGCTAAGCGTTTTTGGTTTCTTAACGCTTATTATGCGACCGATGGTTTTTTTGAATCCTGATGACGCGGAAGAAGTATGGGTCTCGGTTACTTTCCCCCCCGGTACCTTGCTGGAAATCGCGGAAAAATCAGGCATGGAAATTTCATCTCTCATATCAGGGCTGCCGTCTGTAAAAACTGTTTATGGCAGAGCCGGCGCCGAAACGGAAGATATAAACCGCAGGGCGGATATTAATTATAAAAAGGAGGAAATGATTTTACGCTGCGTGCCGGAAAAAAACATTAAAGCGAAAAAGGTATTGGCGGATATAAACGATATTTTTAAAAGACAGGATAGTCCGGTATTTACCATGAATGGTTCTCAAAAAGAAGCGTATTTTCCCAGAGATAGAGCTGAAATTTTATTGGGATTATCATCTCAGCGAAGTTATGTTATCAAGGGAAGTAACAGGGAGGAACTTTCAGAAAGGCTTGATACAGTACAGAAAATATTTAACTCCGAAAATATAAATTTAAATTTTCGTCCGCGCGGACAGAGACCAGAACTGCGTTTATATCCAAACAGAGAAGCCGCCGCTTATCTTTCGATTCCCGCGGCGCAGATAGCTCAGACTCTTTACATTCTAAACGAAGGACTTGTTACTACAAAACTTGAAATAGACGGCAAACCTCTTGATGTTCGCTTAACAGGCAGAACCGGCAATGATCCGGCAAGCGAACTTGAACAAATCCCGTTAAAAACAGGACAAGGGAAAACTGTCTATCTCGGCTCCATCGGAAAGATAGAGCGAAAAGAAGCCGAAGCGTCTCTAGCACGTCTTGATCGCTGCGATGTAGTTTACGCCGATTTTCCTTCTGTTGAAAAATTGCCTAAAACAGCAAGCGAACTTACGTCAAAATTTACATGGTTTTCGGGAGCCGATGAATCTGTTTTTAAAAGGTATATAAACTCACTAATTATTTATATTTTCCTAGTATTGATTCTTTTGTATATGACAATGGGAGCGCAGTTTGAATCATTCCTGCTTCCGTTAATTTTAATGATTACAATTCCGTTTTCTCTCGCAGGCGCAGGTCCGGCTCTTTTAATAAGCGGATCAAAAATTGACTCGGGCGCGATTCTCGGCTTAACGGCTCTTTTCGGTCTTGTTGTAAACAACAGCCTTATACTTTTTGAAATAAGCGATCAAAAAATTCGCGCGGGTTTTTGCGCGCAAGATGCGGTTTACACGGGAGCCTGTGAAAGGTTTCGCGCAATCCTGATAACAATGACAACAACTATTTTCGCCTTACTTCCTCTTGTATTCAGCCCCTTGGGGAATTCGCAAAAATCCATGGCAGCCGCAATGCTGGGAGGGCTCACCGTATCAACATTAATAAGTTTATTCGCGGTTCCTCCGGTTTTAATCCGTTATTTCAATTTCACATCACGCGGTAAAATGCGCGGTATAACGCAAAGTTTAAAGCGCGAAAAAACCGCGGACAAGGCGGAAATATGAAAACATTAGCAGATTTTTTACAAAGAAAAAAAATGAGTCTTTGCATATTGGCGGGAATAAGCGCTCTTTCTGTTTTTATTATCATAAACTCTCAAGAAAAAATAAATTCAAACACAGATGTTTCTTACGCGGTGAGAATTAAACATCACGGCATTGACGCGGCGGAAATGGAAAGAAGCGTAACTATCCCGCTGGAAGACGCTCTTTTTTCAATTTCCGGCGTCAGCGCCGTGCAAAGTTCAAGTGAAAACAGCGTTTCAAATATTTTTATCAAATTCAAACCGGGATTGAAAGGCAGATATGAAGCGGTTCGCGACGCGGCGCAGAAAATATATGAATCACTTCCGCCTTCCGCGCAAAGACCGGAAATTTTCAGTTCTAATAATTCGAGAATTCCCGTTTGGTCTGCGGCGGTAATTACAGATAATATTAATGAAGAAAACGAAATATTTTTAGTGTCACAAATGCTGGAAAAAACAATAAAACCAAGATTTGAAAGCCTTGAAGGCGCGGGAGAGGTAATAGTTTCAGGATCAGGATTAAAAGAGATTTATATAATACTTGATCAGGAGAAAATTAATAATCTTGGGTTGGAGCCTGCGGTTATTGCTTCTTTTCTTGGAATGAACGATGGGATTTTTTCAGGCGGATCTGTTGTTCAAGCTGACAGGGAAATTATCATAACGGTAGATGCTCGTTATCAATCGCTTAACAATGCGCTGCCTCAGCAGCGCGCATTAATTCCCCTTGGAGAAGGGAAATATGTTGAACTTGCGGATATTGCGCTTATAACAGAAAAGGAAAGAGAACCTGAAATATATTCGCGTTTAAACGGAAAGAAGACAGCCGGAATCGCAATAATGGGAAGGTCGGACGCCGATTTACGCAAATTATCTTCCGACATAAAAAAAGAACTTGCGTCTTTGTCCGCGTCAGACAATCAAATTAAACCTCAATTTATTGTGTTATCTGATCTTGGAAAGGAAGAAAGCGCGGCGTTTAAATCTGTTTTATACGCGGCAATATCAGGCGCAATCATGGTTGCTTTAATCAGCCTTTTATTAAACAGCAATAGCGCCTCGGGATTTTTCTGCTCTTTGGCAATTCCATTAATATGTTTAATTTCCATGGCTATTCTCACGGCAAGCGGCTTTTCGATAAACGGTCTGCTGCTTGCTGGAATCGCCGCAGGAGCGGGAACCGCAATAGACGCTGTAATTCTCTGTTCTGAAAAACTTCGAAAATGTATTAATTTTAAATCCGCTTCGGCGGCTTTAGCCGCTGTCACAGGACCGCTTTTAGCGGGAGCCGCGACAACTGTTGCGGCTCTTCTCCCATTACAAGCAATGGAAAATAACGGCGCAAAAATTATCGCAAGCGCGGTTTCGGTTGTAACAATCACTTCTCTTGTTTTAAGCCTTACTCTGCTGCCGCCTCTCTTACTTTGGGGATTGAACAGCAATAAAACGCGCCGGACATTAAACACTCTGGGTTTTATAAAAATAATATTGCTAAAAATACCTCGTATTTTTTTCAAACTCTTCGCTTCACTAATTAAATTATGTTCCCGTTATCCGCAAATTGTTTTAGCCGTATGTTTAACTGTTACTGTTTTTTCGATCATCATGCTGTACGCAAAAGGCGCTGACACAGGCGCTTACAATTCCGGTGATTCCGTTTACGCGCAGGTTGAATTTAAAGGAGGCTTCCTCGCGCAGGAAATTGACAATCTTTTTTCGGTATACAGCGAACAACTATTAAAATTACCCGGAATAAAAAATATTGAAACAGGATCGAGAACAGGTTCCGGCACCCTTTTAATTTCCTTTGATCCTAATTTAACTCAGGCACATATTGTCAGAGAAAACGCAAAGCGGATTAATATTCCAGGCGGTTATATTTTCTTTCCGGAAAATTCGCCCAAAGAACGTTATTGGCAGATATTTATTTACGGCGATGAAGATTCTCAATGCAGAAAATTAGCTGAAGAACTTGCGCATATTTGCGTATCTAATCCATTGATAAAAGATAGAATATTAAATTTTAAAGAAGGCAGCAAAAAACTTATATTGCTTCCGGACAGAGAAATATTCGCAAAATCAAATATTAATTTTTCTTCAGCCGGTGACAGGCTTCGTTTAGGAGTGTACGGACCTGTTGCTTACAAAAGATTATTTTTAAGCGAGGAAACAGATGTAAGAATCAGCATAGGCAGCGGCGCCATGCGACAATCCAGAGACGAACTAATGAATCTTCTTGTTCCAGCATTAAACAGCGAAACAAAACTATATTTACCTGTCAAATCACTTATGAATTACAAGGAAGAAACAGAACCATCAAGTATTAAAAGAGATAATCGCAGAAGATACGCGTCAATAACTATTTCCACAAAACCGATGGATCCCCGCCGTGTAAAACGCGAACTGGTTTCTTTATTTCAGAAGTTAAATTTACCTCCGGGATATTCGGTAGAATTTGATCCTGACGCAATTAAAAAAAGCGGCGATTTATCTTTTACTGTTTTGTCTCTTGTTCTTGCAATTATCTTTTGTTATATGATCATCGCGTCTATTAATGAATCATTTATAATTCCGCTGCTTGTACTTTCTGTTGTGCCTGTTTCACTTTCATTTCCCGCCTTGTTTCTGACATTATCGGGCGCCGCTTATAATCAAGCAATCGCCTGCGCATTTATCGCAGTAAGCGGAATGACAATTAATGCCTCGATTTTATGCGTTGACAGCATCAGGCGCAGATTAAAAAACGGAGCAAAAAAGACAGCTTTGTGTATGTACTGCGCAATTCGAACAAAATTACCCGCGCTGCTTTCTACCACAGCTACAACAATAGCGGGAGCTATTCCATTTTTATTTTTATCTGAAGGCGCTAATAATTTAATACGCACTTTATCATTGGTAAGCGCTTTAGGAGTTGCAAGTTCCTTTTTATTTTCAATTATAATCATTCCTTCTATTTTATTAATTTCCAAAAAATAAACAAACATTCAAATTTACATTCCGCTTGTGCGGGATAAAAACCAAATTTTTGGAGCAAAAAATGACAACCAAAATACTCAATAAATCAATCTCACTATTTCTAATAATAATTTTTATATCAGGATTATTTCCGCCTTATTTATTCTCTCAGCCGGGTCCTTCTCCGTTCAGCGAAGTAAAAGGTTTTAATAATTCCATCTTTGACAATTATTTTTCCAAAGCGGACAGGGAAATTGATCCTGAACGCTGGTATTCTGAAGCGAAATTCGGCATAACTCAGGCGATATACGCGTGGGAAATAACCGCGATCAGATTATACGAAAATCCGGAAGAATTGAATGAAGCGAAAAAGCTGCTTGAAAACCGGAGCGGCGAAATGTTGGAAAAACGTTTTTCCGAGTGGCTGGTCGGCAGATTTTTCGGCAAAGCCGCGGAAAAATCCATATCAAATATTTCTAATTTATTTTCTGAAACGCAAAAAACATTTTCATGGCATCTTGATAACGAGGGAAATATTATTTTCGACGCTGAAACAGGAGATCCTCTGGTTATACGTCCAAACGATGAAAACAGGGAATTTTCACACGACATTAATTTATGGCGCAATGAAAAAAATAATATTTTAGAAACTGCTGACAATTCCTATAATAATTTATCATTAAGCATTTTCCCGGAACTTTTAGCGTACATACCGGAAGAGCTTCGTGAATCGATGGGTCATGTAATTAATGAAACCATAAAAATAAAAAATATAAGCATAAAAAAAGAATTTGAAAATATCGCCGCAAGAGAAGAAAGTATTTTTACAAGCCGCAGAACAAGGGATATTTGGAGCCTGCGAAATAAAAGCGAAAATGAGGCTGCTTATATTTTTACAAACAAACTGATTTCGGAAACAGAAGAATCCTGCAAGCAGGGAATAGAAGAGTTGAACACTCGTATAGAACAGGCAGCGGCGGATCCCGGCAATCTTGCGATTTTAGGCGAAGAATGGCTTAACCTTTATCAAAAGCAATTTGAAAGAGGATTAAAAGCATGGGAAGAAGCGGAAGAGAGATTTTTTATCAGGCGAATCGAATGGGAACAAGATTCATTAAATTTATTTTCTCAAGGAGAGGAAACGTGGCTTGCCGCCTTTAAACAATTTGAAAAAGAAAGAGAGAAATGGGAATTAACGGCAAAAGATTTATTTAGCTCAGGCGAAAATATGTTTAATAAAATATCAGATGATTTTGCAAAGACGATATCTGATGCAAAAAATGAATTTGAATTAAATATGGAAATGCGAATCGGTGAAGGAAAAACAAAAGTAAAAGCGTTAATAGACTTATATCTTCTATATTCCTCCGCTTCGCTTATCGCTTTGGAAAATTCAAAATTCTGGGAAAGCGTTGAAAACGAAGAGGAAAAGATTAATTCAGAAACTATTTATTATTCTTATTTAACTAAAGCCGAAGATGCGCGCAATAATATAATGAACAACTACCAGGAATTATTTGGGACAGGTTTATTGAAAGATATTCTTTCTCCAAACGCGTCAAGCGATGATTTTTATCTTGATGATTATCAAATTGCTTTAATTAAAGCCCGGGCGCTTGTTTTATACTGGAAACAAAAAACAGAGATTGCCGAAGCTGTTATGTCTTACGCGACTGAATTAACGGCAGGGAGAATAACTGAAACAGAAGGTCTTAACGCTTTTAAAAATGCAAAAGACGAATACGAAAAATCTCTGTTTGATTATGAAACGAAGCTTCAGGCTTTGAACGCTCTCGGAGCGGAAATTCAAAACCAATTGCAAATACTTGACGCCCTGGCGGAAGAAATGAGAAAAGAAGAGGAAAAATTAGACAGATTAAATTTTGAATATGCCGCTTTAATTTCACTTTCATCCGGCGTACATGAAGATAATTACTATTATGATTATAAAACAAAATTAAAATATTTAAACGCGAAATATAAAGAATTTTCAAAAACAGGCGGAACCTCTTTATATAAAAATATTCTTGAATATGGAATGAAGTATGATATTACTGAAAGGCAGGAATCTTCAAAAAAAATTATAGACATTTTAATAGACGGCGATAATGATATGATATCTCTTGCGGAACTGAAGAATAATATATTAAAAGGCGATAATTCGGCAATTGATTTGGATATTCGTCTTGCCGCCATAGATTTTTTGTCAGACTCAATAGCCAGCAGCGCTGACTGGTATTCAAATGTAAAAGGATTAACATTAACAAACGAAGAAAAACAAAATATTTACGGAGAAAAATTATTAGATCGCCTTATTGATGATTATGAGAAAGCTTCTGATCAGGATGAATTATTATTTTGCGAAAGTTTAATTAGTCTGTATTATAGTTTTTCCGCCTTATGTCCTTTTATCCAAACAGAGATATGGCAAAATACATTTAATTCATTATCATCATTATTTAATGATTATAAGATTGAATACACAGAAACAACTCTTCCCGATATTCAAGAAATTACTACCGCACTTTCAAAAAAATCAGGTGATTTTGTTAATAATGCAGCTTTATTCATTACAAAATTTGATGATTGTTTTTCATCTGTTCCGCAATGGCTGATATATGAAATTGACAATTGGAAAGAGTCATTAATATCTTATATTTCCGCTTATGTTATTTATAATAAGATAAAGCCGGACAAAAATGCCGATACTCTGCAGGACGAGCAAGCAAATATAATAAATAATTTAATAGAATTAGCTAAAAATACAGATAATCAAAATTCTAATAAAAATTTAATTTTATGTGAAATTGAAAAATCTAAACTTCTTGATTATATGTATCAAATTACATCATCATGCGAAACATTGAAAAAGTTTTATTCTGAGAGCGCAAATAAACATTGGCGTCATTATTTACTGGAAGAAAATGAAGATACTGCGGTTGATTATTTTACAATCAAAAAAGTGTCATCATGGGAAGAAGGAATTTTAGCGGACGCTCTTTTTTACGCCGCGTATTTTACAAATAGAGTTAATGATTCATTTAATATTTTTTTCGATAAAAATATTATCACTGATAAATCCTCGGAATATTATTTAAATCTGTATTCCAATGAAATAACTAAAAATGTTACAGGTTTAAATACTTTAAATTCATATTATAACGAAATATTATCAGCGTCTCTAATGTATGATTATTATAAATCAAGCCCGGAAAATATAAATAATGAATTGTCCGCCAAAAAAACGGAGCTGGAAAATCAAGAAATTTTCTATAATCTGGCAAAAAACAATTATGAAATCGAGGCAAGAAAATTCAGCAACATCGGCGCGAATTATGATAATCAATACAATATATTAAAGCAAGCGCAGTCAAATACGAATCAAAAACGATTTGAATACGATAAACAGGACGCTATTCAAAGGTGGGCGGGCACAGCTTACTTAAATACTGACAACATAGATCTTGATAATACTAAAAATAAATATTTAAAAGCCCAAACTGTTTTAAACGTACTTTCCGATTTATTCGGCAATAACTCGGAATCTTCTTTTAATGATCCTGCGTATAACGAATTATATAACTCTTATAGTGAAAGTTTCAGCGCTAAAATAAAAGTGCTTGAAACAATTAATCTGGTTTCATCTGTCATTATGGAAGAATACAGAAATAACGAACTATTATATTCAAATTACCAAACATTATTAGGCAAGCTGGGAAATCCCGATCAGACTATTTTTAATATGCTCACAGTAAAAAACGGACAGTTAGCATTCAAAACAGAGGATAATGAAATAAGTTCGCCTGAAAACTTTTTTACAACCGCGGATGATACTTTGAATGAATATTATCCCGTAAGCCAATATGAAAAATCATTAAGAGAACTAAGCGAAAGAATGTCTGAATATTTTAAAGATGACGAAAAATATAAAAATTGGAGCTATGCAAGAGATTATCTTCTGCTTTCATTAATAGATTCAGGAGACGATTATAAATTCTTAAAAAATTATTATACAGGCATTGATATGTTCAATAAAGACGGCTCTATCGGGCGGTTACTTATTAAAACAGGCACAAATATTTTTGCGGATACAGAAGATGATGTTTATGAAATTCTAAAAAAAGATCACGATAGATTCAATTCATACAAAAGAAATTATGAAAATGCATGGAACAATCTGAGCGATCAGGAAAAAGCAGACCTTGAATATTATGTGATATTAACGCTTACAAACAGCAGCGATTATACAAAAGGATTCGGAAAAGTGTATACAAGCGAAACATGCACTTTAATCTATAATACTGCGGAATATTATTATAATACGGCAGTTTCAAGATTAAACAATTTTTTTGATATGCTTTTTAATGTCATTCCGCTGAGTATAATGAAAGAAATAAACAATAACACATTAGGCAAAATCAGACCGTCTTATAATGCATTGCAAGAAGAAACAAATAACTGGAAAGAAGGATTAAAAGACAACCTTTCTCAAATTCAAAAAACCGCCGCAGACTATAAAGAATCCTGTGAAAAATTAAATTTAATTGAAAATATAAAAGAAGGAGGATTGTCTGTTACATGGGAAGATATAGCAAATATTTTAACTGCCTCAGGGAAAATATACGCTGATGATTTATTAGAAATTAAATCTTACTGGGAAAAAATGAAAATAAATAATAAAGAAATAATTAAAAGCGTCGGCGAGGCGTTTATAAACCTGAGAAACTGGGCAGAAAATGAAGAAACTAGTCAAAAAATCGCTTTAGAAACATACTGGTCTAACGCTTTACAAACTCAAAAAATAAATGAATCTATTTTCCAAACTGCTGTAGATTCTTATCTTTCAGGCTCAAATAATTTAGATGATTTAACTACAACAGCAAATAACGCATACGCAAATAATGTAATCTCCTCTAAATATCATCTTAATAATATATATAATGTTTATATAAATAATCTTTTTACATATAAAGATACAAATATAAATATGAAAACGATATTCGAATTTCTCGGAAATGATGTAATAATAATAACAGAAAATATTATAAAAGACAGATATAACAAAGAACTCAGTTCAAGAGAAGCTGAATGGAATCAGTCATTAACCGGTATAAAAGACAAATTTACAGAATGGGAAAAATCCGCGGCGTTAATTTTAGAAAATGGAAGAATAGATTGGAACACAAGTCTTCAAAAACTTCAAACTGCACATGAAAAATGGCAGACAAATTTCCAAAATGAATATCAGCGTGTAAGCGGCGAGTGGGCGCTGGCATATCTCGAAGGGCTTGAAGACAAGGAATCATGGCTTAAACAGGCGGAAAACGCTTTTTATCAAGCGTCAAGCGAAGCTCTTTTATCTCTTATCGGAACAGAAGGCGAGCGATTATCCCGTTTCATTGATATCAGAGAACCTCTGGGCATTTCCGCGGATATTCCTCAAACAGAAATTATTATGGCGGAATTATTACAATCATCGGGAATTATTAATATGGCAAAAGCTTTAGGTTCCATAAATAATATCGCAAATACATCATCTTCGATTGTAAAACGCGGTATGGGAGGCATTTCAATATGGGATACAGCTCTTGTTAAAACCGCGGCATCTGATATGGCAAAAGAAACAAATAAAATAATTGCAAATAACGAAGCCAGAAAAATTGCGTATAATGTCCGCATAAACGCGGAAGAGGCTATAAAAAATATAGCCGTTAATGTTCAAAACGCAAATCAAAAATTCAAAAATAATATGGATGATGCATTTATTTATAATGAATTATGGGGTAAAAGCGGAGATTATTATATTAAAAGCATTGTAAAAGGTTCAACGCTTTTCCAGCCGTTAATTACCAAAGATGCATCTATAAAAGGTTATTCGAATTATATAATGGAACCTGTAATTCTTAAAGCAAATCTAAGTGAAAATTATATTTTAAACTTGGATTCCGTTGCAATAAATATGTTAATGGAAAATGTTTTTTCCGAAATCGATTTAATTTATATAGATATTTTTGGAAACGGCGATAACATTCAAGGAAAATTCAACGATCACATCGGCGAAAGCCCGGAAATGAAACCGTCAAATGAAATAGGAAAATCAAGAAATGAAATTTTTATTCATGAAGGTTCAGGTGAACTTGGACGCATGATGTCGGACATGATCTACTGGTCTGTAATAGAAAGTTACGGTTACTCCGAATTAAAAATGCCTGCGTGGGAAAGACGAATGTGGAATGACGAAGGAAGCGTAATTGATGCTCCTTCTCTTCGTACAGTAGGCACAATCGCATGCGCGATAGTAGCAGGTATCGCAACAGGCGGCACAACAGCCGTGGCAGGTATTTACGCGGTAATAGCTTCAGTTGCAATAAGTTCAGCAAGCGAATTAATATTTACCACTTTAGATATGGCGCAGGGATATAAAACAGCCGAAGAAGCGGCATTTAGTTTCGGCAAAACATTATTGACAAATACCGTAACCAGTTTAGCATCAGGATTATTTTCAGGGTTTAAGGGAGTAGAAGGATTTTTAGGGACCGGGTTAACAAAAACCTTAACAAACCTGACAAGCACAATAAGCGGAACATTGGGAACTATCACCACAATAGCTACACAAACTGCAATGATAGGAGTGCAAACATTTACATCGGGGTTACTTTCAAGCGCGTTAAACGGAATTACATACAACAGCGCAGATGGTCTTGGTTTTTCAAATGAAATATTCATGGCAGGTTTAAACAGCGCGTTTCAAAATTCCTTGGTATCAATGACAAGCACTCTGGTCTCTACAAGTTTAACGGCAATAAACAGCGGTCTAGATTTGGAAAAATTAATAGGATTTAATAATTTACAAAAATTAGATCAAAGTAATTTAAACAATTTAATTGGTTCTCTTGCGGCGCAGGGAGTAAATTACGCCTTGGGAAATGACTTTACTTTAAATGTGCTTAATCTTAGTCTTCTCTCAAATAATGAACATAAAAGCGGTTTACTTGAATTACACATTGGCAGAGACGGTGTTTCAATGAATGTTGGCACAGGCGGAGCAAATGTCAGCATAGACAATATAATCAGCTCCGTTAGAGGAGCCATGGTTTGGAACGTAAATTCCCGGATTTCCAAATATGGAAATGATAATAACTTTAAAACGCTAATTGCATTACGCGCGCAATATGGTTACGGAGACAGTGTACAAAAAACTCAATTATTTGATATATTAGATGGAAAGGCTTTGCTAAATATTGACGCTGATGCTGAGTATAGCGCAAAAACCACAAATGAAAATGGAAAAAGAGTAATTCATTTAGGGAAATATGATGAAAAAATGAGTATAGAAGAACAATTCCTACTTGCAACAACTCTGGGACATGAAGCATACAGAGACGGGTATGTAACCGGTGAATATGATTCATCAGGAAATATAATAACCGAGAAGGCAAGTTTTAACGAACTTAAAACCGCTACAATCGGAAGGCTCGAAATGGCAGATCGGATTAATAATGAGAATGAATGGTTTTATAAATTATATCAAGGATTGGCTTATGAAAGTATTTTATTAGATAATGCTAAATCAATAGGGGATTATTCTGAGTTCGATGATTATCTGTCTCTGTTTTATAACAATGAAGAGGATTATCAATGGTTATCGGTAAGTAATGGAGGGAAATATCAAAATTATTATACTTCAGTGCCTCTATTTAATTCAGAATTAACAGCAAAACGAATAAAAGAAGTAAATAGTAAAAGATTAGCCGATGCGTTTGAAAACTACTCCGCCACATTTACAACTGAAGAACAATGGCAAAATGTAGAGACTTTGCATAATGAATTTATTAATAATAAAGAACTTCAAGAGAAATGGGGTTATAGAGATGTAAGCCAAACATCAGTAGCCGGGTACGGCTGTATGTTTATGTCTGCACTAAACGGCATTGAATCAGCAACAGGAAAAGATGTTAATTTGCTGGATTTACATGAATTCATTAAAAAAAATGGTCATATCGCTCCTAACACAGACAATTTATTATCCAGGGAATTGATGGCAACAATTATGACTGCTTATACCGGCGGTGAATATAAATTTACATATATGGGCGCGTTTGGAGAATCACCGAGTATGGAAACATTAAATGATGTTGATTCTTCTTCCGAATTTTACATGGCTCATCTAAGAATTCAAAATCCAAATATTAAAGATGCTATTATACATTCTGTAATGGTATCAAGTATTGATTATGAAAAATCAGAAAATGGTCAAATTGTTGGCGTTAACGGTGTTTCTGTTGCAAATTCTTTGCTTCCATCTAGTCATTTTAATACAAGGACATATTATATTCCGGAAGAAATAATCCGTTGGGATTTCTTTAAAGTTACACAAAATCGATAAATTATTAAGGAGAATATATGAAAAACAACATTTTTTGTATTTTATTATTAACGGTTTCTCTGCCGCTCATAGCAGAGGAAAATTATGACTGGCTTACTACAGGACGCTCATGGTGGGTTGAAGACGGCAGAGAGCTGGTCGATCCAAAAGCCGATTTTATTTATTGGAATAAACCTCCAAATGTAAAATTTGAAAAATTAGAAATACCGCCAGGAAGTATTGTATATCAAGGACAACTCAGAAATGAACTTTTTTATTTTGTTTATGAAACAGAAGAAGAACCTAATAAATTATATTCAATTGGCTCGGTATACGGAACAAGACCCTGGCAAGTTGAATTTAAAGATGATTATTCATTTATCACTGAATACAGAGGAACTACGTTCTGGGGCAGCCATCACAGAGTAGGCAAGCAAGAAAATCAAAGACATCCTCTTGTAGGTATTTGGGGAAGTCTGCCTGCGTTAACTGAATATCGTCTTTCAGATTCTACAGACTGCCTGTACTACTTTGAAATAGATAATATAATCCCCGGTTGGGCTGTACGCAAAGGAACATATCTATTAAAAGAAATAAAAGAAAATGTATTTGAAACTATATCATCATTTCCTGAAGGAAAGCTGCGGCTTGAAATCAGGAATGAAAAACAAATTTTAGTATTACCTTTATTTACAGCGGCAAAGGATGAGCGTCGGCGAGTCGCTCCATTAAGAATACGACGTCAGTAATTAAAAATTATTGTACCCGGACAAAATATATAAATTTGTTCGGGTGCAAATTTCAATATTTAGATATTTTTAATGACAAATCAACAATAATAATTACAAATTAAATTATCTATCTACATACTGCTAATAAAATACAACAAATATTAATAAATATTAAATTAAAACAAAATAAAATACATAAATAAAATATTTTAAATTTTTTTACTGTTATTTATTGACAAAGAATAATAAATATTATTTTATGATAAGCAAGAGGTTAACATGAAAACTAATCTATTTACTTTTTGCATTATTATTTCTTTTTTATTTATTTCCTGCGGAACATCAAGCATAACCAGAGAGCCAATCAATCCTAATAATTTACCGGAACAAGAGCTGGTAACAGTCGTTATTCATGAAAATCTTTTTATACAAAAATTCGATAATGAAGAAGTAGATTGGCCTAAAACTGACTTCTGGCGGGGAAGTATTCCGTTGAATATAAAAATACCTTCGGGAATGCATACTTTTCATGTAAAATATTCTGACGGCAGATTATACACAAATACATATACGGAGATATCAGCACAAATGGAAAGCGGAAATACATATTTAGTAATCGGAGAAGTTGAAGAACATAAAGTACATCATAGTTTACCATACAAAAAGCACAGGGTAGTTTATAACATATATAAATATAATGATAAAAAAATGGGGGACAAAGTAACTTACAATCCTTTAAATAATCTAACTGCGTTAGATCCGGATAAATTAATCGGAAAGTTATTCGTCGGATCAGATGAAAAAGGCGCGTATAAATTAATAATGAATCAAAACGGTACATTTGAATACACAAAATATGGAAATATTTTTAACGGCACATGGAGTTTTAATAATGATGAAAAAATGTATCCTTTTACATTTCAATGGCATGAGAACGACCGGCAGCAGAAATATATTTCGTATTTTCTCGGAAATGAGACTTTTCTCCTTTGGGGAGGACAGTGGGTTGGTACTAATGTATATATACCATTCATGATTAAGTTTAACATCGAATAAAGGGGCGGATTAAATAAAAAAATAAGTGTTTTCGATTTCCTCTTGACAAAAGCTGTATACGGAAATAATCTTCAATATGTAAGGAAAAAAGAAGAATTGAAAACGATTTTTGTAGTTGACGACAGCGACACAAATCTGGCAAAGGCAGAAGAAGCGTTAGAAGACGATTTTAACGTTATGACCATTCCCTCTGCGGGAAAAATGTTTACACTTTTAGAAAAAATAAGACCATCTTTGATTCTGCTTGATATAGAAATGCCCGAAATGAACGGATTTGAGGCTCTGGAACGGTTAAAAAACAGCGCTTGGGCGGATATTCCGGTCATATTCCTAACCGGAACAAAAGACGCCTCCATAGAGGAAAAAAGCGCCGCTCTTGGCGCTGTAGGTATAATAACCAAGCCGTTTTCCCCCACCATATTGCAAAATATGATAAATTTACACATTTAACGAAAATATATGTGAATTATAGGTTATAATTTATTATATAGCAGTATGGAGGGTTAAATTGCCGTCTATTTTGGAAAAAAGCAAAGCTATAAATTCGGTTTACGCGCAAATGTTCATTATTGTTATCGCGTTCGTGATAATGGGCATATCGAGCTTCCTGTTTGTCAGCCGGATAGAACATATGCATCTTATAAAAGATGCGGAAAATGCTCTTGCTTTTACAGAATCCGAAATAGTCAGCAATCTCCTTGAATCTGAAACCTTTCTAAGCGGTTATTCCGAAACAATCCGAACAATGCTAAAAAAAGGCGATGATGTAAATTCCATTGCCTCGTTTATGACGACTATTACAAATCTTCTTATCAGAGACAGAGAACGCATGACAGGATTGATAAATTCTCATGCTTATTTTTTCAGTTTAGGCGGCGTGTATGTAACAGGAAGAAATCCTTTCCCGACAAGCGATTTCGATCCTAATAAATATTCATGGTATCAGTCAGCCATTAATGCCGACGGAAGAATCGCTGTTTCAGAACCTTTTAAAGATCCGATATCGGGAAATAATATTTTAACATTTTCACGTTACATCATTACGGAATACGGCGAACCTCTTGCCATTATATGTATCGATTTGGAATTGAATAGAATTTATAACCTCGCTATTTCAATAAATCTTACAGAAGGCAGTTACGGAATATTATTGGATAATAATCTGGAAATCATCGCCCATCCCGAGCTTTACATGGTCGGTGAAAAATTGAATAAAATCGACAGCGGTCTTTCCGTGCTTTCAAGCGAACTGGAACAAGGATTAAATATATATGAACGCAGATTGAAAAATTACATGTACGAAGATTCAATTGTTTACTTTATGAAGGTAAAATACGGCTGGTTTTTGGGAATTGTCATACCTGTAAATGAACATTACAGAAGCGTAAATAATATGGCAGCCTTTTTAATTGTCTTGGGTTCTCTTCTGGCATGGGGGTTATGCACCATGTTATATTACATTTCTCAGGCAAAACTCAAATCCGACATGAGAACTCAGCAAAAGAGCAACTTCCTCGCGACAATGAGCCATGAAATACGCACCCCGTTAAATGCCATTTTGGGCATGACGGAGATTCAAATACAAAATTCGGGACATCCGCCGTCTACAAGCGAAGCATTTATAAAAATCAATAATTCGGGAAATCTTCTATTAAATATTATTAACGATATTCTGGATCTTTCTAAAATTGAAGCCGGAAAACTTGAACTTGTTCCGGTTAAGTATGAAGTTGCAAGTTTAATAAACGATATAATTCAATTAAATTACATACGCTACGAAAGTAAGCCGATAGAATTCAAAATAGATATAGACGAGAATATTCCATCCGTCTTGATAGGCGACGAACTTCGCATAAAACAGATTTTAAACAACCTTTTATCAAATGCGTTCAAATATACCGACTCAGGCGAAGTATGCCTTTCAATCAATGCGGAATGCGTAGGACGCGGCGGAGGCGCTGTCATTGTCACTCTTGTTTTCCAGGTAAAAGACACAGGACAAGGAATGACGCCGGATCAGGTAAGCAAGCTCTTCGATGAATATACGCGTTTTAATCTTGAAGCCAATCGCACAACAGAAGGCGCCGGTCTTGGCATGACAATTACGCGAAATCTTGTTGATTTAATGTACGGAAAAATAAACGTAAAAAGCGCAATAAACGAAGGAACTACGGTCACCGTCCGCCTGCCGCAGAAAAATGACGGCATCGGCATTAGAGGAATAATCGGCAGAGAAGCGGCGGAAAATTTACGTCAATTCAGGCTTGGAAATTCAACCCAATTAAAGAAAAATCAGGTAACGCATGAGTATATGCCTTATGGTCACATTCTTATTGTAGACGATGTTGAAACAAATCTTTATGTAGCGAAAGGTTTAATGGCTCCGTACGGATTAAAAATCGATCTGGCGACAAGCGGATTTGAAGCCATTGATAAGGTAAAAGCCGGAACTATTTATGACGCAGTATTCATGGATCACATGATGCCGAAAATGGACGGCATTGAGACTACCAAGCAGCTTCGCAGAATGAACTATATGTATCCTGTAGTCGCATTAACCGCAAACGCTCTCGCCGGGCAAGCTGAAATGTTTTTAAAGAACGGTTTTGATGATTTCATTTCCAAACCTATAGATATTCGTCAGTTAAATACATGTTTAAACAGATTGATCCGCGACAAGCAGCCTGCGGAAGTTATAGAAGCCGCGCAGAAAGAAAAACTGGAGATGGAGAAAAAACAAAAACCCGGCAACAATCATCACCAAATTGATTCTCAATTGGCGGTTGTATTTGCGCGTGACGCGGAAAAAGCAGTTGAATCAATTAAAACAAGCATGAAAAATAATCTTACAGACGAAAATGATCTTCATATGTATATTATAAATGTTCACGCGATGAAAAGCGCTCTTGCCAACATTAAAGCTAACGAACTTTCCTCAACTGCGTTAAGGCTTGAGCAGGCAGGCAGGGAAAAAGATATAAACGTTATATTATCGGAAACGAACGATTTTCTTGAAAAATTGGAAACTGTAGTAAATGAAATTAAAGCAAAACAACAGGAGAATATCATTACTGAAGACACCGAAGAAGCTCTTGAATTATTAAAAGAAAAATTAAATTTAATAAAGGAGTCGTGCGCAGCGATGGATAAAAAAACCGCGAAGAATGCTTTAAATGAACTTAGAGAAAAAACGTGGTCTCATAAAACCGGAGAGTTGATTAATTCTATTACTGAACATTTATTACACAGCGAATTTGAAGAAGTATCCGCTCTGGTTGAAAAATACGAAAGTTAAAATGACAACATTATCTTTAATTCTGTTGATAATAATTATAATACTCCTTGTTATTTTGTTTCTTACTTATATAAAAAAATTTAAAGCTGACGCATATTCAAAAATAATGATGTTAAAACTTACGGAAGAAAGAAAAGCATTTGAAGCGACGGCGTACTGGTATAAATCCATTCTCGACGCAGTTCCTTTTCCCGTGACGGTAACGGATTTAAACGCCTGCTGGACCTTTGTTAATACGCGCGTAGAGGATTTTTTAGGAATAAAATTTGATGAGATAAAAGGAAAGCCGTGCAGCAATTGGGGCGCACAAATCTGCAATACGCCAAACTGCGGAATAGAATGCGCAAAACGCGGCATAAAGCAGACTTATTTCAGACATAACGATGCTTCATATAAAGTAGACGTTGAAATTCTTAAAAATATAGATGGAATCACATCAGGTTATATTGAGATTGTTCAAGATGTAACTCAATTGGAAGAGTTGTCAAAAAAACGCATAGACGCAGAATCTTTAAGCAGAGCAAAATCTTCTTTTTTAACAACTGTAAGCCATGAAATTCGAACTCCTCTTAACGCGATTCTCGGCATTGCCGATATCGAATTGCAGGATCAATCTCATAGTCAAAAAACGAGAGAAGCGCTGATAAAAATACACAGCGCGGGTGATTTGTTACTCCACATCATAAATGATATTCTTGATCTTTCTAAAATTGAAGCCGGAAAATTAGCGCTTGTTCCTGAAAATTATAATGTTCCTAACCTGTTAAACGACATTATACATATAAACATTGTGCGAATAAACAATAAACCGATTGAATTCTATTTGAATCTAAACGAGAATATACCGGAAAGTTTATTAGGTGACGAAATAAGAATCAGGCAAATACTAAATAATACTCTTTCCAACGCTTTTAAATACACGGAACGCGGAAGCGTGACTTTATCGGTAGATATGGAGGAAAAAGACGGCGACTTCGCTCTGATATTTAAAATCAGCGATACAGGGCAGGGTATGACTCAAGAAGAAATAAGCAGTATGTTCAATGAATATTCCCGTTTTAACAAAGAAGCCAACCGTGGAATTGAAGGCACAGGAATCGGCATGAGCATTACAAAACATTTAATTCATTTAATGAACGGAGATATTAATATAGACAGCAAGGTTAATGAAGGAACAACTCTTACAATTCGTCTTCCGCAATCGATTGTTGATTCGAAAGTTATCGGAAAAAAAACCTCGGAAGATTTAAAACGATTCCGTTTTGAAAGCGCTCCTGTTGTTAAAAACCTGCATATAACGCGCGAACCTATGCCGTATGGACGCGTATTAATTGTAGACGATGTTGCGACAAATCTTTATGTTGCAAAAGGATATTTAATTCCTTACAAACTGGAAATAGATTCAGCATTAAGCGGTTTTGAAACTATAGAATTAATTAAAAACGGCGAAAAATACGATATAATTTTTATGGATCACCTGATGCCGAAAATGGACGGCATTGAGACAGTAAGAAAATTACGCGAATTAAAATATTCACTGCCTATTATTGCGCTAACCGCAAACGCATTAGTGGGACAAGCGGAAATATTTTTAAATACGGGTTTTAATGATTTTATTTCCAAGCCGATTGATATACGCCAGTTGAACTACTTGTTAAACAAATATATCCGCGATAAACAAAATCCGGAAGTAATTAAACAGGCGCGGTTAGAATATGAAAGAAGCAAAGCAGACGAGGAAAACGCGCAGCATAGTCAAATAAGCGCCGAGTTATCTGAAATATTTGTAAGGGATGCCGAAAAAGCGATAAGTAAAATTGACGCTCTTATTAAAAGCGATTTTCAAGATAAAGAAAATTTAAAAAATTATACCATAATAATTCATTCAATGAAAAGCGCTCTTGCGAATATCGGCGAACAGTCAACTTCTGATTTTGCAAGCAAGCTGGAACAAGCCGGCGTGAATAAATTAATTGATTTTATAGTATCAGAAACGCCGAAATTCATCGAAGCTCTTAGGGAGATTATAAATTATTTTAAACAAATAAACGGAATTGATGAAATAAAAAATAATACGGATGAAGATCCTGTTTATTTAAGAGAGAAATTACTGTATATTAAAGAATCATGCGTCGTTTATAATAAAAAAAATATAAAGATGTCGCTTAATAATCTGCGTGAAAGAACATGGTCAAACAGAGTTAATAATGTATTAAAATCCATTTCTGAAAATCTTCTTCACAGTGATTATGAAAAAATTATTACTATAATAGATAACGAAATAAATAAAGGTGTTTAATGTACATATCAAAACTTGCGTCCGCGGCAGGAGCCAATATACTTCAAATACTCGAAATGCGCAGAGTCGAGCTTGCCGCAAAAGGAATAGACATTATAAACCTGTCAGCAGGAACACCAGACAGACCTCCCGCTGAACATGTGATGCAGGCAATTGAAAAAGCGTCTTGCGATCCCGGTAATTACAAATACACGCTTATTGATCCGCCTGCGCTTACAGACGCTGTCAAGAACTGGTATAAAAATCGTTATAATACGGATTTATCTTCAGAGGAAATTCTTTCCATATACGGCTCACAAGAAGGATTTGCGCATATTTTTCATGTCTTGTGCGATCCGGGTGATTTAATAATCGCAGGTACGCCCGGTTATCCGATTTTCTTTTACGGTCCTTTAATGGCAAACGCACAGATTTACCTCACGCCATTGTTACCTGAAAACGGTTTTCTTGTAGACTTTGAGAAAATTCCTGCGGATATCGCGCACAAAGCGCGCGCAATAATTATAAGTTATCCTTCGAATCCTCTCGGCGCTGTAGCCGACAGAGCTTTTTATGAAAAACTAATCGCCTTTGCAATAAAGTATAATGTTGCTGTAATACATGACAACGCATATTCTGAATTTGTTCACGATGGACAACCTGCGGGAAGTTTTCTTTCAATACCGGGCGCAAAAGATGTGGGCATAGAATTTAACTCCCTGTCAAAAAGTTATAACCTTACAGGACTAAGAATATCTTTCGCTTTGGGAAACAAAAAAATCATTGGAGCGTTCAGAAAACTGCGAACAAATATTGATTACGGTTTATCATCTCTTGATCATGCGGCGGCGATTGCGGCTCTCTCCGGTCCTCAGGATGTAGTTGAACAAAACCGCCGCGCTTACCGCGAAAGACGCAATGTATTTTGCGCTGCGTTAATTAAAAACGGCTGGAATGTTCCGATGACGCCTGCTTCGATGTTTACGTGGTTTCCTCTTCCCGAAAGATTTAAAAAAATATCCAGCGAACAGTTCTGCATAGAACTCCTTGAAAAAACCGGAGTGATCTGTGTTCCCGGTTCAAGCTTCGGCGAAGGCGGCGAAGGATGGCTTCGTTTCGCGTTAATTCAACCGCCTGAAAGACTTGAAGAAGCGGCAAATAGAATCGGCGAATATATATGCACTTAAAAGAAGCAAAGGGCATTCTCAGCGATTCAAACGGAATGAACATCAGCAGAGGTTGTACTCACGGTTGTATCTACTGCGATTCAAGAAGCAAGTGTTATCAGATTGATCATGATTTTGAAGACGTGCAGATAAAATCAAACGCGCCTGTACTGCTTGAGGACGCTCTTAAAAGAAAACGTAATAAATGCGTTGTAGGCACAGGCGCAATGACAGACCCTTATATTCCATTACCTGAAAATCTAACAAATATTCGCGCCTGTTTGGAAATAATTAATAAATACGATTGCGGCATTGCGATTCAAACTAAGTCCGATTTAATTTTACGAGACATAGATATTCTAATCAACATAAACAAAAAAGCAAAATGCATTGTTCAAACAACATTAACCGCTTTTGACGAAGACCTTTGCAAAATAATTGAACCTAATGTTTGCGGCACAAAAAGACGCTATGAAATGTTAAAAGTTATGCAGGAAAACGGAATACAAACAATCGTTTGGCTCTGTCCTTTTTTACCTTTTATTAATGATACCGAAGAAAATCTGCGCGGTCTTTTAGATTACTGTGCTGATGCAGGCGTTTACGGAATACTCTGCTGGGGAATCGGCATGACGTTAAGAGAAGGCAGCCGTGATTATTTTTACCAAAAATTAGATGAATATTTTTCGGGTTTAAAAGAAGTCTATCAAAAAAAATACGGTTTAAAATATGAAGTAACAAGCGACAACAATGAAAAACTAATGAAAATTTTTAACTCAACCTGCGAGAAAAATAACATCGTGACAGGCGTTGATAAGCTGTTTAAATATATGCGCGCCTTCGAAGAAAAAGAAAAAAAGCAGATGGAGCTGTTTTAATCTGACAAATAATGTATACTTAAAAGTAATAGAAACAAAAAAGGAGCGATTCATGAATACATTTGAAACAATTAGGAGCCGTCACTGTTATCGCGGCTCATATAAAAATAATCCTGTCCCCCGTGAAGACTTGAAAAAAATCCTAGAGGCAGGACTTGCCGCGCCGTCAGCCTGCAATAAACAGACAACTTCTCTAATTGCAATTGACGATCCCAAACTGGTTGACGCTATAACAGGTCTTGTAAAGCAAAATGGCTTTAGAGGCACAGGCGTAAATCCGCCAGCCGGCATTTGCGTTTTAACGCAGATTATCCCTTCTTACAATGACAAATATTTCTATATTCAAGATTATTCCGCGGCAATTCAAAATATGTTACTCGCCATCACAGACCTCGGCTACGCAAGCGTCTGGATTGAAGGTCAGGTAACAGCAAATGAAGAAACTCAGAAGCAAATCGCTAAACTTCTCAACATACCGGAAAAATACACCATCGTTGGTTTCCTTCCCATCGGCACAGCAGAAACTGAAATCACGCATCCCGATTACATGGCGTTTGAGGAGAGGGCTTGGTTTAACGGATTTGGCGGAAAATAAAAAAAAGGTACCGCATGAAGAAATATTTTATAGTATTCATTATTTTTCTGACAGGATTGATTGCCGCCGGCTGCGAAACAGAAATAACAAAATTTTGCAGAATTATTTATGAAGGTAATGGAGGTACAAGTGAAAATCGACCTGTTGATAATAATAATTACACTCCGGGCTCTAAAGCAAAAGTATTATCAAACACTTATGAGCGAACCGGATATATTTTTGAACATTGGAACACCCATTGGGAAAATACAGGCGATTCATACGAACCCGATGATGAACTGGTAATAACGGATCAGAATTTTATTCACTTGTACGCAATATGGAAAACTGAGTAATTAATTTTACACAAGTTGAATATAAGCATCAAAAAAATAAATCGTCAGCGCGCCTTTTTTCTTAATATATCACAAGCCTCTAATTTATAAGGACAATCAATAGAAATAATTTGCTCCGGGACATTTGCAGTATCGCCGTTATACACAAATATTTTTCCGTTGCTTTCGGAGGGAGATAATATTTCTATTTCATCTCCAGTTTCAATTTTATTTTTAATTCTTATTTGATTATTCTCAATTACAACAGCAACAACAAAATAGGTAGAAATAGTTGTTGCAGATTTTTCATATTCTTTATCTTTATCATTAAAAGTAAATCCTTTTGTAAACGGACGGTGAGGAAGTTTTTCCAACTCAGCCATATAATCAAATTTTTCATCGTTCATAGCGCGTTTGTACACGCTTACAACACCGCCGACATAATACTCATTTTTCATCCGCCCTTCAATTTTAAAACTCGCAACGCCTGCGTCAGCCAATTCATTTAAATTATTGATCAAGCATAAATCGCGGCTGTTCATTATATAAGTTCCGTTATCATCTTCTTCAACAGGGAAAAATTCTCCCGAACGTTTTTCTTCTTGCAAAGTGTACTTGTAACGGCACGGGTGCGCGCAATCGCCGCGGTTAGCATCCCTTCCTGTCATATATTTCGACATTAAACAACGCCCCGAATATGACATACACATCGCGCCATGAACAAAAACTTCTACATCTGCCTTACCTTCCAAAGATTCACAAAGCTCCTTTATGTCTTTGACAGACAGCTCACGCGCCAGAATTATTCGCTTTGCACCTAACTCCACATATTGCATTGCAGCATGAGAGTTATAAACATTCGCCTGAGTAGATATATGGATTTCTAAATTTGTCAGCGTCCTGAATATTTTTAACACGCCAAGATCAGAAATAATAACGGCATCCACGCCCGCTCTTTCTAAAAATTTTGCGTATTTTTCTATCCCGTCAAAATCATCATTTCCGGCAAAAATATTTACGGTGACATACAATTTTTTACCAAAAGCGTGAGTATATTTAACAGCTTCCATTATTTCTTCATCATCAAAATTACTACTCTTTGCACGCAAACTAAATTCTTTTCCACCCAAATAGACCGCATCCGCGCCGAAATAAAACGCGGTCTTTAAGCGAGAAAAATCTCCCGCAGGAGCTAATAATTCGATATTGTTTCCAAATTTATTTTTCAAAGCATTTTTATTGTATCACAGCTTTATTAATTATTTAATCCCTTATACTGTTTTTTAACTTTCGTTTTTAAAAAAACAGCAATTGCCATTTGAGGACACTTATTAATGCAGCGATAACAAATCGTGCAATTACCTTTGGTAACAATTTTCCCATTTCGATTTTCAAAGTTGCGCATAGGACAAATGGAAACGCATAAGCCGCACTGCGTACAATCATCATAAACCTTAACCAAATCCAACGCCTTTTTTTCCCACATCGGCATAAACACACCTTGAAACAATCCAAGAAAACGCGAAAAAACACTAAACCCGCGCTTTTTTATCATCCCGCTTTTAATATTACTACAAACAATCTGCATTTTTCTCTCAGCGCTAACAAGATATTTTTTAATTTTATTTTCATTTTCCAAAGGTAAAATAAATAAATTATTAACATTATTCGGCATAAGAAAATGTTCTGCATAAATCACTTTTATAAAATTACGCGGAAACATATCGCTAAACACTCTCGCCCCGTCACCGGAAAAAATCCATTGGGTACAAAAGATAATCACTTTTTTCTCTAATAAAAAATTAATATGTTTTCCAACAAATTCCCGCATAATTCGCGGCACTCTAGAACCATAAATCGGATAACAAAAACCGATTGTTTCATGCGAAGAAATCAATTGTTCAAAGTCGATCTTTTCTTCGATAGATCGGCACTGTGCAGATTGAGGAAGATGCGTATTCATCACACTGCAAAAAAGCTCTGCAATATATTTTGAGTTACCCGTACCGGAGAAATATAACATTAGCATTAACGACTCCTTTGGGCATTATAGCATATTACTTGACAATTGTTAACCCATATTATACTCTAATTATGTGAACAACAACTCTGAATTAATTATTTATCAAACTCAAGACGGGAAAACAAAAATAGATTGTCGCTTTGAAGGAGACACCCTTTGGCTTACGCAAGCGCAGATAGCAGAATTGTATGGACGCGATAGAACGGTTATAACAAAACACATTAGGAATATCTATACTGAAGGGGAGCTACAAGAGAGTTCAGTATGTGCAAATTTTGCACATACTGCGAATGATGGGAAAAACTATAATACCGCATTTTACAACCTCGATATGATTCTCGCCGTTGGCTATCGCGTAAAATCACAAAGAGGCACGCAATTCCGCCAGTGGGCGACAGCAATTTTGCATGAATATCTGCAAAAAGGCTTCGCTATGAACGACGACTTCTTAAAAAACAAAGGGGGAGGCGTTTACTGGAAAGAACTTTTAGAACGTATCCGCGACATCCGCGCCAGTGAAAAAGTAATATACCGCCAAGTCCTGGATCTTTATGCTACAAGCCTTGATTACAACGCTTCTATGCCGGAAACACTTAAGTTTTTTAAGATCGTGCAAAATAAATTACATTATGCCGCAAGCGGACACACCGCAAGTGAAATCGTCTTTGAACGAGCCAATGCCGAGCTTCCATTCATGGGTTTAACAGTATTTAAAGGTTCCCGTCCTGTCAAAAGCGAAGTAATAGTCGCCAAAAACTACATGACAGAAAAAGAACTATTTACGCTGCGCAGAATGGTCAACGCCTTTTTCGATATGGCAGAACTTAAAGCCGAAATGCACGAAGCAATGTATATGCGTGACTGGCTGGAAACACTCGACAAATTCTCACGCGATTTTGGTCTAGGCATTTTAGAAGACGCTGGTTCTGTCAGTCACGCTGTAGCTATAGAAAAAGCGCATAACGAGTATGAAGCATATCGTTCTTCATTAACTGATGAGTTATCAGATGTGGAAAAGGCGTATTTGGATACGTTGAAAGAAATGCAGAAGAAGTTGAAGGGTAAGGATAAGTTATAAGAAAATTACTTTTCATTATCGTATTAATTTCTCTATTTCTTTCCTGCGACATCTCCGCAGAAACCAACACCACCTACATCTACGAAGGTAGATATGGCGCAAGCGTTGTATAGGGTAGGGTGATAAAGCGTAATATGCAGGATTTGTAATTACTTCTCCGCATTCTTTTCCAATCTACTTAAATCAGCAACAAACTTATCGTAATCACTTTCAAATAATTTATCCTGAATAATGCGGTATTTCTCAAATTCACTTAATGCGTGATCTTCCGCTATCTGCGCCGATATTTTTCCTGCGTCTTTTAAGAGTTGGTTGCCGTCTGCCTGTAAAATCAAGTCAAGGTGATTAGCCCAATCTTCCATAGTCATTGGAATATGCGCCATTGCCCGCCGTTCTGCAAGGTCGAGATACGCTGAAACAATCAATTCAAGAGATCGCATTTCTTCTTCGGATAAATAATTTTTGGCTACAATTACATCATTGCGTTTTATTTTGCCATCAGGCGCTTCATCCCATGTTGTTAAGCCCATATGTTCACGCTCGGCATTAGCTCGATTGAAAATAACTTCGGCGGCAGTATTACAATGAACCGCGAAATGCAACTTATTCTGCACTCTGGCAAAAAATTCTCTGGTTATCTTTGCCGTTTTATCATAATCAAGAGAAGTTGCGTAAATATCCGTTATTTTCTGATAAAACCGCCGCTCAGACAAACGTATTTCACGAATTTTTTCTAGCTGCTTCTCAAAATAATCTTCGGTTAAAATCGTTCCGCCGTGTTTCAGGCGTTCTTCGTCCATCACCCAGCCTTGAATAGTGTAGTCTTTAACGATTTTATTAGCCCATTTACGAAATTGTACCGCTCTTTCATTATTTACCTTGAAACCCACAGCGATTATCATTTGAAGGTTGTAGTGTATCGTATTATAATTTTTGCCATCAGAGGCAGTTATTAAGTATTTCTTAATAACTGAATCCGGCTCAAGTTCATTGTCGTCAAAAATATTTTTAATGTGCTGATTGATAGCAGCTACGCTAATATCATAAAGTACCGACATCATTTTCTGTGTCAGCCAGATATTTTCATCTTCATAGCGCATTTCAAAACTTTGCCCATTATCGCCTGTAGCGGCAATGTACGTAAGATATTCCGCTGCGCTTGAGCGTATTGTTATTTCTTTGGTTTTTTTAAGCATGGAGATTTCCTTAATCTATAAAATAGTAATTGATAGTATATTATTACACTATACGTTTGTCAAGTTTAAGAAGAAAGGATTATAAAGAACTCCCAAGACTTCATTTTTTATTATCAATAAAAAATGAACTGCTATATCCTTGTACAAGGATATATGTCAAAAATTAAATTAACATTGCCAGACGAAATACTTGAAGATGAATTTCTTATTTCTATGGGCATTAGCTCTTACAAGCTGGCTAAGGATATAAATATTTCCGCAACGCGAGTTTCTGAAATAAAGGAAAAAGACGGATTACGATTGTCCAAATATTTTGAGAACAGCGTTGAATTTTGGGTTGGCATCCAGACTGATTATGAGATAAGAAAAGCAAAAAAGGTTTTAGAAAAATAATTAGCACAGATAAATCAGCGAGAAGTTATGATAGCGTAAATTTCAAACGGATAATAAAATAGCCGTTCAACCGCTTTATCTAATTGTTATTTTCTTGATTTAGCATAATAAATGTCTTCTTGTCAGTAAATTATTTTACAATAATATTATAATCATATTGAATATCTGTTACAGATACTGTTTCTACAGAAATACATTTAAAATCATTTGGATAAAAAGCAACCATGTTAAAACCATCTTTATTCATTGTGCTTTGATATTCTATCCCGCTGTATATTGGATTTTGATTTATATCTTGAAAACTTTTTATATAATCAGCAATATATTGAGTTGGAATATAATCTAAAACTCTATCACCTCTTCGCATTGTTTTGCTCATTTCTTTATTCATTTTTTGTAAATGTTCAATATTTATAGCATAATCTAATAAATTTAATTCATCATCAAAGGGATTAATATTATTTAATTGTTGAAAATCAATAATCAATACATCTTTTTGAAGTTCAAAAGTTCCTACTGTAATAACATCGTATGCGCCTGCTCTGACTTCGTGAATAGTGGTTTTTTTATCATTTGCTAAATAAAGATGTCTAATTCCTTCTGCATTTACACGTCCAGCTTTTGCTAATTCAAAAGGAGGAGCATTCATTTCTTCTATATTAAATCCTTTTATATTATCAGCTATTCTGCCTCTATAAAAGATTTTTCCTTTTTTGTAACGTTTTTCTAAATAAGAACAATATGATTCAAGTACTTTCTCATTTACTAAATTTGTATGAAATCTGTTTTTCGTTTTTAACTCATCTACGAAATTATCCCAATTAAACGTTTTTACTAGTGCAATATTAGAGTAAGCATTGATATTCATTTTTTCCAGGATTCCCACTTTTCTACTTAAGATATTTGGTTTTTGTTTTAAATATTCTTTACTAATATTTTTTATTATTTCTGTAATATCTTTTTCATTTATTATAGGATTAAACAAATCCCAACTTTTTATTATATCAATAAAATATTTTTTCTCATTTTCTGGATAATTTTTTGGCAAATCATCTTCTGTAATAAATATTTCAAACACTGGATTAAATATATTATTTAACATTATTCTTGTTTCAGTATTGTATAAATAAACATTACTATTCCTACATAAAGGACAATCTCCTTTCTCAAGAATTATATTTATTTCTTCTTCAGAATTATATTTAATTCTTGAGGAAATTTCAGGATTTGTAAAACATTTTTCACAAAATATCATTATTTAACATTTTCCTGAAGATATTTTGCCATTATCTCAACATGATGCATAATAGATAATTTTTTTATTACACCTAAACCAGAATATATATTATTTTCATAAAACTTTTTAAATTCACTATATGCATAAGTCGTTTTATCAATCAATTTTGAATTAATAAGCTTTTCTAATGCTTCTTTAAGTTTTCCTGGAGTATCAGCATTATCTTCATTTGATTTAGAAACAAAGTGATGCACTCTTAATTTTTCTTCTGAATCAAAATAAATTATATGAATAGCAACAGCATAAGGCGCAAATCCAGATTCTGTATATTCTTTCCCTATTATTGTATAATCTGAAAAACCTTTAAATCTCTCCTCTTTATAATAAAGATGATCCTCAGAAAAAAACTCATCTTTATTTTTTAAATAATCCACATTTCTTAGTTGTTTTTTAAAATTATCTGACAGAAGTATTTTTTCTCCTTTTATTTCTCTCTTAAAAATACGTTCGTCTGGTATCATGAATTCACCTATGTTATATTTTTCTGTAAAATCACGAATATTATCTTTTATATCTACATCAATACACAAACCTATTGATTTTTGCTTTAAAGAAGATAGTTTAAATTTACCCATGTTTTTATTAAGTATAAATAAAGGAATATAAAACGAATCATTTTGTACTATTGAGAGATATCTTTTTCGTAACTGTTTATAATTATTATTTTCAATTTCTTTTAAGAATGTACCATATTCTGGATTTTGCACAAATCCAAAACATTTTCCCGCATCTACATAAGCCTCCATAAAGTTCATAAGAGAAGGTGAAGCTTTAACAGGTTCAATAACAGGAATTATTTTATCATTTATCAATTTTCTCTGAACAAGCTCGCGTAATGCAATTAACTCATATTGTTTTCCTCTAAGATATGGATAATACACTTTCACCTCCAGTATAAACAGAATCAAAAAATGTTTTTAATTTTACGATTTCTGTTTTTTTAGTGTTAGAAAAATAAATTAATGAATTAACAGGTCTAGGTATGTAATAGAAACGACTCTTTTCTATTACACATCTTTTTTTTAACTCCTTTATAAAACTATTATACATCTTAAGAATATCTACTTCTAAAATTTTTTTATAACATTCTTTATATGCATCAAATTGGGATGCAAATGGAAGTTCGTTAAAATAATTAATTAATATATTTTCATACTCATGTTTTCTTAATATTTTAAACATAGTTCTATGTTCTAAAAACTGTTTTTCACTCTTTGCTTTTTTCTTTTCAGTTAATTTTAAATTTTTATTTAATACACATATACCAACTTTTGTTCCTTTAAGCATATTTTTAAGAATATTATATTTTTCTGGAGATGTAACAATATTTACACGATCAAATGCTCTATAGTAATTTTGAATTTGCTTTTCCAGTTTATCAAAATTATCAAGATCGGTTTTTATCTCGTATACTTCTGCTCTACCATTTATTAAAATAAAATCTGCTTTTGCTTTACCTACTGGAATTTCAGTAAGGGCTATAGTATCTTCTACACTGTGATTTTTTGTATGTAATAAAAGATTATTAAGAAGTGTATTTTTATAAACATATTCATTCCTGTAATTGTATTTCATGAAATTATATATTTCACTAATTATTTCTTTATTCTTTTTGTTTTCTGTGTTTATAGATAATCTTCTAATTGCAACCATATAAGAGCTTGGATAACAATTATTAATAAATAAGTTTA
>Ga0209755_10000327_pt1 | contig 90735 bp, 67 predicted proteins | sample TergutCo191P1_FD_187301 | JGI IMG/M metagenome (GOLD analysis project Ga0209755, IMG submission 187301) | Cornitermes sp. P1 segment gut microbial communities from Petit-Saut dam, French Guiana - Co191P1 (SPAdes) (version 2) | ecosystem: Host-associated > Arthropoda: Insects > Digestive system... | reverse complement strand
AGTTTGCTTAATACATCGCTGGTATAGTCCGGTTTTTTTGGGCTTTGCACCCAATTTGTTCCGTGTCTTTCATGTGTCCCGAAATACGTCATTCCATATTGGAAACCGCAAGGCGATTGATAGGTTAAATGACCATGCTTGTCGATTGCCTTTCAAAATTTTAGCACGGTTTTGAAGGCTTGTCCGTCCAAGCGGACTTGATATAAGGGAAAAATTGCGCAAGTTAGCAAGATGGAGTTTTTCGAGGTGTTCCTCAAAGTTAAGTGGCGGCTATTTGTTCAAATATTTTTTCAACTGTTTTTTTATCTGTAGTTACTGCGCTCACAGAAAGTGTAAGTGTGTTTCCAAAACTTATGCAGGAAAACGTATAAGGATGGTAGACCTCCGGGCTGCATAAAAATTCCAACATATCTATACGTTCCGTTATCTCTTTCGGCAATTTTGCAAGACCTAAGCTCGAAAGCACAAAAGTCACTTTCTTGAATTGTGAACGCTTAACCCATCTAATTATAAAGTTCCGCAACTTGAACGGTATTTTTTGAAATGCGTCCATCGCCATTTTCAAGTCATTCAATGCCTCTTGAATATAATCGGAATCAATTTCTGTAAGTTGTGATTTAATTTGCTGTGCCATTTGCTCATAACCCACGGATTCGGGCATGATAATATTTTTACTATATGCAAAATTCCGAAGCGTTTGCGTGGGGAAAAAGCTACGGCAGTCTATGGGTAGCGTAGCAACTATCGGCTTCTTGTTTCCGGTTGCGTTCCTCTCTTCTTCTAACGCCTTGAAAATACTTAGTGCCAAATATCCAGTTATGGAAAGACCGTATAATTTTGCTTTGGATTTAATTGCGTCAAGTTTAAACTGCCTACTCGCAGTCCATGTGGCAGCAGATTTCTTATACCCGGATTTGTATGCCATTTTAGGCTCTTTCACTTTGGGTTTGTGGGGGTTATAAGTATCAGCGAAACGCAAAACAGCATCTTCCATTTCTTCTGCTTTAAACACATCATCACAGTCAATGAAATTAGTTTTATCCGCAGATACCCCCAAAAGTTCAAAATACCTTACAATCAGCGCGTTTGCGATTTTTGACAACCCACGACCATCAATTACAAAATGTGCGGTTTCAATTTTTATATGCCGTTCTGCGTAAAGCACACGAAGGAGATACCCTTTGCCCGTTTTATAAAACATATTAAAATCGTGCGGCTTTTTTTCCAAGGTGATTTCGGGAAATTCCTGTATAGTTTCATAATAAAACCCGCGTTTGTCACTATTTAATCGTCCGCTTAAAAACGGTAAGCGGCGAAAGAGGTCGTCTGAGGCTTGTTGTAAAACTTCCGAATTGACAGGTTCTTTCATATGAACCGTGAGGCAGAATGTTTCGGGATGCTTATCGCATATGGATGGTGCGCTAAACATCCCAAAAAAATCAAGGTCAATGCGGTTTTCCGTAAATGCCATACATTTATCCTCCGCTTATTTATATTTACATCGTTTACCTTACGAAATTGTACCACACCCTCACAGGCTTGTCCGTCCAAGCGGACTTGAAACAAGGGAAAACTTGTGCGAAGGGTTTGCAACTGTAGAAAATTGCTTGTTTTTTGCGGCTACTATCCTTTGGTCGCCCTCATAACCCGAAGGTCGCAGGTTCAAATCCTGTCTCCGCAAGAAAAACCCCGTATCTATCACGTTTGTGAGAGGTGCGGGTTTTTTGATTTACGGAATTTAACTCAAATTTAACTCACAAGTATTTAATTAATGGAGACTTGGTGCATAAGCCACTCGTTAATCATTTCGGGCGTGTGACCGTTCATGCTGGCATTTCTTGCGTTCCATAAATGCCCATGAATTTCACTAGGTGTTAATGCCTGTAAGCACATGCAAATGTCGTTTAATTCTTCGAATGGCAAAGAAGCGAATATATTAGCAATATGAGCAAGCACTTGATTTTTAACATGGTTGTGCTGCTTCACAGCTAACCCAACGGAATCAACGGGTAAATCATTTAAACCATCGGGGAGTAGAGATACAAAAGAAACAGACAAAGCATTAGCAATTTTTATTAACGTAGCAGTTTTTGGCGTTACGCGACCGCTCTCGTATTTTCTTATCTGCGCTTCATCAATACCACAAGATTCACCGAGATGTTTTTGAGTAAAGCCTCGTTCTAAACGGTAGTCCTTAATTAACATGCCCGTAGTCATATAGACACATCCTTTTTTGTGAAGAATAGCACACCAATAAAAAAAGGTCAAAACACACCTCAAAAAAACTTGACAGGTGCAAAGGGTTCTGCTAATATCGAAAAAACAGGTGCAAACGCACCTCAAAAAGGAGCGATACCCATGCGAAGCAACCCACAAGGCAAGCGGTTTATCCCAGTCAACGAATACCAGCGCATAAGCGGTCTAAGCTATAAAACCGTAATGCACATGATTCAGACAGGGCAATTACCGCACATCAAGACAGAAAGCGGGCAATGTCGAATAGACACACAAGCAAACGCACCCAGTAACAACGAACTGCATCGAACCGTAGAAGAACTCTACGGGCTTGTGAAAGCCCTATGCAAACAATTCAACGTACCCATGAATGAAAGGAGACTGGCATAATGCAAAAGCACATATGCAAGCTAGAGGAAATAAACATTGACTTGATGGGCGCAAAAGCCCTCGCAAGTTTTATGAATGATTATTTCGAAGAAACAAGACCGAATGCAACGTCGTTGTTAGCACGGTATCGCATGTACGGTGATATGCAAGTCGTATTAAATCATCTAATAAGTGACGCAATGGTCGCAGTAGAAGGAATAATAGCGGATGTCTACAGTACACGCCCGTCAAGCCAATGCACGTAGCCGTGGTCAAGACTGGGCGTAGCCCACTTGCGCCACGCAAAGCGTGGCGGTCTTGACCGCGCTGGGGCGAATATGCTCCCCGTAGGGGTTCTCGCTCTTTAGAGTGAGAACCCCTGCCCCAGTGGCGAACGTGCATTTAAACTAATTCGCCGTGCGTTTGCGCACGGCTTGCCGTTGGCATAAAAGGCACGGGGTAGCCGACTGTTAACCCAGTGACGGCGGCTGCGAGCGCGTTGAGCGGGCGTGCCCGCCACGCGCCGCGCCGCAGGGGGGCGCGAAGCCCCTCATTTTGACCAAACCGCAGTGCGAAGTTGCGGGTATAGTATTACCCGCAACTTCTGTCGCTTGTCGCAAATGGCTACAAACCCAGTAAAATCAACAAAGTAAGTTGTCGCAAAATCGTTAAAAACATCTGTCGCGAACGCATAACTTCTGTCGCAAAAGGAGCGTTAATCATGGCTAAGAAAACAAACACAACCATCAACGGAAAAAATTATTTCAAGGCGTATGCAACTTTAGGCAAAGATGAAAACGGCAAACTCATTCGTAAACAATTTTACGGCGCAAGCAAAAAAGAAGCTGAAACTAAGCGCGATGAATATATGTTTAATATTAAAAGTGGTTTAAATGCAAGCTATGAAAAACTAACATTCACCAGTGCATACAAGCAATGGTTTGAAAACGTCCACAAGCCCACGTTAGCGCTATCATCCATCCAGCGTTACGAGTGCGACAATAAACGTATCTACGCCACGACATTTGCGCATATTCGGTTAATAGACATAAAAGCCTTGCACATACAGCAAAGTTATAACGAGCATTTAAACGCTGGGCATTCCACTACCATTGTACGCAACATGGGAAAACTATTATCACCATTTTTCAAATATGCAGTAAAAACTGACATGATAGTTAAAAATCCCATGCTTGCCGTTGTATCACCCAAGGAAAGAAAAATTGAGGAAGAAAAGAAAATAGTTGATAAAAGCGACATGCAAAAGGTTATGACCTATGCACAAACTCACCCTAGCATGTTTATATTCGTATTCTTAGCCTTTACAGGTTTACGGCAGGGGGAAGCATTAGCGCTTACGTATAACGACATAGACGTTACCACAGGCGTTGTACGCGTGAATAAAAGTGTACGGTACATGATGATTGGCGGGGCATACACTCCTATAGTATCATCCACCAAAACAACAGGCTCAACGCGAGAAGTCCCGCTACTAGAAAACCTACGCAACGCATTAGCAAATTATATTGAAACAGAGAAAAGTAAACACGCAGCTATTGGCTTGCCCTTCGACAATAACAGCATTGTGTTTTCATCGGATGCCTGCGGGTACATTGAAGCAAATAACCTGCGTGTGCGCTTCCAACGCCTACTAAAACGGCTTGGAATAGAACTCATTAACATACACGCATTACGGCATACGTTTTGCTCAAGGTTAGCAGAAAACGGCGTGAACATTAAAACCGCCAGCGAATTGATGGGACACTCCGACGTTAATACCACGATGAAAATATACACGCACGTACAGCAGGAAGAAAAGAAACGAGGCATAGAAACACTAGCAAACATGTACATGTAACACATAAAAAAATTAACTCAAAATTAACTCACAAGTAATGCATAGGGATAAAAACAGGCAAAAACAAAAACCTTGAAAACCGCATAGATAAAGGAAAGTTCCCAATAAGCGTAGATACAAAAAGGCTAAAATGATACCCCGAAGGTCGTAGGTTCAAATCCTGTCTCCGCAAGACCCCCGAAACCCTGTAAACATACGGCTTACAGGGTTTTTTCATATCTAACGAAAAAGCGGTAATTTCCCCTACATCTAACACTCCATCTAACGCATATACCTACTTTATACCTACCCGCTACCGCTTCTAGGTTAATGCGCTTGATAACCCTCGTATCATTTCCTTTTTATTACGTGGGTCGATATGGCTGTAAAGGTTCGCCGTGGTTTGGTAATTGGAATGCCCTAGCCACTCTTGTATTTCCTTCATGGAATACCCAAGCGATAAAAGAAGTGATGCACAACTATGCCCCTACAATATAATAACGCTAAACCTAGAAACCCAGTAAAATCAAGGGTTGCGAGGGTTAGCGTTATTTATTTTCACTCTATTCCAAACCAAATCGGGGCATATATTTTGTGCGTAAAATCCCTGACATTTTATTTGCGCTAAAATTTTGCCCCTCCAAACAGGAGGAAAATGTATGGGCAAAACAGCCAAAATTATCGCCATCGCCAATCGTAAAGGGGGCGTAGGTAAAACGCAAACTACAGTCAATCTTGCCGCAGGGCTTGCTCGTCAAGGCAAGAAGGTTGCCTGCATCGACATGGACAGTCAACATTCCCTTACCGTGAGTTTGGGCGTAACTGAACCGGATAAACTCACGGCAACCGTCACAACCGCCATGTTGCACATTATCAATGAGCAAGACTTCGACCCAACGGCAGGCATCATCCATCATGAAGAAGGGGTTGACTTGCTACCCGCGAACAACACCCTTGTTGGGTTGGAAATCGCATTGGCGGGCATCATTGGGCGGGAAACCATCCTTCGGCAATACGTCGAAAAAGTGAAATCGCAGTATGAGTATATCATAATTGACTGCCCACCATCACAAGATTTACTAACCATCAATGCCCTCGCCGCCGCTGATAAAATTATCGTCCCGGTCTGCCCTAAATTCCTTGACGCAAAAGGGTTGGAACTTCTTTTGAAATCCGTGGCTCAAATCAAACGGCAAATTAACCCCACCCTTGAAATTGAAGGCATTCTATTCACCATGGTTGACCGTCGTTCCCACTTCACCCGTGATGTCATGGCTTCCATTGAAAATGCCTACGGCGGTAAAATCAAAATCTTTACGGAAAGCGTTCCCCGTTCCGTTCGTGCCGCTGAAACCACAGCAAACGGTATCAGCATCTTCAAGCATGAACCCAAAGGTAAAGTAGCGGAGGCTTACGCATCCCTCGTAAGGGAGGTGCTTGGCAATGGGTAAAATCAAACCAAACATAACCCTCACAAGCATTGAAGATATTTTCACATCAACGGAACCCCAAAGCGGTGAATATATCCAAATGCTTCCCCTTGTTGAACTCCATGCCCCCGACTGCCACCCCTTCCAAGTCAACGATGATGACCCCATGCTACGGCTCATAGAAAGCGTGAAGCAATACGGTGTGCGTGAACCGGGCCTCGCCCGACCCCGCGCCGAAGGTGGTTATGAACTACTCTGCGGCAACCGCCGTAAACATGCTTCTCAACGGGCAGGGCTTGTGCAAATGCCTGTAATCGTCCGGAAACTTACCGACGACCTTGCCGTAATCGCCATGATTGATTCAAATTTACAACAACGCGAAACTATCCTACCCAGCGAAAAAGCATGGGCATATCGTATGAAAATGGAAGCACTCAACCACAACGGCATCAAGGGTGAAAAACTTTCCGCCGACATGGTGGCAGAGCAAGCGGGTGAAAGTAAGGCGCAAATCTTCCGTTATATCCGTCTGACCGACTTGGTAGATAAGTTGCTTGACATGGTGGATGCAAAACAGCTTGCCCTCACCCCTGCCGTCGAGTTATCGCACCTATCCTACGATGAGCAACATGTAGTAATCGAGTGCTTTTCAAAATACGAAATCAAACCCTCCCATTCACAAGCGGTGCAGTTGAAAAAATTAAGCCTATCGAATGAATTAACCGCTGAAAAGATTGACACCATTTTGTCGGCAGAAAAGAAACCCCCATCCGGCGAATCTAAAGGCACAGACCGCTTCCACCATTACTTCCCGCCAGAGTATTCCATGAAGCAAAAAGAGGACATCATTACACTTTTGCTGAAAGGTTGGCAATCGGGGCAATTCCAAACCGAAGGGATGGCGGTGGCGCAATAGTCCTTGTCAAACCGTAAACAAACCAAAGCGCGGAATGTTTACCCCTAAACATGGTGGTGATATTCCGCACTTTGATGTGTTTATGAAATTTTCAATGCGCTTTATGTAGAGTAACATTCATTTTAAGCCAAGTGAAGCAAATACCCCCCTCCCCGGGGATTTTGCTTCACTTGGCTTTTTATTCGCTTCCCAAATCCATAAAAATCGCGTAAATTCAAGGTTTCTTAAATGCGTTCATATGCAAAAATCCAATTCCAAGTGAAGCAAATCGAAATATTTTTGCTCCGGTTGGCTCAAAATTTTGCTTCACAAGGCTATTCATCATCTTCGCCGTCGGCATCGTCGGGCACATCAAAACTCCACCAGACTTTGTTGTCTTTGCGGAAATTTCCAATACCCAAATCCTGTTTGACACGCTTTGCCGTTGCAAAGGATGTTCCGATTTCCTCCATGGCTTCATTTATATCCGCAGTCCATATTGCATTTCCGTTCGCCAGGTTTTCTTCCAACCATTTACGTGCGATGGCGTATTTCCCTTTTTTGGCATCATTGCCCTTTCCGCTGAGAAGTTGGCTTTCTGTCAAGTTCGATGTGCCAATCCAACGTACTTCCGAATCCCCGTATACTTCAAATTCGAGGGGAACACCTGCCTTGGTTCCGTTTGACTTCGAGTGAAATAATCCAAATCGTCCGGTGCCTTCACCAATTTTCCCCGACGTCAACGTACTGCGCACAGAAGCTCGGATGCCGACGCTTCCAAACCCCTTATATTCGGCTTTGGAATCGGATTTGTTCAAATGGCTGATAACTAACAGCCCGCAATCATGCCGTCTTGCCATATCCGCAAGATAATCGAACAGTGCGGTTACGGCGGTTAAGTCATTCAAATTAACACGGTTACTTGCGTAACGCTGTAACGTATCGAAAATCACAAGATGTGGTTTGAATTGCTCCAGTGCGTCTTCAATACGTTCATCATAAAAGAATAGCGGCACATTGTCTTCATTAATCCTTGCGATGTTGCTCATGTTCGCGCCCAGTTTTTGCAAGTGAGGAACAGTCATAGATGAAAAATCGTCTTCTGCATTCTGCAACAAAATACGCATCGGCTCTTTCACCACACCGTTTGGCGGTAAGGATGCTCCGTTAGACAATCCGGCGGCAATGGCACGGGCCAGTGTTGACTTCGCTGTCTGCGGGTCGCCTTGCCATAAGGTTGTACAACGCTTTGGAATATAAGGTTCCCAACAATAGGAACGCGCTGTCACTTGAACATTATTGAAAAATTGCAACCCGTTTTCGCTCAATTCAACACTATTACTATTTGCATCATTATCCAATGTTTTGCCCCTTTGCTCATTAACCTGTGCCACGGTAAGTAACGATGAGCGGAAATAATTTTTGAAATTGTAACAAAAACATACTGCATGTTCAAACATGGATTTACAAAGCATTCAATTTTATTCAACAAAACGGCATCAAGCCGTGTATTTCGAGTTTCAACGGGATGCGCGGCTTGTTTGCGTTTATATAAAAATCACATAGGAGGCCATTTAAATGAAGCCCAAAGCATCGAATGTCAGAAACGTCGGTAAATTCAAAGGGTATTATGCAGAAGATTGTGAGTGCGTATATTGCCGTTTTTATCAAGGGCGTAAACACGGGTGCAAATTGGAAACCTGTTGCTGTGATGATGAAAAACTCGAAGCCATCGCCGCAGGCAGGCATAAGCGCAAAAAAGGTTCGATTTCGTGGGATTTGTAGTCACCAAGGAGCAAATCGAGCGGGCGCGGAAAATCCCTGTTCTTGATTATGTAAAAAGTTATGAATTAGACCAGTTCAAGCAAATTGGGCATGGGTATCGGCTACGGGCTGATGATGCCTTTGTTGTTAGTGAATCAGGTTGGTACTGCCACAAACAACAAATCGGTGGACGCACAGCATTGGATTACCTCGTTGACATCAAAGGTTACGGGCTTGTTGATGCGGTGTGTTCGTTATTGGGGGAAAGACCTTATGAACATGGTGATGTTCCCGACCTATCAGTTTATACACCCAAGCCGAAGGCACAGCCTGTTGCCGTTCGCACAAATGAAAACAAACCCCAACCGGAACGTGTGTATTTTAACCCACCGCTCCGTTATAAGGATAACAAGCGCGTAATTGCATATCTGCAAAGCCGTGGTATCGACAAAGATTTAATACTTGATTGCATAAAGCAAGGTTCTTTATATGAAGGCTCACTGTGGCATAACTGCGTATTCACAGGTAAAGACGAAAACGGCAAAACCCGTTTCGCTTCCCTACGCGGTACAACATCAAGTTTCAAACAAGATGCGGAAGGCTCGGATAAGCGGTACGGCTTTGTGTTACAACCCGGAAATCCCACCACCCGTGCAGTAGCCATCTTTGAAGCACCCATTGACTGCCTCTCCCACCAAACTTTATGCAAGCAAGGGTATATCCCACCCTTTGAGGGTTGGCGATTATCGCTAGGCGGTACGAGCGACCTTGCACTGATACATTTCCTTGAAACCCATACCGAAGTCACACACTGCGTAGTATGCACAGACAATGATAAAGCCGGCAATGAAATGGCGGGAAAAATAACTAACATGCCCGGTTTCACGACGGAGCGTTCCTTGCCCATCATCGGCACAGATTGGAACGAAGCATTACAGGTTATACAAAAAGCGGAACGGACACAAGGAAGAACACAACAAAGTAAAACACCAACATTATAACAGGAAGGGGGTTATAACTTATGATGGAACATGAGCAGATAAACGACAAATGCGTCGCACTTTCCATGAACGGCACAAAAATGACCGGGCGTATGCTTGCCAAAGCCATGGTTGGATTCATAAAATTCGGCGGTAGAACGGCAAACCAGATACTTACCCCGCACGGTGAACAAAGCCTAAAATCCCTCACCAAGCAGGGTGCAAGCCTTGCCGACATTGAAATCAGCGGTGATAACATCGGCTCATTTAAACGCATCGCCCGTAAATACAACATTGACTTCGCACTCAAAAAAGATTCCACTAAAGACCCGCCCAATTGGGTTGTATTCTTCAAAGCCAAAGACAGCAAAGCAATCGAATCTGCCTTCAATGAATATTCCGCCATTGAATTGAAGCATAAAAAGGAAAAAGTGCCGATGCTTCAACGCCTTGCAAAATTTAAAGAGATTGCCAAAAATCTTTTGCCACCTGCAAAGAACCGCAACCGGGGAGAGCGTTCATTATGACGGCTGACAAAATCAAACAACATGTGCTACCCAACTTACCTTATGTAGCAGTATTCTGGTTCTTCGCCAAATGCGGTGAAGCATACCGCATCTCTACCGAAACAGAAATCTTGCATCGAGTGATGGATGCCATCATCAACCTGGGTACCGTCATATCCCGACCCCTGCCGTCCCTTGACCCCTTTGATATGCTCGTTGGATTAATCGGAGCGGTGGTGGTGTATGGCATTGTGTGGCATAAAAAGAAAAACGCGAAGAACTGGCGCAAAGATATTGAATATGGCTCGGCACGTTGGGGAACAAAGAAAGACATCGAACCCTATGTTGACCCCAAGCCGGAAGCAAACGTAATCCTCACCCAAACGGAAAGTTTGATGTTGAACAGTCGTCCGAAAAATCCGAAGTATGCCCGTAATAAAAATGTCCTTGTAGTAGGCGGTTCGGGAAGCGGAAAAACTCGCTTTTACTTAAAGCCCAATCTCATGCAAATGCATTCTTCTTACTGCATAACAGACCCGAAGGGCAGCATCTTGGTAGAGTGCGGAAGAATGCTGAAAAAGAACGGCTATTCTATTAAGGTCTTAAATACAATCGACTTTGCCAAATCCCTCCGTTACAATCCTTTCAGTTACTTGAAGGGAGAAAAAGACATCCTAAAGCTAGTAAATGCGCTAATTTCTAACACAAAAGGAGATGATGCAAAAAGCAGTGACCCGTTTTGGGAAAAAAGCGAAACACTTTTGTACTGTGCGCTTATCGGCTTTATCCATTATGAAGCAGCAGACGAGGAAAAAAACATCAATTCTCTCGTAGAAATGATTAACTCCATGGAGGTGCGCGAAGATGACGAAACGTATAAAAATTCGGTAGATTATCTCTTTGAGGAACTTGAGGCAGAAAGCCCGAATCATTTTGCTGTGCGTCAGTACAAAAAGTACAAATTAGCGGCTGGAAAAACCGCTAAAAGCATCCTCATAAGTTGCGGTGCAAGGCTCGCCACGTTTGACATAAAGGAAGTTCGCGACCTCATGAGTTATGACGAAATGGAACTCGACACCATCGGTGACAAGAAAACCGCTTTGTTCATTATAATCAGCGACACAGACGATACTTTTAATTATATTGCCGCTTTGTTGTATTCACAATTATTCGATATTTTATGTAACAAAGCTGACAATTTCTATGGTGGAAGATTGCCTGTACATGTTAGATTTCTGCTCGATGAGTTCGCCAATATCGGGAAAATTCCCAAGTTTGATAAGCTCATCGCAACCATCCGCAGCCGCGAAATTTCCGCTTGCGTTATCTTACAAACATTATCACAATTGAAAAGCATTTACAAAGACGACGCGGAAACCATTGCAGGCAATATGGATACCCGCTTATTCCTTGGCGGTGCGGAAAAAACCACGTTGAAAGACCTTTCCGAATCCTTGGGTAAAGAAACCGTCTACATGCTCAACAACAGTGAAAGTAAAGGTAATTCTCCGTCGTACAGCCAAAGTGTACAAAAACTAGGCAAGGCACTCATGTCCGAGGACGAAATCAGTGTAATGGACGGAAGCAAGTGCATCTTACAATTACGTGGGGTTAGACCGTTTTTATCGAATAAATTTGACATCACGAAGCATAAAAACTACCGCTATCTATCCGATGCAAACCCCAAGTATGCTTTTGACATCGGTAAACATGTGTCAACCAAGTTGAAGGTCAACCCCGATGAAATGTATCAATATTATGAAGATACAACCATGGATGATGAAATGCCGGACGAAGCCTTTGACGATTTTAATGGCTACGACCCGAACGATTTAGAACCTGTGTAGCATCTTCATCCCGCTTTCTGCCCCTTTTGCCTTACAAGGCGAGAGGGGCTTTTTTCTTTGCACGAAAAATACAAACCAAAGGAGAATGCTCTATGTATGACTTAACACTCATCAAGCAAAACGGCGGCGTGTACATCAACAGCCGCGAAGTGGCCGAGATTATCGGCAAAAGACACGACAACCTACTGCGCGACATTGCGGGCTACATCAATATCCTTACGAAATATGGTGTCCTCATTTATGAGGACACCCCCATTTTCGTAAAAAGCAGTTATGTTGACGCATGGAACAGGACAAAGCCGTGCTATCTCATCGCCCGTATCGGAGCCGACATAATCGCAAATAAACTCGCCGGGGAAAAAGGCGTTTTGTTCACAACGGCCTATGCAACCCGCTTCCGCGAAATGGAAGCCGCTGAAATGAAAGCCAAAATGAAAGCACATGCCCACCCGCGTTTGAGCGAGTTCAATACCGCTGTGAAAAATATCCTTGGCGGTATGTCTTATGCTTTTTGCACCCCCGACGATGTTATGAAGTTCTTGCGGGGTGTGTATGAACCCCTTGGGATTGAAGTGCAAACCGAAGGTGACTACTACGGTTATTTCACCGCAACGGAAATCGCAAGTCTGCTTGGCATCTTTTCCCTCAGCGGAAAACCCCACGGACATGCTGTAGCTGCCATTATTAACAAACTGGAAAATGTTGGGCCTCACACTATGATGATTCCTTACGGGCTGGTAGGTGTAACTTTCCGTTATGACAACCATATCGTCGCGGCGGTTCGCGGTTGGATTGAAGACAATAACAACCCGACATTAGTACCGCACCATGACTTTGACTACCATATCTATTACACATGCCAAATGTCATTGGATGATTATAACGAATTTTAAAAGGCATACTGCCCCGGAGATGGCTGACAAAAGCTAATTTCGGGGCTTTTTATATGCACATTTGTACCACATTTCCAAACGAGGCAGTCATAACGCGGATTGCCTTTTTTCATTCCAAAAAATAAAAAAGGAAGGAGTATAATCGGATTTTGAGATTGAATCTAATAAATAAAAATTTCAAAATCGCGTTCCGATTATCACAAATTTATGGAGTTCTTCGACAGCGCAATCGAAACATTACAAACCCTTGTCATCGCATTAGGCGCGGGTTTGGCAGTATGGGGGGTTATTAATCTCCTTGAAGGGTACGGGAACGACAACCCCGGTGCAAAAAGCCAAGGCATGAAACAGCTCATGGCGGGAGCCGGGGTAGCCCTTGTGGGAATTATGCTGATTCCTTTATTATCAGGGCTTTTCTAGCCATTTTTTCACAATGGAAGAACCTAATGCATCATTGTACCGCTGTTGTAAACTCAATGCAACAGCGGTTTTGCGTTAGGTTTTGATTAAACAACACGAAAGGTAAGGTGGTGAAAATAAATACAATCCTATTGCAAGCAATTTTGCAAGTGAACGGGGGTAAAATGCAATGTTTAATCTGTTCGACATAATTATCGAAGTATTCAGAGGAATGTTAATCGAGGGCATACTCAGCAACTTCACGGGGATGTTTGATGATTTAAATACACGGGTTGGTGACATCGCAGGGCAAGTAGGGCAAACACCCCAAGGTTGGCATCCCGCGATATTCAATCTTATTCGCACCCTGTCAGAAACGGTAGTGCTGCCCGTGGCAGGGATTGTCCTCACTTTTATCCTCACTTACGAACTGATAACCATGATAATCGAAAAAAACAACATGAACGATTTTGAAACATTCATCATATATAAATGGATTTTCAAGACGTTTTGCGCGGTTTTTATCCTCACCCATACCTTTGATATTGTGATGTTTGTCTTTGGGGTTGCACAGAGCGTAGTAGATGGCAGTGCAGGAGTTATCGGCGGCAGTCTGGATATAGACATGGCGGTTGCTGACCTGGAAGCACAGCTTGAAGCCATGACCACAGGGGCATTAATCGGGTTTTACTTGCAATCCATGATTTTAAGCCTTGCCATGAGCGTTATATCGCTGTGTGTCTTCCTTATCATATATGGTCGGATGATTGAAATATATCTCACCATTTCCATTGCCCCCATACCCATGTCAACCATGGTAAACCGTGAATGGGGCGGTATCGGCAATTCGTATTTGAAGGCATTGTTTGCATTGGCGTTCCAAGGTTTTCTTATCATGGTGTGCGTTGCTATATATGCCGCATTGCTCGGAAGCATCGTATCTTCGCCCAATATTCATGCTGCCGCATGGGGAACGATGGGGTACACCGTACTTTTAGCCATGATTTTGTTCAAATCGGGGTCTATGTCACGCTCATTGTTCGCCTAAATAAACTTTTCACCATTAAAGTTTAATAAAACTTAATAAAAAATCCAGATTGGAGGGGCGATGATGCACTCATTTAACGAAAACAGGGCTGTAGGCTCTCTTGCGGAAATGATTGCCTTAAAGCGAGGATATACCCCCGCCAAGGCACGGATGATACGCAATGCGGCATCCATGCACGACATCGGCAAGCAACGCATAGACCCAAAAATCCTTAACAAAAAAGGCAAACTCAGCCCGCAGGAATTTGATTCCATGAAAAACCACACATGGATGGGCGCGAGGATGTTACAGAGCATACAAGGCGAATTGGGCGAGATGACAAGATTATGTTGCACCGCCCACCACGAAAAATTCGACGGAAGCGGATATTGGAAAATACCCGCTCATTCATTGCCCGAATTGGTCTTCTTCGTCGGGATAGCAGACGTTTTTGTCGCTTTACTGGCCGCTCGCCCGTATAAAAGCGCGTGGCCGCCCTGTGATGCACTTGCTTATATCCAAAACCAAGCAGGCACCCAATTTTGCCCACGATTAGTCAATGATTTCATTGAACTGATTGAGCGCGACCCCCGTGTGCCTGTTATTTTTTCGGAGGTGATTCATTAGTATGGCAATGTCAGACCTAAAACAAAAACTACTCCTGTACGAACTGGCGCGGGTAGGTTTCCCTGACGCAATATACATCCCCGAATCCGATAAAATCAAAGTCCAATCGGATAATGACCGTCTGCCCTTCATCAATGATGCGGGCGATATTAGCTACGGCACGGAATACATCTACCTTGCTACCTCTACGATAAGACCCCTCGTTGAAAAGGTAAATGAATCTGTTGCCGTGTGGGAGCAATCGAATTATTTACCCATCAAAAAAGTGGAACAATTCAAATCGCTGGCTGAATACAATAATGTTGTTCTGGCGGTTCGTGACGACACCGGGTACGGGCGCGGATTGCATTTCGTAACATGGCGGTATAACCAAGACCGCACAGACGTTGAAAGCGGTGTCTATGCCGATGATTACAATACCGCAAAGGAAAGTTTTGCTTCCCGTTCCGAGCTTGTTTCCCGTGAAAAGCTGTTTACGAAGGAACAAGCGGTAGAAATTTTGGCAGCGATTGAATATCGCATCGAATATGACCGCGATATGACGATTGCAACAAAAAGTGAGTTGAAAACCATTTCTGACAATCTCTATTCAGCGTATAAAAACACAGAACCCACGAAACCAACGGCAATAGAACAGACTACTGACAAGCCAAAGCCCAAAACCCTTGCGGGGAAAATGCAAGCGGCAAGCAAAAAAGTAAAAGCACAAGATGAAACCCCCGCCCCAACAAAACCCCACAAGCGGGATGCCCGCGATTAATAAAACAGGAAGGAGAGCTACATGTGCAACGAATAGAATTAGAAAACTTGACCGCATCACCCGATAACCCGCAAAAGTTGGTTTACGCAGGGCAACGTAACGCGCAGGAAGTTTTCATGGAAATGGTGCATCACCTTAAATCCGTAAGCATGTTGCCCGATGAATATTTTTTACTGGATGACCGATGGGAGAAGGGCGCAGAAATCCCCAAAGATGCAGTAATATTCAGCACGGTACAGTACGGCGGCAATGAAGGTATCTACTTGGATGTCAACATTTCATGGTATGAGGATTCCCAAAAGCACATTAAATCATTTGCTACGGGAAAGACACTTGGGGAAAGTGATTCCCACCTTGACCGCATGTACCTAACCGCATCTGCTATTAACAAAGCCCTGTATTCCAATGAACCTCACGCAAGGCATGTAAAAATCGGCAATGAGGAAAAACTATCCGAAGGTGCCGTCCTTCATCTTAACAACGCAGAACGGCAATTGATGATTGACAGCCTTATTGAAATACGGAACAACGACCCCCCGGATAAAAACGCTGTTGAGCAATTATTACGCCGTGTCACCGGAAGCATCACCGAGTTTGTCAACGAAGTCGGCGCAAGACCGTTACAAATCAACGATTACGATATGACGGTACTGGCAATCCAAGACGGAAATCAAACCCTTTTCAATGAACTAATGCGTAACAACCATCTGCCACCCGCCGAAATGGGTGGCTTATTAATTTGCGCCGCCGCCCGTCCGGGTAAGATTGGTTTCGTTATGACAGAAGCCATCTTAAACGAAGCGAAAGACCTCCCAAGCGAAATATATCTAACCGCTTGTCAAAAAGCCATTTCTGCAAGCAATACAGAAAAAGTTCTTTTAATGGCAGAAAAAGCCGCATCCTGCGTTGCCGATTTAGACGAGAGCCTGTACGGAAAAATGATTGGCGATGCAATCGGTGAAAGTAAAACCTACATTGCCCGCGCATTGGTGAAGCAATGCACCCCGGCGCAGATACAAGCCGCAAACCCCTATATCCTCGCCCAAGCCTTATATGCCCAGGATTCACAGCTTGCCTTCTCATTGGCAGAAAAAAACATCAACGTAACCCATCGTGCCGCTGATGTAATTCGCGCATTAAATTTCCGCAATAACGGGTGGATGCTGGATTATCTATACGAACGCGGCATGGAAATGAACCCGAATAATACCCCCGCCATGCAAGCCTGTATAAGCGTAGGAAGTGCGGAAATGGGGCAAGTGTTGATTAACCGCGGCATGGATTTCCAACGCTTTGAACAGCTTGTGGCAGACAACCCCGGTTATTGTGAAGTCAACGAAACCTTCACGGCTTTAAAGCAACATTGGGAAGTAAAAAATCCCGTAGTGCAACACAAGCCCAAAACCCTTGCCGGAAAAATGCAAGCGGCAGGCGAAAAAGTTAAGGCACAGGATGGCAAGCCCAAAAATAAAACCCCTAAAAAACGGGAGGAAAGGACGTAAAAATATGCATGACAAATTAGATATACGGGTATATCCCATTGATGAACCCAAGGGCAATACCGTTGCCTTCGCCAGTGTCGCGGTAGACGATTTAGTTGCCATTCGCGGCATTCGTGTTGTCGAAGGCGAGAAGGGCTTGTTCGTTTCCATGCCTCAATCCTTTGATAAGAATACCGAAGAATATCATGACATCGCATTCCCGATGTACAAGGAATTGCGGGATGACATTAAACATGGGGTTTTGGATGAATACGAAGAAAAAGCCGCCCTTGCTCCCGAAGAACGGGGCTATGAAAAACCCGAAAAAAATACAGCAGGCGATTTAGACGTTTCGGGGATTAAACTGGATGTACGGGTTTACCCCCTCAAAGAACCCCAAGGCAATACCAAAGCCTTTGCCGGTGTAGCCATTGATGAAATGATTACCATTCGCGGTATTCGCGTGGTGGAGGGGGAAAAGGGGCTGTTCGTTACCATGCCCCAATCCCATGACAAAAAAACCAATGAATACCACGACATCGCTTTTCCCATTGTGGGGGATTTGCGCAAAGAAATCAAAAATCAAGTATTAGCCAAATACGAAGCCAAAGAAAAATCGGCGGATAAATCCCTGGCAAACGGCTTGAAGCGCGGTGCTGACAAAGCCGCCGATGCCCCCGCCACGGACAAGAAAGCAGCGGCAAAGAAATCGCCGGGATTGGGGGATTAACAATCTAACAATCTGCTTAACCACAAATATAAGACATCCAAGATGGGAGGAATTTTTTGGAAAAAAATTTACGAGTAGTTTCACTTTTTGACGGTATATCTTGCGGGCGGGCAGCACTGGCTCTTGCGGGATATACCGTTTCTTATTACGCCGCATTTGAAATTGATAAATATGCAAAGGCAGTAAGCCGTTACAATTATCCCGATATTGTACAACACGGTGATGTAATCGGCGCAGATTTTACCCAATTCAAGGATATTCACATGGTCATTGGCGGTTCGCCCTGCACTACATTTTCAATAGCCCGAAGTAACAAAGGACGGGAAACAGAAAAAGGCGGTATTGGTTGGGCATTATTTATGCGGTTTGTGGATGCTGTCAGAACCATCAAGCCGAAATACTGGCTGTACGAAAATGTAAACTCCATGAGCAAAACTCTCCGCACTCATATCAGTGAAGAATTGGGTTGTGAACCGATAATGATTAATTCCGCTCTTGTGTCGGCACAGCAACGCAGGCGACTTTATTGGACGAATATTGCAGGGGTCACACAACCCGCAGACCGGGGTATTTTGCTTCAAGATATATTGGAACCCGACACCATTTTCCCAACCGTAAAAGGCGTAGGTGCGGCACTCCGTACCCGTGCCGACGAAAACGGCAGTTTCAAACGGTTGGAAGTCCGGGATGACGGCAAGTTAAATGCACTAACCACCGTACAAACTGACTGTGTTATATGCACCCCGGTTCGCATTGGTTCAATCGGAAAAGGCAGTCAGGGTGAACGTATTTACAGCGTTCGAGGTAAAACCGTTTCACTTTCTGCGAATGGCGGCGGAGGTGGTGCAAAAACAGGTTTATATAAAATTGACCTGCCGGATGGTGATTACTACATTAGAAAACTAACAACCATCGAAGCCGAAAGATGCCAAGGTTTACCCGATTTTTACACGGCACACGGTATTGATAACAATGGAAATGAAGTTAAAATCAGCAACACGCAACGCTATAAATGTTTGGGCAACGGTTGGCAAGTAACCACCGTTGCCCATATTTTTAGTTTCATGTAATTTGAAAATTTGAATATTTATCGAAAAATTAAAGCAGGAAGGAGGGAAGGAAAACAAATGAAAATTACGGCTAGATATAAACAAAATCCTTCATTTGTATTTTCCGACTATTTTGGCATTCGTGAGCATCCCCAAAGACCTTAATCGGGTTAAGACAAAATTGCTTTTCAATTTGGATAAAAGGCAGTTAATCTGCTTTGGAACGGCGGTAGTAATCGGATTACCCGTGTATTTCTTCTCACGGGATGTAATCGGAAATACCGCCGCTGTTTTATTAATGATGGCGATTATGCTGCCGCTGTTTTTCCTTGCGATGTACGAAAAAGACGGGCAACCCGCAGAAAGAGTGCTTCGGAATTATATACGCACCAAACTGTATTGGACGGGTGTGCGTCCGTACAAAACCGAAAACTTCTACCATGTCATAGAACAGGAGGCGATTAATTTTGCAACCCAAGACACGCAAGCAACAAAAACGATTGTCGGCAAACCTTCGGCAAGAAAAAGCAAACCGCGCTGATATGCGGAATGCCCCCCATGACAGCAACGCCAGAATCAACAAAACGCCGCCCGGTAAAAAATCCGGCGGCGTTTTTTCACGTTTGGCAACAAAAGTATTTGGCAGAGCCGACAAACCCCAATCGGCACAGCAGTCTATCCCTTACCACGAAATGTACCGCGACGGGATATGCCGTGTGAATGACCGTCTGTTCACCAAAACGATACATTTTGGCGACATCAATTATCACTTGGCGCAAAACGAAGACAAAACCCAGATATTTGAAAGTTGGTGCGACCTGCTGAATTACTTTGATTCGTCCATTGGTGTACAGATTTCTGCCGTAAACCAATACGGCAACCCCGATGAATTGATGAAGTCCATCGACATCCCCCTGCGGGGTGATGATAAAGACAGCTTGTGTATCGAATTGGGTGAGTTCATCCGCGGCCAACAGGCGAAGGGCAACAACGGACTTGTCAAAACCAAGTATATCACCTTTGGAATTGAAGCTGAAAATCTTAAATCGGCAAAACTCCGTGCCGAGCGGGTAGAAACCGATGTGTTAAACAATTACAAAACCCTTGGCGTTACGGCGCGTTCATTGAACGGCATGGAACGGTTGGAAGTGATGCACGGCATGTTCCACCCGGACGGTAAAGAAAAGTTCCGATTTGACTGGAAGGACATTCCCCGCACAGGACAAAGTACCAAGGATTTCATTGCACCCACATCCTTTGACTTCCGGGACGGGCGTATCTTCCGCATGGGTGAGCATTACGGCGCGGTCAGCCATTTGCAAATTCTGGCACCGGAATTAACAGACCGTATGCTTGCGGATTTTCTTGACTTGGATTCTGCGGTAACGGTGACAATTCATATTAAATCCATCGACCAATCGGAAGCCATCAAAACCATCAAGCGTAAGCTCTCCGACCTTGATAAGATGAAAATTGAAGAACAAAAGAAAGCTGTACGCAGCGGATACGATATGGACATTATTCCCAGTGACCTTGCCACTTATGGTAAAGAGGCGCAGTCTTTACTTGACGACCTGCAATCGCGGAATGAGCGGATGTTCCTTGTTAGCATTTTAGTCCTAAACACCGCGAAAACAAAGCAAAAATTAGAAAACGATGTATTCGCGGCGGCGGGGGTTGCGCAAAAACATAATTGCGCATTAAAACGCCTTGATTATCAGCAGGAACAGGGTTTGATGAGTAGTCTGCCCCTCGGTTTGAATCAAATCGAAATACAGCGCGGGCTTACCACATCAAGCGTTGCCATTTTCGTACCCTTCACCACTTGTGAATTGTTCCAACGGGGTGAAGCCTTATATTACGGCTTAAACGCACTTTCCAATAACCTAATCATGGCAAGCAGAAAGGCATTAAAAAATCCAAATGGTCTTTTTGTTGGCACCCCCGGGAGTGGTAAATCATTTTCAGCCAAGCGGGAAATCGTTAATGTTTTCCTTACAACCGAAGATGACATCATCATCTCCGACCCCGAAGCGGAATATTTCCCGTTAGTGAACCGTTTGGGCGGGCAAGTGGTGAAATTGTCGCCTGTTTCTTCCCAATATATCAACCCCATGGACATCACCCCCGACTACGCCGATGACGAAGACCCTTTGACCCTCAAAAGTGATTTCATTTTGTCATTATGCGAACTCATCATTGGCGGAAAAACAGGGCTTGAACCCGTAGAAAAAACCATCATTGACCGCTGTGTGCGGTTGGTCTATCGGGAGTATCTCGTCAATCCCGACCCGACGAAAATGCCCATTTTGCAAGACCTATACGAACTATTGCGCGAACAGGACGAACCCGAAGCACAACGGATTGCCACAGCACTTGAAATCTACGTAACAGGTTCCTTGAATGTTTTTAACCACCGTACCAATGTGGATATTACGAACCGTCTGGTATGTTATGACATTAAAGAACTCGGCAAAGGCTTGAAAAAAATTGCTATGCTCATTTTGCAAGATGCCGTCTGGAACCGCGTTACTGCCAACCGTGCCGCTAAAAGAGTGACCTGGTTCTATATTGACGAAATGCATCTTTTGTTAAAAGAAGAACAAACGGCGGCGTATACGGTTGAGATTTGGAAACGCTTCCGAAAATGGGGTGGTATTCCCACGGGTATCACGCAAAACGTCAAAGATTTCTTATCTTCGCGAGAAATCGAAAACATTTTTGAAAACAGCGATTTTATCCTCATGCTCAACCAAGCGGCAGGTGACAGGCAAATCCTCGCAAAACAGCTTGGTATATCTTCCCATCAATTATCCTACGTGACCCATGCCAATGCCGGCGAAGGGTTACTTTTTTATGGCAACGTGATTATCCCATTCGCAGACCGTTTTGATAAAACCGGGGAAATCTATCAAATTTTAACGTCAAAAATGACAGAGGTTAAGGAAATTGTACATGCACAAGCTTGATGAAATCCATATGGAAGTTATTGGCTTGGTTGCACCGGAATCAATTATGAAAGTGAGGTTGACCATTTATGAGAGAAATTAAACACATTTTCAAGATTACCACCGACACGCGCAAAAAAGACAATTGGGTAGAAGGAGTTGGTAATAACAACATTAAATTCTATGCAAAGGTTTTTGACACGGGTTCGGAGTATGGGATTAAAAATGGCCGCATATCTAAATTAGATATTCGGCAAGACGGCAAAATTATTGTCAATTATGACCGTGGATGGGATGTTAGGCCGAAAACCCCTGAACATCGGGCTATTTTCAATGCACTAATGAAGAAGCTAAACAGTTTAAACGCGGTATTCGGCATGGATGATGCCGGGGAGAAGAATCTATTTAGCAAATTGAAAGCGGCGAAGGAAAAAATAGCCATGGCTGAACATGAAGCAACCTTATCTGAACCACCGCAAGCGGAAAATCTTACAAAACCTAAACAGGCACGAAACGGCGATGCACGGTGAAGGAAAGGAGGTGTGCGCGGTATGAGCGAAAACGCGATAATTACCCAACATGGTGGTACATTGATGGAAAACGAATACGTCAAAGAGCTGTTTGGCGTTTTACAGGAAAACGGCAAAGATGCAACCGGGCTTACTGCGTTAATTGCGCATATTGCCGAAATGGAAAACTTCATCAAGCAAGCCGAGTTTAAAACCGACGACATGCAAGCACAGCTTAATGAAATGCAGGAAATCCAAAACCACCCCATTCAGTATGCCCTTCAAAAAGCAGATACGGCATTGGAAGCGCGGATTACGGAAATGAAGGCACAGCTTGCGATATTGAAAACTAATTTTATCACAGGATGTAAAAATATCCTTGCCACGTTCAAGGAAACGGGTACGGCGGTGTTGGATAAACTTGCGTCTTTCTTCAATATAAAGGGCAATCTGCAAGCATTGAAAAACAGCACCGTCCGTGCCGCCGACCAATGTGACCGAGCCTGCGTCAAAATCGAAACTTTTTCAAAAAATTATCATACCGCCGGACGCGCTTTAAAAAATATGGCACGTATTATTGTCGGCAAAGAACCCATTGACACGATTAAGGCATCGGGCAAGCTGACGAAAACAGTCAGCACACCTTACCGTGCTAAAAAAGCCTGTTTACTCGGCATCCGTAAGCAATGCGACAAAATGATAATTGCATTAAATAATCTTGAAAACACTGCGGAAACAAACCACAATGCCCAAGCCGTAAAACCCAAGAAACCCAAGCTGATGGAGCGTCTTAACGCCAAGAAAAACGAAATCAAGGAGCGGGAGTGGGAAGTCCCCGCCCTTGACCGCTCCAAGACCGTGCAGGCTGAAATATGAGCCGTCATAAATTATCGGCGCGGGATAAAATCACGCGGAAGATGTCACGGGATGGGGTTATAGAACGCAACGAAACCAAGGGCGAGGATATACGAATCAGCAAGCGCGAAGAAGAAATGGATTTGCGCGGTGATGCACCGAAGCGTCATACCTTGTCGCAGGGTGGAACAAGGTCTGCTGAACATGTGGGAGGTCGTTCAAAAAAGAAGCAACGGCAGATTGGGGCATTCCATGACCGGGAGGTTGCTCGGCAGGAAGCAATTATAAACAATGGTGAATCCCCCGCTCAAAGCGTACAACCCCTTGCCGATGTAGCGCATCTGTCATTTGATGTGACACATAATATTCCTGTTCAACAAAGTGATGTTGAAAATGCGCAGGAGGCGCATGTGGAATATATTGCACATGTAAATATGACAACCGAACCCCCGCGGTCAGCATTAAAGCACAACCTACAAAGCGTAAATGCCGTATTCAACCATGAATCGGTCGCACCGATTTTTAACACAGCAGTCGAATCACAGGCATTTCAAGATGAAATTCCAAACACCGAAGTCACCGCATCCCCCGTTAATCCCCGCGACCCGCCCCCAAAACGTAGCATTGTGCCACCGCGAATGGAAACCTTGTTTCAACATGATACAAGGTCAGCGAAAATGTTGGCAACGGAAATACAACCCACATCCAAAAAACCACTTGTTAAAGTAAACGTGGAAAATGACTTTTCTTCGGCAAATGGCGGTGCTGATGACAATATTGATGACAATGCTGATGGCGGGGTTGTTGATTCATCGGATGCACCAATTCTTGCAAATGCAAACAACAACCAAGCTGATGAACAATTACCGCCCAATAAACCCGGCAAACTTCAATTTTCCCCCGACGAACCCACCCCCGACCACCCACAAGCCAAACCAGACCGCAAGTTACGCAAAGCCGAACGCCAAGCGGAACGGGCAAACGCCAAACTGGAGCAAGCACGAAATAATCTGCCCGGCAAAAAGAAACTCCGCGCCGAGCGTGTCTTTGATGAACAAACGGGCAAGGGTACGCAAAAACTACGGTTTGAAAAAGAAGTTATACCGCAGGGTGAGCATATTAAAGGCACGTTACCCATGCGTCCTGTTAAAATGGCAGCGAATGCGGGCATTGCCAAGTTCCACTCAAAAATGTTCCAAGTGGAACATGAAAACGTAGAAATCAAAGCCGCACACCGCACAGAAATGGCGGCAGAGGGTGGCATCCGTTCCGCGCTTCGGCACCGTAAAACCGCCAAGTACCGCAAAGTGGCAAAACTGGAACGGCAAGCGGCGAAAAAAGCTACGAACCTTGCCTACCGTAAAACCCTTGCCGACAACCCCAAATTAAGGAGCAACCCCTTTTCCCGCATGTGGCAGAAGCGAAAAATGCGAAAGGAATATGCAAAAAAAGCGCGTAATGCAAAACGGGCGGCGGGTATGGTGAAAAAAACAAGCGCGTTGACAGTTAAAGCCACAAGGCTTGTAACAAAGCTACTTGCGAAAAACCCCAAGGTGTGGGTTTTAGCGGGGATTGTAGGGTTTATCATGCTGATTATAATGTCAATGTTCAGCTTGGCAACCAGTATCGGAAGCGGTGGTATGGGTGCAGTGTTGGCATCATCTTACCTCACGGAAGCCGAAGACATCGAAACCGCTGCGATTGTCTATTCCGAATGGGAAACGGATTTACGGCTTGAAATTCTAAACGTCCAAATGAACCATCCCGGTTTCAATGAATACCGTTTTGACATCGGCACCATAAGACATTGCCCCGTTATGTTAATGGCGTTTTTAACTGCTGTGCATCATGACTTTGTTTTTGCCGACATCGAGGAAGCCATGCGCGAATTATTTTATGCGCAATACACACTCACATTTACCCCAAGCATAGAAATCCGATACGCCCCGCCAACCGAGCCGGAGGGCGAACCCATTCCCTTTGAATGGCATGTAATGACCGTAACCCTTGTATCCCGCCCATTCGCGGAAGTGATTCAATCTTTAATGACCCCCGACCAACAGCTTCATCATGAAGTGCTGATGCAAACCAAGGGAAACCGCCAAGTCGTAGGCAGCCCCTTTGATTTTTATTGGTTTCCTTTTGTGACGAGCCATTACGGGTATCGCGTTCACCCGATAACGGGGGTGCGTTCTTTTCACCGTGGCATTGATGTCGGACTTCCAACGGGAACGCCGATACTTGCCGCCCACGACGGGGTTGTTACGGTATCGCAGTACATGGGTAGCTTTGGAAATGTGGTGTTCATCGTAGGCGAAAACGGCATCGAAACCCGATATGCCCATGCTGATACGTTGTTGGTAAGCGTTGGCGATGTAGTAACAATGGGTGATGTGATTGCTACTGTTGGCAGTACGGGGGAAAGCACCGGGCCGCATTTGCATTTTGAAATTCTGTACAACGGTTCACACAAAAACCCTGCGTTCTTTAGCTTCATGGGTGGGTAGAAAATAAAATGATGGGAGGTTATCCATGATTACAAACCCGAAAATCGAACGTAAAAAAGCCGACATTGCCCGAACGGAAAGCAAGCTGAATAATATTAAAGCACGGCTTCGGCAACAAAAAGAGGAACTGATAAAATTGGAAGACGAAGAAATTGTTGCGAAGTTCCGTAATGAAAGAATGAACGAAGACGATTACGCCGTTTTATTGCACCCGCGCCGCGCAGCAGGTGATAGCGCGGAAACATCCGACACAAACAGCGATTCGTCCATCAAACAAAAAGGAGGAACTACCGAATGCGATTAATGAAAAATAGGCTGTTCGCGGTGCTGACGCTCATACTCTGTATGGGTGTTTTTTATTCCACTGTATACGCCTGTCAACCACCGGAAGAAACCCTAACCGTCAACGCGGTATGGGTGGACGGTGAGATGTTGCGAATCAATGTAACCGACATTGACGGCAACACATCGGCACTGGCTATGCGCCTGTCCGATTATATGAACGACGCAGGAAACCAAGAGTATATCTCCATCCAAGCGGCTGATTTGTTGGGAAATGTGTCGGGCATCATTCGGGTACGCAACCCGTTCTTTGACCCCGCCGTTGCGCCAACAACAACGCCCCCGCCACCCACCACAGAAGCGGCAATCCCCAACAATCCCCCGCCCACAGGCAACATGCGCCCACTTACCCCCGATGGTACAGGCACGGTAGTTGATAATGCCCATAGCGGTGACGGGATAGAATTTTTCACCATCGGCACCGAAGACGGTAACGTGTTTTACCTCATCATTGACCGCCAACGCAGTACCGATAACGTGTATCTGCTTAACGCTGTCACCGAGGAAGATTTAATTTCCCTCGCCCAAGCAGGGGGCAGAGATGTTACCCCTGTTGGCGGCAACAATGAAGATGCGATTCCAACGCCGGAACAACCACCCATCGTAACTCCACCCATCTCAGAACCCTATGAGCCAGCCGAACCCATTACCCCACCCGCATCTTCATCTTCGGGGAGCAATACATCTATGTTGATTCTCGTACTCATTGTCGTGCTTGCCGCCGGTGGTGCAGGCTATTATTTCAAAATCGTGCGACCCAAACAAAACGCTGTCTACGATGATGAAGACGACGAAGATGATGCTTACGGCTATGATGATGAAACCGACGAGGACGATTACAGCGGTAATGAAGGGGGTGATAGGCGATGAAAAGAATCTTTTCTTTTATCCTGTGTGCCATTTTAGTGCTGACACTGCCCCTTACGACACATGCCGCTTGTGATGAAGGTGCATTAATTACCGTCGTGATTCCTCCGATGCCCCAACCTGTTCCCGTATCTGCCCCTGCACCCGCAGACATCATGGTATTTCCTGTAGCGGTCTTTGAAAACCGGGAAGGCAACCGCCGTGAAATTATCCGCGTGTATGAATTATGGGAACATGAAAGTGCGGCGCAAATCCCCCGGAACTCCTTCGAGCGGGAGGGTTTTTACTTTGAACTGGCGGAAATCACCCGCCAAACCTTGCCCGGTTTCAGCACAAGGACACATGTGGAAGCAGTCACGGTAAATACCCAAACCAATGATTTAACCACGGTGATGCAATTATTTTCACCTACATTGGAGTTTGCCACCGAAGACGGTTATTTCGGCATTCTCACTTTGGATATATCCACCATCCAAATGGAGCAAGCGGGTACGCGAACCACAAGTTCCACCGTAACCACCGTGCGTGAATTTCCCCATCTATCCGCGCCCGATATGGCACTTGTACCGCGAACCGTCACGGACAGGAACCGAACCTACCAATTAACGGATGTACAGTGGCGGCAAGAAAGCGGTACGAATATTGACTACCGGGATGTGCCTACCAGTTTCACAGCAGTAGCCACATTTTCACGGACAGCTACATCTACCGTGGTGACGGGTTATGTAACCACCGCCGAATATCACGGTACAGTTTCGAGAATCAATTCCGAAGTTACGCGGTATACGGCGTATTTCTTGGGTGTTCCTATATTATCGCCCATCATTACGCGACCCCAGTTACCCGTGGTGTGTGATGATTACGGCATTGTGGGTGCTTGTGATTGTTATGAATTGTGGACAGAATTATTATCTGCACAGAATTACGCGGGGAACGATAAAACCGGGTATGCCGATGATGAACACGGTTTGAATGATTATGAACTTTACCCGAATGGTTACGATGCCTACGCAGAAGATGAAGGAGAAGCCGATGGAAACGGCAATCGTGGATTAATCGCGTTGATTATCATTCTGCTGTTGGTAATTATCGGGCTAGTCGGTTTCATTCACAAAGCGCGGTTAATCGGTTTTGTTACCCACATAAAAGCAAGTCGAACCGCCGCAATGCTTCTTGTCGTGTTGGTGGCGACACAGGTTGCCATAACTAATGTATACGCCGCACCTCCGCCATATCGTTTTGGCGGTAGTCAACATACGGAAGTGCATATGTATGAACGCAATGGCGAAGGAAATATCCGTGCCCAACCGGGAGGGTTTATTAATTCAACCCCCATCACCTACCAATACGGCGACTTCCTGGGTACACTCCATGTTGAACGCCTTAACCGCACCGTGCGTATCTACGCGGGTGCAACCATGGATGCGATGGAAAAAGGTGCGGGGCATTTCAGCTTCACAGGCTTAAACACAGGCAACACCGGGCTTATCGGTCATAACCGTGGTGTGCGGAATGGATTTTTCAGCTTCGTGCGTTTGCTTCAATACGGCGACATAATCACCCTTAACGCCGGGGGCATTACCCGAAGTTATGCCGTTGCCTTGCAGTATATTGTCTGTGAAACAGATTTTTCCCCGCTGATGCAATTTTCCGACCATCGGCTCACTCTAATCACCTGCGTTGAATATCAGCCCCGTTTCCGGCGTGTGGCTGTTTTATTCCCCACCCACTAACCCCAAAAGGAGGAATTTTCCCTATGAAGACCAATCAAAAATACACAAAGAAACACCTGTTTACTGCCGCCGTGATGGCGGCATTTTTATTTCTTCTCATGCCCATGACGGCACATGCCGCACCCTCTTATGGCTTCGGCGCAGGGCAAGGACGCACCCAACCTGTATTGGAAAACGATTTCCACACCGCTGCTTGGGATAGGTTCAGCTTTGATTATGATTTCACTTCCGGTGCAGACCATCGCTTTGAATTGGGCAGACCCACTACATGGAACGGCAACGTGCCCGCGGATGTATTCAACGCGAACATTCGCCGTGACCGCCATGTGTCCTTTGTGCCGCCGCGCTACGGAACATTCAGCGGGCATATCCCAACCTTCCCGCGAAACGATTTCTTTCCCCAACCCGTTCACCCTGCCTTTTGGCAACCCTTTGAATTGATGAACCCCAATTCAATTCCTCAATTCGATACCCTCCGCATAGGTGTAAATGCACCCGCTCACGGCAACCCCATGAACATGCACCATGTAGGGCAGCAAGGGGTTTTGCCGAATACAAGCATGGGTATGGACGGTTTCCCACCGGGGGGATGGCAACCTGTGCAAGCTGTGTTTGGTGAGCAGACGATGTTTTTACCACCCACTTCTTTGCTTAACAATTGATGTGAAATGCTTGTAAAAAGCACTATGTAAAAAAATGACATTTATGGAAAATAATTGTTGACAAGCCCCACAATGCCTGTTAAGATAGGGTTGGAAAGGTATAACCTATTCCAAGGCATAAAAATCCAACGAAAATAATCTGCTACATGCCTAATCTTATCTCCGGGAGGCAGTTGCAATGAAAAGAAAAAGTGTTTTAACAGTAGTCTTGGCACTCACAATGGTATTTGGGTCAACGGGAAAGGTGCTTGCCGCAAACAGCAACCCCGAACATGAACCCCCTGCCATCAACCAAGCAAATCACATCCCCGAACCCATTATCATCAGCCAAACCAAACCCACCTTGCTTACCACCGACGAACTGTTAGAACTGATGGAAACCGCTCCAAGCTTCACCGAAACAAGAAGTACCGCAACATTGGCAAACCGACGCATCACCGAAGCCGAAATAACCGCATGGATTGCCGAGTATTGGGAACAAGGCATCAACGCTTTTGAATTGGAAGTGGTGAAGCTAATCAATATTGAACGGGAGCGATACAACCTCAATCCCCTTGCCGTAAACCCCAACTTAATGATGGCGGCGCGTTTCCACAGTCAACAAATGGCGGATTTGCAATTCTTCAGCCACAACAGCCCCCACCATGGGCGCGGCATGTACAGGGCAGAAATGTTCGGGCATGAAAACATTCGGGAGTATGTATGGGGTGTGCGTGAAAATATCGCAAGCTCCACCCGAAGCCCCCAAGCGGTAGTAGAAGCATGGATGAACTCCCCCGGACACCGCGCGGCAATCTTGCAAGACACCTTCCTAACCATCGGCATTGGAACGGTGCAAGGCGGAGGAACAACAGCCAAGTTCGGCTCATAAGCACTCAACAAAATTGAACAACCACCCACCCACAGGGGCAGACGAATCCAACGTCTGCCCTTATTTTTTAAGGAGGAATGACATTTGAAAAATCGAATGAAATCCATTATGGCATTTGTAATGGCATTTTTGACCCTCATGGGGATTATGCCTGTGCATGTGTTGGCACAAACAAATGCACTACCCCCTGCTGTTCCCACCCGCGAATATGTTTACTTCGACGGGGAACGCCTGTACCTGGATGATGAACGGATTTACAACATCATTGATGTTTCTTCTGATTCAGGTAGAAACCTACGCTTTCCGTTATTCTCGCGCTTCAACTTCACCCCCTTCAACAGTCAACCCACGGTAACAAGGGTTTTTGCTTTGTCGGGTGATTTTGCCCGTCAGCCCGATGTGTACATGAACAACCGTCGGGTAAGTGCCTTGCGGTATGCCATTGAAATCGACGGCATATTATATGAAGGATTCTGCGCCGACCCACAACTTCCCGGGCCGGAGGCATCGGGCGCGGCGTATGAATTAACCGGGCCGGCGGCGGCACGGTACAGAACTGTATTGCGTTACGGGTTCCCCACAAATCCGTATTTTTCACAACATCCTCATGCGGAGGATGAAGACCGCTTACGTTGGAATGCTTATATAACCCGCGTAGCCGTAGCCATGGCGAACAACCCCAATCATACCTTTACCGGAAATGCCTATGCATTGAGCCAAGCAGAAGAATTGGTTGGCGGTTCACCTTTTTGGGTGCGTAACTTCGACCAAACTTCTCCCGCCATTATGGTAAATGGCGTGAGATGGGCAACGGATGCAAATACCAATGTTGATGCGTCTGTAAGTACCGTGCAGTCAACAAATTTCACTGTTTCATACAATCGCCGCAATTCCAATGACCAAAACCGTTTTCGCTTCGTTTGGGCAAGCGGCACCCCCGCAGGGGCACAGCTTGTGGTGAATGGAAGCGTCATCGCAACTGCTCCCGCTAACAGTAATGAAGTATTTTGGGAAGATGTAAATTTCCGTATTCAAATGCCCAACAACGCAACCACCCGTGGGCAAGAAGCAAGGGTATACTTGGTGGGGATTCATAATGCTTATGCCAACCGCGTGTGGCTGATGCAAAATTCCACCAACCGCGACCAGTGGCAAGACATCGTGTTTTATATTCCCTACATGCGCGCCAGTGCCGCTTTTTCCTTTGAATCGGTAGAAAGTGAAGGAAATCTGCGTATTGTAAAACGCAACCCCGCAGGTCAAGGGCTTGCAGGTGCGGTGTTCCAAATCACCGGGCCGGATGGGTTTAATGTTACAAGAACCACCTCAAGTAATGGGGTGGTATTGCTTGAAGGTTTACAGCCGGGGGTTTATACCGTGACAGAAATCACACCACCACCCGGTCATTTACTTGCCGACCCTGTTACCCAAACCGTGACCATTCAAAGCGGAAGCACCGCCGTTATGGAAGTGGTATTTATTAATCCTCCCATAGTTCCACCCACGCCTACGCCTTCGCCTACACCGACCCCGCCGCCCCGCGAACCGATGACAGCGGATTTTCCCTCTGTGCGTATCCAAAAAGTAAATGCACTGACCCGTGAAAATATCCCCGGTGCATTGATGCGTATTGAAGGTCGTTCGTCCTTCCAATTGGTGACGGAAGACGGACAGATTTGGGAAATTGACAACACGGGGATTGACATGTCTATCGTATTGACCGCAGGGCATACCTTACCCGTTGTGCCCGAACCTTCGGAAGACGGCAGACCGCCCGTGTCTTTTGAATTGGAAGACGGCGTTCTTACGATTCATAACCTGCCTTGGGGTTATTACCGAGTGCAGGAAGAACGGGCACCGGATGGGTTCTCCTTGCTCCCCCAACACACCGCTTATAGCTTCTGGGTGCTGCCCCCCAATGTATTAATCAGCGTTGCCGAAGGTGGCAGTGAGGATTTTGATGGTGCATTTGAACAAGGTGCCTTTTCCGATGGCAGCATGGAAGCCATGTTCTACGCCATTCTTAACAACAACTTGGGTGGGCCGGCGTATACATTGGCTGACGATTTTCCCGCCAGTGAAGCCGAGGGCGGAGGCGTTGAATTTATCATCGACGAAGAAGAAAACGTCAATTCAATTTTAATTTTGTTCGAGAATTACCCGTTTTCTGAGGTAGTCGTAGAAAAGTTATGCCGTGAAACAAACCGACCCCTTGCGGATGCCATTTTCCGCATAGAAGGCTTCTTTGTGGAGGGGAATGCACCCCAAGTCATCAACATGACCGGGCGCACAGGTGCAGACGGGCGTTATACCTTCCGGGGGCTGCCCGCAGGCGGTTTTACGGTATCGGAAGTTTCCGCACCGCCGGGGTTTTTATTGGACGAACCGAGCTTCCAACATGTAAACGTATCATGGGGGCAAACGGCAGGTCATGCCACCAGACCCGCACCTGTGCTGACTTTCCTCAATACACCCATGGCGTATTTGGAAGTTATCAAAGTAGACGGTGAAAATCTTTCCGCACGTTTGGACGGTGCCGTTTTCCGCTTAACAGGCCCTGACCAACATGGGAATACGGTGATTCTTTACAGCACTACCGTTGGGGGCACGGCGCGTTTTGAACCGTTGCTTCCCCATGCCACTTATATCTTGGAAGAAGTGTCACCCCCTGCGGGTTTTGTTCTGATGGAGGGTACGCAAACCATCGTAACCACCACAGGCCGCAACGAAGTAACATGGCGGAACTGGCGCAATCCAGGGTTGACGATTATTAAACGCTGTCAAGATACGGGTGCTTATCTTGCGGGTGCAGTTTTTACCATGGAAGCACTCGGAACGGGTAGCCCGTTGCCCACAGACCTTGAACTTGTCACCGATGCAAGTGGTCGTATCTTTATCCCTTGGACGCTGTTTGAAGGTGAAGCGGAGCGTTCATTCCGTGTGACGGAAATCGTTGCACCCCATGGTTTCCACTTGGGTAGCCCGAATTGGCAAATCGTTACACTGATTGCGGGATATGACAACACCGTTGTATTCCAAAATCGACGGATGCCTACGATTACGATTCAAAAACGGGATTCTGTAACGGGCGCACCCATTGAAAACGCCGAATTTACCATTGAACGCCTAACCGAACCCAACCGAGGGATGCTTACAGGCAACCCCTTCCGCACCGATGCCAACGGGCAAATCGTGTTACCGTTTCAGTATGCAGGCATGTACCGCATCGTAGAAACCCGCCCCGCGCTTAACTTCTGGCTCGACCCGTTGGAACAAAACCGTTCGTGGATTATCGAAGTACGCGCCAATGAAGATTATTTATTGGTGGTGGAAAACACCTTGCTTCCTTCTTTGGTAATCACCAAATGGAACGCACTGACCCACCGCCCTGTGCCGCTGACCCATTTCCGCGTAGAGTTTGAACAACCCAATAGCGGAAATGTAATCCACATCGGTAATTTCATCACCAACCAAAACGGGCAGATTATTTTACCCTTTGTGCAAAGCGGTTGGTACAGGGTAACGGAAACACGCCCCGCCCCCGGCATGGCACTCAACACGAATAATAATTACCGCGTGTTCCTTGCCCCCGGTCAAAACACGTATCAGCTCATGCAACAGGGGTTGATTCCTTCGTTATTTATGGGCGATACAGACGATGTAGCTGTGTATATTGCACCGCCGGAAATCCCCGAACGAACCGAACCTTTACCGCCAACCAATATTTCACCCGACGATGAAGTAACAACACAATCAAACCCCTCCGATAATTCCAACGCCCCCACCAATTCCGATGATGCCACCGATTTTGATGATGCTGACATCAACATCTACGACATCGAAATCGTTGAAGACCCCGCATTGGTTGCCCGTCTAACAGGCGGTATGACCGTAGCAGGCGGCGGCTCTTTCACCGATGGGTACGGCGTTTGGAACTTCCCGTTAAACTCCATCGTTATCAAAAAATCCAACATCACCAACGGCAGAATGTTGGCAGGTGCGACCTTCGACCTCATCCACGTTTCCACAGGTGAAAGCGGCACACGGGGTACGGTAGTGGGCACTTTCACCACCGACCACAGCGGGATTATCGTCATCACGGGGCTTGAACCCGGTGCCTACGTGGTAGAGGAAGTCATCCCGCCGCCGAACTTTATGCTTGCACTCAACAACCGCCAACATGTATTTCTGCGTCCGGATGGTTTTTCTATTGTAGAAACCCATTTCTCCAACTACCCCTACGGCTCGTTGCTTGTTACCTTGCGTTGTGAAGTAACAGGGCAACCCATCCAAAACGCCGAGTTCCGCGTAACCAACAGCAACGGCGCAGTGGTAGGTACAGCAAACGGACTTTTCCGCACCAATCAGCAGGGATATTTCCTTATCCCCAACTTACGCCCCGATTCCTATGTAGTAGTACAAACCCTCGCTCCTTACGGTTTTGTACTTGGCAGTGTGGCTGTGCCGCAAACCATCCATGTACGCCCCGACGGGCAGACCCACCGCTTGGAATTTACCAATCAGCCTCTGTCTACGTTGATTATCCGTAAAATAGACAGTTATGATAACTCCCCCATCGCGGGTGCGCGTTACCGTGTGTACCGTCAAGATAATTCTTTCGTTGGCGAATTTATCACCGACAACCAAGGCTTGATTGAGATTCCCCGCTTATTGGGATGGTTCACCGTGCGTGAAATCGAAGTACCCATGGGCTTCAAGTTTGACCCCCAAACCGTGCGCACTGTACAAGTACAATCCCATGCCCCTGCGTTGGTGACTTTCTACAGCCCGCGCTTGGGCAGCTTAACCATTGAAGCCGTTGACGAACAAGGCACACCTTTAACGGGTGCAACCTTCCGTGTTAGCCGCCAAAACGGTGCCAATGTGGGTACGTTTACCACAGGGGTTAGCGGCGTAGTCAACATCCCCAATTTAACCTCCGGTTGGTACTTCGTAGAAGCAATTACCGCACCTGCGGGTTTCATCATCGGTGAAGCCGGACGCTCCGTTGAAGTCCTCGCAAACACCGCACCGTTGACACGCTTCGTCTTCCCTCGATTACCCGCCCTCGTTATCGAAAAGGTCGATACCGACGGCAACCCCTTAGCCGGGGCAACCTTTGAGGTACGTACCTTGGCGGGTTTGCTCATTGAGCGTGTTGTCACCAACCAAGGCGGTGTAGCCATTATTTATAACCTTGCCCCCGGCAGTTATGAAATCCGTGAAACAATTGCTCCCCAAGGATTCGCCCTTGTTGAAGGTAGCCGTGCCGTTGAAATCATGGCAGGGCAGACGGTAACAGAACGATTCGTCAACCCCCGTCTGGCTACTTTGGTTATCCAAAAGGTGGACGGCGTAACTAACGCACCCTTGCAAAATGTTGTCTTTGAAGTCAGCACCCTTGCAGGCGACCGTCTGCCCAATCACTTGAATAACTCCTTTGAGTTTGTTACCGATGCGGCGGGTATGATTCGTTTGCCTAATCTCCCTGCGGGTACGTGGGTTATCACTGAAACCCGACCCTTGCCCGGTTTTATAACGGCAGACCCCGTAGTATTTGCCGTAGGCGTTGACCGGGAATATGTAATCACCGTGCGCAATTACCGTTACCCCGATTATAATATTTTGAAACTGGACGGTCATACAGGCTTACCCCTTGCGGGCGTACAGTTTGAGATAGCTCACTTTTTCGCCAACGGGCAAATCGGCGGGCGTATTCGTAATCCCTTCGACGGCTCATTCACATGGACTACGGATGCATCCGGCATGATTCGCATTCCCAATCTGGAACATGGCACATTTATTGCCATCGAAACACGACCCTTACCCGGTTTTCGTCTTGCAGAACCAAGGGTGTTTGTGGTAGCCGATAATGAGCCGACTACCATCACCATCCACAACTACCGATATGGCGAATGGAATATCCATAAACTGGACGGACACACCAACCGACCCCAAGCAGGGGTTGTCTTTGAAGTGGCACGTTTCCATGGAAGCGGTACATCGGGCGAACGTATGCGCAACCCTGTAACGGGTAGTTTTGAATTTATCACCGACACGGCGGGTATAGCCCGTATCGGGGCATTAACACCGGGTACGTATATAATCACCGAAACCCGCCCCCTGCCCGGATTCGTAGCCGCCGAGCCTGTGATTATCACCGTAGGTGAACGTGATACCAACACCACTGTCACGATTCGCAACTACCGTGAAGCCAATTTGACGATTCGCAAGGTAAACAGCATTACCCGCGCACCCCTTGAGGGCGTAATCTTTGAAATCTCCCGCCCCGACGGAACACGCCTTATCAACCCGCAAACAGGCTTCCATGATTTTGTGACAGACCGCAATGGTTTGATTCACTTGCCTGTCATTGAGGACGGACGGTTTTACTTGCGTGAAACCCGTGCATTACCGGGCTTTCTTATTGACGAGGAAATCATCCCCTTCAATATTGATGCGTCTGCGCGTGTACGCGACCATGTACTAACGGTGGAAAACACCCCCGCCGCAGGATTGTTGGTGTCCGTGACGGATGCACAAACCCGCCGTCCACTAGAAGGTATAGAAATCGAAGTACGCCATGCTGATGGGCGAATTGTAACCGGGCAGATGTTGCACGGCAATCAGCCAAGTACCCCCGCCAACAGCCCCCAATTATCCGCCAACGGAAACTTCCTTACCGACATCAGAGGGCGTGTAAACTTGAATCATCTCACCCCCGGTGTATACCATGTGCGGGTATTAAACACCGCACGGGGTTCACAAGCCGACACAGATATTCATGTTGTCACCGTTGTAGCAGGGCAACAGGCATTGTTAGAAATCAGCATCATTCCTCTCGCAGGATTGCGTTTGCATCATTTCGATGCCGTTACCAATGCCCCGATTTTCAACGCCGAATTTATGTTGTTCGACCGCAGAAACCAAGTAGTGGGTAACTTCACCACCGACAACCGCGGTATGATTGACTTCCCCGCCATGCTTGCATCGGGGCGATACACCATTCGCTTAACCCGACCCGCGCCGGGTTATTCCCGCGACGATATGCCCCGCACCGTTGAATTTGTTGCAGGGCGTGTGACAGAGATTCGGTGGGAAGCCATCCCCATCGCAGGGCAATTGCAAATCCAAGTGGTAGCTGGCGTAAACAATGAACAAAACGCACTTCCCATGGGTACGCCACTGGCGGGTGCAATCTTCGAGATTTTCTCCGAACGCACAGGAAATCTCGTTGACCGTATCATTACCAATCAGCGGGGTATGGCTGTTTCGCGTCCTTTACCTTTAGGCAGATACTACGCCGTACAGGTAGCCGCACCCACCCACTATATGATTAACCCGCAGACCATTCCCTTTGAGGTTGAGTTTGCATCACAGATTGTACGCTTTACTTTCCCCAACTTCCCCGCCAACACAGGCGTAACCATCAATCTGCAAGGGCAACGCGAAGTCATGCAAGGACACAGCATTTTCTACGACATCCGAACCATCCGCAATGATTCTACCATCCCATTAGGTGACTTTTACTGGCGGGCGATTTTACCCACCCATGCCGTCCGTGCAGACAGATTAATCACAGGTACCTTCAACCACAGCCTGCGTTACACTATCACCGCACGTACCAACCGCGGGCATGACATCGTTGTAGCCGATAATCTCATGTCAACCCGCAACAATGTCATCGAACTGCGCCCGGTTCACTTGGGGCTTGCCGCCGATGAATATTTAGTGGAACTCACCATTTCCTTCGGGCAAGTACCCGCAGGCTTCACCGCTGTTGAACGCCCCCGCTTGCATGTAGATGTACTCTCCGAACGCCAAGCGTTCCTTCCCGACGGCATGGAATTTGCCATGAAGGTTGATACGGGGGGCCGCGTTCCCGGAACGGACGAATGGGTAGTGGGCAACGACACCTGGGCAAGCAAAATATTTAACCCTCGCAGATTACCGCAGAGTGGGTTTTGATTGTACAATGGAATTAATTGGTATTAAATAGTTCCAAATAGCTCCACTTGCATCATCCGGCAAAAGATTCACCTTCACCCCTGTGTGATAAACGCAGGGGTGAAGTTTTTTAGCCACTACCCCCATAGATTTTTCAATACTCCATTTATCGCCTGTTCAACACGTTCATTCGGATGTTCATTTTTCAATGACACGATAACCGATAATGGGTCAGCTATGTTTTTTTGCACAGAGAGCATCAATGGGTCATATTTCCAAAGTTCAACCCGCACTTGCTTTTCACTGTCTATCAACCTATTTTCTCCGTGCAGTTTTTTACTTTTGCTGTAAAATGCAACGGTACGCAGATTGGGTTCGGCAAGCATGGAACTTTCCGACAATGCGCTAATACCCGCAAGGGGAAGCCGGGATGATTGTTCATCACGGGGAATATAAAGAACATCCCGAACGGGGTCGATTAAATAAGATTCGGCAGCTTCATATAAGGCGCGGTGATTCAATCGTCCTTTAATAACGACTTGCACACCTTCTTTGAAAACATCAAAAAGATTCAAACGCTTTAACTGTCGCACTGCCCTTGTGACCTGCATGGCACTTACGCCGATTTTTTCAGGCATTGTACTTGTATACAATTCATTTCCATTGCTGTATAAATAAGCAAAGAGAAGCATCTGCGCCGACGGCATAAGTTTTTCTCGTTCTTTCGGTTCAGCATACAGTTCATTTTGCAACAAAACCCCCAAGAACGGTAAATAAATTTGATTGTCAGTGACAAATGGAATACGTGCTTCAATAAACGCCTTTCTACGTTCATTGGAGAGATTGTACAGGTTTAGCACAATGGGCATGTTCGATGCAGAATGCAGGGTGATAAAATGTTTTGTTACCGCATTGACGGTTGACACTTCGCCCCTTGCTTTTGCGAACAAGCAAGTTATTTCACCATTAAAAACAACCTTGCGGAAATCATAGGTTTCGTCAAAGTAATAAGGCAAGCTGTTCACGCCGTCCCAAGGTTCAGCGGCAACACGTACACCCAATGTATTTGCCAAAAAAAGCATTTATATCGCTCCCGATTACGAATATAACCCATTTTAACCCTGCCTTGTTTTACAGTCAATTTTGAAGTTAAAATATCCGGTTTATGACTTTTATAATTGTCTGAAACGCGAAGATATGGTTTAATATTGCAAAATTCACTTGCTCTATATTTTGTTTGCAAGCAATTACACCCATTTAAATATTGCGAAACGAGGTGTCGTTATGTTGCAATCCATGTTAAGCAGTGCGTCGGCATTGAACGCCCATATAATAAAAATGGACGTTGCTGCCCACAATGTAGTAAACGTGAACACCCCCGACTTCCAATCAAGTGCCGTCACTTTGCAAGATTCTTTTACGCAAACCATACAACGGGCAAGAGCGGCAAACCAAGAGGCAAGAAATGCCGGGTCGAACCCTATGCAGGTCGGCAGCGGTGTTTCCGTTGCTTCTATTAATAGGTCAACCGCACCGGGAGCAGAAATCATGGTAAGTGATACCACCGAAGTTATGAGCAACACAAATTTGGCGGTAGAAATAACAAACATGATTGTCACACAAAGAGCTTTTGAAGCGAATGCGCGGGTAATTCCCGTAACAGACGAAATGATGGAAGAAGTAACAAATTTGAAACAATAATTGCAAGAAGGGGGTGTGCCCAATGGATAACCGATACGAAATCCGATTATATAATAAAACACTGCTCACTTTTGAATTAACCACCGGGGAACTCGGCGGTTATGCTGCCAATGTATTAAATATCACTGAACCCCGCGAATTATTCCCCCTTGACTTGGAATTAACAAGCGAAGGTATCATGAAATGGTTGGGGCGTAGAGTGATTCCTAAAAATAGAACCTTTGTTGAGGAAATTCTCCGTTCCCTTGACCTTTCGCTGAACAATACAAAGGGCATCATTGACGTATGTAAAGGGCTTTCATTGAATGACAGCTATTGGATTGTGCCTGTGGGTTTTGAAGGAAAATTCTCGGAATATAATCTTTATGAAAACCGATTTTCCGAAATATTATCCTTGGTGGCGTACACAGGCGTAACCCAAAGTGATGCGGCATTCTCCACATCCCCCGAACTCACCACCAACGGAATGCTTCCCAAGGCGTGGCGGTTCATTGAAGACGAGGGCATTTTCCTTTACAAAGGGGCTACCAGTGGCTTTGCCAATGGCGGGAAAGAACCCTACAGTGAATTTTACGCAAGTCAGATAGCAAAAACTATGAACCTTGATGCAATTCATTATGACCTTGAAAATTGGAAGGGCATATTGGCTTCAAAATGTAAATTGTTTACAAATATAGATACCGCATTCATCCCCATCGGGCGTATCGTAAAAACCGGGGGCATTACCGCCGTAGTAAAGCACTACGATTCCCTGGGTGAAAAGTTTGCCGACGCGGTGCGTGATATGTTGATTTTTGACGCGCTTATATACAATGAAGACAGACATTTTGGCAACTTCGGCTTGCTTCGGGATAACAACACAGGAAAAATCACTGCACCCGCGCCCATATTTGATAACGGGCTTTCCCTGTTCAGTTATGCCATGAAAGACGATTACAAAGACTTGGATAGTTATGCAAAGACCCGCTTGCCTGCTTACCCGGACGCAACCTTTGAAGGTATCTGCCAAGCCTTTATTACGCCAAGACAGACGGAAAAACTGCGTAAATTAATTAACTTCTCGTTCATACGGCATCCGAAATTGAACTTACCGGAGCAACACCTTTCTTCCATTGAAAAACACCTGCGCAAACGCGCATCACAATTAATTGGCTTGTCAGCATCGAGGAAGAAAACAGTTCCACAGGAAAAGCCGACATTAAAACAAAAACTTGATAAAGCTAATGAAAAAGTGAAGGCTAACAAAAACACCGCTGATTCAATTAGTAAATCGAAAAAACGTGATACCGAAAGGGGATAATCTTATTGGCATACAGTGATAAATTATGGGCAGAGTGCAAACAAAAATGTCGTCTTAATTTAGAAGACATAGCCCTAGCCAAGCGGCTCGGCTTGAATCCGAAAAGCCTAATCAAAAACATACCCAACAAAAGCCAACATTGGAAAGCACCTGTCAAGGACTGGTTACGTGAAATAGAATCGAAGCGCAATAAAAAAGCTGAACAAAAAACGCGTCGCAAGGGTAAATTGCAAGCACAGGAAACATTGCAAGAAGTACCGTAAATTAAGAAAAATTAAACAGCATAAAACCTAACCGCATAACCTATTAACGCCGGAAGTCCACATTACCGTGGATTTTCCGGCGTTTTTGTTTGCAAATATAACGAAAATTGAAGGGATGGATAATATGACATTCAGCGGAATGATTGAAAAATTAATAACCGAAATTGAACACAATGCAAATGAATCATTCATCGTCCACCGAGATGCTAACGGCGGGTGGCACTGTGATACCACCACGAACCAATACGGCGAGAAATACGATTGGGTGGATGATATAAAAGACCCCTTTGCCGTCACTCTCACCGGGTCGGACTTGGAAGGAACCAGTTATGCCACCGCATATGACCGCGTTCTTAACGAAAGACTGCGCACCGAATACGAAAAAGGCAACTTCCCCCGCGCGAAACCCGATGAGTTGAAAGCCTTGATGAACATGTTGGAGGAAAATATCGGAGAATTTTCGCAAGAAGCAACAGATTATATAACCCTGTACGACCAACCCCTTGCCGCACTGTATGACATGACCCCCATCAGCTTGAAGCATACCGACTCCAAATTTGATTACGATTACAACAAGGTAAGCATAGCGGTTGCCGCTATAGAGGCGGAAGTTCACGACATATTGTATAACCGAAAAAAATTAGACGTTCCCAACACGGAAACCATTTCCGCCAAACAACCTAAAACCCCGGATAAGCGAAACATACACGGGTACGAAGAAAAATTCTCTGTGCATCTTGCGAAAAGGGAGGTCATCTTCGCGGAAAATCCAAACGACGAAGCGCGTTATCTTGTCTGCTACATCAAACGCGATAACCCGCTCAACCTCGATGAATATTACAACGACGAAATTTTTAACGATTATGTAGATGCCATGCGCGGTTTTTCCAACAGGCTTGATGCCTTGGTTACTGAACTCGAAACCGAACGCAGTACCTTTGGTTTATCACCCAATCCGTTGACCGCCGCCGATTGTTTACCCGACAGCCGAAACGTGGATTGGGAAAATCAACTTATCATCGTAAAGGCAGAAATCCTTTCCCCTGAATACCAAAGCGCAGAACATCAACTCGCCATATGCACGGGTGGGTTTGGCAGTCAACCCAACGCATCCGGCAGGGCAGTGTATGTTGAAGAATTAAACAGCGGAAACAAATACCGTTATGACCGCCACAAAATCGAGGGGGTGGCTGACCCGACCAAGCTCCCTGCATGGGCAGTGAAGAAATTTGCGCAGTATAAAGCGTCAAAGGAACCCCCGGTGAAAGATACCCAACCAAAAGAACAAACAGATACAGCACCCCCGAAAAAGCCCACACTTCAACAAAAAATGAAAAAGGCAAAGGAGAAGGTGCGGGAAGCCGATTCCGCAAGAACCGACAATGGTAATAAAACCAAACCCAAACGTGATGAAAGGGCGTGACATAAATGGCTGATTCAACACAAGTCAAGGAATTAACATCAAAATTGGAACAGGGCGTTAAAGACCTTTTCAACAGCGAAACCTACGCTAATTATTTACGCACCATGGCAAGTTTTCACAAATATTCCACCCGCAACACCCTGTTAATTCACATGCAAAAACCCGAAGCCACCCATGTGGCAGGATTCAGCGCATGGCAAACCAATTTCAACCGCCATGTCAAAAAAGGCGAAAAAGCCATCAAAATATTCGCACCCATCCCCTTAAAAATCACAAAGGAAATGGAAAAAATCGACCCCGAAACCCAACGCCCCATCATCGGTGAAAACGGCGAACCTATCCGAGAAGAAATCGAAATCAAAATGGCACGGTTCAAAATTGTCAATGTATTTGACATAAGCCAAACCGACGGCGAACCCCTCCCAAGGCTTGTGCAAGACCTTACAGGCAACGTGGAACAATACGAAGCCTTTGTTGACGCACTCCGCGCTGTATCGCCGTTACCCATTACTTTTGAACCGCTTCCCAATGATACAGACGGTAAGTGCATTTTTGGTGACAAAATCGTTATCCGCGAGGGCATGAGTGAAGTGCAAACCGTTTCGGCAATCATTCACGAAATCGCCCATGCAAAATTACATGACTTGGAATCTATACGCCAAATGGGGGAAAATGCCACTCCCAAAGACCGCCGCACCGAGGAAGTGGAAGCTGAGGCAGTGGCGTTTTCCACGAATGCCTACTTTGGCATTGATACAAGCGAAAACAGTTTTGGTTATATAGCGGAATGGTCGCAAGGACGCGAATTGAAAGAACTAAACGCTTCCCTTGATACCATCCGTAAAGCCACATCGGAATTGATTGACGGCATTGACGCAAAATTCCAAGAACTCGTTAAGGAACGCAACATCAACCTGGGTATGGGGGAACCCTTGGAATATTACCCCATGGAAACTCCCATTGTAGAACCCCCATTATCAGAAAAGCTTGCAATAGAAACTCCATCAATCGAAGCCAACATTGGCATTGCTACTGTTCCCGCCAACGCACCAACCCCGGCACCCGACACCGACATTTTGATGCAATATATAAGACATGCTCAAGTTGCATCCCCCCAACGTGTCGGCGCGGGTGTATTAATGACCCCTGTGTTTGACGACGGAAATTTCAATCGCACAGGTAAGAAAATCCGTGTAACCGTTGAAGAACCCATTGGTAAATACCAAATATACAGCCGCGATGAACACGATAAAAAGCAGTTATATTTTCTCGCCGCCAGTGGGCGCATTGACCGTACTTCGGAATATTTCCGTGACGAATATAACGAAACAGCTCATAAATGGGAAAACAAACGACCCACCGAAGTTGAATTAGACGAAATGATACCCCTAATCGCCGCCCAATTTGCCCAAGACATGGCAAAACCAACAAAGTGGGCAAAATACCAACACGCGGCAGTAGTAAACCGTCTGGACGATTGTGATGCACACAATATTCCCGTCCGTGAACTGCGTAACGCGGAAACCGAAGCCCGCCGTGTAAAAGCCGCAGAGGCAGCAAAAGAACGGGAACTTCGCTTTCAAGAAAAATTCGATGCCCGCGTAAATGAAATCGCCAATGCTATATCCGAAGGAAAGACCATTTCCGTCGATTACCACGAATATGATTATGGCGGTAAAAACCCCGTCCTTGAATTATTCAAGTTGTACAACATCAATCTACCCCTGCGTACACAGGGTTGGGTGAATACCGGGTTAGCGGAAATAACGAAGGACAGCTACCGCTATTACAAAAACAAGCACAAAGGCAATTCAACGGTTATAAGTGACTACTTGGATAAGTTACGGGAAGCCATAAAACGCACACCCATTGAACAAAAACGCAACGCACTCAACCCACAATCGGAGGTGACTGACATTACGAATGCAAAACTTTATGCCATCTTTGCGGAACTATTCCCTGCATTTGCCCAAGGTGATTATAGCCACATTCGTCTTGAAACAGGCAGTAGCATGATGCCTCTCTCATTAGAACACCTTTCCGATGACCGTATATCGGTAATGCACACCTACGAGTTAAACGGCGATTTATGCTACGACCCCATGATGGAATTTCACCTAAACCGAACCAATAAAACATTGGAACCCGTCGTATTTGAACAGAGCATCCCGCCAATTTATCAATACATGAACGACAACGGTACGGGAACAACCGTAGACGGCAACGGCAACGAAAAAACCGTTTGGAACTTGCAATACCAATTAAAGGACTTCGCAACCATGTGGTTTGCCAATATTGAACAGCAGGGCTACATGCCCGTGCGCGGCACCAAGGAAATCGACGGTGAAGATGTGAAAATCACCTTCGACGCGGAGGGCAAACCCATCACGCCCGAAAAGGAATACGACCTGGGTTACGGTTTTCTCGGCAACGGCATTACGGTTTGGAACCGTGCAGAAGAAAAAAACGGCGATTATGTAACCGTAGCACATATTGCTACTGACCGCACCGTTTCATTTTATGACAAAGATATGCCTCACGAAATTAAACAAAAAATTGATACGGTAGCCAAATCATCTGAAACAAGAGCATCGGGATTTTCACCCGCGCCGGAAAGCATCCCACCTCGCATCGAAAATGACCCCGGTGCCGGCATTATTTACGAAATAGTAAAAAAATCATTGCCCGAAACGGCTGAACTGCGAAAACCCAAGCCCGACATCTTGCTACCCGACCCAACCATAAATATAGCCGACATGAACAACTTCGGTTATGAATGGGAAGGTATGCTCCCGCTAACTGGTTCATGGGCATTGCAACTTTATGATTCCAATGTAACCGTATATCTGCTATACCCCGACAATACCGAAGCCATGGTTTATGACCGGGCAGAAATCGAAAACCATGAGGACATTTTCGGCGTTGAAGTACAGGACTGGAAAAATACCACACAATACGCGAAGCAATTAGCAGAACTTGAACAAAAAGAAGCGCGGCTCGAATCGGAACTGTTGCACAGCAACGGCAACCGCTTTGGAATATATCAAATCTCCGATGAAACAGAAGAAACTCAGCATCTCCGATTTTTGCCCATGAAGGATTTGGAAGACAACGGATTGACCGTAAACCGCACCAATTACGAACTTGTCTACACTGCACCCTTCACGGAACGCATCGAATTTCTCTCTGACCGCTACCCTGTGTTGAATAATATCTACAGTCAATTCAACACAGCACCCCCCGAGGATTTTACGGGGCGGTCTGTTTCGGTTAGTGATGTTATCGTGTTGAAATATGGCAGCGACACATCTACCCACTTTGTAGATGCCACGGGATTTAAAGAACTGGATAATTATGCATTCCACGGCGAGGACACGGGTAGCTTGTATCAGGCTGATACAAGGTCTGACGAAAATACAATTCCCTCCGTGGCAACATTGGAAGCTGACGTAAAAGCGGGTAAAGTTATTTCATTGACCGAACTTGCGAAAGCAACACATGCCGAAAAAGCCACCAACAATCACACCGACGCACCCAAGCCCAAACTTAATTTAATGGAACGGCTTAAACAAGGCAAACAAAAAGCGGCACAGCAAGGTCAACCCGATACCCATAAAAATAAACAGAGAGAGGTTGAGTAACATGTATCTAACAGATTTCACCGTGGAGCAAGAAAATTTCATTTGCATTTATGACACAAGCACCCGCACCGCTTGCATTGCGGATATTACCAACGCAATGCCCCATTTCGATGACCCCGACATGCGCGAACTCGCAGAAAGTACCCTTGCGGTTTTGCAAAACATGACAGACGAGGATTTTTCGGCACATGTATTCAACCCCGCATACCATAACGAAGACGAGGAGGAATAGCCTATGGCATCAAAGTTGCAATTTTACCAAAGCCTATCCGAACAAACCGCTTCGGAAGCCACCGATAGCTGTACAAATTGGATGAACTTCCTTGATACCGCCGCACGGTTGTACAAATACCCGTTCCCCGACCAATTGCTCATACACGCCCAACGCCCCGATGCCATCGCCTGTGCCTCCATTGAAACATGGAACGACAATTTCAACCGTTGGGTGGTACGCGGCACAAAAGGCATTGGGTTAATTGACGACAGCGGTAATTACCCTCGATTGAAATATGTCTTTGACATTAACGACACCGAAGCGGCACTATACAATTCCCGCCCCGTTTATGTATGGGAAATGCGTCAAGAACACCGGGAACTTGTCCTTGAAACCCTTGATAAAGTATATGACGATGTGGGTGACACCTTGGCGGATTCCTTCCGCAACATTGCGCGTCAAATGGCGGATGAGTATTATAGCGACAACGCCCAAGAAATCCGCCACCGCGCAGAAGACAGTGCATTATTTGAAACTAACAGCAACCACCTCGGCATTGCGTTCAAGAACGCACTGACCGACAGCATCACCTACACCCTCATGGTGCGGTGCGGGCTTGATACATCCGAATACTTTGACATCGAAAATTTTCAATACATTTTCGATTTCGACACCCCCGACATGATATACGCCTTGGGTACAGCCACCAATGAACTATCCGCACAGGTTTTAAAAGACGTTGAACTGACCATCAAAAAATATGAGCGGCAGAAAACCGCCGAAAGGAGCGCGGAAAATGAGCGTAGCAATAACGTACACACAGGTCGGGGATTATCTCCTGCCGGACATTCGGTTGAGCGAACCACCGAAGGAATTAACCTCACCCCTGGGCCGGTACGGACGGATGCGGAAAGCATTTCTGAAAGAGCATCGGAAAATCACGTACAACATCATGCTGTTGAAGGAAACCCTGTTCCCCCATCTGCGGGAAACCGAGGAAGCAGCCAACACACGGATGGAGCAAGTGATGAACCTGCTGACCGCGAAGGCAACCCTTCCCGACAAGGGGAGCGACCCCATGGGTTGGACGGCGGCGATGAACGGCTTGAAAGCCCAAGCGGAGGAATTGGTACTGAACCAATTAATTTACGCGGATTAAATGAACCCCCCGAACCGCCCGAAGTAAGCAATTCACCCGAACCCGAACCAACACAATCATCCCAAGCGCCACCTCAAACGCCGTCCGTTAGGGTAATTCCCCAACAGGACGGCGTTTTTGATGTGAATGAAACCTTGTCGCAGGTTGGAACAAGGTTATCCGAACATTTATCAGCGTCGTCTATCACGTTGGATGAGGTTGACGCTATTTTAAGGGATGGTGCCAACGATTTTTGGGGTAAGAATCACAGTACCCTGCGCATAACAGCGCACTTTTCCAAAGGATTATCCCATGAAGACAACACAGCATTTTTACGCCGTGAATATTTGCGCGGGCCGCATGACCGCCGTGAAGATGACCCGGAGGGAAAGGGTTTTCAATTTGGTACAACCCAAACCGCTGTATGGTGGGATGCATCAGGCATAACCATCGGACGGGGCAAATCCGCGCATTCCGCTACCGACTATGTGATTCTTACATGGGAGCAATGCGCCGAGCGAGTGAAAGCACTATACGACGCGGGGCAATATGTCACCCACGATATTTTGGATGAAGCCTTATATAATGAAGATAAAAACCGTAGCGACGATGTAATTGAAATGTATAAAGACCTTTCACGCGGAATCAGTGATATTAAATGGGAACTCAGTAAGCATATGACTGACGCGCAAAAAAATACATTAATAAACAACCCCCGTCATTTTTATTATCTCATTAAAGGCTTACCCGAATTAATAAAACGAACAGAAGCATTCTTGGAAGGTGAAAATAAACCCACCCCGGATGAAGTTATGGCGTTTTATAATGAAGCAATTCAATTGTCGCAACGTGTACCACCCGAATGGGGTTTTGACAAACACCACCCGGATATTGATGAACACGTTACAGCTTTATTAAACGATAAAGGCGCGTTTAGTGAAGATGAGGTGATTCGCGGTGTTGGTTACAGTGAATCAAGTTCATTTGCTTCTATATTAAATCAAGTTCGTGATGATGTAGCCACACTGCGAACCATGGATAAAATACCTGTGCGCATGTGGCGCAATCCGTATCGTGTATTGGCTGACCTTGAAAAAGCGGGGATGCCGCCAAAAGGCTTTCCACAAACAGAAATCAACACAGTAGACTTCAAACGGTTCATCACGGATGATGAAATTGACAGCTATCTTGCGCGGAACGGAGCCAATTCTGACAGCAGGCTTCGTACTTTATCTTATTTCCTCCACGACCATACTCCCGCCGAACGGGTGAAATTTGTTAAAGATTCCTACGGACACGGCGGCGGCACATGGCATGATGGATGGAGCAATGCAGAACCGGGTAAAGGTGTCGTTCTGAAACGCGCCAACTGCGAAGAAGTAAAATTGAATTGGAACCAAGTCACCAACCGAACCCGGCAACTTATCGAAAGTGGTAAATATATAACCCGCGCTGACCTTGATTATATTCCCGATTATGAGCGGATGATACTTGCGCGGGAGATTATGTATTTTTATCAAAATTTACCGAAAGATGAATACCCTCGACCCTTTTCCGGGGATATGTATTTTCATTACCCCAAAGATGAGGATTGGGCATCATTTCTTGATTTTATCAACGACCCCGAAAAGATTGCGACAACTCTTGAACAAATGCAATACATTCTCACCCATACGTCGGAAGATGACAGGTATTTTAAAACCCGCAAAGAAGCATATGAACAATTATCCGCATTTCATAACGGCACATACACGCTTTTTCCGGGAATAGAAAAACTGCCCGACCCCGAACTTGCTACCAACCGCCGAGGGCTTCCCATGATACAGGGAACCCGCCCCGAACCCCCAACACCCAAAAATGCAAAAACAGCGGAAGGGCAACTCACCCTCTTTGACATGCAATCAGAACCGCCGCCCAACCTACCCACCGTTGACGACCAGCGACGAAAAATCGAGCAAGCCAATACCCCCGCAGCCGAGGCAGATGCCCCGGCTGTTTTATTTTCTGTCACCCAAGATGAAATTGACGGACTTCTGTTAATTATCGGTGACAGCGATAAGGCGCGTATTCATGAGCAATTCAACAACAACCCCCGTTCCCGCGAAGCCGTTAAACTTGTACGTGAAATATACGGCAACATTGAAAAATCACTGCCGCGACAAAACAATGCAGATGGTGATTTGTGGATTATTGGGGGTAACGCAGGCGTAAATATCGTCGGCACTTTGCCTTCGGCTGACTTTTCAACCAACGAGGACGCTCCCCATTCATTGACATTGGCATGGGCAACGGTGATTAAGCGCGTAGGTGAACTTGTTACTGACGGGCATTTTATTGTTACGGAACAAGCGGTTGAGCAGGTAAATGAACAAATAAATGAGCAAATAAGCGAACATGCAAATGAGCAAGAAACCGAACCTGTACCCGAACATTCACCCGGCTTTGTATCAACGCTTTACGACGAATACATGCAAGTCAAAGCAGAAAATCCCAACGACATTGTTATTTTCCAAATCGGTGATGCACATGAAATTTATAACGACGATGCGGTAATCACTTCGCAATTATTAGAGGTGCCCTTAATTTTGAGGGAACGTACCGGGTTGGATGCTCCCTTAAATTTTGTAAGCATTACCCAAGCACAGCTCTCCGATGTAGTAGAAAAACTGTATGCCGCAGGTCACAGCATCACCATGTCGGTAATAAATGTTGATGGCAACCGTTCTCTTATAAACATTCCGCAGGAAAATGTTCCTGAAATTTTAAATGAAATCGTTGATGAAGCTCCTTCGGAAATGACAGAACTTCCCGATGAAATCATTGATGCACCTGTTGAATTGGACTTCGATGCTGTTGCGAAAACCATCTTCGCCCGTGTTATGGAAGATGAAGCGTTTTCTGTTGCATTCAACGAAGCCCGAGGACGCAGGGAATTACGCAAACCGTTAAATATTGCATTGGATGATGTAATTGACGTACATCAAAAAGACGAACCTCATGTTTATCATGCGTATTACAACGATGATGATTTTAACGATAAACTATTTGCCGTTATATATAACGGCGTATGGGCACTTCGCCAACAACGCGAAGCGGAAGCCCAAGTGCAGGCTGAACCGCAAGTACAAGCCGATTCTGAACCCCACGTACAAAGCGAACCCCAAATGCAAGATGACCTCGTACCTCCAACAGAAATCGAGCCTCATGTAGGAAGAAGCCTGCACGAACAAATCCGTAATGAGTTATTAGAACGGGGCATATCCGTTTCGGATGAAGTGATTGACTTCGGTATTTCCGAATTTGAAGCAAGCAACGGTAAGGGAGCTTTCACAGACATAGCAGACTTCATCGACAATGAAGTGTTATTTGATGAAGATGAACTGTCAGAATATTTCACGCCCGAAGATGATACAGTGGGCATTGAAGAACAATTTCCCGTTGCGCCGGACGCAGCATCAAACCCCCAACCCACAGCACCCCCCATTCCCACGGGCACCAACTTCCGTATCACCGACGACCAATTAGGCGAGGGTGGCGCGAAAACGAAGTTCCGCAATAATCTCAACGCCATCCATGTATTAAAAGACCTCGAACTCGAAAACCGAACCGTAACCCTCGAAGAACAAGAAACCCTCTCCCGTTATATCGGTTGGGGTGGCTTACCCCAAGCCTTCGACCCTAATAATCGACAGTGGACAAACGAATACCTCGAACTCAACGCCACCCTTTCTCCCATTGAGCATGAATCCGCAAAAGCAAGCACCCTAAACGCCCATTACACATCCCCCGTCGTAATAAAAGCCATGTACGAAGCCATCGAACGCATGGGTTTCACCACCGGGAACATCCTCGAACCCTCCTGCGGTGTTGGTAACTTTTTCGGCTTGCTCCCCGAAAGCATGAACCAAAGCAAGCTCTACGGCGTAGAACTAGACAGCATCACGGCACGGATTGCCAAACACCTATACCCCCAAGCCAACATCAAGGAAACAGGCTACGAAAAAACCAACACCCCCGATGCCTTTTTCGACCTCGCCATCGGCAACGTACCCTTCGGCAACTACCAAGTGGTAGACAAACGCTACGACAAACACAAATTTTCTATCCATGATTATTTCTTCGCCAAAACCCTCGACCAAGTGCGCCCCGGCGGTGTGATTGCGTTCATCACTTCCAAATACACCTTGGATAAACAAGACCCCACCGTGCGGAAATATCTCGCACAACGGGCAGATTTATTGGGCGCGGTACGCTTACCCAATGACGCTTTCCTCAAAAATGCGGGTACCGAAACCACCATGGATATTTTATTTCTCCAAAAACGTGACCGACCCATCGACATTGAACCCAATTGGGTACATTTGGGATTTACCAACGACGCGGGTGGTTCTGAGCGTGAAATTCCCATTAACCGATATTTTATCGACAACCCCGAAATGATACTCGGTAAAATGGCACTCGACGAAAAAATGAATAACAAATACGGCAGAGATAACATGACTTGTTGTTTACCCATTGAAGGCGCAGATTTGGCACAACAACTAAAAACCGCGCTTCTGTATGTGCAGGGAACCTACACCGTAGCCGAATTGGACGACCTTGACGGCGTAGACAACAACGCCATCCCCGCTGACCCCAGCGTGAAAAATTTCAGCTATACCGTATTGGAAAACAACGGCATGGTGTATTTCCGCGAAAACTCGCTGATGTACCCGGTAGACCTCCCCGTTACAACATTGGAACGCATCCGCGGCATGATAAGTTTACGCGACTGTGTGCATCACCTTATTGAATTACAATTGGATGAACACACAAGCGATGAAGCGATTAAAGCGGTACAGCAAAATTTATCCGAACTCTATGACCAATTCAGCGCAGAACATGGACTTATCAACGCACCCGTCAACAACCGCGCATTCCGCGCCGACAGTGCCTACTACTTGCTCAGTTCATTAGAAGTCTTGGACGTTGACGGCAATCTCGAACGCAAAGCCGACATGTTCACCATGCGTACCATCAAACAACGGGTAAAAATCACCCACGTAGACACAGCTACCGAAGCCTTGGCGGTTTCACTGGACGAACACGCTTATGTCAACTTGGAATTTATGTCAGAACTCACCGGGTTTTCACAGGAAAAATTGATTGCTGACTTAAAAGGTGTTATCTACCTCAACATCGGCAACGCAAAAGACCAACGGGAAACCTACGTAACCGCCGACGAATACCTCTCCGGCAATATCCGTAAGAAATTGGAAACGGCAAAAGCCGCCGCCGCTGTTGACCCGTCCTGTGAACACAATGTAGAGGCATTGGAAAAAGCCATGCCCAAAGACCTTGACGCGACAGAAATATCGGTGCGTTTGGGCACCACATGGATTGCACCCGAATATGTTCAGCAGTTTATGCATGAATTGTTAAAAACAAGCTACCGCAACCGGGAAACATATCAAGTGCGGTATCACGATTTCACCGGGGAATGGCAAGTGACCGCCAAAGGTCGTGCTTTATTTAACGACATCATGGCTACCGTAACTTATGGCACAAGTCGCATGAATGCGTATCAGATTTTAGATGATACCTTGAATCTGCGTGATGTGCGAATTTATGATTTCATCACCGATACTGACGGTAAGGAAAAACGTGTGCTGAACAAAAAAGAAACTACCCTTGCACAGCAGAAGCAAGAGCAAATGAAAACGGTGTTCAAGGACTGGATTTGGAAAGACCCGGAGCGTCGGCAAACCCTCGTTCAATTATATAACGAACGGTTCAACTCCATACGCCCACGGGAATACGATGGCAGCCACATCACCTTTGTAGGCATCAACCCCGAAGAAGAACTGCGCAAACACCAAGTCAATGGCATTGCGCGGGGCATATACGGGGGCAATACTTTGTTGGGGCATTGTGTAGGAGCCGGGAAAACGTGGCAGATTGTCGCAATGGCAATGGAAATGAAGCGACTGGGACTATGCAATAAAAGCATGATAGCCGTACCGAATCACCTGACCGAACAATGGGCAGGTGATTTTTTTCGCCTATACCCTTCCGCCAATATCCTTGTGGCAACCAAAAAAGATTTTGAAATCCGAAACCGTAAAAAGTTCTCCGCGAAAATCGCCACGGGTGATTATGACGCTGTAATCATCGGTCACACACAGCTTGAAAAAATCCCCATCTCCCGTGAACGGCAAGAGCGTCATATCCTTGAACAAATATGGGAAATTGAAACGGGCATTTCGGAACTCAAAAATGCCAAAGGCGAACAATTCACCATAAAACAGCTTGCCAGAACCAAAAAAACATTAGAAACACGCCTTACCCGCTTGATAGAGAGCAAGAAGCGTGATGACGTTGTTACCTTCGAGCAGTTAGGGGTGGATAGGTTGTTTGTAGACGAGGCGCATTCTTTCAAGAATTTATTCTTATATACGAAGATGCGCAATGTCGCAGGTGTTTCCACCACAGAAGCGCAAAAATCCAGTGATTTGTTCCTAAAGTGCCGCTATTTGGATGAACTGACGGGTAATAAAGGGGTTATTTTCGCAACGGGTACGCCCATTTCCAATTCGATGACGGAGCTTTATACCATACAACGCTATCTCCAATATGACGCATTGGTAGAAAAAGGGTTAATCCATTTTGATGCATGGGCTTCGATTTTCGGGGAAACAGTCACTTCCATTGAACTGGCACCCGAAGGCACAGGTTATCGGGCACGTACCCGCTTTGCCCAATTTCACAACTTGCCCGAACTCATGGCGATGTTCAAAGAAGTTGCCGACATCCAAACCGCCGACATGCTTGACCTGCCTGTACCCGATGTGAAGTACGAAAACATTATCGTCGAACCTTCCGAAGTGCAGAAGCTGATGGTGAAAGATTTATCTGAACGCGCCGCAAAGGTTCATGCGCAACTGGTAGACCCGAAGGTTGATAACATGCTTAAAATAACCACGGACGGACGAAAAATCGGGCTTGACCAACGGCTCATTAATCCGCTGATTGAGGATTTTGAAGGAAGCAAAATTAATGCCGCCACCAACAATGTTTTCCGTATATGGAAAGAAACCGCCACCACACGTAAAACGCAGTTAGTTTTCTGCGATTTCAGCACACCCAATAAAGACGGACGCTTCAATATATATGAAGACATGCGGAGCAAGCTGCTTGATAAAGGCATTCCCGAACATGAGATTGCCTTTATTCATGATGCCGACAGCGAAGCGCGAAAGAAAGAACTATTCGCCAAGGTGCGGCAGGGTTATATCCGTGTATTGTTTGGCAGTACCGTCAAGATGGGGAGCGGCACCAACGTCCAAGACCGCTTGATTACCACCCATGATGTAGATTGCCCTTGGCGACCTGCGGATTTGGAACAGCGTTCAGGGCGGATTGTTCGTCAGGGAAACCAAAACCCGGAGGTGCAGATTTTCCGTTACGCGACAAGCGGCACCTTTGATAGTTATTTGTGGCAGACGGTGGAAAAAAAGCAAAATTTCATTTCGCAAATTATATCGTCGAAGTCACCGGTGCGTAGTTGTGAGGACGTTGACGAAACGGCTTTGTCTTATGCGGAGATTAAGGCACTCTGCGCAGGCAACCCCCTCATTGCGGAAAAAATGAATCTCGACATCGAAGTGGCGAAACTGCGCATGTTGAAGGCCGACCACCAAAGCCAGCACTTCCGCTTGGAAGATGACTTGCTCAAACGCTTCCCCGAGCAGATTGCATCGGTGAAGGAGCGCATTGCAGGCATTGAAAAAGATGTTGCCCATTACAAAGCAGAAACAGCCAAACTTGTCAGCGCCCAACAGGGTATCGACGGAAAAATGGAATCCGCAACAACGGCAGCCTTTGCGGGTATGACGGTACAGGGCGTGACCTATTCCGAAAAAGAACCCGCCGGGAAAGCGTTGTTGGATATTTGCAAAACTAAGTTTGGGAGCAATGAATCGATTATCGGTGAATACATGGGCTTCAAGATGTCGCTCTTGGGTCGAGATATTTCATCTTCCTCCGAAGGTGCTTCGTCATGGAAGTTTCAATTACTACTGCGGGGTAACATGACTTATCAAGTGGAACTCAGTTCCGACACCTTCGGTAATATCACACGCATCAACAATGCATTGAATGATTTACCCACGCGACTAGAAGGTGCAAAGGCACATCTTGAATCCGTGTTGGAACAACAGGAGGCGGCAAAGGCAGAACTCACCAAGCCCTTCACCCTTGCTGACAAACTCGTTGAAAAAGAAGCACGGCTTGCGCTTCTAAATGCCGAGTTAAACATCGACGGTAACGGCGGTATGGATGTAATCAACGATACCGACACCCGCGACCACTATTCTTATACAGGCGCACATGGATATGAATACGACGATGAAGATGAATTTGACAACGATGATGAACCTACTTCTTCTATTAATATTGTCAATTCAGGGAAAGCATTTGATTACCCGCCGCGAACCGAACGGCAGTCCGTTCCCGCCAAAAGCACCAAACCGCTGATGATGGATAAAATCCGTGCATTCAACACAAACAAGCCACCGTCAACAACAGGCAAGAAGACCGAACGTGACCTATAACCAACCGTTGCGGCGGAGTGAAAATCTCCGCCGCATTTTTTTCAAAGAGGTGAATTTTATGGATAACGGCAAAGCAGAAACGAAATCAAACACAACGGAAAAAAAGCCCTACGTGCGTCCCCGCAATGTCAATTTGGGTCTGCGCGTGTCAGAGGAAGAACGCACAATGATTGAAAAACGCATGGAGCAAGCAGGCATGAAAAATCTCCGGGCATACATCGTTAAAATGGCAGTTGATGGGCGCGTCATTCGCGTAGAATTGGATAGCGTTCGTGAAATGGTACGCCTGCTTTCCAATGCGACGAATAACGTAAATCAAATCGCCCACCGTGCCAACGCCACGGGTAATATTTATGCTAACGACCTTGACGTACTGCGTGGGCATTACGAAGAAATCTGGACGCAGACGAAAACCATCCTGCGCAAACTGACCGCCCTTACGTAAATCATGGCCGTCGTGAAAATCCGTCCCTTGAAAATCAGCGGGGGCAGAAGCAAGGCAGGCACGTTGAAAATACGCACAGACTACAGCATGAACCCGGAAAAAACCGTCAATATACATGCCCGTGATGAAAGAAATATCACCCTCTCCAACAACGCCGAGTATTCCGCCAATCCCGACAAAACCGACGGCGGTCTACTCATCAAAAGCTACGAATGTGACCCCCGTACCGTGGTGGAAGAATTTATGCTCACCAAGAAGCAGTACGAATACCAAACCGGGCGCGACCAAGGCAAGCGCGACATTCTCGCCTATCGTATCATCCAAAGTTTTGCACCGGGGGAAATTGAACCCGAAAAGGCATTGGAAGTGGGGTATGAATTGGGCTTGCGGTGGACGAAGGGCAACCATGCTTTCATCGTATCTGTGCATACCGACAAGGCGCATGTGCATTGCCACATAGACTACAACAGCACCCGGTTGGATGGCTTGGGTAAGTTTAATAATTTCAAAAATTCGTACAAAGCCTTGCAACGCTTGTCGGATATGGTTTGCTTGGAACACAGCTTATCTGTTATCGAAAATCCCGGCGCAACCAAGGGTAAAACCTATGCCGAATGGTTGGGTAAATCCGAACCGTCATGGCAAGATAAGTTACGGCACAAAATCGACGAAGTGCTTCCCGCTTGCGCGTCCTTCGATGACTTCATCACTGCCATGAAAACAGCGGGGTACACAGTCAACGACAAACGTAAACACATCACCCTACAAGCACCCGGTCAAAAGAAACCTTCACGGCTCAACACCCTTGGGGGCAACCACACCGAAGCCGCCATCCGCGAACGCCTTGCAGGTAAAACGATGCTTGCATCGAGCAGTACAAGCGGTGTGCAGGGGCGGTTTAATCTGCTCATTGACATACAGGCAAAAATCCAAGCGGGTAAAGGTGCAGGGTACGAAAATTGGGCACGGATATTTAATTTAAAGGAAGCCGCAAAAACATTATTATTCCTCAAAGAAAACGGTATCGACAGCTACGAGGATTTGAAAAAGAAAGCGTCCTCCGCATCGAGTGATTTTGCGACGCTCACGAAAAAAATCAAGGAAGCCGAACAACGCATGGGTGAAATATCCGAACTCCAAAAACAAATCGGCACCTACGGCAAAACCCGTGACGTTTTCACAGCTTACCGCAAATCCGGCTACAGTGAAGCCTTCTATGAAGAAAACCGCACCGACATCACTTTGCATCGAGGGGCGAAGAAATTCTTCGACGGCTTGGGGTATGGTAAGGAGAAGAAGCTACCGACCATTTCATCATTGAAGCAAGAGTACGCCGCATTATTAGCAGAGAAGAAACGCGCCTATGCAGGCTACCGCGAATTGAAGGAAACTTCACGCTCCCTCACTATGGCAAAATCCAACGCTGACCGAATCTTGGGCATCACGCCACAAGCACATGAACGCAACCTGCTACCGCAAAAAGAAAAACGAAGCACCGCGCATGACAGATAGCCGCGAAGCGGCGCAGTAGCCACCAACGGTGGCTTAACGAATGCGCTTGCGCATTCGAGGGGTATTAGGGGTTCCCCCTAACAAGCCAAAACCCCCATTTTACCGTGTAAAATGGGGGTTTCGCAGACCCGGCACGCCGGGTCGATTGCTTGCCTAGCTTATCGGAACCATCCGATATTATATGCGTGTTACGCAAAAATACGTCAATATTGGCGTTATGTTTTGCACTGATTACGCCAATATCAACGGTATAATTTCCGCTGATTACGCCAACCTTGACGAATTATTTTCCGTTGACGGCATCGCGTAAAGGTTTACCAAATTTAACGCGGGGCGACTTCGACGCGGCAATTTTCATAGATTCTCCGGTCTGCGGATTACGCCCATCCCGTTCTGCTCTCTCCGATACATCGAAGGTCATAAAGCCCACAAGGGAAACCTTCTGCCCCGCAACCAAGGCTTCGGTGATGGTTTCTTCAAAGGCAGATAAAAATTTTTCTGCGTCCTTCTTCGTCAGTTCGGAACCTTCCGCAATGGCAGCAATTAACTCTTGTTTGTTCATCTTGCACTCTCCTATGACAGTAATAAATATTTGATGAGGATAAGGCGTTCGCGTTTACTCTCGTTGAAATCCGCTTGGACGGTTAGGCTTTTCAACATAAGGATAAGGGCATCTTCGGTCAGACCGTTAAGTTGTGACAGCGATTCTTTATCCAGTTTTGCGATTTCGGTGGCTATCGTTGATAAGTTAAAGGGAGTGGTTGCAGGGTTTGTACATGTTGCCGAAGGCACAGCCGGAATATGAACCGCCGGGGCTTCATCAGCGGTGCTTGCGTCTGTATTATCGCCGTAATTTACATCAGTTCCTTCATTATATATAGAAACCTCTGCGGATGTTTCCGGCGGGGATGACATATCATTAATAGGATTGACGATTCTGTGTTTTATGAAATCTCGCTTGCTAATATTATACTTCAATTCGGCAAGAAATTTCATCAGTACAGCATCATCAACCGGATGTTGTTCGTCGCTTTTACCGATAAGGTAATACGGGTCTGTGCCCAACACCCGTACCATCGCTACAACAATCTTTGCCGAAACATTGCCCGATTTATACGCGCGCTCGATAGAAAACTTCTTCAACCCCGACAACGCAAGAATTTCATTGCGTTTGGGTTTGGCAAGGGGCGACCATATCTCCCGTAAACGCTCCTTAGTTTTTTCCACATCTACGCTAACACTGGTTTGTTTTAATGTTTTGAAAAACTCAGCTTTTAACATATCGGTACCCCTTTGTATTCATTATAGTGTGTTTAAATTTCACTTTATTGCATTTTTACGGAAGCTTATAAGAGCCTCAACGGTTTTAATATGATTACTTGCAATTTCGACACTCGAACCATCATCAAGAATAAGGTGATAATTACTTTTGTCAATCTTTGCAATTTTGTCAACATTGACTACGAAATCTCTGGCACAACGAAAAAAACGCTCATCCAATTTTTCCAATACAGCTACAAGGCTGCCACGGAAAACGCGCGTACAAAGTCGCTCTCTATCGGCATAAGCGATAATTAAAAAATGAGGTTCATCCGTTCTAAAAAAATAAATATTAACATCGCACATAACAGGCATAATAGAAACCAAACACATTACATAAAAAATAAACAGAATTAAAATATGTATACCATTTTCATCACATGCACCAACACGCCAAATTAAACACTATATACCCCACATATCCCTTGTTATACCATTGTAAAAACCGTTATTTATAAGGCTTTGGGTATATGGGGCATGTGGGGCATATGGTTTGTGGAATATTGGAATGAATTTGTATGCTCGTTTGTTGGTAACCCGAACGGTGTAAAATGGAAGATGATTTATTTATTCGTCATCTTCTGAATCCGGCAACTGTTCCGATATAGGCTCCGCAACGCCACCACTTCCGCCGGTTCCGGATGGGCTTGCTAACGCGACTGTGTTTAATCCAACAACAAGAACTAGCGCAAGCAATAATCCGATGATTACCTTTTTCATAACACACCTCCTTCGTACATTTTTTTATATAGCATATGGGCAATGTCTACCATTTTTAACCGCTTGCCATTGTAGCCTTTGCCCTTCTTGCTGTAGTAATTTGCAAGACTTTCACTATAATCCAATGCGATGATATAATTATGTGTTTTGATTAAAAATGGAATTGCCACATCTTCCAGGTAAGCTCTTGATTCTATTTGATTTATAGTTAAAAAGCGTGATAATGACACGAATAGTATTTGATATGTTTCGTTACCTTTTGCGCGTATGATTCCATCTTCGAGTAAGGGGGCGCAAGAAGTAAAGCGATTCATTGCAATCATGCATCGTGCTTTTTGATACAGTGCTTCTAAATACAAAGAACCGCTTTCATCAAGATAAGGCTTCGCTTCATTTAGATACTCAAATGCTTTGTTGTAATTTTTTGCCATAAAATATAAATATCCATAATTTAATAAAACCATGCCTATATTTACATCATCTTTATTTTCTATGGCAAATGCATGACATTTATCTAATAATATTTTAGCTAATTGAAAATTGTTCGTTCTTATATAATTAGTCGCAAGTAAGTTTTCCGCATGAAACAATGAAAGACCGTTTTGCTCAGATGAAAACTGTTCGCGGAATTTTTCTAAAAAAGCGATGGAACGCAAATAAGACCCGGTTCGGAAATAGCAGTAAGCTATACTATAATAAAGGGGATGACTTTCTTTAAGACCTCTTTTCATTAAATTAAATGCCATTAAATAAAAATTTAACGCTTCTTCGCTTCGTGCGTTTTTAATTTCGAGCGTTCCTTTATTATAATAATAATGATATTTTTGCGTGTCGGTGAGTAAATCAACATTAGGTTCAATATTCATTAAAATCTTCTGAGCAGGTTCAATTTCATTAAGTCCTAAAAATAACCTGCATTCAAACAAAGCATATATTGTGTTAAGTTCTTTTTCTGATGGCAAGCATGTAATAGCAGAAAGACCTATGCGCATTTCATTTGCCTTAACTAACTTGCGTTCACTTATCACATCATACCAATTTTGCAATTTATCCATGAAAGATTCACGCTCATTCGCAAGTAAAGGTATTTCTTCAGCGCGCAAAACTTTCTTGATTTCCCAAAGTAAATCATCTGAACAAGTCAAGTTCCCATTTTCAATCTTACTTATTGATGGTGAGTCTGAAGATGCCGCACTAGCGAGTTCATCTTGCGTAATCCCGCGTGCGATGCGTATTTCTCTTATTTTTCCGCCCAAGAGAGCTGTATCGTGTCTATTAATAAGTATCACCCTCGCAACAAAGTTGTCTGTTTCAGATAGTACACTATATTTCTAAATTTTGCAAGGGTTTCAACTCTATTCTATCGTCGTAAACTTTCATGTATTCATATATTGTTAATGAAAATGAAATATTTGCTAATGTCAACTTGATATTTTGACGATAAAGGTTTAATCAGGCTGGGAACCATTGTAAAGTGTGGAATGAATCCTAGTCTAAATAGGGAAGCAGGCTCATCAAGGCGCCCAATACCGCAATCAATATTCTGTATTGCAAAAATATAATGTCAATATGAAGCATTGCAATATTTAACAGTGTGAGCAATTTTAATCATAAGGTTTCAAAGACTCATGTGGGTGATTTCACTACAATATATAAGGAAGGGGGGATGGCTATGAGAGTGGCGTAGCGGCAAGAAGACAAGTGTGTAGTTAAAAATGGCGGAATCAAACCAATCCAAAAGGAGGCCCCAAAATGTCCAGAAAATTTACAGGCGTAAAAAGAAGTTTGTCGTTCGTCTTGGCTATTTTATTGCTTTTCGGTACAATAGCCGCGAATATTATGGTGGTTCATGCGTATCAACCTGATACCCCAAGCAACCCACCGGTCACCGCTCCTGCTTACAATAGTATAGTGGAAGCCCAAACCCCTGTAGACAACGTTGCCCTTGTTCAACCATTCTCTGGTGAAGGGCAAACGGTACGATTCAATTTAATCAATAGATTTGGCCCGCAACTTAACCCGAGCGTAGAAGTAAGAACTGCGCCTGCGGGTGGCAATGCGGAACTTGGCACAGACTTTGATGCACCCATTTGGGATTACGACAATTCCGGCGGGGCAAGGTTTTGGCATTGGAGCGATAATAACAGCCTGTTCCCCGTTGGGGTTAATTCGGGTGTTAGTATTCCCTTCTCCGGAAGCCAAGACAGGGATGTAAACCTGTGGGCAGCATTCCGCAGGGATGTTTATGTTATTCATTATGTAGGTGATGTGCTTACAACAACTAACGCACTTCATTTTCTCGCACACAACACAGCCTACACGCATGTAAACCTCTACGCATTTGAACGTGGCAGGCGTGTTAGCACGAATATTGGTAATGATGATTTTTCTATTGTTGTAGAAGCTATAGCACCTTTTCTCAGATGGGAAACAAATGAAGGTGTTAGATTTAATCCGGGAACGGATTGCCTCTCTACATTAACATTTAATGCCAATGGCATTGTCTATTTAACCGCTGTTTATGAAGTGCTTACGTTTCCTCACAGTGTTTCTATGGTATTTCCTCCCGCACTAGGCATTGCTGATATGCAATTTAATGTTGCAAACAGTGCGCAATTGAGAATTTCGGGAACGCTTGTTCATCCTACCGGTGCAAGATTTGATGGTTGGGCAACGAGGAATGAAAGAAATAATGTAAACAGTGCGCTCACTATGTGGATAACACAACCGATACTTAGTGACATGGTTTTTGAACCTGTTTTTAGTCACCAAGTAACATTCAATTTGAATGGTGGGTCGGTAGGTTTCCCCGCAGGATTTGCACTTACCCAACATGTACTTGTAGACAGAAATAGAACGATTGTTGCTGCGCCTCATGCTTTTTCAGCAAGAAGCCCGCATCTTGTCGTGCCTGTTAGCAATCCGACACGGGCTAATCATGTGTTTTTGGGTTGGACTAATTCAGCTACAGGCGTATTGTATCCAAATTCGGCTGCGTTAGCGCCTTATCAATCGCGTCCTTTGGCTGAAATTTTTCGTGATAATCACGTATTGACGAACAATATTACCTTCACGGCACAATGGCAGCATGTACCACCCCATACAGTCAGATTTGAAAGTATGCCCGGACAACTGTGGACTACCAGAACTGTAGCAACCAATGCAACATTGGCAAATCCCGGTGCGCCTGCCAGAGCAGGATTTGTCTTTGATGGATGGTATACAAACGGTGGTCGCGATAATGGCGGTCAATTATTTGCATTTAACTCATACCGGGTTACCTCTGACATGACGCTTGTTGCCGCATGGATTTCGGCTATTCAAGTGACTTTTGATTCAACCGGGGGCAACTGGGGATTACAACATAGGTATGCACCCCCCGGTGGTGTTATATCACATGCCCCAAATCAACCAACAAGACATGGATATAACTTTGTCAGATGGTATTTACGTCCAAGCGGCGAAACGTGGCATCACAATACAATAGTAACGCAGCCAATAACTGTTTTTGCTGAATGGCAACGTGCAGGCACGGCTAGATTTCTTGCACCCGGTTCAAATCAACCTGATGTTTCGAGATTTATTAACATTAATGGATTAGTTCCATGGTTTACTCATCCCACCAGACCAAATTATCAATTTAATACATGGTTAATCGGTGATGCTACTGGAACACCGTTGGTTCCTCATCAACCATGGAATACCAACATGGTAACTGCGGATGGTACAATCCTCGTTGCAACTTGGCGACCAGAGGCAACTGTTAGGTTCATGCCAAATGGGGGAACGAACCCAAGTCCTGCTACTCGTATAGTTCCTCATGGTGGTTTAGTACAAGCCCCAACTAACAATGCAACCATGACCAGGGCAAACCACAACCCCGGAAATTGGTATCATCAAACATCGCCGCAAAATTGGAATCCCAACAATCGTTGGAATTTTGCGACTGATGTTGTAAATGTTGATACAACACTTATTCGACGTTGGTATCGCAATAATTTAGGGGTTCAATTTGTTAGAGAGTTGCATCCTACTGACAATGCATTAAACATTGTTCATGAAGTTATTGCTGCACATGTAGAAAACACTCGTATCCCTGCTCCGTTAAACGCACCATCAATTCCATCTTACCAAGGTGCATTTTATGGTTGGAGAATTTTGAATGCGAACAGAACGCTGGGCCCTGTATTCAATTTTGATACTGATGTGCTTACCATTGAAAGATTTGCACAATCTGCCGGTTCTCCCGATAGCGCAAATCCTTTTAGGTTAGTCGCTTATTTCCACCGTTTCCCCGTTGTTACACTGGCATATAACAACAATACTAACCACACATCCACACGCCCGACACGTCCTGTGGGAGATGAATTCTTCTTTGACTTTCCCGCTGCACCCAGATGGCCGTTCCATGATTTCCATGGTTGGTTTGAGCGAAATGCCGCAGGTCAATATATCGACGTTAATGGCAACCTTGCTTTGGATGCCAGAGGTAACGTTGTTGGTGTTCCCTTCACCAATAACACACCCATCAACGGCGGTATCAATGATAATGTTCGTTTATATGCAGTTTGGACACCTGTTGGCGTTAGCACAACCTTTGTAACAGGCTACAACGATTTAGGCGGGGAATTTGTAGACAGACATTTCTATATTCCCCATGGTACGACCATTGAAGCCTTCTTTAATAATGAAGGAAACCCCTTCACAGATATTCGTCACCCCCAAACCCGCTTTAGCATCGTAAGATGGTATACCAATCCTTCATTCATGGGTAGCCCCATTCCGCCAAACTTCACAGTAACATTCCCCATCACGCTTTATGCTTATTGGGAATTTGTATGGGTCAATCCCTTCACGGTTTCATTTGTCACAAATAGTGATGAGTCAGCTGATTTTGAGCGGATTTATGAATTTGGTGATGGTGTAAATATGCCTACCGGCGTAGTACGTGAAGGTTATGACTTGGTGGGTTGGTACTGTGCTAACGAAATAAGATGGAACTTCCTTGGCACTGAACCTGTTAGCTTAGTTCCCGGGAATGTAACATTATTTGCTCGTTGGGAAGTAACCGCACCGCCAAGAATCACAGTATTTAATGTACGTGGCGGCAACGCAAACACCGGTGTATGGGAAGTAATCGGTGATGTATGCGACGTAACAGGCAACATTTATCTTCGCTTGCCCCCCAATGCAATCCTGTTCACAAACGGAGCAGAAACCGGTCGTTTAGAAGCTACCATTTCTGGACTTGACCCTGCAGACGCTGTGTTGACCTTTGAATTGTTTGTAGGCGAACACATTGGCGTATGGCCCGGCTTTACACTTGGACAAAGCGCAGGTTTTAGCAGTGGCGACCATGTATGGATTGAGGGGGATGATTTCAAGCACACCATCGTCATTATCCCTTATGAAGTACCGTTGAATCCCATTTCACGATTAACCATCGGCGGCATTGATGGCGTTATTGACCATGCAGCCGAAACTATTACCTTCTATGTACCGGAAAATTCAAGTTTATTGAACAACGGCACATTCAGAGGCGTGATTAATGCCATTGAAGCACACAACAATGTTGTTTACTTCCAAGTAGGTGGTGGCGTATGGGGTTTATGGGCAGGACGTGAAGCAGGATTTTCAACCGGTGACACAGTTTTTGCAGCATACGGAATTGTATACACTTTAATTGTTGTGCCTGTTCCTGTGCTTACACTCATCATTGAATTACCGGGTGATGAAGAAATATATATGCCCAACAACGACTACGATGATGATTATAAAGTGGACGAACCCTGTGACATGTATTTCGTAGAAGATGACGCTGACGATAAAAATTACGAATACAAAGTGTCGGATGAAGCTGACGCGGGTACGCCTGATAAAGACGATTATTACACTTCGTCTTTAGAGTACAAACCCGTTGACGAAGAAAAACCCGAATTTATTTACGAACCGTAAATTTAAGACAGTTGGAAGGAAAACCCTTGCAGTATAAAGGGTTTTCCTTCCATTCTTATTTATATCATTTTAAAATGAATGAGGGATTTATATGACTAAGACAGAATATAAAAAAATCATAGCCTTTTTCATGGCTTTTATTATAACTTTTTCGACATTTGGCGTAAATTATACGTTTGTTTTTGCTATGTATAATAATAATTATAACGATGATTGTATGTTTGATAAAATAGATTCACCCATGATGTCAACCACGCCACCTGCGTTAATACCCGATTTGGATGTTTCAAACGATGATTGTGATTCATTAAATAACGGTTTATATAATTCAAACAATAATTCATGTTCTGCGGATAATGATTTATTCAACGCAGATGATGATTCTTATACTCCAAACGATGATACATGCACCAAAGATAACTGTATATATGTTCCAACTGATGATTATAATAATACGCATTGCGTAGTCAATATACCTTGCACTGGAAATAGTACAACCACGCCGCCCGCAATAACTTTTTTACCGTCACCGCCAACGTTGCCTATACCAGAATTAACATCCTCAAATAATTATTACACGTTGGCAGATGGTGAGGTAAAATATTTAGGTGGCATTTATGTTAAACTCAATAATAACAATATGAATATGTTTAATAGTAATTTTGCAATTAATTATTATTCTATATTGCCTGCAAGTGGTTCCGACTGGTTTTCATTTACTCCGGCTGATACCCCTATACAATTTCCTGATAAAATATTAGGTTCACCGGATACACGTTCACATACTGTAGTAATAAGTAATTTGCTTCCGGCTTATTTGTCAACAACAATGCGAATAACGACTGTTTATGGCGTGACTTTTGACATATTTATCGGCAATATTTCACCTTTTTTTACCGGGATGTCACTAACATTTACAACAGTATCCGGACAACAGTTGGGTTCGCATCAAATGGTTGTTGATTTTAGACATCGCCCGATTACTGCCCCTACAGCATATACAAGAAGTAAAATATTAACATTGGCATGGAATGTAATTGCTCCGCCGGGTACGCCCACTTGCCCACCGGGATGCGCTTGCAGATTAAATTGTTTTTTAGATAATTGCCAATGTAACTTTGTTCCTGTTGCAAACGTGGTTTGGGAAAATCTTGGTTCACCTATATTTTATCAAGGACATGTAAGACAATTGGAATATGTAATTACCCCAAGCAACGCTACTATGCAAACCGTAACATGGTTTTCAGATGACCCCTCCATCGCGCATGTTAGCGAAACGGGTTTATTAACAATTGGAAATCCGGGTATAACATACATTGGGTTGGTTACAGATGATAGAGGGCGTTCCATACGAAGACAAATTATTGTATATAACAATCCTAACCATCCTACTATGAATGTCCCCCATGCACCAAATCCGGCAACAGGGTTTATGTTCCAAGAACGAGGCATGATTGCAACTGACCTGCTTAACAATCCCTACCTTATTATTTTTCCAAATAGAACTGTGCATCAAGGAAATATAAATCCTGTTGAGTTTCAAATAAGAAACCGACTTAGTGAAAATTTTGATAATATAAGTCTTGTTTTCACAGGCGGACTTAGCAATGTTTTAGAAATCGTGTATCCAATAGGTCAATTTAGTATGGGGTCAGGGCTAGGAGCTGGTTTGACTACAATACCTACATCTCCATTTCCTATAAGGCACGCCGCATTTCGTTTGCGCGCAGACGCACCTGTGGGTGTTCATAGAGGATATTTAGAGTTTTACCAAAATGATTCACGCATGATTAATGTCGGATGGGGCGGCGGTGTTGGCGTACCTATGACATGGGAAGTATTACCCGCCCCGGTTTATCACAACATTACTTTAAACACTGCACAAAATGGAACGGCTACGGTTTCTCACTCAACCGCTACTGCGGCGACAACCATAACCCTGGCCGCAACCCCCAATGCAGGTTATCGCTTTGTTGAATGGAATATCCAACCCGCGGTTTCATTGGCAACGGGTTCAGTGACAAATCCAAACGTTACATTTTTCATGCCAAACAACAATATAACGATAACGCCCGTATTCGGTGCAATTCCTACGGTAGCGTTTAACAGCGTAACGGCTAACGGCACAAGTGATACCGTAACCACAACACAATTAACCTTAAATTTCAACGCAAATCCTTCTGCGCTTGCTATCGGTAATATCTCTGTGTCGGGAGGACTAACCATTTCCAATTTACAAGGCACAGGTAACAGCCGCACTGTAAATATTTCGGGAAATTGGACGGACGGGCAAGAAATCACTGTTACACTTACCGCACCTGCGGGGTATATCATCACGCCGCTTACCCAAACAGTCACTTTATTTCGGTCTGCCGCTGAACCTACGCCAACGCCTATAACTTTCAATGGTGCAACAGCCAATGGCACCAACGGCGTAACCACCACCACACAGCTAACATTGAATTTTAACGGGAACCCCTCAACCCTTGCTATTGAAAATATTTCAATATCGGGCGGAGTATCGGTTTCCAATTTACAAGGAACAGGCAATAACCGAACGCTTACCATTTCGGGAAATTGGACGAATGGCCAACAAGTAACAATTAACCTAACTGACCCCACAGGGTATATAATTACGCCACAAACCCAATCCGCAACGTTGCACCGCGCAACACCTCAACAACAACCGCCACCTCCATGTAGCTGCGCAAATAATGGTTGCGGTGGAAATAATAATTGCGCATCCGGTAATTGCACTTGTGCTGTGCCCGCGCCGCCACCATCTGCCCCTACACCGCCAAGTAATGATGTTACCGGTAATGGTGGGCAAGTTATATTATTAAATGCCCAAAACCCTGTTATCACAACGCAACCGCAAAACAACATTGTTTATATTGATGAAGAAATTGTATTGTATGCGGAAGCAAATATAACGGACGGGGGAATATTATCATTTCAATGGTATCAAAATACCGCCAACAGAGGCACAGGATGGGTGCAAATTGATGGCGCAACACAAGCACATTTTACACCCCCCACGGATACCATCGGCATATTTTATTTTAGAGTAGTGGTAATTAACACTAATCATGAAAATACGATAACAGGCCGACACATTTCAACCACGAACAGCCGCGTTGTGTCGATTGAAGTTATCCCATTACCGGGAGTGATACGACCAATTCCGACTATATGGGCAGAACCTTCTACGGCATTGATTGCAGAATTGCAAGGAAGTATGACCGATTATTTCTATGATATTTGGGATTATTTAGAAATTGAAATTAATGCACAACCCGCCGACAACCTTGCAGGTGGTTTTGTAGTAGCTGATTTCAATTTCACAGTAGGTGACGAAGAAATTGACGCAAGATTGCGTGAATTTTACGCATACTATACAATTTTTGCCGACCTTTCTGATTTTATTCCAAACGGTTTAAATTATCATAGAATTGTTGCCCTTCATAATGGACGTATAATTGGCGGTAAATTTAATTCACAAGAAATGATTTTCAGCGTAAATGTGAATACGAATGACACATTCTATATCGCTTATATAGAAGATTTACGCAGAATTAATTTGTCACCTAACGCTTACTATATTATTGACTTAGCCGGCAATGCACCCATGGAACTAATGGATGTGCGTCCATTAGTTCAAAATGGCAGAATAATGGTTCCCGTTCGGTTTATTACCTATATTCTTGGCGGTGAAGTGTATTGGAATCGTGAAAACAACAACGTAAGCATACATTTGGATGGAGAAAGCATAACATTCCGAACAGGTGAAATGCTCCCCGGTATGGATGTGCCTGTACAAACCTTCAATAACAGAATGTATGTACCATTACGCTTTGTTAGTGAATTTTTTGGCGCGGTAGTAACATGGGATGGCGCAACAGAAATCGCAGAAATTGTGCGTTATGTTCCATGCCCGGAGCGAAAAAATTATATTGCTTTACAAACCCTTGCCGCCATCAAGGAAGATGAAATTCAAGCGGATATATCTGAGTTTAAGAGGGATGATGAAGACCCCAATGCACCTGATTCAAAAATTAGGATATTAGATAATATTCTTTCATTAGAAGAATTGGATGCGTTTGAACTGCCTGAAAGACCGTAATAAAATTTAGCCCAATATTTAAAATATCATTAAAATGCCCCATTTAATTATTCTTGTTCACAGCATTTTTCATGTTATTAAAACTGTGTAAAGGATGAATTTTATGGGGCATTTCTTCATTTTGTGATAAACAAAAATCGGAGGGGATTTTCATGGCTTCATCACCAAACCAACGCGTCAAATTATTGCACCTTCAAAAAATTTTACTTGAAAAAACAGATGAAAATAACCCCATCTCCGTGCCGGAAATTATTATTGAACTTAAAAAACGCGCCATTCATGCTGAACGAAAAGCTATATATACAGACATAGAAATCTTACGAAATAACGGACTGGATATAGAAGTGCAAAAAGGACGGGTACCGCGTTATTTTATTGAAAATCGCCAGTTTGAACTTCCCGAACTCAAGCTATTGGTGGATGCAGTACAATCATCACGCTTCATTACAGAAAAAAAGAGTGCAGATTTGATTGCAAAATTATCTTCATTAACGAGCCAATCCCAAGCCGTAGATTTGAAGCGTAAAATATTTGTAGCAGACCGCCCCAAGTCCTTTAATGAGCAATCTTTTTATAGTGTGGATGCCATCCATACCGCCGTCAATGCCGAGAAGAAAATCACGTTTAAATATTTTGACTACAATGTAGAAAAAAAGCGTGTATTCCGCAAAAAGGGCGCGCTTTATGAAGTCACGCCGATAACCCTTTGTTGGGATAGCGATAAATATTACCTTATCGCGTACAATGCCGAACATGATGAACTGCGGAACTACAGGGTAGACCGTATGAGTAAAGTCACCATCTCCGAAGCCGACGGCAATGATTATGACCGAAGCAAATTTAATGCGTCCGAACATATCAAGGGCATGTTTGGCATGTACGGCGGTGAAGTTATCCGCACTACATTATCCTTTGAAAATAGCTTTGTAAATGTCGTGTTAGACTACTTTGGCAAAGAAATTAATATCACACCAAAAGATAACGGTATATTTGAAATAACGGCAGATATAACGGTCAGCCCTGTATTTTTCGGGTGGATATTTCAATTTTGCGGTAAGGCAAAAATTTTATCTCCAAATAGCTTGGCAGATTCCATGCGTGAAATGATTGCAGAAAATGCAGCACTTTATAACGAGGTGTCCGGTACAAAGGACACCTAAATAAAAATCATCAAGCTGTCCGTACAACAGGACACTACATATGTTACAATGATTCTATCGAACGAAATATCGGTTGCTTGCCAGTGAAAATATTTATCTGGTTCGTCAAACAACGAACGAACAATGTCGAACATAAGCGCAAGCAGCAAAGGAGGTTGAAATGTTGACCGACCCTCAGCGCTTTGGTGCGTTACTCAAAGAAAAACGCAACGAACGCGAAATTACCATTCGACCCATGGCAGAACGGGCAGGCGTATCCGCAGGATATTATTGCGACATTGAATCGGGGCGGCGTTCCCCGCCAGACCGTGCGTTTTTAGATGCAGTGGTTGGTATATTACTTCTTACTGATGAGGACAAGCTAACCCTATACGATTTGTGGGGCAAAGCGCGTTCCGCTTCCCCGCCGGATTTAACGGAGTATATCAACAGAAGCAAAGCTGCCCGAATCGCCTTGCGCATCGCCAAAGAAAAAGCCGGTGACGCAGACCGGTAACGGTTTGTGAATCAACTCGAAGGAAGGGAGTAACCTCATGCTCGAATTAAACACGGTTTATTCATTGTCGCAAGTTCCATACCTTACCTACGAATGCCTTGATGTATACGCAGAACAGCTTGTTTATGACTTCGCACCCAACGCCCTTGCATCCCCCGGTGTATTGGATGCAGACAAATTCCTTGAATATTACCTGCGTCTTTCTGTGGATTACCGCCGTTTATGCCTTAATCGCAAGGTTATGGGCGTTACCACTTTCAACGAAGGGGTTGTTGAAGTTGTAAATGAAGATACCGGGCACATTGAAAATCTGCCCACAAATGCAGGCACGGTTATTATCGACCCGTCATTACTCACAAAGCGTAACCTTCCTCGCTTGCGTTTTACCATGCTTCACGAAGGCTCTCATTGGTTATTGCACAAAAAAGCTTTTGCAGAAAACAACCCCTATGGGTCGGCAGGTAAATATGAGAATCAATTTATCGCCGCTAAGGAAGGGCACATTGATTACAGCCGTTCCCGTAAGGAAAATACCGATATTGAACGCATGGAGCGTCAAGCGGATTTTTTAGCGTCAGCCATTCTTATGAACCGCCCCGCACTGCGGTTGGTTTTCAAAGAAGTTTTCAATCTTTACGATGTAAAACCCCAGCGTATAGTTCGTGGCGCAAGTGCATTGGATGATTGCTTGGCTAAAATTATGCCGGAGTATGTGGCAAAGAAGTTTGGGGTATCAAAACGTGCCGCGCTCATCCGCTTGGAAAAGCTAACGGGAATTGTCAACGAAAACTGGCGAAGTGCGTAGTTTGCAACCTTTATTTTACATCGCGTTCGCAAGTATGCGTACATTTAATAATCATGGAGGATGCACATGATGTATAAATGCACAGAAGAAATTTTATATGTGATAGAAGTCTTCGGACATGCCCCGGAGTTTTGGCCTGCGATGGCATTCCGTAAAGATGGCAATAAGGGTAAGAAACAACACGAAAAACCCGAACGTATGAAGGAAATCAAATGCCCGTACTGCGGCAAAAATTTTATGGTCGTAAGCCAAAAACGCAGACTTGACCTTCTGCGGTTTTCATCGCGGGTGAACGCACCCTGCCACGAATACCGAAAATGCCGATTATGCCACGAAAATATAGGCATCGTATATCGGGGGGATAAAATCCCCGCATAAAGAATCACCCACAATTGAATACGGTAAACTGACCTTATCGTTTATGAAAATGAACGGTTAAGCGTAGTCCTCACGGAATCTGAAACAAGCGGTTGGAATGTTCGGCCCTGCTCTTACCTGGTGAAAGTCCAGGGATGGCGGCCTAAACCGCCCCGACAACGGCTGCGATTGCGCGGATAAAAAGGTCAACACCGCTACTGTAGACAGACCGGAACAGGCGGGCAGGCATCATTCAATGGCAATGGAAATCATTGCCCGTGCCGAGTTCGCATGACATCAACGCCTTTGGTGAAGATGTATCACAATGCTCGACGGGTCTTACAAGGCGGCAACTTTGTGTTGCTGTCTTGTAAGACCCGTCTTTTTTTGCAACCAAAACTGCCGCCTTTGTAGTGCCCCTCGCAAAAGGGAGCGTAACAATGAAGGCAGTTTTTTTATTTTACCAAGCCCGTGAACCACCTTCCTCCTTCGATTTTTGAACATCCCAAAAAATCGAACGGAGGAAAATCTATGAGCAACACAAAAGGAAATTTCATTACTCGCCAACAATTATTGGCGCACTTTGAACAAGAACGGCAAGCATGGCTAACCGCAGGCATGAACGAAGCAGATATTTTCCGCATTCATTTCGGTGAAGAACATGAAAACGGCAGAGGCGGCGATTATCGCATGTGGCTTGATGAACGCAAGCATACACGCACCGACCACAAGTATGCACCGGGTACATCCGTAGCCATTGATGCGGTAGACCCCGGTAGTGCTTGGGTTCTCACCGGGCGCGGTGGATTGGATGTTGCAGAGTTCGGCATAGACCTTGAAGCCGCGTTATCGACCCTCACTGTTTTCCAACGGCATTGCTTTGTAGAAGTGGTGCTGAATGACCGAATGCAAATATCCGTTTCCGGGGATTTAAACATCACGCGGCAGATGGTGGATAAACACATAAAAGCCGCCATCAAAAAAATAAAAAAATATTTTTCATAAGTAGGTTGCATATGGGCACTTCCCACGGCTAGTAGATGTAAAGCCATGAAATACGGCTTTGCATCACAACTGAATAGCAACACCTACACCAAGTCACAGGCGCGTCGTCCGGCGAGGACGGCCATTGAGCAAGAGCCATGTAAAGCTCCGGTTCCCGCAATCGTGGGGGCTGCCGAGTAGAGGGCGGCGCGCCGGAATGACTTCCCCAAGATGCTGGCTGGAAACGGGGTGCGCGATGCAGAACGAGCGCAGGTTGTGTGTGAAAGCTGAGAGAGGCTGAAGGCACAACCGAAAAGGTGTGAATTGTTTTCTGAATTATTTTAACCGTTCGACGGTTGTAATTGCGGCATGGCTATGGCGATGCCGCACCATAGAACCGTCGGACGCAGGAGGCACAAAATGCTACCGACTTACAAACAATCAACGGAAAGCCTGCTCACAGAAATGTCCTTCGACTTCCCGGAAGATTTTGCTCACATAGACGGGGTTATCTTTCAAGCCTTTGAATGTGTGGTCGTCGAAACCGAAATCACCCCAAACCGCTACGATTACACCGCTTACAGTATTTACGGCGGTACACCCGCATTAATTGACCGCAGACGCAAACCCCTTCAACGCACCAACGAAGATAAAGCGGATATTTTACAAAAGTTAAGATATTCACATGTGGCAGGCAAAGGGCGCATTGAAGCAGACAGCAACAGCATCATGCGCACGGAACGGGTTCGTAAAATCTTGTTGGAATTGTTCCATGAAATTTTACCGAAACATGGCTACATGATTCGTGAAGGGCAAGTAGACCTTGCTACAAAATTATTTGACACCATCACAATGGGTGGAACGCTCCTGTCAGAAGCAGCAGTAGGTATCGGTAAAACCCTTGCTTACATTATTGTAGCAATTCTCATAAAGCGTAGCCGTTGTAATGAATTTCACAGTGCCGCTCTTTTTCCCGGTAAAAGCTACGTCGAATGGAAGCGTATGCCCATTGTTATCAGCACCGCATCCATTGCCTTGCAACGTGCCATCGAGCGGGAAGCCATTCCCGAAATATCGCGGATTCTTCAAGAAGCAGGGATAATCAGAAGACCTATTGTTGCGGCGTTGGCAAAGGGTAAATCCCATTATGTTTGTGAACGTAATCTTCGGGCACATATGCCTTATGAAAAGAAACTCGGTATTGCGGCAGCACTACAGCAAATCGCCGCGAACGGCAATCAAATCGACCTGGGGGAAATCGAAGGACTTACCCCGCATGTGAAACGAAAAATCTGTGTGCCGCAAAAATGCCAAAAAAATTGCTCATATGCCGATAATTGCCGTTTCAAACAACTCCGCGAAACCATCAGAAAAAACGAAGCAGACATCATTATCTGCAACCACAATCTGCTAATCGCAGACGCAAAACTCCGCAAGGAAACGGGTAAATCGGTACTGCCACCCTATCAAATGGTGGTACTGGATGAAGCCCACGAAATATTACAAGCAAGCCGCTCAATATACGGCACAAGCCTTGACCGTGAAGCCATCACGAATATCGCCCAGGCAGTGTTTGACCTTAACTTCACACCTGTTTCTTCATTAGACACACGAGATTGGCGCGATGTCCGAAATATCGCCCATCGGCTTGTGGAGAAACTTCACGGGCAAAGTAAACGATTATTCTCAAAAAGTAACGCAGGCGCGGAATGCGACATACACATGCGCAATATCAAATGTATCGCAAATGAATTGCTGTATGTTTTGAGCAAAACATACCCCTTGAAAAACAAACTGGATGAAGAACGCAGGATTTATTTACTCGGTGAATTGGAGCGGTTACTTAAAATCGTAACCCCCATAACCAACAGTGCCGCAAATATACGGTGGTTTGAGGGTGAGGAAGAAGGAAATACTTCTCTATCTTCACTGCCAACGGGGTTAAATGAAATCTTGCACACAGATATTTGGAAGCGAGGCATCCCTGCCATGCTGACCTCCGGCACATTATCAGTCAACGGCGACTTCGGTGCATTAAAGCAATCCCTGGGTTTGTCGGGTATAGCACGGATAACCGAAACTACCCAACCGTCACCCTATAACTACATGCGCAATTGCATGTTGTACATCCCCGAAGACATGCCCTTCCCGGAGCAATCCGTCCATGAATATATAGTTGCGCTGACGGATGAAATTGAAAAATTAATCCGCATATCCAACGGGCATTCGGCGGTGCTGTTCACAAGCTACTTCGTTATGGAAATCGTCCACAGCGAATTAATCAAACGCGAGTTACCCTTCCCGCTGTTCAAATTGGAACGCTCTACCGCCGGAGCCATTGCGAAATTCAAACAAAGCAAAAACGGCGTTCTCATGTCTTCGGGTAGTTTGTGGCAGGGGGTGGATATTCCCGGTGACTTGCTGAGTATGCTCATCATCGCCAAGCTGCCATTCCAACAACCCAACGCCATCAATGAATACGAGCGTTCCCGTTACCCCGACTTCGGCAATTATCTCAAAACCGTAATCGTTCCCGAAATGCTGATTAAATTGAAGCAAGGCTTCGGGCGGTTGATTCGTACCGAAACAGACACAGGTGTTGTTGCCATATTGGATAGCCGTATCAACAACAAGGGACGCTTCCGCGAAATTGTTTTACGCGCGCTTCCCAAATGCCCTGTCACCGATGATGTAAGAAAACTTGATAGATTTCTGCGGTCTGTGAAGCCGCTCGAATATTATACCTGATTTATACGCTCCATTTTCGATAAACCTCCTACGCCTCGCCGCACCCCGAGTCATGACGGGGTGCGGTTGATTCGGGGCGTTAGGTGCAGGTTACATGACCTTATTCCAACATGATACAAGGTGGGAGGAACACACGATGAAAGAAAAAATAAACAGCATTGAATTAATCGACATCAGCACCATATCGGTAGACCGAAATTTACCGAAGGAAGCCCGAATTTTAGAATATATCCGGCAAATAAAAAATCCATATAAATATAAATGCGGTAAGTTCACCATCACGGAGCGGCACACTCCGGGTGGGCCTTCCCTCGAAGACTGCCTACGGCGGTTAATGGCATAACGGCGTAATTGAATAATAAACACGCCGGCAAACTCGACACCCCCCATGAAAACGGGGTATGATATACGCGGAATAGAGTAACAACATAACGCTAACTCATGCCCCCTTGATTTTGCGGATATAGGGAATCCCAAAACCGAAGGAGAATATTTGCCATGAGTAAAGCATTGTACAAGGCAGCAAAATACATCCGCTTATCTTACACCGATGAAAAAAGCGGCGAAAGTGACAGCGTAGGCAACCAACGCAAACTCATTGATGATTTTGTTAAAAATCACCCCGACATTGAGGTCGTATCTGAAAGTGTGGATGATGGCGTATCGGGCATCATTTTTGACAGACCCGCATTCAAGAAAATGATGGAAGACATTGAAAATGGAAAAATTAATTGTGTTATCGTAAAAGACCTATCCCGGTTGGGTAGGGAGTATATCGAAACCGGGCGTTATTTACGCCGTATTTTTCCTGCCTATGGTGTCCGATTCATATCGATAAACGATAATCTGGATACGCTGAAAGACAGCGGCGACGACCTTGTTGTGTCGATAAAATCCGTTATAAACGACGCATATTGCCGTGATATTTCCGTAAAAACACGCTCTGCACTCACGGCAAAGCGTGAAAACGGTGATTATGTCGGGGCTTGCCCCGTGTACGGTTACAAAAAATCCGAGGATAACAATAACCAATTGATTCTTGATGATTACCCCGCAAACATTGTACGGGATATTTTCCGTATGAAAATTGAGGGGATTAGTGCCATGAAGATTGCAGAATATCTTAATAACATCGGTGTCCTTTCTCCCCTCGAATACAAAAAAGACAGGGGCTTACCCCATCCCAAAAAAGGATTTGCCGACAAAGCAGGGGCAAAGTGGTCTGCCACTACGATAATCCGTATTTTAAATGATGAAATTTATGCGGGTGTTTTGATTCAAGGCAAGCAGGGTACGCTTAATTACAAGTTAAAGGACTTGATTAATAAACCCGTTGCCGAATGGAAGCGTACCGAAAATGCCCATGAAGCAATTATCTCCAAGCATGATTTTGACCTCGCCCAAAAGATTATGCGGCTCGATACCCGCACCGCCCCCGGCGGCGATAAGGTTTATATCTTTTCGGGTGTATTAATTTGCGGTGCTTGCGGAAACCGCATGACCCGTAAAACAGTACCGTATAAAGGTATAAAATATCATTATTATTACTGCCCCACCACCAAAAAGCGCGGTTGTGGCGGCGGTATAAACTTGAAAGAAACCGACCTTTCCGCATGTATCTTGGAAAATGTAAAGAACCATGTGGCAAATGTAGCTTCCCTTGAAGATGTAATTGCAGGCAGTGATGCCCGTTTTGTCATGGATGCACTGGCAAAGCAACATGCCGAACAGATAACGGAAAACGAGAAACAGTTAGCGCAAATCAGCAATTTTAAGTCCTCGTTGTATGAAAACATGATAAACGGCATAATTTCCAAGGACGATTACAAATCCTTCAAAGCCAAGTACCTGGCTGACGAACAGCGATTGCGTGATGCCATTGGTTCCCTCACGGTTCAGCTTGAAGATGTGTTGATGGGAAAAAGCGAACGCTTGCGTTGGTTGGAGCATTTCAAGCATTTTAGCAGTCTGGCGGAACTTGACCGCCGAACCATTGCAAATTTGATTCACAGCATCCATGTGATGAGTAAGACCGATTTGACAATTACGTACCACTACCAAGCCGAATATGAAAATATTCTTGCACTTCTCGGAAGGGCGGTGGCGTAATGGCACGGAAAAGCAGAAAAAACATAAGCACACCCGTTTCCGAAATGCCTCTAATCTCAAAAACATTTAATGCGGCGGCATATATTCGGCTTTCGGTTGAAGATAACAAGAAAAAAGGCGATTCCGTTGAAACCCAAAAAGCCATTTTGGAAAACTATATTGCCCTTGCGCCCGAAATCAAACTGCATGATTTCTATGTTGATAACGGTATCTCCGGCTCCACATTTGAACGAGAATCTTTCAAGCGAATGCTTGCCGATGCAGAAAGCGGCGTTATTAATTGCATTATCGTGAAAGACCTTTCGCGCCTTGGCAGAAACGCCATCGACACGGGCTACTACATCGAAAAATATCTGCCCTCGTTGGGTTGCCGATTTATTGCTGTAACGGACGATTATGATTCCGACAACGGTGATAATAATGGAGTCGGGGTAATTCTTCCGCTGAAAAATATCATAAATGAAGCCTATGCCCTTGATATTGGGCGGAAAATTAAAGCGCAACAACGGCAAGCCATGAAAGCGGGGGAGTACGTCGGAGCAAGACCCCCCTACGGATATTTGAAAGCGGAGGATAATTGTCACAAATTAGTGATTGACCCCGTTACCGCGCCTGTTGTCCGTGATATTTTCACATGGTTTTTGGAAGGTACAAGCGTAAATCAAATCGTGCGCTTGTTGAATGAAAAAGGCGTAACTACCCCCAGCCATTACCGTAAACAGCTTGGGTTGATTACCCATAAGAACCTGTTGGGTAACGGCGCATGGCAAACCTTTGTTATATCCCGAATACTCACAAATGAAGTATACATGGGTGATATGGTGCAAGGAAAAAGCCAATGCACTGCCCGTAAGCAGACCAAAGTAGATGCAAGCCAATGGATTCGTGTGCTTGATACCCATGAGCCGATTATCAGCAGAGATATTTTCGCTAAAACACAGGAACGCTTAAAAATGCTTGCGGAAAAATTTGCTTTACGCCCAAGAACCCCATATACACCCAATATTTTTAAGGGTAAAGCACTTTGCGGTCATTGCGGTGGTTATATGCACAGGACTAAAGGATGGAAACGCCAAAAAACAGGCGAACAGCGTTATGTGCTTCGTTGTCTTGCCAATGACCGTAAAGCGCGGGGTTCGTGTGAATCATTTACGATACAAGAAGAAGATGTAAAGAAAACCTTGCTTACAATCATCCAATCCCATGCTGATGTGATGTTGGGCAATGCCATAAAACTCCGTACATCTTCCGGTGAAACGGACGTTATACGGAATAATGACAAAGCGGAACTTGCCGCTGTACGGCTTGAAGCCGACAAAGACGGGCGCATGTTCAAAAACCTGTATGAAAGCCTTGTGAATGGTTTAATTACCGCTGAGGAATATAAAGAAATGCGTGAGGGGTATGAAGATAAGATACAAAAAAATCTTAACCGCATTAATGAATTGGAAAAATCCATCGGTGAATTGGATAAACAGATTGCCGAATACATGGAACTTTCAAATTTAATTACCGATGCCGACAACGCAGGCATTACCGCAAAAATCATAGACAGCTTGGTTGGCAGTATCAGATTTTATTCCGACAAGCGTATGGAAATTGATTTTTTGTACGATACGGATTTCGGCTTGGCAAACGAAGTCTGCGGGTTAGACGGTATCACCGGGTTGGGTAATACGTTTATGATTAAAAATAACGGACGTTACGATTTGGCAGATAAGGGGGCGGTTGTAAATGGCTAAAATCACAATAGCAAAATATATCCGTCTTTCCCTGGAAGATGCCAAGTACGACAGTTTGAGCATTACAAACCAACATCTTCTGCTTGACCGTCATATTGACACCTTGGAATTTGCACCGGGCACCGAGGTTGAAATTATTGAGTTTGTTGACAACGGCTACTCAGGCGTGAACTTTGAACGGCCTGCGGTGCAAAAATTGCTTGACCTTGTGCGGGAAAGTAAAATTGATTGTATAATCGTCAAGGACTTTTCACGGTTCGGCAGAAACAGCATCGAAACGGGTTATTTCATTGAAATGGTGTTTCCCATTTTCCGCACTCGCTTCATTTCTATATCGGATGGTTTTGATTCCAACGATTATAAAGAAGATACGGGCGGGATGCAGGTGGCGTTTAAGTTTTTGATGCACGAATACTACAGCCACGATATGTCGAAGAAAAGTAAAACGGCAAAATACGCCAAGTTTAGGCGCGGCGAGTATTTCAGCAAAAAATGCTTATATGGGTATCGTTTAAATGAAGCGCGGCGTTGGGAAATTGACGAAGAAACGGCGGATGTTGTGCGTTTTATTTTCGAGCAAGCGTCAGAATTGAAAGCTGCTCCTGCTATCGCTAAAGCACTGTTTGAGAAAAAAATAATCCCACCCGGGGAATATCTTAAATCTAAAGGAAAGAATCATCACGATGTTTCCCGCTCCATAGGGATTTGGCAAAATTCAAGCATACTGCGTTTATTGGAAGATGAACGGTATACGGGTATGTACATTATGGGAAAACGTGCTGTTACAGAAATCGGGGGAACGAGGGTAAGATTAAAACCGGAAAGCGAATGGGTGAAAATTCCCAACCACCACCCTGCGATTATCAGCAAGGAATTGTATAACAAAGTGCAGGCGACGGCGTTAAAATTCAAATGTCCCAAGATAAAAGGAACAGATTTTCCGCTAAAATCTAAGATTATATGCGGCTGTTGCCATCATACGATGCAACGGGTACGGAGCGTACAACGTGCTTTTGTCTGCCGTTACACTAGGGCAAATGAGGATGCCGAGTGTTTTAAACACGAAGTCGGGGAACAGGTAATTGAAGATTTGCTGTTTGAAATAATAAATAAGCAAGCCCAAGTTATTTTGAACACAGACGGTTTGGGTGATTCTGAAAATATCCCTCTCAATATTGAGCAACAATCCGAATATGAAAAACGGATAACCTTGCTCCGAGAGGAAAAACGCCTGCTTTACGAAAAGTTAGTTCTTGGTGCTTTGTCGGCAGATGAATACAAGGCAGAAAAATCCACTATTGATGCTGAACTCAGTCACTTAAATCGGGCATACGATTCACTCAAAGCGGAAACCGCTGTCATGGTTGGAACAAAATCTTCGGATGATGAAATCCGTCGCCTTGCGGAAAGCGCATCCGGGGAGAGTAAGTTAAGCAGGGCGATTGTAGAACTTTTGATTGATAAGGTATATGTATATCCCGGTAATCGGGTTGAGATTAAATGGAAAGTCGCAGACTTCGCGGCGAACTTCAAGACAGATTGAAAATCAGTTAAATCCAAAATCACACAATATTGTCGCGCCACCCCGCTTTATGTAATGAAAAGTAAAAAAATGTTGATTTTTGTTGATTTTCATTTAGCGGGGGGTTGACATACTGGTGGCGTAAGTCGTGGTAGCGGATATGCTTCAATCCGTTACGCTTGATGATTTTACCAAAACTATCACTAACATAATCGGGGTTTAACAGTTCGCCCATGTCGTTGACACATACATAATCAAGGTACTTTGTGTTATAGGCATTTCCGCATAATTCCCGATTCGCTTCTTGACGGCGTTTTAATTCTGTTAAAAATTCCATCAACCGCCCATCAAGAGGAAGTATACGATAGCTTGATTCGGTTTTTAAATCGTCTGTGGCGATATTCACCAACCGTCCACCCTCAATTGCGCGTACAACTTTGTGGCACACCTTTAGATGGGCGTTAGATGTATCTATTACACTCCACCGTAGCCCTAAAACCTCCGAACGCCGTAACCCAAAGTATGATGCTATGAAAATCGGCACTTCAACGGTTGTACCTTTTGATACCGCCAAAAGTTCTTTTATTTCCTCGGCGTTGTAAAATTCGCCCACATACTTTTTGCGTTTGGGTTTGTCTACTAAATCGCAGGGATTTTCTTTGAGCATTTTTGAACGGACAGCGTATTTCAATGCGGAACGGATAACGGCATGTTGCTTTATTACCGTATTGGGGTTTAACCCCTCCCCTATCTTTGCATTGTAATACCGTTGGATAATATCGGGTGTTACGTTTTTAAGCTGTAGCCCCATTGCTTGAAAATAAGGGTATACATGCTTTTTAAGCAGATGTGAATAATTCATATACGTGGTGGCTTGTAACTCGGTACGCCTCATTTCCACCCAGTCACGTATAAAATCGCACAACAGCACCTTAGACGGTTCAATATAACCACTGTCTTTATGCTCCGCGATAAACACAACCAACATTTGCTCGGCTTTACGTTTATTGCCTTTAATGGTTAAGCCCGTGGAAATCCATTTTTGCTTGCGCTTCCCTGCGCTATCCTTCATGTTTATTACCATTTGAAACATACCATTTTTTTCTTGCAAACTACCTGTCATATCATAGCCTCCTTTAATTGGACAGGTGGTTTACTCGTTGCTATACCGTTATTATAGCATTCTGCGATAATATAATCTATAAGATATCGCTTAGGAATTTTAATATGTTTGCCAATTCTTAAATGCTTAACTTTCCCACTTTTAATTAAACGGTAAGCAGTCGAACGCCCAACCCCAAGGGCATTTTGCATATCCTCTATGGTTAGAACGTCAGAAAATTCAAGAAACATGCCCAGCCCCCCTAACATTACAAATATAGTCTTTTATCATAACTTTATCAGTGGGGGTTAATCTCGCCCTTCCATACATCAATATTTCCCGATTAAAGGCATCTTCCCCAATAGCATCATAAACTTTTGTTATGATTCGTCCGCAACTTTCTTTCAACCATTTTTTACTTTCATCAATTGAATGTGTTACTTTTTGCCTAGATGTTAATTTTACTGTTTGAATTTCACCTAAAAATTCTGCCCACCATTCGGCAACACTACATCTTGATATATTAGCATTATCTAATTCTATAAATGTAAATTTATCTTTAATAATACCGCTAACTGCTTTACCTAGACAGTCACTTTCATTCAATATTTTAACCGCTTGGTTAGCATATTCTGCCCTCAAGGTAATCTCAAACCGTACCCAATGACTATTATTATCCCCTGTTTGCTTGGCTTTGTCGTATATACGAATCCTGTACAAACTATTTGCACTGCCAAAATATAGTGTTTTTGAACCCCTCTCTTTCCCCTTAAATGATTCTTGATTATTACGGGACATTAAACGTGTCCGATACAACCCATTGTTTGCATATTGCATCATTTTTTCCAAGTTTAAATAACCATGTTTATCATCACAAGCTATATCAATTCGGGTTATGTTAATATTTTGTTGGTTAATGATACGCCCCAAGAAAGTTAAAATGCTATTATTATGATATTCTTCAAAGGCACGGCATCCACGCCCAGACATATTGACACAAACGCCCATATTACTCATACCTTCATACATAACACGGATGTCTTTATATATCATAGATTGTTGATAAAAATTATAGCCTCGTCCGTGTTCAAAGATTGTACTGTCCATGCCAAGCACATAATCAATAACCGTTCGGACGTTTGCATCACCGTGTATTGTAAATGTAAGATAATCTATCAAAATTTCTGCTTGCATGGATTCACCACCTTTCAACTGGAACTATTTACCTGTTTGTCATGAGAACTCCCCTATTAGTGAAGGGGAGTTTATGTATAGTGTGGTGGCGTTCCGCCTTCGGCTTCACACCACCACACGTAATAATCGTTACTCTTCTGTTGGAATCGGTAGATAATACGCTTGGACTTCTTCTTCACCGATAATAAAACGTCCTTTAATATCGGGCGGTAATTCGGTTGCCTTGTCGTTATCCAATACAATGCGACTGGCGGAAGCATCAGAAAAATATCCACACGCACGGAATAACAAGTTATTCTTTATTTGTCCATCAAGCACATCATGGCTTGGGCGAATCATGCCCAGTAGGAGATGCACCCCCGCTGCGCGTGACATTCGCGCCAATGTACGCAGGGATTTTTCAATATCCACATACATTTCCTTATCCGCCTTATCCTTTGGTTTTACGTCCAAAACCTCGGCAACTTCATCTACGATAGTCAGCCATGGTCGCATTGTGTTATTGCCTTTTTGGGTATTAAATTCGTCTATATTGGCCACGCCACATTCTTTAAACTTTTCCATCCTATCCCGCACTTCTACTATGAGTGCTAACAATATCTCTTGCGCTCTTACTGGTTCGGATATGATAATTCGTCCATAATCTTTTGTTAAATCGTGATGTTTTTCATATTCACGCTCAACACTGTTAAAATCACCGCATCCTTTGAAGTCCAAAACGTACACATTGAACCGCTTTTGAATTGCTTGGTGTACAATATTGCGGATTAGTCCCGTTTTACCCGTACCTGTCGCGCCCGCAATCAATCCGTGGGGCAATTCTTCTGCATTCCACACTTCTTTTTTACCATAGCTTTCACCAATGGCGAATTTTCGACCTTCGACCAAATAGCTGTCGCTCCATTTTATATAATTTGGCAAATCTTCTTTAATTACATAAATATCCATAATGCAAACATCCCTTCTGTTTGAGTTAAATTTATAAATTTTCCGCTTAAATAGCATCTCTATTTCCCGATGCGCTTTTTCCCATTCATATGGGTGTAACTTTGACTTAAAGCGATAACACTTTAAGTAACGACCAACCTTAATTGAGTACATATACACAGGAAGCTTTCCATCAATCCCCCACATTCGCTCATATGCAAAAAATCGGTTAAACTTACGCCGTTTTAATGGCTCACCATGTTTAATTATTAGGAATGTAATGGAAGCGGGAAGCCATGCCCGCTGTATAATGCCTCTTGCAAGCGTTGAGTCTTGTCGCATTGCAAGGCTTTGTGATATAATCCAAAACATCAACATTATTATCATTAATATGAATAGTTTTGTTATGGTTTTTGGCTTTCGTAGCAAGCCTCGTAATGCGTGGTATACAATTTTAATTAAATACATTTTGCATCCTTTCTGGTTACTAATTTTGTTTTAACTACTTGCATTAATATTGATTTTTGTCGTACCTTTGCTTTTTTCCACCAACGAAATGCCAACCATAAAACCACGGCGGTCATAGTCCACATTGATGGTGTCACCGACTTGAATATCGGGTTGAATCATTTGAGAAAGATGACTAAACGACACCTCCTCTGCCTTATGTCCTTGTACACCTGCAACACTGCACAGACAAAAGTAAATCGTAAAATCATACGGCTTCCCACTTGTCTTTGATGTACCAGACATACGCGAACCAATACCTACAACACTGTACAACATTTTGTTTCCTCCTTTTAATTCCCGCCGAATTTGTGTCGTGCGGGTGGCGTTTGCTTCTGTGATAATTATGCGGTATAGATTCTGTTATTTCCACGAAGTAAAATTTTTTTCGATTAGTAAGACTTTAATATATAACTAGTAATGGATTGGATGGGAACTAATAATGGATTATGATTTTATACAAAATTTAATTAATGAAAATTCTAAAAAGAAAGGGAAATTGACGGCTATTAAAACAAAAAATGTTTCTCATATAAGAAAAATTTTAAACATATCGCAAGAAAAACTTGCTGATATATGTAATCTTTCACCAGAAATGGTTAGTTTAATTGAACGTCAAAAATCTGGGCTTTCTTTAGATGCCGCTATGCGTATTATTGAGTTTAGTCTTGAAAAAGGGTATAGCATTAGTCTTAATTGGTTATTTGGTTTGCACGATAATAAAGAATGCAAACCTATTGTTTCGTTGAAAAATGTACAAGATTTTTTTATGGTAGAACCTTTTGTAGAAATGGAATTTTTTAATGAAGATGGCGTACTTCCTATATACACGGTTACTATTAATGAAGCTATGTTGAAATACATTAATAGTGCTTATAATGCTAAATTAAATTTTTCATCAAATGAATGGAAATATGATGTTTATGACTTGCATATGAAAAATATTGAAGAAGTATTTAATGCTAATATTATTGGCAATGCTCAAAATAAATTTTCTTTCACATTAATGCCAAATATTGAAAATGCTGATGGCAATGCGTTAGGTGCGTTATTAAATCTTCTTGGTTACGAACGGTTAGATAATAATGTTTAATACAGACGTATTGAGTTCCATATTTTATATATAATTATATATATTCGTCAAAAACGCCTAATTCTCGTCCTTTCCAAAACAGGGACACTTGCGGACTTGTTTGTATATAAAAGCGGGCAAAGAACGCCCGCTTAAAAACATAATAAAAACGAGCGCAAGTTTCCTACGCGCTCGTTTTGTTAGTTTATAAAGAACCGTGCATTTTTATCTGAAATGTGGGCTATTTGGGAAATTTCCCCTGTATGAATTACAGTCAAAATATTTTGCTGTTGCGATTAAAGTATAAATAGTTCTGCTTTGAGCTGGTTGTAACGATATGCCTATCCTTGTGGCAGAATTTGACCTCATTTGCCTATAATGCCCCGGAGAAGTTTGCCATGCTCGGAATGCTAATTGCCCGCTTGATACAGTTGCAAGGGTTTCTAAAACAGAAATGCGGCCATGATGTGTATTCAAAGACATCCATGGGGTTGTCTCTATCATCCTATGCGCTGGCCCTCTGCCATCTGTTGTAAAATGCCTTAGATTAAGCGCAGTATCCCCGACTCGTGAAAGATATAAAGAATAATAGCAAGCAGCAGCATCCACATATCTGCACCTAATAAGTTCATGCAATCTGTTTTCTCTTCTCATTTCATTGATTAATCCTAACAATATAACTTCTTCTCTGTAAATTAATTCTTCAACTCTCCTTAAAGCAGTCAATCTTTGAACATAGTTTGCCCTACTACTTCTATTCCTATCAGTTAAAACATAATCATATAATACAATTGATTTTTCTAAAAATCTGTCAATATCTAATTCTCGAAATAATAATATAAAAATCGTTCCATTTCTATCAATGTGAATATTAATAGCCGCACTTGTTGCAAATTCATATGATAAAATGTTTCTCCATAGAAAATCCTGCCTATTAAAATTTTGAAGAGCCAAATCGAAGTCAGATATTTCTTTAAATTCCCATCTAACTCTTCCATTACTGATATATTCCCTAATATAAGGAAGAATTAAATCTTCTCTTCTTATAGTATGATACTCAATTACGAATTGTTCTGCTATCCCTTCAAGCGCATTATGCAATTTCATCGAATAATTCAATTGATGAAAACCTAATCGCACTCTGGCTTCATTTATAGCGGTAAAGTATCTGTAAATTAATATTTCTTCTTGCGTTCTCGGTACAAATGGAAACGGTTCTACAACATGTTCCCTGAAAGAACGGATTTCCATATGTGTATCATTATAATGGAATAGAACCACATAACCAAGGTATTCAAAAACATGGCGTAATGGGATAACGACTTGTCCGTTATGTCTACGGTAGTGGAAAATGCCGTTGGTGCATTCTATAATAAGAACACATTCGCAATTTGTGGGGGTGGTCGTTTGGTTGGCAGACGCTTGGCGCAGTTGCACAGTACGCTGTCCTTCTACACCTTCGTTAATAAACAATGTAGTCCCAGCCCAGCGGAAGGGAATGTCTAATTCTTCTAAAATTTCACGGTAAGATGCATAAAGCCTACCATCATTTAATTGAGCAAATTGGCGTGGCGTTACTTCCACGCCTTCTACTTCCATCGTTAAGTCCCACCAATGACGTGCGGCGGTTTGCATCGGCAACAAAATAAATAACAAACCGAGCAAACAGGTAAGTACCATTTTCTTATACATAAATTCCTCCTATTAGGATTTTTTTGCCCTCAATTCTCATTGGCGGGCATTTTCTATATCCAAGCCATTATATATCACAGGCGCATTCTGCACAATGGGCAGGGAGTGTGATATAATGACATTGAATTACAGGTTAGTGGGCAAGCGCATTAAATTTTTGCGACAGGCGCAGGGGCTTACGCAAGAAAGCCTTGCCGATAAGTCGGGCATTTCGCCCCAACACGTTAGCCACATTGAAAATAGCGGTACAAAATTGTCTTTACCCTGCTTGGTTAGCCTATGTAACGCGCTTAACACCACACCGAATGACATTTTAATGGATTCGGTGAATAACAACGCACCACAATTAGCAAAGGAAGTAGCCACCGTGTTTAGCGGTTGCTCCAGTGATGAAGTGTACCTTATGCTTGCCCAAGCGGATAACGTAAAAAAAGCATTAAAGGTTAAAAACCTTACCCTTGCGCGGGGTTAAGTCTACCACCCGCCTTACGCCTATGTAAAGTACCGATTCTGTATCTTTGTAAAATACTTTACTACTTCCATTACTTCCATTACGCTAAAAAGGAAGTAAAGGGGAAATGCACCCTTGACTTCCTTTTTTCGGTACGCTACCCCTGTTATGCCCGATTCCGTAAACGCATATCGCCCCTTGGGGGTATCGGACTTTTCCAGTATAGCGTACCGACCGCTTCATTAGTTATGACAAGACGGGAGTATGAAAACCGCGCAGTTCCTCGCACCCCGCCCTCAAACCGTTTCGCATATCGGGGGCATTGTTTTTATTATCAATAACCATGTATAATATTAAAGAAGTAAATTATTTATTATTTTATTTTGGAGGTGCTTTTTATGCGTACTTCTTGGGAAAAGATTAAAGATGAACACCCCGACAGTTGGGTATTATTACGTGAAATGGAATATAACCTCGGCAACTTAATTTCCGCACAAGTTGTGTATGCCAATCCGCAATTTGAGGGAATAAGCCAGTTTGAGCAAGAAAATCCCGAAGTAACATATGAAACATTAGCCGTTAAATATACGGGGCAACCCATAGAATTGGAGTTGCGCTATCATGGAGATTGAGTTAGTAAATATAAAATTTCAAGCCAATGGTGTAATTATTGCACCTACATTGGTTTATTTTGCGGATGGACAACGCAAACAATACCTTGACCTTGTTATCGACACGGGTGGTACGTCTATGTTAATTTCTAAACACGCGCTTGCCCAAATGGGTTATACGGGATTTGAAAAAAGCACGGTTAAATCCCTTGGCGCAAGTGGCACATTTTACGCCAACATATGCCCCCTTTCAAAATTTAATTTTTGTGGGTTATCATTTAACAATTATCCTGTAAAAGTTTGGAATGCACCACAAAATCATCATGTAGCGGGTACAATAGGCATGGATATTTTACGCCATTTTAATATGAGCATAAACACCGATACTTACCTAGCAACCATTGAAGTTAATAATCTTACAAAAGAACGTCATGATTATGGAAGATGAACCAATGGACATTCGCAATTTGTTACCGTGTCCGATAATGAGGTTGAAAAATCATAGCAACGAGCAACCCCTGTTTTTGCATCTAACCAACATCTAACACTTTGGTATATAATTAAGTTGTGGGCGTATAAAGCATTTAAGGAACAACAGCGTATGCAATTGCGAGAAACCCTTGATTTTGCTGGCTTTGTGGAGCATTGGGTAACATGAGAAAAGATACAGTAACACCTACTGTGTGCCACTCATAACCTCACTTGCCGCTGCCGCCAGTCGTCTTAAATCCTCAAATCCGGATGGATTCCATTTTAGGGAAATAGCACCACGGCAAACCTGTCTGGATTCGCCCATAAATTCTATTGTTGTCCTTCTTTTGCATTCGCGGGCGTGTGGGT
>Ga0209755_10000326_pt1 | contig 90752 bp, 98 predicted proteins | sample TergutCo191P1_FD_187301 | JGI IMG/M metagenome (GOLD analysis project Ga0209755, IMG submission 187301) | Cornitermes sp. P1 segment gut microbial communities from Petit-Saut dam, French Guiana - Co191P1 (SPAdes) (version 2) | ecosystem: Host-associated > Arthropoda: Insects > Digestive system... | reverse complement strand
TCGCTTTCTCCTGCTTGCTTGTGTTTGATTATCGCTTCTCTTTTATCGTTTGATATTGGTTTTGCCAATGTAATCCACTCCTTTGATTACATTATATATCAAAACTACGTTATGTTAAAGTGCTATATACTGTTCGCGGGGGAATAAAAAAACCTATGACTAAGGACAACGCACGGGACTTTATACGAAAGTATGGGGATACTGCGAGAGCTGTATGTCCAGAAGTTCCTGAAAACGTGCATCCTCATTTGTTTCGTCACTCTTGTGCAATGAGCTTATATCGAAGTGGAGTACATTTAACCCTTATATCTGAGTGGTTAGGACACGCAAACTTTGAAACAACACTTATCTATGCACACGCCGATACGGAGATAAAACGACAAGCGATAGAAAAAGCAATCCCTAAAGACAGCTTGTTAAGCGAACACATAGATACAGAGAGATACAAAGTTGACGATGATGAACTTCTTAAAGAGCTTTGTGGATTAAGGTAGCTCATTGTTATCAGGAATTATTTTATGGATTGTTATGTTATTTCGCATAATAATCCATTTTTTCGAGAGGAAAAAAGAAAATTCCTGATAACAATGAATTTAGGATTAGGCGCTAAGGAAATGAAAGAAGCTGCGTAATTAATCCCCGGCGGATGCGTGGCTTCGTTATGCGTTCGCCGGGTAAAACGATAATCCAAAAAAAGAGGAGATGTTATTATGTTGAACAATGTATCGCTCATGGGAAGACTTGCGAAAGACCCCGAACTGCGCTATACGACCTTAAACAAGGCTTCATGCTCAAGCGGAAGATTAACGCAGGGCAAATTTTCAGCGTATCCGGGGTGTGCGTAAGTCTTGCCCCTAAAATGCTCCGCAGATACAAGCGCATCGAATTGGTAGATACCGCTACCGGTGACGATGTGCATTTTATTTTGCCAAAAAAAGTGGTGTTCAAGGTAGGCCATGTTTATAACTGCTATTTTGACCACCCCATCGGCAACCGCCCTGTAAGTATCAATAAACCGCCGGGCGGTTTTACTAGTGCCGATTTGGACTTGCCCACTAACGGCTTCTTGGGTTCAGAGGATTTTGGCGTATATCACGAGAAGCCTGCGGTAGAAAAAACAAGCGATATTAAGGAGGAAAACAACCATGAAGCAAGTAACAACAACGAAACAACCCACACAGATGATTAAACATCTTCTGAGCTTAACTTTAGCGGTGGTGTTGTTATTTTGCCTGCAAACAACGGTTTTTGCAGCAAGCCAGGGAACTGTTTTAACGGTAAATCCTGTGCTGAACGTGAGCGATGCGGAAGATGAAGATTATCCGTCAGCGGAAAGCATTATTCCCATAATCGCAGAACCCGTATGGGCGTGGCATCCCATTAGTGTGGTAAATGAGCCTATGAACGGATTTAACGCGGTGCGCCGCACCTATGCGTTACCCCCTGATGTAAACCCTGCCGTAATATCAACAGCAGGGTTTGAAATGTTCGGGCAGCAATTTACCTTCGCCTATGTACTGCAACAGCCCACATCAAATGAATCATTCATTGAGATGCGGCAATCCGTAACCATTGAAACCCGCACCCGAAACCTTGACGACATCTTGCCGAACTTGGAACAGGATATTTGGTTTGAGCGTGATGGTTTTGCGGGGACATTGGTTTTGGATATTCACTCCATCACCAGCGAAGTAGCGGGCACATCGCGGCACACATCTACCGCCACACGGCAACGGACATTTCCACACCTATCATCCCCTGATAACTCCCTCATCCCCCGCACCATCACAGACGGGGGTACGACATTCCATTTATCTTCCGTGGATTGGCAATCAAGCAGCATTTCATCGGTAGATGGGCATCCTGTGGCTTCAAGTCATACGGCACACGCCACATTTACGGCGCAAGTCACCCAAACCCGCACCACAGGCTACACCGTTACCGCCGAATATGTCGGCACGGTGTTTCGGACTACCCAGGGCAAGACGTTGTTCACAGCAATATTCTATGGTGAGCCTATCATTGAAATATGGCTTGAAGAAACCGAACCCGAGCTGGTTATTGAAATTCATACGGAATCTGAATACGAGCCTGTTCAAATGCATGAACAAAGTAGTAGCGACGGTACAGGTAACGGTCTAACCACAGCACTTGCAGTAATCGGCACACTTCTCGCCATCGGTGCGCTGGGTGTGGGCGGTTTCTTCTTGGCGAGGCATTTTTTAGGATACAACGTAACCGTATACAGCATTGATGGCCCCAGGGAGATTGTTAAGGCGGGGAAAATCAAACTGGACGTAACCAGCCCCGAGCCAACAATCGTACTGGATGATGCCGTGGTTAAAACCCCGCGCAAACAGACAGATATATCATCCAGATTGCACAGCGGTCAGTACCGAAACTCATCAATAAAGTCGTGCGGGTGGTACTGCATGACCAAGAGGCATTCCATGAAGTGCCGGAAAAGGCAAAGGGTTTGCCTGTTTATGAGTTTGAGGTCAACTTTTCCCACGACGACGAACCGAGTGCGGCAGCCGATACTGCGGAAACGGGCGGGTATCTTGTTGGGGGTGATGTCTCTGATTCTTAACTAAGTACCGTTCTAATCATTCCAACAGGCAGTTAAAAGGAGAAATTTATGCAGAAAAACAAACCGGCAGAAACAAGATTCATCACCAAAGGGCTGGTAGGCGTTGTGGCGACCTTTGCTTTCGTACTCATGTTACTTGTGACTCCGGCTACGGTTTACGCAGATAACACAGCCCGTTTCAATAACAATTTCACCAATCCCAACTGGCAAAACATGCACCACTACGACCACTGGAATTGGCGGCATAATTGGGCATACCAAGCCCCCCAATACCAATTTGAAAACACCTATTCCTACGACCAATGGGGGCGGCCGACCACTTCCAATGTCGCTCCACAGCACCCGCAAAATATCCGTAGGGATAGGCACGCAGCGGCACTCCCGCCCCCGCATGGCTCTGCTACCGGATTTTTCGGTGGGGAATTTCCTACAGGGCAGGCGAATCCCTTTGCGCCGAGGTACAACAATAACCCTAACGCCAGCCGTGCCGTTGCCATTGAAGAATCAGTATTTGCGCTACGCCCCGGTGAAGCAGGTGTCAATGTTCATGCTGATGGAACACACGCAGGTGGATTTTTGGCAAGTACCAGCGTAACCCAAGGCGGCGGAGGCAACACCCCGCAGGGCGGGACTGCGAATGGGTCAACTGCCCCGTGGACAGCTCTCGGCAGTCAAAATCATATCCCCAACCAAGGGGCAGACGGTAATCAAATCGGGGTTACGGTAACACACAGGCCAATAACAGCTACTTCCCAACCCGGCAACCAACAGAATCGTATAACCACTGTTACGCCCTTCGAGGATGGAACAATCGGCAGGATTACGATTCCCGCACTCAACAACCGTGTGGCATCGGTGCGCTCCGGGGTTGTTCTCTCAACCCTTGATAACTATGTGGGGCATTTCTCCGCAACAAGCCAATGGGACGGCAATATCGCCCTTGCCAGCCATAACCGCGGCAGGGGGAGCTTCTTTGCAGGCATTTGGACTTTGCAGATTGGCGACAGAATTTTTTATGAAACAACTATGGGCGTGCGGGCATTTGAGGTCGTAAGTATCGTGCAGATTTCCGAAACGGACTTGACGAACCTCAACCACTCCCAAGAGAACATTCTCACCCTCATCACCTGTGTATATGGGCAGCCTGCGCTCTCAGATGGTCTGTGCGGGCTCGTGAGGTGATGTAGCAGATAAAAGATTGCCCATCTTTGTGTTTGTGGGGCGTGGCTTCGGCTACGCCCCTTTTATTATCTCAATTAAACGAAAGGGTGTAAGATATGATTCCTTTTTCAAAAGAAGATGAACATGTGGCAAAACTTGCTATATCTCTCTCATTAGCCTGCGGGTTTAACTCTAAAATGGCAGGACTGATAGGCGATGCCGCCGCATTGCATGATTGCGGAAAGGTAAAAGTTCCCGAATATATAATTAACAAACCCGGACGATTATCATTAGATGAAATGGAAATTATGAAAACGCATACCATTTGGGGGGCATATATTTTATCGGAACTGCGGGAGGAGCTTCGGATGATAGCGGTGAACATAGTAGCGTTTCACCATGAAAAATGGGATGGCTCAGGTTATTGGGGTTATCGAGGGGGTGTTATCCCTTACTACTGCCAAATAGTTTCCATATGCGATATGTATGTCGCCTTGACTGCGAATCGGCCATACAAAGAGCCGTGGCCGCCAAGTGAAGCTATGGAATATATTAAATCTAACGCAGGAAAAACTTTCTGCCCCAAGCTAGTCAGAACATTTCTTGGTTGTTATCAGCTCCAGTTTGCACAAGTGTTTAATTTGAGTCAACGCGACCCCTTGACAGAGAAGAGCCAATCGTTTATCATGGAATCAGTAGAAGTGAAGCAGTTAAAAATTCAAGATGAAAGGATGTCTATTCCGTGATGAAAAATGGGAAAGTCGAAGCAACTACACAGGAACAAGAAAAAACGTTCCAAATAAGGGAGATTTCTCCGCAAACGAATCAAGTCGTTGAGTTTTCGTGCATGGGACAATGTCCGGATGTTGGCGAAGAGTAATGCAGTTGAAAGTTGTTGCGCAAGGGAACTTAGCTCTAGCCGCCCAAATTCGCATGCTGTGAATTTGGGCGGTTCTGCAAAGACAGAAATTTTTACAAACAATTGCCACTGTAACAATTAAGACACTTAGAGGTGAAAAATGTTCACTTTTGTTAAATTAAATGGATTGCTTCATTTAGTTGACTCCCTTCATGGAGGAAGATGGGAGGTTTCCTATGAATTTGCTGAAAACTATCTCTATTATTTGAAAGGCAAGAGCATTGATGCCGGTAAAAACCTTTTGGCAGACAGTCGAAAACTGAATTCAGATTGGCTTATTGAAACAAAGAACATAATAGAAAAACATGCCTTGCCAACTCACTTTTCTTATCACATTCCGACAATAATTGACAACCTTATGAAGAGCAAAGACTTAAGGGCAGACATTATTACTCCTCCTTTACCTATCATTGAAGTCGGCAGAGAGTGTAATTACAAATGCCTGTGGTGCTACAATGACAGCGCTACTGTCCAACTGAAACACAGCAAAATATATGATTTTAATACTGAGATCATGATGGAAAAAATTATATCTCCATTGATTGATATGGGACAGACTGAATTTTGCTTAACAGGTGGCGAACCATCACTTTATTTAAAAGAGGTAGAAAGAGTAACATCCCATATAGTGAATAAAGTATCTAAACTGAGTGCAAAGCCGTGCATATGGTTGCTTACTAATGGGTACAAGCTTTATGAAAATGCAGAGAGATACATGAAATGTGGAATTTCAAAGTTTCAGGTGTCTCTATCATCTCCTCTGAAAGAAAAAGATAACTACTTAAGAAAGCCACCCCAAAACACAGACTCTTTTGGAGAATGTATTAATGGTATAAAAAAAATCAGACACTTGTCTGATAAAGCAGTGATAGAAGTTAATATGATTGTGCAGCCTGAATCTTATTTTGGAAAATGGTCTAATATCCATGACATAAATCAGATGTACGATTTAGCACAGTCTTTGGGGGTTAATACGCTTAGAATAATCCCTGCCGTTCCTAGTGGGGAAGCAAAGAAAAATAGCATTAATTTTTCACTCCCTGAGTATAGCAAAATAAGTGAGTATGTGTCATTGTTAAAAGACAGATCTAAAGCTGAAAAGAGCGGGGTGCTTATAGATTGTCCGCTAGGCCACGATATGAATGGAAAAGCACACGACTGTCGAGCCAGCTATATGTATATTTATGTTAACGCTTTTGGCTATGTATATCCATGCAATAATTTGCAGGAAGATTCTAATTTGTGCTGGGATAAGCCTATAAGCAAAAATTCTTCTTTTGACATAGTCGATATATGGAAAAATTCAAAGCTCCTACATTATTTTAGAACTAATAATGATTTATGTGAAGAGTGTACGAAGTGCAAAAATAGACCAGAATGTATAGGTCAATGCAGAGCGTTAACATACCATAGGCATGGTGAATACAGTTTGTCATCAGTGCCTGAGACATGCTTGCTTAAGCATTTCTAACTCAAGTCGATTTTTTAGAGTCTAGTAAATTGCTATGTTCGAGATTTGGGAGGAATTTCATATGCAATTTATAAATAGGAATACACAACTAGAAACGGATTTGTTTTTGTTGCAATCTGATCAAAGAAATTTTATATTTAATTCAATGACACTAGCCTTATATGAAGTTGACAAGGTTAACAAATCTACTATCACTGCTGTTAAGAGCGAAATGTCTAACCATAGTTCAATTATGCCCAAAACGTTTCTCGAAGAGAAAAGTGCTATCTGCTATTTGTTTATGACAAATACATGCAACTTAAATTGTTCGTACTGCTGTCAAAAAGTAGACGCTCAGCCTATTGTTACTACAAAGTATGAAAAATTAGATATTATAAAATCTAATTTTTCAAGTAATAAAAAATTAAAGCTGGTATTTTTTGGCGGCGAGCCTCTTCTAGAATATGAAGAAATTGAATTCATAGTGTCAAAGTTAAGCGCCTATTACGATGATATGGAATATCATCTCGTTACAAATGGAACTTTGCTAACGCCTCAAATGGTGGATTTTATTAAGTCTAACGCCATGCGAGTGACCGTCAGCATAGACGGAGACAGAAGTATAAATGATTTGAATAGAAAATACATAGACTCTACCTCAACCTACAGCAAGCTTATCAATAGCATCAAAAACTTACTGAATTTAAATATTCCTACAACATTTTCTGTTACCGCGGACATGAGTACAATAAACAGTCTGTATGATTCACTGTGTTATTTGGCAGAATTCTTTAACAGCCGGAAATACATTGTTAATTTTGACTTGCTGAATGCTGATATTTTTAATTACTTGCCCGACATTCTCAAGAAAATTGCACATTTTTATTTGTTCTCTCTTAGAAATACCACAGAAACATATATAAGCCCATTTAAAGTATATAATCTGTTTTCTAAAAAACCGCATAAGCTATCCTGTAATCGTAAAAAATTGTATTTATACAATGAAACATTTTACAGGTGTGCTTTGGATCCTTTTCATAGTAGCAAGAATCCGTCAACACAAATTAACCAATCTCACATTGCCACTGAATGTTCTGCATGTTTTGCAAAAAATCTTTGTGATCATTGCAGCAAAAATTTAAGTCTACGTGGCATTGATAATGTGTGTAAAATTTCCAAATCACTTGCATATTTATCATTATCAATATTTACGGAATTCTTATCCGCTTAATCTAGGGCATATTTTCTTTTAATCTTCGATTTAAGATGTTCATGCAAATGTAAATGGAAGTCAAGTTTTGAGTCCCAACATTTGGACAGCCAATATTTATGAGGAGTTGTACAATGACTAATTTTAACGTACTTTTGTTTGATGAATTTGAGACCCTTGATGCATTTGGGCCTGCTGGAATCATAGGAAAAATGCAAAACACTTATAATCTCGAATATTACTCCATTGATGGTGGTACTGTTTTGAGCAGTCAACATGTGAGCGTTAATACGCGTTCGGTTTTAGATATAGACAGAAATATTAGGAGTATTTTATTAATTCCTGGTGGAATGGGTACAAGAAAATTAATAGATGATAACGTATTTATTTCTAAGCTAAACGAACTTTCGCAAAATTCAGAATTCGTTTTGACAGTATGTACTGGCAGTGTGCTCCTTGCCAAAACAGGTTTACTTCAGGGATTGGCGGCTACAAGCAATAAGAGGGCCTTCAACTGGGTATGTAGTAATGCGCCTGACGTAGATTGGATTAAGAATGCACGGTGGGTTAATGATGGAAAATATTATACATCTTCAGGTGTCACTGCGGGAATGGATATGACGGTAGGATTTATTTGTGATATTCATGGTGATAAAATTGCTCTGGACGTGTGTGATTGTGTTGAGTATATTTGGTGTCGAGATAAAAACAACGACCCTTTTGCTGTTCAATAGATGATTCTAACTATTTTTGTGGGAGTGTAAATATTGAGTCAGTTATTTGCAACGTTAAAAAAACACCATCATCCGCACCTACGTTTTTTAGGATTTTTTTCACTATTTTCGCTTCTTGTCGCTATAACAATTGTGTTCATGTATCATCTTATTGGTGAAATGAGCCAAGTAGCAATAGATTTTAATTTAGCTGGACTTCGGAGAACAATGGGTGTTTTTACAGCGATTATGTTTTTGCGCCTCATTGCATCCGCTTTATCTACTTTGATCGTAGGACAGTTCAGAGCAAAGGTTGGCTATTGTTTCAGAAGTAATTTTATTAAATATTTTCTACAAAAACCGCTGTATGGATTTGGTGAAATGAATAGTGGCGAGTCACTTTCAATTTTTTCTAATGATTTGCCATTTGCTATTCAATTGGTTTCTCACGGAGGAATGCGCTTAATAGCTGATGTGATAGCACTTGTAATTATATTTGCATACATGTTTTCAATCAATTGGTGGCTTACCGTTGTTTTTTTTACCTCGTATCCGATGCTAATTATTATACAAATGCTATTTTCCATTCCAATACAAAAAAAGACAGCAAAAAGACTTGAAGCCCGTGCAAAGCTTTCATCAATAGCTAATGATTCTTTTCAAAATTCTATATCTATAGCGGCTTATGGGCTGGAAAAAATGATGAATGAGCGTTGTCTAGATGCTTTCGATGTTCTTATAAATGCGGAAAAGAGCAGAGGTCGCTCCCATGTGTTTTTGGTTACATTAGGCATTTTCGCATCTCAAGTACCACTATTAGTTCTTGTCGGCTTTTCTGCTAACCAAGTCATTGAGGATTATATGAATATAGCAGAGTTTGTGGCATTTTTGGCACTCTCTATTTATGCAGGAAATTGGCTTTCCATGTTAAGCAAACAACAAAGCGCTATTCAAACGGCTGCTGCTGGCGCAAAGCGATTCAATAAACATCTAGGAAGTGAAGTGGAAGATTTAGAGATAGGAGAGGTCTTGAAAGCAGACGGGAAAATTGCTGTTAGTTTTGAAAACGTTGATTTTTCATATTCTCCCAAAAGTGATGTTCCTCCTATACTCAGCAATGTGACCGCTGAGATAAGCGTTGGATCTAGGGTGGCTATTGTTGGCAGTAGTGGCAGTGGAAAATCTACGATGTTAAAAATGCTTTTGGGAATTTGCAAACCTACCGCAGGAAAAATCACTCTTTTCGGTACTGATGTTAGCCAAATTAGCTTGAAGTCATTGAGAGAAACTTTCGCTTATGTACCACAGGACAGCTTTCTTTTTCCCGAAACTATTTGTTCAAATATCGCTGGTGAGAATCCAAACGTAGAAACGCTAGAAAGAGCTTGTAGAGATGCTGGCATATGGGGATTTGTCCAAGGCCTTTCGTTGGGTTATAATTCTATGCTTGGTGAATTTGCCGAGAATATAAGTGGGGGGCAGAAGCAACGTATTGCTCTTGCTCGCGCACTTTACAGAGATGCAAAAGTTATTTTGTTTGATGAGGCAACATCAGACCTTGATCCTAATACCGAGCTTGAGATACTCAAGACTATCGCCGCGCTACCGAAAGATAAAACAATTATAATGGTGACCCATCGAGCCAGTGCTGTAGCTTTTTGTGATATAATAATTGAACTGAAAAAAAATGATAAGATTAAATTATAATTAAAGCAAAAGTCAGTAGCGGGTGAGTGTAGTATGAGCAAGAGACAAGTTTTTCTCAGAATGCTAATATGTTTGAAAAAATATATTCCCGCATATACAATATGCACTATAATATACAATTCGCAGCGGTTCGCATTTGCATTTTTAAATGGATTATTTTTGCAACGGGCAACGGAAGGGATCCTAGCTGGGGACTTGTCCCAGGTTATGGTTGCAATTCGCTTCATGCTCATAAGCCTTATTTTGGTTTTACTAGTAGTTGGAGTTGGAGTATATATATATATACTTATTCACAGTTATGTATTGCGCGATATCACGATGAAACTTTTTAATGCATTTATGAGAACTAGCGCGGAAGCCGGCAGGCACTCTGGAGAGGGAGTATCAAAATTAAATACCGATGCTCGTCTTGCAACCGATGCAATAACTTATGGGCTAAACCCTATATTCACAAGCGTCATTACGGCAGCATTTTCTACTGTGACTATAATGATAATTAATTGGCAAATGGGTATAGTCGCGATTGGAATAGGCATACTCGTGTTTTTTGTTCAAAGTCGTTTTTCCACACCATTTGCCAAGATAGGCAAGAAACAATTGGATGTTAATGAAGAGGCCGTAAAAGCTGTGTCCAATTTCTTTTCAGGCTCGTTAACTATTCGTGCATTCAATCGACAGAAAAGTTCATTTTTACAGTTTGATACAATAAATAAAAGTCTTAAAGCGTTAGAAGTTAAGCGTGCGATTTGGGAAATGTGGCAAAATGCATTTACCACTGTACAAGGTTGGGTTACTATGGTGTCAGTTTTTGCCATTGGTGGTTGGTTTGTCGCTACAGAAAGAATGGAATTCCCTCAAGTTTTGTTTTTTCTGAATCTTTTCATAGCTATTGAATCGGCGATGAGTAATATTGGTTCTGCCTTCGCAAACTTGCAACCTTCGATAATTGCAGCCAGTCGAGTTTTATCCATCATAGATACCATACCTAAATCTAGCACTTTACAAAACATAGAATCCTTACCGTGCAATGATGGATACGATTTGCATATTAATGAGCTATGTTTTTCTTACAGAGATACTGATAGTCTTCAAATATCCGGAGAAACAACCTTGAATGGAATAACTCTTGAAATAAAGGAAAATCAAATGGTGGCATTTATTGGCGAGTCAGGTAGCGGAAAATCCACTTTGCTGCGTGCAATAATTGGGATGTATGAACGAAGTGATTTAAATATGACTATAGGGGCGCGAAAATATTCACCCCAAAATATGAACCAGTGGCGCAAGGCATTTGCATATGTAGACCAAAGCTGTAGGCTCTTCAATATGACGGTAGGCGATAACATTGCAATGGGACTGGGCGGAAAAATGGAAGAAAAGGTAATTAAAAATGCGGCATCTCGTGCTTTTGCTCACGATTTTATCAGTGAATTACCAGACGGCTACGCTACCATCTGCGGGGAAGCGGGTATTCGTTTTTCGGAAGGCCAAAGGCAACGAATTGCGTTAGCCCGTGCGATTTGCCGCAATTCTCCTATTCTAGTCTTTGATGAAATTACATCCGCGTTAGATGCAGAAAATGAACGCAATATTCTAGAAACGATAGAAAGCTTGCGTAATGACCATACAATTTTAATGACTACGCACAATATAGAAAGCATAGCAACTGCTGATCTGATTGTAGTAATGGATAATGGAACTATAGCGGAAATGGGTACACATGAGGAACTTGTTAAAAAAGGCAGTCTGTACGCAAAGTTATTAGAAGTAAAATGAATTATAACAACAGAAACTTCCTCGTACAACCCAACGGGTATATGCCCACGGAAATCGACTTTCACGCAGGAGGAAAAGCCTGATAAGCTAGCGGAAGGAAAACAGAGCGCAAACTGTTGGAACAGGGCAACCGCATACGAAAATTAGAAGTGCGAACCCGCATGGATGCTGGATCTGTAGTTAGATTCATGTAAGATGCGTGTCGCCAAAACCAGCAAAATAATTGATTTTCAACCTTAAATCAGAGGTTGGTTAATGTGTCAATCACCTGCAAGCCTTGATTTTACAGCATTTTTTCGTATGCGGTTGCCCTGCTGTTGGAATATTTCGCTCAGGCAGATAAAAAATGGCGTATTTGTGCCATTTTATGAGGACTTCAAACTATTGACCATAACATCATTTTTCAAACATAAAAAATGGAGCTAAATGGGGCAAGTTGAGAAAATGGCTTATTTGTTAACTTTTTGCCTCAGCCTTAGAGAAGACGCAATTTTTTGATTTTAGCTCCATTTTCAACTGTGCCCCTAAAGTGTTCAGCTCCAGTTTGCACAAGCAGCTTGACTTTAATTCCATTTTATGGTAAAATATACTCATGTTAATTTCGGATTATACGTTTGCAAGGAGTTTTCTGCTTTATCGGAAGCTCCTTTGCCTGGGATAGCCGACACGAGCACAGGCTTATGTCTACAAAAATGCCGATATTGTATATTTATCGAGCGGGAATGGGTTTGGAATCACAACAATGTGATTCTGCCCATTCCCGCTCTTTTTTTGTTTGCGAATCAAATACGTTGCTCTATGTGGCAGAAAGGGGAAATTTCCATGAGTAAAAAGAAAACCAAAAAGCATCCCTTCTACTACGAAGGTATGTATTGGAGCAGTCGTGAGCAATACGCGGTATGGGTACAAGACCAAATAATCGCTGTAAAAGCGCAGAAAAGGAGATTGGTATAGATTGGTATGAGGACATTAAAGTTTACAAGTTTCCCACGGAGTTAAGCTGTGTGGAAGCGGCGGTATCTGCGCCTCAATCCATTGTTGCCAAGGTTAACATCTTTCCATAACTTTCCTTTGTTGTCCCTGTAAACAGGACGGTCCCAGCCATCAACCCCAATAAACATCAAGAAGCACATCTGGGTAAATGCTGCCAATGGGTTTGTAGTATGTCCGCCCGCCGCGCCGCACACCGCAAATTACTTGCCCTGTATGTTCCCCATTGTCACTGTCAATGTAAATAAGGTTGTTTGCATCCATAAATACTTGGTGGCACAACTGACGAGGGATGCCCAAAGCCGGAACAAACCCGGCTTGGACATCAGACAGCAAATTACAACCAACAACGGGCGTGGTGAATCGGCCCATAGGGGTTTTGCGGGTTTCATAAACCCTGCCATCTTTTGCAGGGAGAATGGATATGGTTTTGTCGGCGGCTTCAACTTCTTCCATAAAGGTAAACACACCTTTATAACCGGATGCAGTGCCTTTTGATTGGGCGGTAACGCGGGGCTTGATTTTACACGCGGGATTTTTGTCCTTGTCCTTTTTGAGCGCGTCGAGGAACGCCTTGGATGTTTCAATTTCCGTTTTTATTTTGGAAATGCTTGTACCCTTCGCGTCGGTTACGTTTTTGGTGATTTTGCCGTATTCGACAGTCCAACTTACACGCTTGCCGTCCTCCAATTCGGGGAAGTCAGCAGCTTTGGCTATGCGAAGCTCATCGAAGGTTTGAGAGGAATCCTCAATATCCTCCGTGGCACTGGCATATTCAAACACCGGGAGCTTTTCAAAAAGGCTTTGCTGTGCTTTTTCGGCATCTTTTTCTTCCGCATCGTTTATTGCATTTTCAAGCGGATTGCCGGAAGCGGGTTTTTTGGGCGGTTTCGGTGCGGGTGGCGGGGTTTCCGCTTTGGCGGGCTCTGTGGCTGCCGTTTCGGTTGTTGATTTCTCCTGCCCGTCATCTGCAAGCTCATCTTCATTTGCCCACGGGTCAAAATCTTCAGCGGGAGCACTGCCCAAGTCAATGTCATTCATGTAAAACAACTCCTTCGTCTTGGATTGGCATAAAAAAAGCCCGACCCGCTACCTACAGATAGCGGATCGGGACTATGTTTGCCATGTTATACCGTTAGCGGCTTTGCCGCTTAAAGAAAATGATATGGGATATTACAAAAACATAGTCATATACAGCGGCAAATGTACTACGCCGTCTTTGAACAAAAAATCCTTTTGGTACAAAATAAATGACTCGCTTAATTTTGACTTAAATCGGCTCATAAATTTATCCAGGGATGAATGTTTTTTATAAGACGATGATTTTACCTCAATGGGGCTAATTTTGTTTTTATGGGTAATCAGGAAGTCAATCTCCATATGGTTTTCGCGTTTTTCCTTGTCAACCCTCGAATAAAAGAATAATCGGTGCCCGTTTACCCTTAGCATTTGAGAAACTACATTTTCCATCAACATGCCTTCGTTTACGTTTAGCTTGTCAAATAAGATAGCCTTGTATAGCTCATTACCGGTGAAGGTATGATTTCTAAAGGCATGAGTAACCAGTAACCCTGTGTCTGCCATGTAGATTTTTTGCGTTGTGTGGTCCATGCTGAGTGCCAGCCCAAAGTTGGGGTCTGTTGCGTTATAACAGGGGTTTACAATCATGCCGTCGGATAGCCACATAAAAGCATCTTCATAGGCCCTAAATCGAGCATCTTTATCTATGGAAGAAAGTTTGTACTTCTTCTCCTTCTTCGATAGTTGCCCTGGTAAATTGTCATAAATGGCTGTAACCTTTTGCTTGTACGCGCCTGCGTATTTTGCAATGTCCCGGCGATATAGGGCAAGAATATTGCGCTTGATGTTATCAGTAGCTTCAAAATCTTGGCTTGTTGCGTATTCGATTACAGCTTGCGGCATTCCCCCGACCAATATATAGGTGCGGAAACTGTTCATCACCCTTCGGTGTAACGCTTGACCGAGGGGCTTTCTTTGCTCAAAGCATTCACGGATAAATGATACTGTTACTTCATCACCAAGGGCGTGAAGGAACTCCTCAAAATCCAACGGATGTATTTCAATTTCTTCTTCTTCGGAAGGGATTAAAATGTCTTTGACATTTTCTTTAAGCGAGAGCAACGAACCGGATTCTATATAATCGTATCTTCCATCTGCGACAAGGTGTTTAATAAGTTGCCTTGCTTTTGGGTAAAGCTGTACTTCATCAAATACAATCAAGCTGTCACGCACATGAAGCCGCACTTGATAATATAGCGACAACTTGGTTAAAAACATGGGAATGTCATGGCTGTCATTTTCAAAAATGCTTATAACGTCTTTAGGTGGATTTGAAAAATCAATGAGTATCATTGATTTGTACTCACTTTTCCCAAAGTGTTCTGCCAAAAAGGATTTTCCTACTCGCCTGGCACCGTTTAATAATAATGCCGTTTTTCCTTTGCTTTGGTTCTTCCAATCAACAATACGTTTGTATGCCTTACGTTTCAAAATCATTGCCACCGCTCCCTTCAAGGAGAATAGTAGCACCTACATCACGAAAGGGCAAGTAAAAAATTGCGACATAATGCACGAAAGGGCATAATAAAATCCAACAAAAAATTCACGCAAAGGCATATTGGAAAGTAAAAACAGCAGTATGCAGGCCTGCCCCGAAAATATCTTTCGGAACAGACCCGCGCTGTAGCTGTTATATTATGCCGCCGCTTGCCCTGCGTAGGGGTCAAAATCAGCAGCTTGGGAGGCCGTATTGTTTCGGGCATCATTTCTCATAAAGCCTGCGAAATGAACGGATTCCGCAACAACTTCGATGGAGTAACGGGTGGTTTTTGTTTCAGGGTCAGGCCATGAGTTTTGTTGCAAGCGGCCGTTTACGCAAATGGGCTGCCCTTTTACAAAGTGCTTGTTTACAAATTCGGCGGTGGCGTTCCATGCAACCACGTTGAAAAAGTCTGTAACCTTTTCTCTGCCTTGGACGATGCAGCGGTCAACGGCGATAGCAAAGCTGGCCACCGGCACATTTCTCTTTATGATAAAATCACTGTCATGTATTGTTAATAATATAATAATATCGGCTTCTGATATTGTAAACAGTTAAATATCGGATTGTGATATTCAAGGGAGTTTGTTATGAATATTTGTGAACGATTTAAACTCGTTAGAAAAAAAGCGAAATTAAACCAAAAAACTTTCGCGTATGAATTAGGTATTTCACAAGCGCACGTATCAGGCATCGAAAATGGAAAAGATAAACCATCTTCAACATTAATAAAACTTATCTGCTTGCGATTTAACATTAGTGAAGATTGGTTGCTAGGTGAATCACATTCTATGGGCATAAGTTATGATTCTTTTACTGATGAAGGAATTACAATCAGATACAAAAACAATAGATTTGAAAATGACATTATGCATGAAAAGCGAACGGGAGATGATTTAAAGAACACATATGAATCTTATATTTATCTTGGAACTTTATTACTTGCCGCAGAACTAGAAAAAAATGACAAAACAGAATATTTTAAATATATAAGACTTGCAATTGATGATTTTGAAAAACTTATTTTTCACGTCTCTAATGGATTTTTACCATACAAGAATGATGTTTCTGCATGGCTAGAATATAAAAATATATGCATATCAAAAATGGATAAAGTAACAGCACGGTTAAAAAGTGCAGTTAATTTATATTTGAGAAAGCATGGTGAGAATATGATTATTTAATTATGAACCATACAGTTCATTGTGCACTGCTTATGTGTCCTCAATCCATTGTTAAAACGGTTGTATATTGAGGACAAAATACAACCGTTTTAACCGCTATTTTCTATGTATAACGTCAATAATTATATATTGCTTGTCTGTCCTCAATGAATATATTTTTATGCAAAAAACATGTTTTGCGTGTCCAATTTTAACGAATTTAAGCCATTTGTTGATGGTCGTAATTGTATAATGCGTGTCCGATAACAATTTTCGTCCATGAAAACCCTTAAATCTCTTGATGAATCAAACGGCATCGGCACATATAACTCGATGCGTTCATCCTTACATATGCCAACATCTACTATGTCACGGTCTTCTTCGTGGAATGTTCGGACATACATACGCTGGGCATAATGATATTGCTCATCGTCCGGCGAATCTTGAATTGTATATACAATTTGCCCTATTAAATAATCATCCATGTCAAAAGCACCCTTAAATGCAAAGAATTGGGATTCATCTATTTCTTTAATCGTTATTTGTATATTTCATTCCGCTTCTTCTCAACTCATTAATCATCAATTAAGGTATTTAAGGAAATACGAATTATTTTCAAAGTTAATAGGTTTTTTAGGTGATTTATTTCGTATTTTTATATTTTATATACTCTGATATTGAAGAATCATCATTTGATACTTCCAAAACATTAACCGCTTTTACAGCTATAACATCATCTATTTTAACCTCTTCCACCAGCAAAAGATGATCGTGCAGGGTTTTGTAGTCGGGTTGGCCTGCTTTATGGTCCAATTCTATGTTGCTTAGGATTATTTTTTTAATGCTTGGTTTAATATCGCTAGAACCAGGAACCATATAAAGTCCAATGCCACCACGATATTTTCTTCTTCCCAACAAACGTGGTCTTGGCATCATTATATATGAATGATACACGTTCGTCGGATCTTTCCCCTCTAAAATTATATTAATAAACCCATGATCCAAATAAATTACACCAAAACACTCTTTTTTTGGCTCTAAATGTACAAACCTAATCTTGCCATTTTGTTGGATATAAATCTTTGATTCATGAATAATGTTTTTATGGTTTACCCCGAAATAATACGCATTATAATCATCATCAAAGATGTTTCCTATCATTCCAACGGGTTCGCTGGATTCGAGTTCACCATACTTGTTCTCTATGATTGTTAGAAATCTACGACTAATCTCTTTGTTCTTAAAAATTCTAGTCACTGTTACGGGTGCACACTTCAGGAGAACTTTTAACCCCTTTTTACCTCCCTCCTGTTCTACAATTGAATTAAGATTACTCATCATTTTTGCAGTCAATGTAATCATTTTGCTCATCAAAAGCATCCTTTCATGATAAGTTAATGTGCTGATGTGATGTGTAAAAAGACTGGCATTCGTAGTTGTAATTATTTACAATTATTCAGAGCAGACAAGCTCTGTGCGGAGTGTTGTCACCCTTCCTCGCGGTCTCATATCTGACTGCTTTTAATGAAAGGAGCCGTATTATGTTAAAATTGAAGAAACAAGCAGGTGTGCTTCTGTTAACTGGTATTATTGTCTTACTCGTGACAATCGTACCCAATAACATTATGGTGCACGCGAGTGCGACACCAAGTAGTGCATGGTCGGAAAACACATACCTTACGGCTGGACGAACTCCCGTATGGTCTCATCCAACAGAAAGTTACCCATCGGAGCGCATTCGTATTCTCCCGGCATTAACACCCATTACTATTGTCGAGGTATTTTGTCCTCTCTTTGGCAACGAAGTGTGGGGGCGTACTGTAAATGGCACATATGTGTATATGAGTAATATTGGGGAGAGAAAAGGCGTAAGTCCGATTCCTCCCGCTGAGTTTACAGCAACGACCATTGTAAGAACACCTATACGAACAACACCTGCCCGTGAAGGTACAATACGTTGTCGTTGGAATGTTGGCAGACGAGTTACTGTAGTCAGCATCTACTTCAATGATAGAGGGCATGAATGGTGGACGACTTCGTGTGGCTATGAAGTATATAGCGGGAATTTTGAAAGATAATGCCACCAAATCCAATCCATTTGCACTCCGCGCAACAACCTCTCTTAAAAACCAAGAGAGGTTGTTTTTCGACATAGTACCAAATAAAAGCAATGCTTTCAACAAATTCAGCATAATCCTATACGAACGCATCAAGGATATATACTTCACTCTTTGTCGTGAATCCCCACAATACAGACGAAAAAGTTTTTATGGCCTTCCTTCGATACCGATAATAGGTGTCCCTTGTAGCGTATGGGATGTGCATTTGAACTCTGTCTATGATTTCCTCCACGCTTTTCAATTTAAGCGGTGAGAAGTAGGTGTAGTACAGAATCCAATAAAATGTCTCGCCCTCGCTGTTGTTGTGGCGGATAAGATGTGCGGCGATGTCAATCAGCTTTAGCATTTCTGCCGTGCGTTTCATGCTGTTTGCGTGATGTTCCAATTTTGTACCTGCAAACTCAATCCCTGCGGCATACATATCATCAAGATACTCGGTTATTGACATACCATACTCCATTTCAAAGTCCTGCCGGTGGTGTTCCATAGACAGCTTGAGATTCCAGCGCACATCACGGTATGTTTTTAACAACCGTTCGGGGTCATGGTAGCAGTTTGGTCGCTCTTGCCCTTTTTTGGCTTTTTTATTTGCCATTCAATTTTCCCTCCTCGTCAGCATTTCAAGTGTTCTACTATTTATCGCTTGCCCCGCTAAATATGACTTGATTTCGTCGGGGAAAAGCAAATGAAAATAATTCTCTACGGTTTTTCCGTAAGATTCTGGGTATTTGTTAATTTTCCTTACGGTGTAAATGGCGATTTCAACCAACTCATACAGCGTTAATCCATGAGGGTTATGGTTGTAGTATTCAGCCAATGAACGAAATACCGCTTGCTCTGTCGGGCATGTTGATTTCATCATGTTTTCCTTTCTGCCATAATAGGCACAAAAAAGCCGACGATTTAAGGTTTTTCCCTAAAACATCGGCTTTATGGTTTTTGTGTTAGACCCAGTTCAGCGAACATGGCCGCCTTGTTTCGCGTACCCTTTGAGATACGCCAACTGGCTCCTTTGATTTCATGGAAAGCGCACATTTCAGTAATTCGGCTAAAAATCCGCTCAGAGGGGTCAGTTATCCGTGTGCGCAGGTCAATGGTTGCAAGGTTTTCACGCAGGGCATCGAGGCTGTAATTTGTAGTAATAATGGTCGGCTTGGCGGTGCGGTATCGAGTGTCAATGATAGCGTAGAGTTTTTCATACGCCCAGGCGGTCTTGTATTCCACACCTAAGTCATCCAAAACCAACAAACAGGCATCTCGGACGGTGTTTAACACATCAATTTCCCCAAGCTCGCCGTTTTTGTCGAAGCTGTCTTTGATGATTGCCAGTAGCTTTGATATGGATATTGCCATAACCGCTTTACCTTGTTTATCAACCGCATTGGCGATGGCAAAGCTGAGAAAGGTTTTGCCGTTGCCGGCTCTGCCATGAAACATCAGCCCGCGGTTGTTGGCATACATATCTGCCCACATTTCACAGTATTTTGTGCCGAGGGCGTAATCGTCACGATTGTCTGGTCTATGCTCCCAATTCTTGAAAGTGGAAGCCTCATAACGATTATCCATAAGGGAATATGCCTTAAACTTTTCCAATCTCCGCCGTAAATCTCGCTGCTCCGCTTCGGCTTTTTCGCGGGCGTAGGCTTCGGTCCGGCATCTGCACAGGACAGGCACTCGCTTTTTTACCCCAAGCAGTTCTATATCTTTTTGAGTAGGGTCGCGGCAGGTTTCGCAACAAACGATTGGCTGGCTAAATTCGGTGATTTGAGTCAGCAGCTCACCAACGGAAAATCCCATATCAGGGGAATTTTCATCCCTGCATGAGTGTTCGGTAGGGGTCATCTTCTCCCCCGATTGTATAATTTGCTCCAATGGACGCAGTTTGCTCACCTCCAATTTTCTCGGCATGGGCTACGCCCATATTGCCTGCGATTTTTTCAACGGGGAGTTCATCTTCCCAGCGTTCTTCATTCAGCCATGTTGCCGGGTGTGGGATATGCTTCAACGACACGCCATGATGATTCCAGTATCTTACGGCGGTGTTAAGCGCACCCATGATGGTTGCAAGCAAGGATTCATCAGGTTTAATGCTCATCCATGCTTTTTTTGCGGTTTTCTTGCCTGCCTTGCGTGGGTACAAATGCCAAAATTGCTCAAAGCTCTGCTCAACAAACGTCATGGTGTGGGTTACAGGTTTCCCTGTTCCTTGGGCCATTTGAACCGTTAGGCACTCGGTTTGTTGAGAAGCGTCGGCGGTATCGTCCAGCGTGAGTTGCCCGGGGTATTCCACAGGCACACACGGGGGTTTGTGTTTTTTATTATTCAATTCATTGGTACTCCATAATGCTTTATTATTATTTAATTCCGTTGGATTTTCCTGCGTAGGTAAAACCTGTATAGGTTTTTCCAATGTAGGTGAATCCGACGTAGGGTTTGCCAATATTGGCGAATCGGAGTTAGGCGGCGGTTCTCTTGGTGGGCGTGTAGGATCGCCGTTATTAGGGGGTTGAGGAATTTCATGTATCGTGTACTCAATATCCCCAAGCCTACCTCCTGCATCACGAATGCGGCGGCGGGTTAAATACCCATGTTTTTCTAATTCCCTAATCCCGCTACGAACGCCATCTATGCCGTCGTTTGCCAAAGTTGCCAACCCGCCAAGAGAAAAATCCCATATATCGGGTACGCTTAACATGAAGGTCAAAAGCCCTTTGGCTTTATACGACAAAGCTCTGTTCTTTAGGTGGTGCTTTGCGATTACGGCGTAGTCGCTTACTTTTTCAGTTCTGAATACAGGTATTTCATCAGCTCCATTCGTTGCCTCTTTCAGATAAAAAGCCAGTTTTCACCAAAACACTGGAGAAAAACTGGCTTTCGTTGTAGTTGAATATAAATGTTCAGTTATGACAGAAACGCTCCCAGCCCCTCCATAACGGCTTCGCGCATATCGTCATCAAAAGAATCGTTATCTGCCGAATCTGTACCCGACACATCAATCTCCAGCTTCAATGCTTGAATAGGCAGTTCAGTTCTCGGTACTTGTGCTTCTTCGTGCGAAGTAACTTTGGGGGGTGGAGGGGTATAAGGAAGCATGACCGCCGCTACTCCATCTCCATACCTTGCCAGATAATCGCATACCGCATCGGCTATGAATGAAGCCTTGCGCCGACCTGCTACTTCAAGAGCCGCCATTGTTTTTAATTGGCGAGGGTCAGCTTCATTGAATCGTATTGTAAAGCGGGTTTTGTCTTTCTTCATTTACCCACCACCAAACCCTATGCGCCTTGGAGTTGCTTGTTTGCTCCGCTGTTTTGCATATCGTACATCATGCGGTAGCCTTTGGCGTTTGCGTGAACATCATCAATGAAAATGGGCTTTTTAACTTTGCCGGTGTTCAAGATATACTCTTTGAGTAAAATAGAGCCGCCACCCATCAGCACTGTTTTATCCTCTTCCAAGTCGAATCCTTTTTGCGCTACCTCAGCCAGCATACGCTCCGTATGGGAAGCTGCGGCAGACATAATCGTTGTTATGCGTTTTTCGCTGTACTCGGCAAGGTCGGAGGGGTCTTTTTTCAAAATCCCTTCGATTATGCTACTGGATATATCCCTGCCGCCAGTGGAACGCATTTCATCGTTAATGCTTTGAAACAATTGATTTACTCCCCAATAAAGCGATGTGCATAAGGTCATGTTGGGCTTAAACTTGTTCAGTTGCAAGCAGTCCACGGTAAACCCGCCAACGTCTACGATGTTCACGATGTTGGAATCTTTCAATCTGTCGTAAACGGTAACAGCCGCAGCAAAGGCTTGTGGAAACGCTTGGGCACTTTTTATCTGTATGGAATAAGGTTTCCCATTCAATTCATACCGAATAATGCCGGAGCGGTCGCTAAAATACCGCTCAAATTTATTCTTGTAGGTTTCGTAATGCTGAAGCGGTAAGCCGATAAGCAAATCCACTTTGATGTGGTCGTTGGGTGTGAGTCTGCGGAGCATATCCGCTTCCGTAACAAGTTCTTTGCCCATAGCGAACAGGCTGAGAATGAAATACTGCTCGGTTTCGGTCTTATCATTCAACACCGGTAGGCATTGGTCTACAAGGGTGTAGGTTTTGCCTTCGTAGTTGAGTACATCACCGCCTATGGACGGTAAGTGCTTGCTTTCCATGAAACTGGAAGGGAATACTTGCCGAGTTGACTTGATTAGGCGGTTGCCGTGGTCAATGGATATTACTGTTTTCATTGCGACCTCCTCGTATTTTTGGAATAAAAAAGGACTACGCAAAATACCCCTTTGTGTTCGGGTTTTTGTAACTTAGCCCTGTTGCGAATGTTGCTTTCGTGCTATGCTTGTTTCTACATCAAATGTTGCGCTAACCTCCTATGAAAATTTTCCCTCAATGTGCGGGGAATGGCGTAAATAAAGGACTAAATCGTTGAAGCTCCGTCGCTTCTCAAATTTAGTCCTATTATATCGGTGGCACCGTCCGCCACCAACCGCGGGCTTGCACCAAGAAAGTTTAATCGTTCCTGCACCTGCCGTATGCTTGGGCCGTTCATACCGCGCCGTAATACCACGCCCGGGTAAGGCGGCCATACACCTGTAGAAATTACTCGTGTCATTCTGCACTTCCTTAATTCTAAAGATAGTACATCTTATGAAACGAGCGTATACAATGTCATTTATTTAAAATAAAATTACCCTCTTGACTCTTCCCTTAGGGAAGCGGTTATCATACGCCCAACGCGCGCAAGTAATAAAATGACGGCGATATTTTTGCAAAGGCAAAAATACAGCATAAGGAGCAACCACAATGGAAAATCTCACAAAGATACGCGATATGTGCGGCAAGTATGGCGTTAGCGCCCGTACCTTGCGGTATTACGAGGATATGGGACTGCTTACCAGCATCCGTACCGATGAATACGCCTACCGCCTGTATGACGATGCGGCGGTAAAAAAGCTGGAGCAAATCCTTATCCTGCGCAAGCTGAATATCTCCATTAAGGATATTCAAATGATTTTTAACGCCTCGGGTACGGCGCAGGTGTTACAGGTATTGGGCAAAAAAGTTACGGATATTGACAGCGAGGTGGCGCTTCTCCACGAGCTTAAAGGTTTTATCCTCGAATTTATCCGCCAAATTAAAGCGGCGGACTTTTCCAAAGGAGATGACGTAAAAATGCTATACGAAAAAGCCAAGGAAATTGAAAACCAACTTACCCAACCCAACCCCATCGACGCAAACCGCGTACAGGAGGTAATGGAACGTACGGACAAGCAGGTGTTTCATGTACAGGTGGTAAAGTTGCCCACCTTCAGCGCCGTGTCCTCGGGGGGTTGTACCTACGGTCATAAATTTTGGGAATGGTCTGAGGGGCACAAGGACCTGTTCAAAAATATTGTGTGGGACAATTATGAATTTTACCTGCCCGACGATATTACCGCCTGTGCTTTACAGGATGGCGTAACCCCAACGGACGTCGCCCCTTATGAAATAATTACCGTAGAAGGGGGATTGTACGCCGGCATTGTGTGTATAGACATGGACGACGAAGGCTTTAACAGCCTTGAACGGAAATTCACCCACTGGCTGGAGGGCACAAATTTCATTAAGGACGAAAAGCGGGTGCAAATTTCCCACATGCTGTTCCCCCACGACGACATAAAAAACGGGCTGGGTTATCATCAGGTACAGGTGTATATCCCCATTGCCTTCAACGAAAAAGGCTGGACAACGGTATACTCTTTGGCAACGGATGCCTACATCCAAGACATTAACCGCGGGGAAACGTGGCAGGGTTTTTCCAGAAAGCAAATCGGCCCTACGGGCAGCCCCAATTACACCTTCTGCGAGGTGGCGGGGCGCAACGGCATAGAAGTTACCAACCGCGCCAACGATTGGGACGGCGTAAATCTATACCTCAGCGATATGGGGCTTACCCCCAACCATTACTGCACCATAGAGGTACGGGGGCGCATTACGGGCACCTTGAAAAAATTCCCCAAGGGATGCGTTGCCTTAACCGCCTTGCCGGGGTACGAACTAATGGGAGAGCATTATTTAACCGATGGCGAAACCTTTACCCTTACCTATGTTTTCCCCGTGATGAAGGACAAGCTCATCCGCGATGCCCGCATTTCCAGCCATCGTTTGGGGCGTAAAATGCCCTTTATCATCGAGGATATTGAAGTAACGGTGAAGCCCTTCACCGCAAACCCCAACTATATCGCCGACACACAGCTTTTGTGGGATGTAACGGACCTGGAAGCCTTTGCATTTGCCTATGACGGTACAAGCCACACACGGATAAAAGGGCAAACGCCAAGGGCGCAGGCAAACATCGAAATCCCCACAGGCAAATACCTGCGCATCTACCTGCCCACCCCCTGCGACAACGTAGATGCTTTCCTTGCAGAGGTGCAGGACAAGCTGCCCATGATGCTGGAAGGTGGTTTTGGGCACACCCTTACCAACGAAATAGAAGTAATACACGAAAACAAGTTACTGCTAAGTATTGAACAAAGAAAGGAACAAGATGAATAGCAAATGGATAGAAATATTCGCCGCAAAGGTAGAAAAAAAATACGGCACGTTTTACCCGCACATCCCATTGAATGTCACATGTAGGGGCGATGTGAATTGAAAAGATAAAAAGAGGGGGACTGTATTATTCGACTAATACAGTCCCCCTCTTTTATCCTCTTGCGCGGCGTTTTTTACGCTTTTCCTCATGCAATTTTTGTAGTTCCTCTTTCACGCGGCGGCTGATAAATGCTATGTCCTTGCGTTCTTCTTCCGAAGCGGTGCGCAACATTTCTGCTACGGCATTCACATAATTCATTCCAATCGACTTTATAAAAACCGAAGCCGCACCCGCACCCAGCAACGGAATCGCCAACACAGGCGCGGCGATTATGCCCGCCATAATGTCGTGGGTTATTTCCGAATCCCAGCCCGTTGCGGTGGGAATGCCGAAAATTTCATCCAATTGCTTAATCATTTTCGCACACACACCATATACAATGGGCGCAGAAACAAGCGGAATAAAACTCACCGCCAATGCTTGTTTTGCATGGGTTTCCACACAAGCATGTGCCGTTTCTAATAAACTATCCATAACGCGCGCTGCTTTACCCAAGCACCCATACATATACATACCTGCGCCCAAAACGCAGTGCGTCTTGGTGGTTGTACATGAACAGGTCAATGCGGTTGCCTATAATTGCGCCGCCTACATCCGCAGCCAGAGCAAAGCCGTAGTTTTCTACGTACAAATTCGTACCCAATGCAATTACATTACGGTCCACGGCAACAATGCCATGCTCTACGCGGCGACCGGATGCGGTTACGCCAAAGTTCCTGTCCGTCGGGTTACGCCCCGTACATAGGAAGCAAGCGCAGTACGCCGTTGCCTGCATACGCACGCGGCGAATGTAATGGAAGTCCTCTGCATGGGGGTTAGCAAGCTCGCCAAGGCGCGATGTGCCTATGTCATAAATAGCGGTAACGGGGTAGGAAAGCATTACTGTATCGGTTTCGGTTCGGCTGTCTTCATAACCGCCGATGTATACAACATTAATGGTTACTTCATGTTCACCCACTACACCGCGCTGGCGCACATATGTACGTCCAATGCGTACCGAACTGGTATAGTTGCGGTAAATTTCGTAGGGCAGCTCTACAATTTCGGTGTAGTAACGGCTGCGCCACGAGGAGAAGCGCAAAATATCCTGCGGGGTCACGGCACGGGTCATATCATAACCGTACAGAAAAGCTTCGGAGTAACGCCCCTGCGCAATGGAAAGCACCTCAAAAATGGTTGTACCGTGGCGCATTGTCCACTCGGTGGGTGGGTTATTATCGGTCATTACATAGAAACGCACCGCGCGGTTAATCCCAATTTCCATGCCATCGTATATTGGCGCTTCTGTCGGGTAAGAAACACGGTCAAGCTCGGCCAGGGAAATGCCAACGTGACTTAACAATTCGCCCACCGTTTGCGCCGCCGTTTCATGCGTATGCACCCGACCCGAATCGTTTACCGTAACAACGGGAAAATCCTCATTTGCGGCGGTGAAATCAAATACCACCAGCGGCAAAAGCAAAGTCGCGATTAAGGCGAAGCCCAATACGGCGCAAACAGCCTTTATCTTGTGCATGTTACACATCCTTTCGTAAATCAACGAAAAGAATGGTAACACTTTCTTAATAAATTTGCAACAAATTTATATCGCAATTTAATATTTAAAACGACATAAATCCTCAATACAAAGCCTAATGCTTCGTATCAAACGGCGGTTTGAGGATACCCTTCTCCGTGATAAACGCCTCTATAAGTGCCGCAGGGGTAACGTCAAAAGCGGGATTAAATACGTTTATCCCATCAGGCGCAACGCGCGATGTATACCACATGTGCGTTACTTCTTTGGGGTCGCGTTGCTCAATAAGAATATCTGCCCCCGTTGCGGTAGCTTTATCTATTGTAGAAAAAGGCGCACATACGTAAAAGGGAATGCCAAAATGCTTGGCAAGCACCGCAACCCCATGGGTACCAATTTTATTTGCCGTGTCGCCGTTGGCGGCTACGCGGTCACACCCTACAAATACCGCGTCTACCCAGCCCTTTGCCATTACGGTGGCAGCCATATTGTCGCAGATAAGCGTCGTGTCTATGCCCGCGGCGTTTAATTCGAAGGCGGTTAGGCGCGCGCCTTGCAAAATGGGGCGGGTTTCGTCTACGTATACGCGCACGTCCATGCCGTTTTCATCTGCATAATAAATGGGCGCAAGCGCCGTGCCGTAGCCCGCCGTTGCCAGCGCACCCGCATTACAATGTGTAAGAATGCCCATGCCCGGTTTTAGTAATGCCGCGCCGTGCTTTCCTATTAAACGGTTGTTTTCCATATCGTCGGCCATAATGCGCTCCGCCGTTTGGCGCAGAATTTCCACAAGGTCTAAAAACGGACGATTTTTATTAATTTCGATGGCATGGGTTAATTCATTTAACGCCCATTGCAAATTTACCGCCGTAGGGCGCGAAGACGCAAGATACGCGCCCGCGCGCTCCATTTCCGCCATAAATGCGCTGGAAGTCGGCGCATTTTTTTGCGCGTAATCCTTCATATGAATGTACAGCCCCATAGCGGCAGAAACGCCTATTGCGGGCGCGCCGCGTACCTGTAATGTATGAATTGCGTGATACACCTGCTCCAGCGTTGTCAGGGGAACATACTTTACTTCTGTGGGCAGCAGTTGTTGGTCTAAAATCACCAATGCGGAATTTACATCATCTAAATACATTGTTTCTAATGGCTGGCTCATAGGTTAGCACCTCTTTTTTATGGCAAGTATAACATATGGACTTGTGGAATGCGATAATTGCTTCGCAATTACGCTGTGTTGTAAACTTGTAAACATTGTCGAAAAATGCTATGGTTTAGGCGGTGATTTAACTTGCTTTTCACATCTGCGCACTTTTTATTATTTTTACTTATCCTATTTGCCCTGTATCAATGCACCCCGCAGAAGCTTCGCTGGGCAGCGCTTTTATTGGGCTCTATGGTTTTTTATGCCTTTGCAGGACCAATTTTTCTTCTTTACATATGCACGACGATTATTGTCACCTACATCTGCACCATGGGAATGCGCCGCGTATGGGAAAAAAGCGCACAGCGTTCCGATTTCACCGAAGATAAACAATTACGCAAGCAGTATAAGGCAGAAGCCAAGGCAATAAGCAAACGCTGGCTCGTTTCTGCCTTGGTAATTGTGCTGGGTTTGCTTGCTATGGTGAAGTATACGGACTTTGTTATAGGCAATACCAACGTAGTGCTTGGCTGGCTTGGGGTTGACCGTTCCTTCGGCTTTATGCGCTTTGCGCTGCCTATGGGTATTTCGTTTTACACCTTCCAAACCGTGGGCTATTTGCTGGACGTACACCGCCAGAAGGCACAGCCCCTTGCCAACCCGCTAAAGCTCGCACTGTTTGTTTCCTTTTTCCCGCAGGTGGTGCAGGGGCCGATTAGCCGTTTTGGCATGTTATCGGAAACGCTATACAGCGGCGAATCGCTGCAAAAACATAACCTATCGCGCGGGGGAATGCGCGTGCTGATTGGCTTCTTTAAAAAGCTGGTTATTGCCGACCGCCTATGGCCTGCGCTGGTGGTGCTTACGTCTTACCCCGAGGATTTCCGCGGTGCTTTTTACCTATTCAGTATTTTTATGTACGCCGTTATTTTGTTCATGGACTTCACAGGCGGGATAGATATTACCATCGGCGTTGCGGAAATGTTTGGCGTAAAAATGCCCGAGAACTTTAACCGCCCGTTTTATTCCCGCTCTATCCAAGAATATTGGACGCGCTGGCACATTACCATGTACACGTGGTTTAGGGATTATCTCTTCTACCCAATGACGCTAAGCAAGGGCATGTTACGCGCCACGAAATTTTGCCGCCGCGTGCTGGGGGACGGCCTTGGCAAGCGCATTCCCGTACATTTATCGCTCCTGTGGGTGTGGTTTCTCACAGGTTTGTGGCATGGGGCAACGTGGAATTTTATTGCATGGGGTTTAGCGAACGGCATTGTAATTATGCTGGCACAAGAGCTTACGCCCCTAAAAAACCGCTTCCACGCGCGGTTTACCACTATCAAGCATAATTACTTGTTTATCTGCGCGCAGATATTTTGGACGTTCTGGCTCATGAATATGATACGCTCATTCGATATTTACGCCGGTGTACGGAATACCTTTGGTATGATGGCTTCGGTAGTTACGGATTTTGGGTTAAGCGATTTCCTTGCACGCGGCGTTTCGGAGCTTACGCTTTATACTTCCGACTATATTGCCGCGCTTACGGGCGTTGCGGTAATTTTATGGATAAGCTACCTTGGGCGCGACGGGGTAGACTTCCGCGATAAGCTAACGCAAAATTTCCACTGGGTTGCACGATATGCCGTGATTGGCATTATATTGTTTATGACGCTGGTTTTGGGTGCATATGGGCATGGGTATGACGCACGACAGTTCATTTACAACCAATTTTAAAGGGGGCTTGCGGAATGCGCACCACCATTGTTAGAATACTCATCGCAATTACCGCCTTTACCGTGGTGTTTTTTGGCTTGCAGCGTTTGCTCACGCCTAAATTTGCCACCCCACCCGGGCTGGAGGGCGGTATGATGCGCGAGTATTACCGGTCCAATTTCGACCACGACATTATTTTTTTAGGCGATTGCGAGGTATATGCCAATTTTTCGCCCATTACGTTGTGGGAAGAGTTTGGCATTACGTCGTTTATTCGCGGCACACCGCAGCAATTGATTTGGCAGTCGTATTACCTATTACAAGATACCCTGCGCTTCGAAACACCGCGAATGGTCGTATTTAACGTACTTGCCATGCAGTATAACGAACCGCAGAACGAGGCATACAACCGCCTGACGCTGGACGGTATGCGCTGGGGAATGCCAAAAATTCGGGCAATAAGCGCGTCCATGACCGAGGAAGAGGACTGGCTGTCGCACGTTTTCCCATTTTTCCGCTACAAAGACCGCTGGCGCAATATTGGGGCAAACGATTTTCGTTATTTCTTCCGAAGCCCGCGCGTATCGCTGCAAGGCTTTATGATACGCGCAGACGTAGAACCTGCAGAGTGGATACCCTTCCCAACACCGCGCGGGAATTATCAGTTCGGCGACAAGGCGTACTATTATTTAGAACGTATGGTAACGCTCACCGCCGCAAATAATATCGAATTGGTACTGGTAAAAGCGCCTACGCTATACCCAAATTGGCCCGCGCAGTGGGAACGGCAAATCGTAGACTTTGCACAAACGCACAATTTACTGTATATTAACTTTTTGGATTACATTGAAGAAATTGGACTGGATTTTAACTACCACACCTTTAGTGCGGGGCTGGACTTAAATGTATTTGGCGCGGAAAAACTGGCACGCTTCTTTGGTGAACGGGTGCAGAAATATTTCTCCCTGCCCGATCGCAGGGGCGAAGCCGACACCGCCGAACATTGGAACGCCCTCGCCGAGTTGTATCACCGTGTAGTTGCTCGGCAGGTAGCAGAGTTGGAACGATATGGGCGCATACAATGTTTTCGTATCGAATAGCTAACGGAGGTATTATAATGAAGAAACGGATTTTAACATTTGCGGCATTGTGCTTGATGGTACTGGTACTATCCGCCTGCGGCGGCGAAAGCAACGGAAACGGCAGCACACAAAACGGGAACGCTCCCGTAGAAAGCATTTACGATGGGAACGCTCCCACAATCGGCGAAGCATCCACCCCACCCCTTACGGTAAACCCCACTATCGAAACCTTTGCCGCTACCGGCATTTTCTATTTTGCAACGCAAGGCAATACGATTTATTTAGATGCAAACATAGACGACGTGCTTGGCAAAATGGGCGAGCCGATTAGCACCTTCGACCGCCCCAGCTGTGCATTTGAAGGGGTTGACCGCTTCTTCCTTTTCGCCGGTGTACAGGTAATGACCTACCCCATTAACGGAGAAGACCGCGTGCATACCATTATGCTGGTAGACGACAGTCAAACCACCGGCAACGGCATTTTTATCGGCGCATCGCTGGATGATTTGCTTTCGGCATACGGGCATGATTATAAATATTCCTACGGTTTATATATTTTTACGCGGGGCAATACCACCTTGCGCTTTAATGTAATGAATAACATTGTGCAAACAATTTCATACGAATTGTTGGTGTAAAACGTTTATAAGGGGCAATCCCTGTGAAGAGGAAAGTATATTTATTATGCGCTGTACCCCTTGCGGTAGTTTTGTTTGTTGTGGCGGTCATGCTGGCTTTACCGCCGCGCTTTGTGTACGAATTGCACTCCATCATAACCGTGGCGGGGTTTCCTGTTGATGCAGAGCGCTTCCTGGTCGAAACCGAAGAAATGGCGGACGTTACCGTTTATTTTTATGAAGAAGTAGATTTTAATGCCGCAGGGCGGCGAGATGTGCTGCTTACCCTAAAGCGCGGCAGGCATACCACACAAGCCATTGCTACGCTATACATAATTGAACCGCGGGAATACGTGACAGTGGAATTGGGGGGTTATGTGCCAAACGAAATGTTTGCTCCAAACATTGACCCTATTTCTTTCGTTGCCAACGCCCACGAAATGCCCCGCGATTTATTAGATGCACAGGAATTAGAAGTTTTGTTAACGCTACCCCACTTTGATAACCCTATTGGAATGCGGATGGTTTTTGTTTCCGCGGATAATTGGAGCTTTACATCCGCAATAAACATCGTTGACACCACGCCCCCCACGGCGGTACTGCGCGAGGTTACGATGCAAATGGGGCGCGAAATTCTGGCGGAATATATCGTTGAATCGGTATTTGATTATTCCGAGGTTGTATCCATCACCGTGATACAGCCCGACCTCTTCACCCCCGGCGAACATACGGTTCAAGTAATTTTACTTGATGAACATGGCAACGAGGCGACCTATACTACAACTGCAACGCTTTTGCCTAACGAAATACCCCCCGTTTTTTTTGGCATTACAGACATTCAAACCCCGCAAGGCGAGCCGATACGTTTCCGCGCAGGGGTTACGGCATATGATGCATTTGGTCGTTCGCTTTCCTTTGCGGTGGATTCCAGCCAAGTAAATATGCATGAATTGGGCATTTACCCCGCAACGTTTACCGCCGTAGATGCATGGGGGCTTGAAACTTCGGCAACCATTTATGTGCATGTGTTAAGCGTTGACCCCGAAGCGGTTGTCACTATGGTGGACGCCTTACTCGCGCAAATTCTGCGGGAGGATATGACACAGGTACAGCAAGCCCGTACCATTCATAATTGGTTGGGCGACCATATTTCCTTTGCGGCAGCAGTGGGTATGGATTCGGTATACGAGGCGGCGCACCAAGGGCTGATACACAGGCGCGGAAACTGCTTTGTCTTTTTTGCTCTTGCGGATTTAATGCTTACGGGGGCGGGCATTCCCAACCGCCGTGTGGAGCGTATTGCCGATACGCCCAACCCCACGCGTCACCGCTGGAATTTAATTAATCCCGATGAACTTGGTTGGTTTCATTTCGACGCAACCAGCAACCGCGTGATAACGCGCGAGGAACGTTTTATGTTTACACAATCCGACGCGGAACGCTTTATGCAACGCTTCTTCTATCCCTATGTTGATTTTTACACATTCGATACGGCACTGCACCCCGAGGTGACACCATGACCATCGGTGTAATCGGCGGAATGGGCGTGCAAGCCACCGCACTTTTTTATGAAAAATTTATTGCCTTGCAAACGGTGGATGTTGAGCAGGAATATGCAGATATCTTGATTTACAGCAAATCCTCTATCCCCGACCGCACAGCGTTTATCATAGGCGAAAGTGAAAACGACCCCGCCCCTGCCCTTATACACGCGGCACAAACACTGGAAGCTGCGGGTGTTGCGTGCATTGCCGTCCCGTGTATTACATCGCATTATTTTTACCCCGCGCTTTCGCAAGCCGTTTTCACGCCCATTTTGCATTTACCGCAAGAAACAGCAAGCCACGTAGCAAGCCTGGGACACGAGAAAATTGGATTACTCGCCACCAACGGCACGTTGCATGGGCAAATGTTTCACCATGCGCTGGCAGAAAAAAATATCGAAACACTTACCCCCGACGAAGAAATGCAAAAAAAACTCATGGATTTTATTTACCGTATTAAGAAAAATCGCCTTTCCGACCCGCGGTTGCTTCACACCACCGCCGATGCGTTGTTGGCAAAAGGCGCACAAACCATCATATTAGGCTGTACAGAATTGAGTGTAGCATTGGCAAAAGAGCCCCGCGTCGGCTATTGCGATGCATTAGAAATATTGGCACAAGCTGCACTAACATTCAAGCAAAACTACTTGAAGGAAGAATGTGCATGATTAATATATTGGAATACCTTGAAAATACCATGCAAAGCCACCCCAAAAAAATCGCGTTTACAGGCGAAAACGGCGCACTCACCTTTGAGGAGCTACATGCAAAGGCACGTGCCATTGGTAGTTACCTGCATTCACAGGCGCTGGAAAAGCAGCCCATTGCTGTGTTTATGGAAAAAAGTGCAGACATGACAGCCGCTTTTTACGGCGTAGTGTGCGGCGGTTGCTATTATGTTCCGCTAGATGCAGAAATGCCCGTATACCGCATCAAACAAATACTTGAAACAGTAAACCCGGCGCTCATCATTCATGACAACGCGGCAAAGGATTTATTAACCGCATGGAATTTGCCATTCAAGCAAATTTGCTTTAGTCAAATAGTGACACATACCGTCAATGATTCGGCATTAAAGCAAATTCGCTTGGGTGCTATAGACACCGACCCATTGTATGTCGTATTTACATCGGGTTCTACGGGCGTACCCAAGGGCGTAACCGCTTGCCACCGCTCGGTGATTGATTATATTGAAAATTTGTCGGTAATTCTTGACGCAAACGAACACACGATTTTCGGTAACCAATCGCCGTTGTATTTGGATGCGTGTTTAAAGGAGTTAATTCCAACGCTAAAATTCGGCGCAACTACGCATTTTATCCCCAAATCGCTATTCATGTTTCCCGTAAAATTGGTGGAATATATTAACGAAAACAAGATAAATACCATCTGCTGGGTGGCGTCTGCACTGGGGCTGGTTGCAGGGCTTGGCGCGTTTAAAAAGGTGATGCCGCATACCCTGCGCACCGTGGCGTTCGGCAGTGAAGTTTTCGCCGTAAAGCACCTCAACCAATGGCGCGAAGCCGCGCCAAATGCGCAGTTTATTCACCTGTATGGTCCAACAGAGGCCACAGGCATGTCGCTGTTTTACAAAGTTGACCGTAATTTTAACGAGGGGGATATTATCCCCATCGGTCGCCCCTTCCCCAACACGGGGGTCGTTTTGCTGGACGAGCATGGGAACGCTCCCAAGCAAGGAGAACCGGGAGAAATATGCATTCGAGGCACGGGCCTGTGCTTGGGATATTTTAATGACTCGGTGCGCACAAGCGCGGCATTCGTACAAAATCCACACGCACCCTATGCCGATTTATTGTACAAAACGGGCGACCTTGGGCGCGTTGGTGAGGATGGGCTATACTATTTCATTGCGCGGAAGGACCACCAGATTAAACACATGGGTTACCGCATAGAATTAACAGAAATTGAATGGGTAGCTGCACGCATTTCGGGCATTCAACTGGCGTGTGCGGTGTACGACAGCGAAAAATCGCGCATCGTTTTATATTATATGGCAGAGGGCGGCACAGAAAAAACCGCCGTACAAGCGGCGTTAAAGGCGGAACTTCCGCGGTATATGCAACCGCATTCGGTGCATCAATTGGATACGCTTCCGCAGACGGCGGGCGGGAAGATTGACCGCGTTAAGCTTGCACAAATGTTGCAATAGGAGGATTTTATGCTACTGGAAATTTTACAAGAACTGCACCCGGAGGTGGACTACAACACGCATACTACGCTCATCGACGACAGGGTTATCGACTCCTACGACATTATTTTTTTAGTGGGTGAAATAGCAGATAAGCTGGATGTGGAAATTCCCGCAGACGAGTTAACACCAGAGAATTTTAATTCATATACAGCATTAAACGCGTTGATTGAGCGCCTATCTTAGTTTAATCTGTCTGCGACAATTATTTCATAATTGCGTATTATTTGACAAACGGCTATCAAGCATTTATACTGGCTTAAAGCATTTTTCCTTGAGAGAGGATGAGCGCGCATGGCGAGCTTGTATGGTTCTGATTCGGCGTTAGATGGGCATTTTAAAACCCTGTTATACGATTTTTACGGCGCAATGCTTACCGAGCATCAGCAGCAATGTTTTACACTGTATCACGAGGATGACTGCTCGCTGGTGGAAATTTCCGAGGAAATGAACACTTCCCCGCAAGCGGTGTCGGATTTGCTTCGCCGTACCACACAAAAGCTGGAAAAATACGAAACCAAGCTGGGGCTGGTACAGCGGTACTTGCTTCAATTAGATACCGCCCAGTATATGCGCGGTTTAATCGAATCGCTGGACGAACCGATGAAGAAAAATCTTCTCACACAGTTGGATGCATTGTTAAGGATGTGACGAATGGCTTTTTCAAACCTAGGTGAAAAATTACAAAGCATTTTTAAAAAACTGCGCGGTAAAGGTACGCTGTCGGAAGCCGATGTACGCGAATCTATGCGCGAGGTGCGCCTTGCCTTATTGGAAGCGGACGTAAACTTCCGCGTGGTAAAAAATTTCATTAATACGCTAACGGAAAAAGCAATCGGTCATACCATACATGAAGCAATTAACCCGGGTCAGCAGGTAATTAAGCTGGTGGAGTTGGAACTCATTGAACTTATGGGTTCGGCACAAAGTCTGCTCACCTATTCGCCCAAATCACCCACCGTTTATATGATGGTGGGTTTGCAGGGCGCGGGTAAAACAACAAGTACAGGTAAGCTGGCAGGGCAGTTGCGCAAGCAGGGCAAGCGCCCATTGTTGGTGGCGTGTGATATTTACCGCCCCGCCGCAATTAAACAACTGCAAGTGGTTGGCAAAACCTACGACATTCCTGTTTTTGAAATGGGCGACAAGGTTGACCCCGCCGTTATTGCGGAAAAAGGCGTTGAACACGCCCGCGCAAACGGCAACGACATTGTACTGGTGGACACGGCAGGTCGCTTGCATATCGACGAAACATTAATGGACGAATTGGCACGCATCAAGCAAAGCGTTCGCCCGCAGGAAGTCTTACTGGTCATCGATGCGATGACGGGACAAGATGCGGTAAATGTTGCGCAAACCTTCGACGAGAAGCTGGGTTTGGACGGTATCATCGTTACCAAGTTGGATTCGGACACCCGCGGCGGCGCGGTTTTGTCGGTAAAAGCCGTCACGGGCAAGCCGATAAAATACGTAGGTATGGGCGAAAAAATGGAAGACTTGGAACCCTTCCACCCCGACCGTATGGCGGGGCGCATCCTAGGCATGGGCGACGTGCTAAGCCTTATCGACAAGGCACAGCAAGCCTTTGATGAAAAAGAAGCCGAAGAACTGCAAAAGAAAATGATGGGCGGCAACCTTACGCTGGACGATTACCTAACGCAAATGCAACAGGTAAAGAAAATGGGGTCATTAAAAGATATCCTTGGCATGATGCCGGGCATGGGGCAGATGAACATTAACGAAGCCGATATCGACGAAAAAGCACTGGTTTACGTGGAAGCCATTATCCAATCCATGACCAAAAAAGAACGCACCAACCCCGAAATTTTAAACGGCGCGCGCAAACGGCGAATCGCTGCGGGCAGCGGGCGTACCATACAAGAAGTAAACCGCTTATTAAAGCAATTTGACGAAATGCAGAAGATGATGAAGCAGTTCACAGGCGGTATGTTTGGCGGTAAAAAAGGCAAGGGCTTAAAGAATATGATGGGCAAGCTCCCATTTCTTTCATAGCGCAACCTCTAAAAATCAGAAAACAAGCAACAATCGTTTTATCTGTAAATAGACGTTGCCACAAAACATTAAAAAAGGAGAATCACCATGGTAAAAATTCGTTTAAAAAGAATGGGCGCAAAAAAAGCCCCCTTCTACCGCATCGTTGTTGCCGATGCACGCACTCAACGCGACGGTAAAAACCTAGAGGAAATTGGCATCTACGACCCTACCAAAGAGCCGACCGTGCTTAAAGTAGATGTAGAGGCCGCAAAAAAATGGCTTGCCAACGGCGCACAACCCACGGAAAAAGTACGCGTACTTCTTAAAAAGTCGGGCATATAGGCGGGTGAATCATGAGAGAATTACTCGTCACCATTGCCAAAAATTTGGTAGAAAATCCCGACCAATTAGAAGTTCTTGAGGAAAAATCCAACGGCATGACCACGCTAAAGCTAAAGGTCGCCCCCGAGGATATGGGCAAGGTTATCGGCAAACAAGGTCGCATTGCTCGCTCCATACGCACGGTTATTAAAGCCGCCGCCATTCATGAAAATGTGCGCGTTAATGTAGAAATTGTGCAGTAAAAACAAACCGCATAAACCGCCGTTTCCTCGCAGCAGAAGAAACGGCTTTTTTTATTTATGATTGATTAAAACAAATTTATTTGGTATAGTCCCCCCGTTTCATTACAACGGGAGGGTTGCAGCCAAAATGTACAAAATCGCCATATGCGAGGACGATGTCGTTTTCGCCCAAGCGCAGCAGCGGGAATGCGCGCAAATTCTTGACCGCTTACATATCAAACACGAAATTTCCCATTTTAGGAGCGGGGCGGCGCTTTTGACCGCGTATGAAGTGCATGGGGCGCAGTTCGATATTATTTTGATGGACATTATGATGGACGGCATCAACGGGATTGACGCGGCAAAGGAAATCCGCAAAAACGACGGCAATACCGCCATCGTTTTCATCACGGCTAGTGCCGATTTTGCGATAAGCGGCTATGAGGCAAACGCGCTGCGCTACATCCTAAAGCCCGTAGACGCCGTTCAATTGGAACAACTGCTCGTTGCTGTATACGCAGAAAAGCACCGGCAAAATACCCTAACGATAAAAACGGGCAGCCAAAATGTACTCGTCCCTGTAGATGAAATTATTTGCTTGGAAACCGAGGGACGGCGGGTAAAAATAATTACTGCGAGGGAAACGCATATCTACACAGGCAAGCTTACGGCGTTAATGGACGCATTGCCGAAGCATAAATTTTCCCGTTGCCACCAATCCTTTGCGATAAACATTGCATGTATACGCGAGTTAAGCCGCTTCAAAGTGATATTGGAAAGCGGCAGAGAAATTCCTATATGGACGTACCCGCAATTTCGCAAAACGACAGAATACTCGTGCCTCTGCGCTTCGTCGTAGAAGCCTTGGGCGCAGAAGTTGATTTTTGCCTTGCTACGCAGGTGATTGATATTGTGCGGTAAATGGTATTTACGCATAATTGTTCGTGCTACAGCAAACCCCCGTCAAATGCTCCGACGGGGGTTTGGGCTGTGCGGGTTAACGCAATTACTCTTCCCAACCGATTAGCATATCGTGGGCGACCTTTAATTCCTTGGGAATGTCAATATTTATTGGGCATTTGGGGTTACATATGCCGCAGCGGGTACATTTTTCTGCCCCACTTCCGCCACGGCGGGCAAACATGTACGAGCGCCGCACTTGGTCAAAGAATTCGAAGCGGTGCCCGTCATTAAATAGACGGAATGCATTGGGAATATTCACGTTTTGCGGACAGGGCAAGCAGTAGTTACAGCCCGTGCAAGGTATGGTAATAATGGACTCATACGCTTTGCGGGCGTCTTCGATGATGCTTTTCTCCTCGGGGGTGAGGTGACCCTGCGTCATGTTGGAACGGGAGAAAATGGCGAGATTTTCGTTAAGTTGCTCCATATTGGACATACCGCTGGTAATAGACGCGATGCCGGGCAGGTTAGCCAAATAGCGGAAGGCCCATTCCGTAGGGGTGCGCTTTTTCGCGTAGCTGTCATAAATGGCGGCTACGGGCTTTGGCGCTTGAGAAAGCCCGCCCCCGCGCAAAGGCTCCATAATGGTTACGGCACAGCCTTTTTTCGCCGCGGCGGCAATGCCCTTGGCGGTTACCTCGTTGTTAAGGTCCAGCATATTGTGCATGACAAGGGTAAGCTCCCAGGGGTAGTGGTTTAGCACCTCCAGGAAATGCTTTGCATTGCCGTGATAAGAGAAGCCGATGGTTTTGATTAGCCCTTCGGCTTTAAATTTTTCAAACTCTGCCCAAATATTCCATTCAAGGATTTTTGGCCAGTTGTTTGGTCCAATACCGTGCATTAAATAGGTGTCGATATAGCTTGTGCGTAATTTTTTCAACGTATTTTCAAGGTTGCGACGTATTTGTGCGGGTTCGCACGGCGCCCAGAAGGGGTGCTTTGTGGTTATCCACACTTTTTCGCGCATCCCGTTGTAATCAAGGGCTTCGCCCAAAATCGCCTCGCTGTCGCCTGCGTGGTAGCCTTGGGCAGTGTCGAAATAATTTATGCCGTTGTCTACGGCGTGGCGCACCATTTCGTAGGCTTTTTCACGGTGGACGCCTTTTTTAAGGTCGGTATCGTCGATATAGGGAAAGCGCATACAGCCCATGCCCAGTAATGATGCGTCAAATCCCGTGTTGCCCAACTTGCGATATTGCATATGAATCCCTCCTTGGTGTATGAAGATATTTTACATAAGTGGAAAGTTGTGTCAATGCGTTTGGCGTGCTATTATTTGCACACTCTACAAAAACGAAAGGGCGTGCGAAAGTGGAAAAAAACATTCTAGGGACAAGCACCGTGGTGCAAATTGGTATTTTGGTACATGATATTGAAAAAACAGGGCATGTATATGCCGATTTTTTAGGCATCGACTACCCCGGCTGGTCGTGGACGGGTACGCGGGAAGAAGCGGAAACGGAGTTCCGCGGGCAACCCAGCGAAGCGCGCAGCAAACTCATGTTCTTCCCCGTTGGCGGGAATTTGACCATTGAATTAATCGAACCCGATAACCACCCCTCTACATGGCGCGAGGATTTGGACAAAAACGGCGAAGGCGTACATCACATCGCATTTATCGTAAAGGGTATGAAGGAAATAGTAATGAAGCTGGAGAAGAACGGCATTCCGCTTATTCAAAAGGGCGAATACACAGGCGGGCGGTACGCGTATATGGATTCTAACGCCCAGTTAAAAACCCTGATTGAACTACTGGAAAATGATTGATGGCAACCTCAAATAATTCAATAAAACGGGAGCAACCCTTTTTAGCATTTGTGTTGTCAAGGTAGCTTTATAAATAACGGTAACGCTAAAATGCTCAAGGTATCAAGGACACAGGGAAATTTTCGTTATTGTGTACCATTTTTCCATGATATAATTAACTTGCAATAGAAAATTTATATTTTGTGAAAAGGTGACTGTTATGGAAAATAATCAGTATGCTGACACATTCAAACGTATGAACTTTCTCTATTTTGACATGCTGGGTAATTTATGCGGCAATGAACATCACATAGAGGATAATTTGCGCTGGCTAAGCGGAAACATTAACTTTATATACTTTATAGGCAATACTGACATTATTGAACTTGTGCAGCGCATGAAAAACGGTGAAATACCAAACATTCTTAACCTTGAGTTTGGCAATGAGCGATTAGACGATTTTATGGCAACGGGATTGTTTGACAAAGAAATAACAGCGGTATATATGGCACATGAGTTTGGAAACGCACCTGTGCCGGTATCTGAAAAGAACCTAAACATCTACAGAGTTAGTGAAATTGAACAATTGAAGATAGCCGGAATACTTTTGAATGCTGCGCGTGATTACAGGATTTTCAATTATCAAGATTATCTTGATATGTTTAATACCGAGGGGCTGTATTTCTATTTAGCCGAATACGAAGGCTTGCCGATTGCTGCTTGTATGACAAAAGATGGCGATGATTTTTTATATTTAACGAATATTGGCACTTTATCCGCTTATAGAAGACTCGGCATTGCCAGTCAATTGATGTATTTTGCAGAACGCGATGCAGCGAAACGCGGCAAAACAATTGGTGTGCGTTTCTCGTATCCCATTGCAATTGGGGCGTGCAAGCGTGTGGGGTACAAAGTTTACGGCGAAACAGTTACTTTAAGTTTGAGGGAGTGATGTCGCAGTATAGGCATTTTCTCCACCGAGCGCACTTATACAGTATCGACAAGTCGGAACTGCCGTGCGCCCCGTTGGGGATTAAAATATAGCGGGCTTCGCTCCTGTAAAGTCTAAAATATTCTCCAAAAGAACAAAGCCCACTATCTGAAAAAGACATTACCCCCTTTCGCATTCCTTCTCAAAAACCAATGTTTTACCGCAAACAGGGCAGTTGAGTATATTTTAGGGCACTCCATTTTCCAAAGTACCCTTCATATAATAAATCCTACATCTATTGAGGTTGCCTTATGCCCGCTAAAACCCTGTTCGAATGCAATAGCTGTGGCTACGAAACCGCCAAATGGCTGGGTCGTTGCCCTTCCTGCAACCAGTTTAATACCATGGAGGAACGTGCGGTTCGTCCCGCCCCTGCCAAAACGGCGGGCGGGCTTGCCGCTTTTTCTGCCTCTTCCACGGTGAAAAAAGTGCGTTCAAGTAAAAATGCTTTAAGCGGCGCGTCCCTATTAAGGGATATTCCTTTAAACGCCTCCGCAAGGGATGCACGCCAGCCTACGGGCATACAGGAACTGGACCGTGTGCTGGGTGGCGGGCTGGTAAACGGCAGCTTATTACTGCTGGGGGGCGACCCGGGCATTGGAAAAAGCACGTTGTTATTGCAAATGTGCCGTCAAATGGCAAGTGAGGCATTTCCTATTTTGTACGTATCGGGAGAGGAAAGCCCCTCCCAGATAAAGCTACGCGCCAAGCGGCTAAAGGTTGACCCCGCCCACCTGTACTTTCTGGCGGAAACGGATTTACACGCGATACAGGAGGCGGTGGAAAAAATAAAGCCCGCGCTACTGCTCATCGACTCGATACAAACCATGCGCCTTAGCGAGTTATCATCCTTGCCCGGCTCAGTAACGCAAGTGCGGGAATGCACGGCATTTTTCACACAAATCGCAAAAGTGAGGCAAACGGCGGTGCTTTTGGTGGGGCATGTGACAAAGGAAGGCGCGATTGCAGGTCCGCGCGTGCTGGAGCATATGGTGGACTGCGTGCTGTACTTCGAAGGCGAGGGCAGGGACAGCTACCGCGTAATACGCGCCGTAAAAAATCGCTTCGGCTCTACCCACGAGATTGGCGTTTTTGAAATGGGTGAACACGGGCTAACCGCCATTGCCGACCCTTCGGCGTATATGCTGGCGGGGCGTCCTATAGGGGTTTCGGGTTCGGCGGTGACATGTTCGTTAGAAGGCAGCCGTCCGCTGCTGCTGGAGGTGCAGGGCTTGGTAAGCCATACGCATTTTGGTACGCCGCGCCGTACGGCAAACGGCATGGATTATAACCGCATGGTCATGCTTATGGCAGTGCTGGAAAAACGCGCAAACTACAAGCTGGCAACCTACGACAGCTACGTAAACATCGCAGGGGGGCTACGCATAGACGAACCCGCCGCCGATGCCGCCGTAATTGCCGCCGTGGCTTCCTGCTACAAAAATAAGGCGTTAGACCCCGCCTATTTGGTGCTGGGGGAAGTAGGGCTCGCGGGGGAATTACGCGCCGTAAACCAGCCCGAGCGCCGTATGATAGAGGCCGCACGGCAGGGCTTTGCCGCCTGTGTGTTGCCTTCTGCGAATAAAAAAGGCATTAAAGCCCCCGAAGGAATGCGTGTGTTTGGCGCATCCCATATCGGGGAACTATTAGGGCTATTATTGTGAGGCTTCGTATATGAGCTATTGGATGATTGACGCAATTTTCATAGGTATTATCGCCATTTTTGCCTTGCGCGGGCTAAGCCGCGGCTTCGTAATGGCGGCGGTAAGTGCGCTGGGCTTTCTGGTAGCGCTAATTGGCGCGCATTATGTGATGAACAACTTCTCCCACCATGCGGAAGGGCTTGTTGAACCCTTTATCCGCCAATGGGTGGACTCGCAAGCGGAGCGGTTACCAGGCAACTTCCAATTTGAAGGATATCCCGATGCGCGTGTACTGGACACGCATACAATTTCTGCCTTACGTAACTTCGGGATTAACGAAAATCTTGTGCAAACGATATGGGATACCGTTGCCTGGCAAATGAATACGGTTACGGGTACATTCCAAAACGCCATCACCTACGCCTTGGTGGAAACCATTGCCCGCATATTTACATTTTTAATTGCCTTCTTTTTGATATGGCTTATTATACGCATAATCGCACAATTTTTAGACGCCATTGCCCAACTGCCTATTTTGAATTTTATCAATCGCATTGGGGGATTGACTGCGGGGTTAATTCAAGGCGCGGTGGCAACGTGGCTGATTATTTTTGTGCTGTACTTCACCGGTATTTTTGGCACCGGCGCGTATGAAAACTCGTTTATGCTTCGGTTGTTTGGGTAACTGTTACGTAAACACTGCGGGAGAAATATCCGCAACGCTGTTAAAAATATAATCAGGACCGTAGGGGAAGTTGTCTACATCCTCTCGGCGGGTAACCCCCGAAAGCACTAGGCAGGTTTTCATGCCCGCTTCCAAGCCGCCGACAATGTCCGTATCCATACGGTCACCAATCATAATGGATTCCTCGGGTCTTACGCCCAATTTTTTTGCCGCCATCATCATCATCAACGAGTTAGGCTTGCCGATGATATAGGGCTTTTTACCACTTGCGGCTTCAATTGCGGCAAGAAAGGTACCACAGGCGGGTTCTTCCCCGCGTTCGGTGGGGTCCACCATGTCGGGGTTAGTTCCAATAAATTTTGCGCCGTTTTTAATCAGCGCCACGGCGGTTTTTAAGGTTTCAAATGTAAAATTGGTGGTAGATTTGCCCACCACTACATAATCCGGGTTGTGGGTGGAAATGGTGAAGCCCACATTATACAACTCACTAATTAAGCCGCCGCCGCCAATTACATATGCGGTGGCTTTTTGCTTTTGCTGGCGTAAAAACATTGCCGTTGCCATGGCGCTGGTGATAAAATTTTCTTCTTCTAAGCCGTTTACGCCCAATTGCTCCAGCTTTTGCTTTAAATCACGGGGCGTTTGCTCGGAATTGTTGGTGAGAAACAAAAACTTCACACGGTTGCTTAGCATTCGATTTACAAAATCGTTTGCCCCGTCAATTAATTTTGAACCGCGGTAAATCACGCCGTCCATATCAGAAATAATGTTATACATCGCGTTTTGCCCCTTTAACAATGAGTTTTTTCAACTGTGGATTGGTTTTAATCAGTTTTGCCGCACAGGGGAAGCTGTCGGATTCGGACAATATTGTATAAAAATTTTCCTTTATTTTCGGCGCGTATTCCAGCGCGGCAATAAATTCATCATAATCCAGCGGGTGGTCCTCCACATAGGAAAAAAAGCCCGTACGTTCCAGTACAATGCGAATGTCTTCTGTATGTGAATTATTTTGCAGCAACGCACACAAATACGTAGCCACACCCACTTGTATCCCGTGCAGCTGCGGTTTTTCGCACAAGCTATCCAGCGCGTGGGAGATAAGATGCTCCGACCCGCTTGCAGGGCGCGACGAGCCCGCAATTTCCATGGCAAGCCCGCTCATGGTAAGCGACGATGCCAAACTGCGCTGAAAGCTTTCCTTATGAATGTTAAACGTGTGTTTGAGAAACATAATATCCAGCGAGTTGTATGCCAAAATAGCCGAAAGGTCAACAAACCGCGCAAGCCCTTTGTCCCGCGCGGTGCGCCAATCCCTTAACGCCGTGGCTTTAGACATCATATCCCCTATGCCCGAAAATAAAAGCGCATCGGGGTTGCCCTTAATCACGTCCAAATCAATGACCACGCCAAAAGGACTGCTGGATTTTACGGACTTTCGTTTGCCCAAAACCGTAAGCGAAGCCGAAGGGCTGCTAAACCCGTCGTTAGAAATAGCTGTAGGAATGCTAATACACGGGAGCTTTAACAATTGCGCCGCGTATTTTGCAAAGTCCAGCGCTTTACCGCCGCCTACGCCCACAATGGCGGTAGTGGCGGGCATTGTAAACGCCGTATGCGTAATTGCGTCAACATCAACGGTAGAAACGACCTGCTCGTGGGCGACAATAATCTTGCTTGCGTTTAAGCTTTTGCGTAGCGGCGCACCTACTACGCCTTCAATACCCTCGCCCAAAAATAACGCAATTTTCTTCATATTCTTATCGGCTAAGTAGTTGCCGACTTTTTTTATCTTACCACGTCCGATTTTTAACAGATAGGGGATTTCTATTTGCATGGGGTGTCCTTTCTTGTGCTTGGTTTTGGGGATTTTAACAGAAAATAAATGCCTGCGAAAGCCTTAACGCTCCACTAAATCATTGTAGATGTTTTTTATTTATGGTATGGTGGTATTATTAGAACGTGTCTACGCTTATCACTATCCAAGCAGGAGGATAATTATGATAAAAGTATTTAACAGCGGCTGGCAATTTCAATTAGAGGGCACGGACAATTGGCAGGATGTTACGCTTCCCCACGACTGGTTAATTTACGACACGTTGAATTTATACAAAACAAGCGTTGGCAAGTACCGCAAAACATTTAACCCGGGGCAATTACTTGCGGGGCAAAAGGTTTTCCTGCATTTTGACGGCGTTTATATGGATTCCACCCTATACATAAATGGGAAAAATGCGGGGGAATGGAAGCACGGGTACACGGCTTTTTCTCACGAAATTACCCCCTTTTTGCAGGCGGGGGAAAATGAAATTTTGCTAACGGTGAACTATCAATCCCCCAATTCACGTTGGTACAGCGGTGCGGGCATTTACCGCGACTGCTATATTGTGGTAAAAAACGCGGCGCACTTTGTACAAGACGGCGTCTACATTACCCCCGTACGCGAAGGGAAAAACTGGCGCGTGCATATCGAAGCTGAGGTAGCCGCAAAACAGCTTAACTACGAAGTACGCCACGCCATTGCGGGACTGGTTTTTGACGACCATAATTCCGAATCGGGGATTGCACACGGCAAAAAGCCGGGCAGGTATTTTGCTTCTTTAATCGCAAGCAACCCCCAATTGTGGGACATAAATAACCCCCACTGCTACACACTTATTTCCGATTTATACGTGGACGGACAACTGCAAGATACAGTGCAAACACGCTTCGGCTTCCGTGAAATTGCCGTCGATGCAAACCATGGGTTTATGCTTAACGGGCGGCGGGTAGCGCTTAACGGCGTGTGCCAGCACCACGATTTGGGCGGACTTGGCGCAGCGGTGCATAAAGATGCATTGCGCCGTCAATTGGAAAAATTGCGCGAAATGGGCGTAAACGCCATTCGCACCGCACATAACCCACCCGCCGCCGTATTCATGGAACTAGCGGACGAAATGGGATTTCTTATACAGTCCGAATTTACGGATATGTGGAAAAAGTCGAAAACACAATACGACTACGCCCGCTTCTTCGAAGAATGGGTAGCGCGCGACGTTGCCGCATGGGTGCGGCGCGACCGTAATTGCCCTTCCGTTATCATGTGGAGCGTCGGCAACGAAATTTATGATACCCACGCAGACGCAAAGGAAGGCGGAAAAACACTGCAAATGCTCATGAATTTAGTAAAAACCCACGACCCAAACCGCCATGGTCTTGTTACCTTTTGCTCAAACTATATGCCGTGGGAAAATACGCAAAAATGCGCCGATATAATCAAACTCATCGGCTATAACTATGCGGAATACCTGTACCACGACCACCACAAAGCCCACCCGGACTGGATTATCTACGGTGGGGAAACGGCTTCCACCGTGCAAAGCCGCGGAGTATACCACTTCCCGCTGGCGAAGTCATTACTCTCGGACGATGATTTGCAATGCTCTGCACTTGGTAATTCCACCACGAGCTGGGGCGCAAAAACCACCGAGGCGTGTATCACCGACCACCGCGACGCGGCATTCACCCTTGGGCAATTTATATGGACGGGAACGGACTATATCGGCGAACCCACGCCCTACCACACGAAAAATTCCTACTTCGGGCAAATAGACACGGCGGGTTTTGCCAAGGATTCCTTTTATATTTATCAATCGGCATGGACGGACTTCGAAAAAAATCCCATGGTTCACCTCTTCCCGCATTGGGACTGGAACGCGGGGCAACCTGTAGATGTGCGCATTGCTTCCAACGCGCCGAGGGTTGAATTATTCCTTAACGGCAAATCCCTTGGCGCAAAGAATATCGACCACAAAAACGGAAAGCGCTTAACCGCAGACTATATCGTACCCTACGAAACGGGCGAAATTAAAGCCGTCGCCTACCACCCCGACGGCACCGTCGCGGCGGAAACCGCGCGCCGCAGCTTTGGCGATGCAGCACAGCTTGTGCTTGAAAATTTCAACTACGGCGAACTCACATTTACCGAAATTTCTGCAATAGATGTAAACGGCAACCCCGTAGAAAATGCAAACAACCGCGTTCATGTACAGATAACAAACGGCGAATTACTTGCGCTGGACAACGGCGACTCCACCGATTATGACCCCTACAAGCCCGCAAAGGCGACTTCGCACAGCCGTAAATTGTTTAACGGAAAACTGCTTGCCATTACCAAAGGCGCAATGCCTGTGATTTCCGCAACCCTTGATACACACAACATTCCCGTGCGCAAAATTGAAATTATTCAGTTGCCATCTTTTTATGAAGATTACAATTTTGAATCAAATCCGAGAATAAAAAGTGATTTAGTATCGGCGGGTAGTGACTACATTTATGATGCCCGCATCTTCCCCGAAAACGCCACGTATAAAACCCTACACTGGCGTGTTACAGATGCCGGGGGTATAGATTCACCACTGGCTTCTATGGAAACGCTGGCGAATTCTTCTATCAAGCTTACGCCCAAAGGCGACGGCGAAATTTTTGTCCGCTGTGCCGTAAACAACGGCAAAAACCACCCCGATTTTATCTCCATGCTTCCCGTAACACTGGCGGGCTTTGGCAAGCCGTTTTTAAACCCGTACACCTTCCTTTCGGGCGGTTTGCATAACCGAAGCAACGTACAGCTTGGCAACGGCAACGACCGCGGCGTAGCCACTTTACGCGACGGCGAAAGTCATGTGGGCTTCGCAGATTTAAACTTCGGCACGATGGGCGCAAGCGAATTTACGATTGACCTCTTCCCGCTAAGCGGCGAACCCTTTAGCTTTGATATCTATACGGGTATGCCCAACGACGGCGGGCACAAAATTTCTACCGCGTTCTACGATAAAGGCTCTAAGTGGAACACGTATATTCCCGTTACGTACACACTGCCCAAGCGGTTGACGGGTATACAAACGCTTTGCTTTGTTTTTGACAGGAAGGCGCATATCCGCGGTTTCCAATTTACGGCGTTGGAACGCGCATTTGCGAAAAACTACTTCGCCGCCCACGATAAGATTTACGGCGATACCTTCACCGTAAGGGCGGAAACGGTGGAAAAAATAGGCAACAACGTAACCATTACCTTTGAAGGCATGAACTTTGCCCAAAAAGACGCGCGGGAAATTGAAATATCGTGGCGCGCACAACGGGACAATACCATTCGCATGGTATTTACCCCCGAAAACGGCAGCGACATAATTAATCTGCTTCCGCTGCCCGCGCAGGATAACTACGCCTCTACGCGCATAACACTGGACACGGCACTAACGGGCAGCGGCACGATTAACTTTATCTTCTTGCCCGGTACAGAAATTGACCTAGGAGGATTTACACTATGTTAATACCAGCGGGGTACAAGTCGACCCTTTCGTTACATGAAACGCAACTGGCGATAAAGCTAATACGCTCGGAATTTCATTATAGAATGGAGCATGATTTCGGACTTATGCGCGTTTCCGCACCCTTGTATGTACACCCCGAGAGCGGTGAAAATGACAATCTTTCGGGTACGGAACGCCCTGTACGCTTCGATATTCCTGCCATTGGCAAGGACGCAGAAATTGTACATTCCCTTGCAAAGTGGAAGCGCGTTGCCTTACACCGCTACGGCTTTGAGCTTGGAGAGGGACTTTTTACCGAAATGAACGCTATCCGCCGCGACGAAGAACCGGACAATACCCATTCCATTTACGTTGACCAATGGGATTGGGAGCGCGTGATATGCGAAAAAGAACGCACGCTGGAAACCTGCATTACACACGCGAAGCAATTATTTACCCAGATTAGAGCTGTGGAAGAAGAAGTGGTGCGCCAATTTCCGCTTCTCAAGCATACCCTACCCGAATCCCTTACCGTCATTTCCCAAGAGGAACTCATTGCCCGTTACCCCAACCTTAGCGAAAAAGCCCGCGAGGACGCCATTTGCCGCGAGCATGGCGCGGTTTTCCTTACCCAAATCAGCCAAAACCGCGCCCCCGACTACGATGATTGGGAAAAAAACGGCGACCTGCTTTTTCACTACCCCACCCTCAACTGCGCAGTGGAAATTAGCTCAATGGGCGTACGCGTAGATGCCGAAGCCCTTGCCCGCCAATGCGAAAAGGTCAACGCAACCGACCGCTTAACCCTACCCTATCACAGGGCTGTGCTGAAAAATAAACTGCCCCTCACCGTAGGCGGCGGTTTAGGGCAGTCGCGGATATGCATGTTTCTGCTTGGCAAGGCACACATAGGCGAGGTACAGGCGAGCTTATGGCCGCAGGCTGTAAGGGATGCCTGTGAAAAGGCGGGGGCTGTGTTGCTGTAGAAGATTGAAGGATTAAATGTAAGACCTTGGGCTTCGTCCAAACCCACGAACTTTTTGTAAAAAGCGGGTCGCCGAGGGCGAGCTTGCACTTAATCTTTCATCTTTTAATCCCTTGACCTACCCTCTCCCCAAATCTGCGTCAATGTCGCCAAGCTGATTGTTTTCTTTGGTATAGGCAATGATTTCATTAATATTGCCGAAGGCGATGCCCGTGTAGGTATCGGCCGCGCCGTAGTAGATGGCGATTCTGCCTGTTGGCGCATCTACGAGGGTGGCGCAAGGGAAGCATACATTGGGTACAAAGCCCGTTGTTTCGTATTGGGCTTCGGGGGTGAGCAGATAGTACTTGGAGCGGTATAAGACTTTCGAGGGGTTTTCCAGGTCTAACAGAGCAGAGGAAAAGCTGTATACATAGCCGTTGCAAGTGAGTACAACGCCGTGATAAATCATCAGCCAGCCCTCATCGGTTTCGATGGGTACAGGACCCGGTCCTATCTTTAAGCCCTCCCACGGTGCATTTTTACGCATAACAATGCGGTGCTTGCCCCAGTAAGTGAGGTCGGGGCTTTCGGAAAGGAAAATATCGCCGAAGGGCGTGTGCCCGTTGTCGCTTGGGCGGGACAGCATCATGTACTTACCGTTAATTTTCCGCGGAAAAAGCACGCCGTTGCGGTTAAAGGGCAAGAATGCATTTTCGTGACGGGTAAAAGTCTTAAAGTCCTTGGTCGAGCCAAGCCCAATGGTGGGGAAGCCGCCCATGCTTGTACACCACATCATGTAATAGGTGTCTTCTATTTTGCATAAGCGCGGGTCGTAGCAATAATCGGGCTGGAAAGGCGCGCCGCTTTCGTCTACCCATTTTATATCTTCGTCATCCAGCGTCCAGTTAATGGCATCCTTACTTTTGCCAAAATGAATGCGCATGGAAATATCCTTATGGTCGGCACGGAAAATGCCTACATATTCGTCGCCGTAGGGCATGACCGCCGAGTTAAAAACGCGGGCAATTTTGGGATTTGTGTTCATTCCAATTACAGGGTTGCCCGAATAACGCCATAAAACCTCCTTGCAAGATGCGAGTTTTTCTTCCCACGGCATGTTGGGAATGGGACTGCCGATAATTTTTGCCATGTTTGTGCGCTCCTTTTATGATAGAATTTGCGAAAATTATACCACGGAAAGAGGGCGACGCAAATGTTCGCAAAAAACGGCATGGTGGCAACTACGCAGCCCCTTGCGGCACAAGCGGGGCTGGATATTATTAAGGCAGGAGGCAACGCAATAGACGCAGCAATTACCACGGCGGCGTGCCTAACAGTGGTCGAACCCACATCCAACGGCATAGGGGGCGACGCCTTCGCCATCGTTTGGACAAAGGGTGAAATGCATGGACTAAACGCGTCCGGGAGCGCTCCCGCATCCATTTCTATTGAAAAAGTGATTGCAGAAGGGCACGATAAAATGCCCGTTTACGGATTAATCCCCGTCACCGTGCCGGGCGTACCCGCCGCGTGGGCGGCGTTAAACGAAAAATTTGGGCGGCTTCCACTGGAAGAATGCCTAAAACCCGCCATCGAATACGCGCGTAACGGCTACCCCGTTTCTCCCGTTGTGGCGAAAAATTGGCGGCGCGCTTTTGACATATACAAGCAAAGGTGTATAGGCGAAGTATACACCCCGTGGTTTGATACCTTTGCTCCAACCGGGAGCGCTCCCAAAACGGGTGAAGCATGGGCTTCCCCCGCTCACGCAAACACGCTGCAGGAAATTGCTATAACCCGTGCGGAAAGCTTTTACCGCGGCGCACTGGCGCAAAAAATTTCTGATTACAGCAAAAAATTTAACGGCTTTTTAAACGCCGACGACCTTGCCGCATTTACTCCCGAGTGGGTACGTCCCGTTTCTGTCAATTATCGCGGCTATGACGTATGGGAGTTACCCCCCAACGGGCAGGGCATTGTCGCGTTAATTGCGTTGAACATTTTAAAGGGCTTCGACTTTCCCGCGAGGGATGCGGACGCCGCACATAAGCAATTCGAGGCGATAAAACTCGCCTTCGCATGTGGCAAGCAAGTGATTACCGACCCCGCGTATATGCAATATTCCACCGATGAGCTATTAAGCGAAAATTTCGCCGCCCATCTGCGCGCGCAAATTACCTGCCGCGCGGGGAAATACATCGCCCATACGCCCCCCAAAAGCGGCACGGTATACCTTGCAACCGCCGATGGCGAGGGCAATATGGTGAGTTATATCCAAAGCAATTATATGGGCTTCGGCTCGGGCATTGTCATTCCCGATACGGGTATCGCCCTGCAAAACCGCGGGGCAGACTTCTCGCTAGACCCCAATCACGCCAATGCGCTGGCAGGCGGAAAGAAAACATACCACACGATTATCCCGGGATTTCTCACGCGTGGGAGCGTTCCCATCGGACCCTTCGGCATCATGGGCGGGTACATGCAACCCCAAGCCCATGTACAGGTGCTCATGAACCTCATCGACTTTAACCTTTCCCCGCAGCAAGCGATGGATGCGCCCCGTTGGCAGTGGCTGGATGGTAAGCGGTTTATTGCAGAGCGCAACTTCCCCCCGCACATTGCGGAAGCGCTGGTGGAAAAGGGGCACATGCTGGATATCACACTGGACAGTGGGACTTTCGGGCGCGGGCAAATTATTTGGCGCAATGCGGAAACAGGTGTGTTGCAAGGGGGTACGGAGATTCGGGCAGACGGGCATATTGCGGGGTATTAAAGGGCAGAGCGAGTCAAGCAAAGTAATTTTTCCCATGGTAGGATTCTTGTGTAAAAGATATTTCGCCTACGCTAACAGGAGGTGCGCTCATATGCACGCATGGGAATCGATTCAAAAAACGCTGGACATCATTGAAACACGCATAAGCGAAAAAATAACCGTAGAGGAATTGGCTTGCGCCGCTTCGCTCTCGGTTTTTTATTACCAGCGACTTTTTTCGCGTTTGGTTAAACGCCCTGTTATGGAGTATATCAAGCTGCGCCGCTTGGCAATGGCATGTGAAGCACTACGCGATACCAACGACCGTATTCTGGATATTGCGCTGGCATATGGGTTTGGCGGGCATGAGGTTTTTACACGTACATTCAAAAACGCTTATGGAATAACCCCCACGGAATATAGGGAAAGTGACGTACGATTAAACGTTTTTATTAAGCCCAATTTGGCAATGGGTTACACGTTAATTGACTTGGACGTTCCACTCATTGCGGAAGGCTTGGTGCTGGAAATGAACCGCCGTACCTTAACCGCACCCATTCATTTTATGGGCGTACAGGGGTACGCTTCTATTGCAAAGCAATTCCCCAACGGGGAAGCAACGGGCATCAGCGAACCGGGTGAAATATGGCGGTTATTTAATGAAGCGGAAGCACAAATCCCCAACAAACCCAATGGGCGTAAAATAGGGGTTGCATACCACGGCGACGCGCCGGCGGGTTCTTTTTCCTACTTTGTGGGTGCAGAAGTGGAAGAAGGCGTTTCGCATCCCAACTATAAAATATGGACATTACCCGCCAATGAATACTTAGTAATGCGCTTCGAAGCCGAAACCTTTGACGAGTTGGTAGGCGTGGCACTTAACAAGGCATTAAAATACCAATATATGTGGCAAGCCCAAAAAGGGCTGGGCTTTGCTGATTTTGGCGCGGAAGTTTATTACAGCGAAGCCGACAATGCCAACGGTTACACCTTCATGGAAATGTGGTCTCTTTGGATAGAGAAGGAGGAAAAACAATGAGCAAATATTATGTACAACACATCGCGGGTAACTACTTAAGAAATGTCGCAAAAGACATGCCCCTCATAAATGTGCATGATAGGTTTTTACACGGCACAAGTCGTGAAGAGTTTACAGAAGGATATCATGCGCTATTATCGTTAATGCGCCAGCTTTACGCGGATATCGCCCAAACCCCTGCCGATTTTGGCATGTTACTTAAAGAAATTACCGATGTATATGAAAAAAATGTTGAATACACAAATAGCAATGCGAGTTTATTACGTGTGCCAAATTTACTGTACCTCTTATCCACAAACGCAGCGCTGGATACAAACGGTGCGCTGGTAGTTGACGGGGGTGTGGTTTCCGCTGAAGCAAAGGCATTCAAAATTACAGGAATGCCTGCATTACTCGCCAAGCTACGTGATTATGCCTTTGATATAAATGATTTTGGAAAAGCACCCACAACGGGTGAGTTATTAACCATCACATATGCAGATAATCGCTACCTTACCACCGCGTTAAAATCCATGGCAGATGCATTAAATGAATTAACATTAGGAGACCGCCGCAACCCCCAAAATGAATGGTTTTACATGATGAACCCAAGGCTTATAGAAAATGAGCAGGTAAAAGAACCCACTCCCACCTTCGATAATTTTCTAACCGCATTAGACACGATGCAAGGTGAATGTGCGGCGGCGCTGCACCCTATATTGGCGGACAATACAAAAGTAATCATCAGTAAGGCTTCGCTTATGCGAAATGAATGGATTTGCGATTATAAATTAAAGCAAAATAAAAAAATGCTTGCAAAATTAAAATCAACGCAGGATATCCTTTCCGTTAAACTTAATTTGCATAACATCAATCAGTATATGCATAAAGTAAAAGCCATGCCCGAAAAAATCCAACATGCTATTCGTACCCATGGTTTTGAATGCGGTGGGTGTAACCCCAAGTGTTCAGGCGGTTTCGCTTTTGAAATGAATGGCGCAAATTATAATAAATGCCATTGCGGTTCATTTGTTTTTACAGATGTAAAAACCGAGGATATAGCGTACTTCAAGCAATTAATCTCGTTGGAATTAACAATATAACGAATTTAATTTACGATATATAGCACAACGCCGAACCTTTATGCTATACTCCCATTTATGAGATTAACTCAATATTACATTCCTAGGAGGAAACACCCATGGTAAAAGTAGGCATTCAAGGTTTTGGGCGCATTGGCCGCTTGGCATTCCGCTATTCCCTTACACGCAACGACGTGCAAGTAGTAGCCATCAACGACCCCTTCGTAGACCTGGACTACATGGCGTACATGCTAAAGTATGACTCGGTACACGGTCGCTTTAACGGTACGGTAGAAGTGCAGGGCAACAAACTGGTTGTAAACGGTCGCCCCATTAACGTATACGCGGAAAAAGACCCCGCAAACATCCCCTTTAAAGAAGCGGGCGCGGAATACATTGCCGAATGTACGGGCATTTTCCATACGCAGGAATTGGCGCAAGTATATCTTAAAGCGGGCGCTAAAAAAGTTGTCTTCTCCGCCCCTGCCAAAGATGCAGACACCCCTACCTTTGTAATGGGTGTAAACCAAGAAAAATACACCAAAGACATGCACATCGTTTCCAACGCTTCCTGCACTACCAACTGCTTAGCCCCCCTCGCCAAAGTTATTAACGATAATTTTGGCATAACGGAAGGTTTGATGACCACCGTACACGCAACAACGGCAACCCAGCTTACCGTAGACGGTTCTTCCCGTAAGGACTGGCGCGGCGGCCGTGCGGCAAGCATTAACATCATCCCCTCCAGCACAGGCGCTGCAAAAGCGGTAGGGCTTGTAATCCCCGAACTTAAAGGGAAACTTACGGGTATGGCATTCCGCGTACCTACGGCAAACGTTTCCGTAGTTGACTTAACCGTGCGCCTTACGAAGCCCGCCAGCTACGACGACATCAAAAAAGCCATCAAAACCGCCGCCGACGGTCCAATGAAGGGCGTACTCAAATACACCGAGGACGCAGTAGTTTCCACCGACTTTATTGGCGAATCCTGCACCTCCGTTTTCGACGCAGGCGCGGGCATCAGCTTAAACGACAACTTCGTGAAGCTCGTATCATGGTACGACAATGAGTGGGGTTATTCAAACAAATTAATTGACCTTATGATTCACATGCATGGTGTGGATAATAAGTAATATTTTAACCCGAAATTTATTTTTGCCCGTTTGTTGCGAATGTGTTATGTTTGCAGCAAACGGGTTTTTATTTTGAGAGAACACTGGGGCGAGGCACATGGTCTTTTTTGTACTTGCAGGGGCAATTAGCTTTTGCGTGTTTATTGCAATGTATTTGCAAAGTGTGGTAATGGTTGCATATAAAAAAGGGATTTGGCTATTGATTGGGGTTACGGGTATTTTTGGCATTATTGCCAGGAGCCTCCCGCAATTAAACAGCTTCATTGCGGTGGGGTCAGTTGGGATTGTGGCAGCAATTTTTTTCATTGTAGTGTATAAAAATATGATAAGGGGTGGGCTGTCTGCGGTATTTTTAATGGCTTTATTGTTTGGCATCGAAGGGTTAACGGTATTTTCTTCGCGGTTGGTTGGGGCTGAGGGGAACACTCCTGTGCTTTTCTCATTAAATATTGGCGTTGTAACTATTGTTTTTTTACTTGCGTTTTTGCTTCAACAATTTTTAAGCAAGCAAATATGGGCGAATATCTTGCACCATAGGGTGATACGATTTTTATTGGTTTGTGCCGGGGCTGCGTTGGTATTAATCTTAAAAAATTTTGTGATTGACGGCGCTTCTGTTACGCTGGGGCAATGGACGATGGATTTTGGCGATATTGCGTTATTGTTATTTTTAGCGTCGGGGGCGGCGATGATTGTTATTATTGTGCGCTTTGTTTCCATGGAGTCCGCCCATAGAGCGGAAATGATGCTGGCACAGGCATTTATGAAATACGTACACGATTTAGAAGAATCCTACACCGCCTTGCGCACCATCAAGCACGACTATGTTAATATCCTCACCTCCTTTAAGCTGTATATTGACAGCGAGGACATAAAGGGACTTGGGAAATACTATTATGAAGAGCTTTCGGAAATAAATAAGGATTTATTACGCCAAGACCAACGTATGGGGAGCTTGCAAAATATTAAACCCCGTGAAATAAAAAGCATACTAGCGTATAAATGCGCAATGGCGGAGCAGCATGAAATTAATACCGATATTGAAGTGAGCGAACCGATAAACACATTTGCGGTTTCTACGGCGGTGGTGTGTCAAATATTAGGGATATTGCTGGACAACGCAATAGACGCCGCCGCAGAAACGGCGAATAAAAAACTGCATATCGCGGTGATTAACAATCCAAGTGCTGCGGTTTTTATTGTCAAAAATACATGGGTAAGGCAGGCTATCCCTATAAACAAAATGTTTGAGCTTGGTTTTTCAACCAAGTCACAGGGCAGCGGCATGGGCTTGTATACTGTAAGAAAATATACCGAAAAAATAAAGGGACTACACCTTGAAACCGAAGTAACGGACACCGAATTTATACAAACCCTTACGATAAAGGCAGGTTAATGATGCTGGATATTTATATATGCGAGGATAATGCAAAGCAGCGGGTGTTTGTGCATTCGTTTATTAATGATTATTGTGTATTGCGAAGCTTGGACGCCGCCATAGCCATTTCCTGTGCCGAACCAAGGGAAATTCTCACGCATTTTGAGCAGGCACAAAATCCTGCCCTATTCTTTTTAGACATTGACCTAAATACAGAAATAAACGGCATAGAATTAGCCGGTCGTATACGAAAGCAAAATAAAAAAGCCGCCATAGTTTTTTTAACGAGCCATTCCGAGCTGGCGTTGCTCACCCTACAATACAAGGTGGAAGCCTTGGATTTTATTATCAAAGACAGCCCCGAGAATATAAAACGCAAAATTGCCGAATGCATTAGCCTTACCTACAAGCGGCATAGGGACATTGGCGCAGAAAAGACGATTAAACTTACCGTAGGTGATAAAATAATTTCCTTGGATATGAATGAAATTATTTTCATCGAAACAACTCCACTGCGCCACAAGCTACGGTTGCACACCCACAGCCGTGTGCTGGAATTTAACGGCGAATTAAAAGCAATGGAAGCACTATTAGACCAGCGGTTTATTCGGTTGCACAAGTCATTTATTATTAACAGGGACAGGGTGCTTTCCGTTAATAAAAAAGAAAGCACCGTAACCATGGTAAATCATAGCCGCTGCCCCATTTCACGCAACGGAAAAAAATTACTTGGATAAACAACCGTATTTTTGACCCAACGACCCTAAGCCCTGTCGTTAGGTCTTTTTTTATGCCGATGGTTCAAAATTAAACAGCTCACAAATTTTGTGCGCTACACTTACTCCAACTTACATTGGAGGCGCTTGTTATGGGAATAAAAATTAACGGAATGGAAGTGGATTACCCTGCTAACCAAACTATTCTAGAAGCGGCAAAAACCGTAGGGATACATATTCCTACGCTGTGTTATTTAAAAGGGGTAAATGAGGCAAGTGTTTGCGGTATTTGCAAGGTAGAGGTCGTTGGCGAAAACAATCTTGTAGCGGCTTGCACGACCTTAATTTCCGAGGGTATGGAGGTTTTTACGTTTTCCAAAAAAGTGATGGACGCGCGGCGGCTTACCCTCGAGCTTATGCTGTCTAACCATCGGAAGGATTGTTTGACCTGTGCCCGCAATTTGGAATGCGAGCTTCAAACCCTTGCGTTGCAAAACCGCGTGAAGGGTATCGGCTTTGCAGAGGATGAAAAGAAGGCGCAAATTGAATGCACTACCTTGCACACGGTACGCGATAATTCCAAGTGCGTATTGTGCCAACGTTGCACGGCGGTTTGCAAGGAAATGCAAGGCGTTGGTGTTATCGGCGTACACGAGCAGGGCGGTAAAACTTATATCGGGTGTGAAAATGGGCGTAGTTTGGGCGATGTGGCGTGTGTTGCTTGCGGGCAGTGTATTGCCGTTTGCCCAACGGGGGCATTAACAGAGGTAGACGACCGCGCCCGTGTATATGAAGCGCTGGGAGATGAATCTAAATATGTGGTGGCAATTACCGCCCCTGCGGTACGCGTTGGGTTGGGCGAAGGCTTTGGCTTGCCCATTGGTACGAATGTGCAGGTTAAAATGGTTTCCGCTTTGCACAAGCTTGGTTTTGACGAAGTTTTTGATGTTTCCGTGGGTGCAGATTTCACAATCATGGAAGAAAGTGCAGAGATTAATAAAAGGCTGGAAACGGGGGAAAATCTTCCGATTATCACTTCGTGTTGCTGTAGCTGGGTAAGCTATTGCGAACAATATTTCCCCGAATTTTTGCCTAATATTTCCGGCTGTAAGCCGCCGCAAATCATGCTGGGCGCCCTCATTAAAACCTACTACGCTACAAAAAAAGGGATAGACCACAAAGACCTTGTTGTGGTATCGGTTATGCCCTGCACGGGGAAAAAAGAGGAGATTCGCCGCCCGTGCAACCAAGCAATAGCGGGTATTTATGATGTTGACATTGTGATTACCACGCGGGAATTAAAGCGCATGATCACATCTGCGGGGGTTATGTTCCATGAATTGGAGGAAAGGGAGTTTGACCCCGCGTTGGGTATTTCTACCCGCGCCGGGTATATTTTTGGCACATCGGGGGGCGTAATGGAAGCAGCACTACGTACCCTTGCAGAAAAAAAGACCTTTAGCGAATTACGAGGTATGCAGGGTGTAAAAGAAGGGGAATACGACCTTAATGGAAGAAAAATAAAAGTCGCCGTTGTTTCCGGCTTAAAAAATGCGGGGGAGTTATTAAGGGGCATTAAAGCGGGAAAACTTCGGTATGATATTATTGAGGTAATGGCAAGCCCAGGCGGTTGTATTGGTGGTGGCGGGCAGCCCATACACGATGGAAGTACGATAAATTTTACAGATATAAATGGGCTTAGAAGCGCTGCGCTGTATCAGGGTGCGGCGGCGCTTCGCCCAATAAACGCATCCCACGAAAGCCCCATCGTGCAAGCGGTTTACCGCGATGCCCTTGGTGCGCAGGGGAGTGAGGTTGCCCATAAATGGCTTCATACGAAGTAATTTTGATGGGTGGTAAAAGTGTGATTTGCAAGGTATAATTCGCAGAGAAAGGCGGTGAGGGCATGTCGGATTTATTGCAAAAATGGAGGCACGAAGCAAAAACGCGACTGCCCGAATTGCTGGACGAGGTTGCGACTTCTATTAAGCGGGTGCATCCCGATTGTACGGTAATTTTATTTGGTTCATACGCGCGGGGGGAGCAGCGAGAGGATTCGGACTTGGATATTTGCGTGCTTGTACCCGAATTAACGTATCGGCGGGCAGATATGGAAGTTGACGCGGCTTGTGCGATACGTGAAAACTTTCCGATTCCAATGGATTTAATGCTTTACACACATGATGAATTTGAGGAAAAAGCACAAAAGAAATATTTTGTGCAGTATGATATAAAAAAGGACGGGGTGGTTTTAGGTGCGTGATTTCGACGTTGTAAAGGAATGGCTGCGATACGCCCAACGCGATTATGATATTGCCCTGCATTTAAATGAATCGTTTCATCCGTTGCCCGTAGAAAATATTTGTTATAACTGCCAGCAAGCCATTGAAAAGGCATTAAAAGGCGTTTTAATTTTAATGGTTGGCGATTATCCTAAAACCCATGACATTCGGGAACTTCATCAATTATGCAAAGAGGCGGGTGTGGATTTTACATTGCAACCCAGTGCAACCCGAACATTAACAAGATTTGCTACAAAATCCCGTTATCCTGATGATGTATACGATTTCACCGAAGCGGACGCAGAGATGGGATTGAAATACGCCAAACAAGTGCTTACGCAAGCAAAGGAAGTGCTGGATAAAACTGAATAATCCCCTTTTTTCACACACACAAACGCCCATAAATGCGGGCGTTTTTTATTTTTGCAAAATTTTACTTGACATATTTTCTCGTGCGTGTTTTACTGTGCATATGCACCATCACACTGCGTTACGGAGAGGTGGGATATTCCTTTGGAATTTATTGTAAATCCCTTGGGCAAGGATACGATTTACGACCAGCTTATCTTCCAAGTAAAGCTGGCGATTGCCAACGGCACGCTACAGGCGGGGGATATTTTGCCCTCGGTGCGGGGGCTGGCGAAGTCCCTTTCTGTTAGCACCATTTCGGTACAGCGGGCGTATGGCGAGTTGCAAAAAGAGGGGATTATTGAGAGCGCGGAGGGCAAGGGGAACTTTGTTTCTGCGGGGGTTAGCAAGGCGTCGCTAAAGGACGCGCTGATTATGGCGGTGGAGGACGAAGCGCGGCGGGTCATTCACATTGCCAAGCAGAATGGGATTTCCCGGGACGAATTAACGGATTTAATTCAATTATTGTGGGAGGATTTTTCATGAATATTTTAGAAGTGCGGGATTTGACGAAGCGGTACCGCTCGGGCAAGGGCATTCGCGGAGTACATTTTGACCTGCCGAAGGGTACGATTTTGGGTATTATTGGGCTAAACGGCGCGGGGAAAACCACGCTTTTGAACTGCCTTACGGGCTTTTTGAAATTTGACAGCGGCACGGTGCGTTATGCCATAAACGGCGAGGTGCAGGAGAAAATTACCCCTGCGCTGTTGGATGATTTGGGCATCGTTTCCAGCGAATACGGCTTTCCCGACCATTTTACGGCGAAGACGATTTCCCGCATTATGTCTGCTACCTACAGGCGGTGGGATGCGGCGCGTTTCTTTGAAATTTTGGCGCATTTGGAGCTGGAAAAAGGCTTGCGCACCAGCAAATATTCCTCGGGGATGAAAACAAAGCTGGCGATTGCCATCGCCCTTTCCCATAACGCGAAGATTCTCATTTTGGACGAAGCCACCCGCGGGCTGGATGTTCGCGCTTCCTCGCGGGTGCGGGAATTACTGCACAATCATGTTTCTAACGGCGAAAACGCGATTATTTTGACCTCCCACATCATGGGGGAGATTGAACGCATGAGCGACACGATTATGCTGGTGGATGACGGAAACGTACAATTCATTAGCAATAAAGACGATTTGCTGTACGAGCATAAGATTTTTCAAGTGACGTCGGCGCAGCTTGTAGGGATGGATAAAGGCGATATTTCCAAGATAAAACGGGAAGAACACGCGATTTATATCATCGCAAAGGATACCCGCGCCTTCGCAGAAAAATACAAATTGGATGCGGTTGCCAGCAACCTTGACCGCGTAATTGAGCTGATGCTGGAGGGGGAAGCCTTATGATACGCATGTGGTGGGGTGCTACGTTGAATCAGTTATATTTGATGCGCAGTTGGGGCATTGTTGCCATGTTTGCGTTGGCGGCACTTATGTATGTAGGCGCGTTGGAAGCACGGGAATTTGCAACCACGCAAATTGCCATGTCGTTTATTATCGTTGCGGTTCCCATGTCCTTTTTAGGGGATGAAAATTCCATGGTAAGCCGTTGGAACATATTTGAACGGGCGTTTAGCATCCCGCCGTGGATAAGCGTAGCCTCTCGTTATGTGCTATTTGTTGCGATTAGTTCTTTACTTGCGTTGTTGTGGTTTGTGTTACCCAGCTATACGCCGGAAGTTGACAATCCTGCGTTACTTTCTACCGCGTTTACGTGGGGTATGGCACAATTGTTTTGCATTTTTTATTACCCAATACTGTATGCAATTAACCCCAAAAGTACGGGTGCGTTAGTGATTGTTACCCTTGTCACCATGTTTATTGCCATGACTGCTTGGATGTTTATCGTTTTAATCAGCATAAGTATATGGCTATTTGTTGCGATTATTATTGTGCTGTACATGATTTCTGCGGGAATTACGATTGCGCTTAATAATTTCCATCGTGGGAGGGTTTTCTAATGAAACGCTTGTATGGTTCGATGTTAAATGTATTGTTGCTTATGCTTGACCGCACCATGGTGATTGCCTTGGCGATTGCGGGCTGTGGCGCGGTGTTGTATCTTTTTATGGACGTTCCCATGGGGCGAAATATTTCGCAAATGCTGATATTAATTATGATTCCCATGCTTTCGGTATGGTCGGCGCGGTCGTCGTATGGGAGCCGTTGGAGCATGTACGAACGTAGTTGGTCTGGCGCCCCCTTGGATGATGATTATTGCGCGCTACATGTTGTTTGCTTTGCTTACACTGGTGGTTTCTGCGGTGTGGTTTGTGTCCCCGTTATATGACGGGTATTGGAAAAATCTCGTCCATACCATTGGCTCGGCGTATATGGCGTTGGCGATTTATTACCCCGTTATGTACCTGCTTCGCGGCGAAAAGGGCGATATAGATAAATTTATCTTTATGGCCGCGATGCTTGGGTCACTTTTTGGATTGGCACGGCTGGTTGCGCTGTTTGGAACGGCGGCGATGCTGGGGGTTATTGGGGTGGCGTATGTTGCTTCCTTTGGGCTTTCGGTGGGGTTGGAACGGTTTTGGCAGGGGCGGGCGGGTTAATATTGCCCTCAAATAAAATTATACGGCAATGCGGCATGGTTTTTGTTGTAAATTTCCATGCCGTTCATTTATTTTTTCCTGTCTGTACCAGTTTGCGGCTTCTTGCTCATCTGCTGAAAGTTGGGAAATTTTATCCGCCCATTCTTCATCAGAAATATCCCAATAATTTAAGGGCGCAAGTGTGCCATCATCAAATTTGGCTTGTAACGGGTGCGGAATTTTATTTTTCATTTTTAATTTAATCACAAATAATACTCCTCTCTTAGCCGCCGCAATTGCTCGGGTTTTATTTTCCATGCAGAGATGATTCTTATTGCGTCGCCTTCATCTCTTTCGCAGTGGCAAACCAACAAAAGTCGTAGCTTGTCACTTAACCCGGCGGCACGAAAACGCGCTTCATCATACGAATGTTCTTCGTCGGGAAAAATTTCTACCGCATCGCTTAAAAATACCGTTGCGGCTTCCTCAAAAGTAACATGATGCTCTGTAATATTCTTATTATACTTTTCAATATTCCATATGAACGGTTGCCCGCTTATATTTTTGCGAATATCACACATTAATACGCCCTGCTCCATACCACCATTTTCTCTGCTTTTTCCCCGCAGACGAAGCAGGTATTGCTTAGGTTTTCTTGGGTGAAGGGGATGCAGCGGGAGGTGGCGGTGGCTTCTTCCTTTACCCGTACTTCGCAGGCATCTGCGCCGCACCACATGGCTTTTACGAAGCCCGGGGTGGTGTCGAGGATGCTTTTTAATTGGGGGAGGGATTGGGCGGTGAAGGTTTGGGACGCCAGTCGTTCCTTGGCGCGGGCGTAGAGGTTTTGGCGAATTTCTTCCAGCAGTTCGGTGGCTTTTTGGGTAACGTTTTCAATTTGGGTGGTGATTTTTTCCCCCGTGTCGCGGCGTACAAGGATGCATTGCCCGTTTTCCATGTCCTTTGGCCCAATTTCTACGCGCAGGGGAATGCCCTTCATTTCGCATTCGGCAAATTTCCAGCCCGGGGCATGGTCTGTTGTGTCTATTTTTGCGCGGAGGGTTTTTGCGAGGTTGGCGCGGATTTCCTCCGCTTTTTCTGTTACCCCCGGTTTGTGGGCGGCGATGGGCACGACCATTATTTGTATGGGAGCGATACCGGGGGGCAGAACTAAGCCATTGTTGTCCCCATGTACCATGATGAGGGCGCCGATTAATCGGGAGGAAACCCCCCAGCTTGACTGATAGGCGTATTGCAGTTTGTTGTCCTTGCTGGTGTACTGGATGTTAAAAACTCGGGCAAATTTATCCCCAAAGTCGTGGGTTGTGCCACTTTGTAGGGCTTTGCCGTCGTGCATCAGGGCTTCGAAGGTATAGGTGGATTGTGCCCCTGCGAATTTTTCCCGCTCGGTTTTTTGCCCTTTGATGACAGGAATGCACAGCACTTCTTCCGAGAAGGTGGCGTAAATGTCCAGTATTTTTAAGGCTTCTGCCAGAGATTCTTCCGCGGTGGCGTGGGCGGTGTGCCCTTCCTGCCACAGAAATTCCCGCCCTCTAAGGAAGGGACGGGTGGTTTTTTCCCAGCGCATTACGGTACACCACTGGTTGTAAAGGCGGGGTAGGTCGCGCCAGCTTTGGATGGTTTTGGCGAAATGGGCGGAGAACAACGGCTCGCTGGTGGGGCGCACGTATAGGCGTTCCGTTAGCGCTTCACTGCCTGCGTGGGTGACCCACGCCACTTCGGGGGCAAAGCCGTCTACATGGTCTTTTTCCAATTCTAACAGTGATTCGGGGATTAACATGGGCATATACATATTTTCGTGCCCTGTTTCTTTAAATTTCGCGTCTAATTGCGCTTGAATCAGCTCCCATACGCCGTAGCCGTAAGGGCGCACGATGATGCAGCCCCCCGTTTCGGAATAATCGGCAAGGTCAGCTTTGCGCACCACGTCGGTATACCATTGGGGGAAATCATGATTCATATCGGTGATTTTTTCTACACGTTTTTCTGCAGGCATTTTTGTAGCTCCTTCAAGTAATTATTTATAATTGTACCAATTATACCATAGACAGCATCGTGTGGGTTGGTTATACTAATAGCAAGAATTTTTGTGATTTTTACAAAAGGGGCTGTATAAAATGATGGACAGAGCAACCTTTAACGTTTGTATGGAAGCGCTAAATACCAACCTTTACACCAAGGGCATTTACGCAGAAATTTCGTTAAACCATGGCGTACTCCAATGCAAATTGTATAACGCGAAGGAACGTACTACCCCAATAGACGAAATTTACATACACGAAAGCGAAATACACAAAGCCGTGGAAGAAGTGGCAAAAAACCCAAAATATACGGCATTTGCTTTGCCAAATGACTGGCTTGCCGACAGCCTGCGCGAGCATTTAACCGCGCCCGTTTCGCTGTCGAACATTAATGCAATTCGTTTCCCGCTGATAACGGTAAAAAAAGAGGAGGTATTTATCATCAAAGAAGTGGTAGAAGAACCCGCAGCCGCTGAACCAAAGCCCTTTTCCATTGACGATATACCGCCGGGCGACGACGATTTTGATATTGAGCGGTCGCTTACTTAGCGGGAGCGCTCCCACTAAGATTATAACACATTTGCAACGCGGTGCATAACCGCGTTTTTTATTTGCAAATTACAATTTTGCGCCGCCTCTTGCGCTTCTTTTAAAATATCCGCATCGCGGTACAGATTTGCGATTTTAAACGCGGGAAGCCCGTGCTGCCGTGTGCCAAAAAAATCGCCTGCGCCGCGTTGTTCCAGGTCGCGTTCGGCAAGGACAAAGCCGTCCGATGTTTCCGCCATTATTTGCAGCCGCTCCTTGGTGGCTTGCGCTTTTGCGTCGGAAACTAAAATGCAATACGATTGCGCCGCCCCCCGCCCTACCCTTCCGCGCAGCTGGTGCAGTTGGGAAAGCCCAAAACGGTCGGCATTTTCGATAACCATAATCGTGGCATTGGGTACGTTAATACCTACCTCAATAACCGTGGTGGAAATAAGTACCTGTATGCGATTTGCGTGGAAGTTTTCCATAATTTCTTTTTTTTCGACGGGTCTCATACGTCCGTGCAGGCAAGCAATTTTTACGGCGGGCAAAGCTTTCTGCAGGTCTTTTGTGTATTGTAAAACATTGTTTAACGCCGCCTTTTCAGGAGCGCTCCCATCATCCTCGCTTAGTGATTCGTCAATGGCGGGGCAAATGATATAGGCTTGCCGTCCGTCGGCAATTTCTTTGCGAATAAATTCGTGAAAGCGCGGGCGGTAAGCGCTGTCCACCGCGTAAGTTTTAATGGGTATGCGCCCGGCAGGCAATTCATTAATAATGGAAATATCAAGGTCGCCGTACAGGATAAGCGCCAGCGTGCGGGGGATTGGGGTCGCCGTCATTACCAGCGTATGCGGGAGCGTTCCCTTTTCCCGCAGCACCAGCCGTTGGTTTACCCCAAAGCGATGCTGTTCATCGGTGATGACCAGCTGTAAATTAGCGTAGGCAATCCCTTTTTGCACCAGTGCGTGCGTACCCACAATCATTTGCGCCGCACCGCTTTTTATCTGCTTTAATACCTGTCGGCGCTCCCCTGCGGGAACGCTCCCGGCAAGCAAAACAGTAGTTATCCCCAACGGGTTAAAAACCCGCGTAAAGCTTTCATAATGTTGCTGTGCCAACACTTCTGTAGGTGCCATAATTGCGGCTTGGCAGCCGTTTTTAATCGCCAAATACGCGGCAACCTGCGCAACGGCGGTTTTGCCCGAGCCTACATCCCCTTGGACAAGGCGGTTCATTGCTCGTCCGCTTTGCAGGTCGCGGGCTATCTCTTCAAGTACTTTTACTTGCGCTTGAGTAGGACTAAAGGAAAATTGCTTTAACAGCGGTGCGTAATTGATGTCGGCAAATACTTCCCCCGCGTGTGTGCGGGCATTGCCCTTTATTTGAAATAATGCCAACTGCATGAAGAAAAGCTCTTCAAAAACCAAGCGGCGGCGGGCTTGTAAAAAGACTTCATCGGATTCAGGAAAATGTATATTTTTAATTGCCCTTTCACGGTTGCATAGGCGGTATTTTTCCTGTATTTCTGCGGGCAAATCATCGGTAACCTGCATGGGCAACCGCTTACAATTTGTAACCAGTTGAAATAATAACGCGCGGAAGGTTTTCTGCGAAAAGCCCGCAGGGGGCGTGTACAGCGGCACAATGCGCCCGCCGCTTAGCAGTATTTCGCCCACGGCTTCATACTCGGGGGATTGCATTTGCAAACGCCCGTTAGACCCTTGCCGTACCGCGCCTGTAAATATGTATTCCTGCCCTATCTTAAAATTTTTTGCCAAATATGGTTGGTTAAACCACACCAATTCCAGCAGGCCTGTGCGGTCCTTGATTGCCGCCTTAGTAAGCGTCATAGACTTTCCCTTTGCGCCACGCATCGGAATAGTTTCCGGTGCTTGTGCCGGCGTACCGCGAAGGGTTTGCACCGCGCCTATAATCAGGCTTTCCACGGTGCGGATTTCGCTCCTGTCGTCATAATCACGGGGGAAGCAGTTAAGCAAATCTTCTGCCGAATGTATGCCCGCTTTTGCAAGCGCTGCCGCGCGTTTTGGGCCAATGCCCGTTAAGTTTGTAATGTCCATGCTTAAAGTATAACAAATTCTTGGCGGCGCTGTCCCCAAACCCCTGTAAACTTTTTGTAAAAGCCTAATAAAAACCGGCAGAAAAGCCGCTTTCGCGGCTTTTCTGTAAAACATAACTACTTGTTCTTGTTCTTGTTTGGTTGTGTTTCCTTCATGTTCATCTCGTCGGCAAATTCGGTGCGGTTGTCGGTTTTCTTGTTGGTTGTGTTCATATCTGCCGCGTGCTTTTTGTTATTGTTGTTAGCCATTTCAATGACCTCCCTTCGCAATGATAAGTAGTGCATACAAATACCCAGCGTAAATGCAGGGATTTGTATTGGTACGCTCATAGTATGGGAAGGTTTTGAGAATATTATACATATCTGGTAAAAATTTTTTACGAAGCTGCCAATTCGAGCAAAATTACTTGAGGGCGCGCAAACACGCGGGGCAAATATTGCCCCGTACCATTGCTCACAAAAACGGGCGTACCGTCATGCCCCGCCGCCCACCCCGAGCGGAACCGCTGCCCATAGTCCGTTATGCTGCTGCGAAAAGTAAAATACGGTGCCCACACGCCAAAAAACGTAATTTGTCCGCCATGGGTATGTCCGCTTAGCACCAGACAAACACGTGCCATGTCCTGCTTCATGGAAATATCGGGATTGTGGGAAAGCAGTAGCACAAAATCGCTTTCGTATGCGCCTTCAACGGCAGATACCACACAGGGACGCCGCCATGCGTCCTCTACCCCCGCGAGGAAAAAACCGTCGCGGATATGTAGCCCTTCATTTTGCAATGGCACGATGCCGTTTTCGCGCTTCGCGTCAAACAGGTCGGCGCGGATATCGTGGTTACCCTCCACGCCAAAAATACCGTCGCGGGTGCGCGTTTGCGCCAATATTTCCAAGGTCCGCTGCGGGTCGTTACGGCGGGAATCTAAATCCCCGCCCAGTAATAGCAGGTCAATATTTTTGCTGTTTAATTCTTCTACAATGCCATGCAGCACATCACAGGAAAGCCCGTGGGTATCCGCGATAAAAGCAATAACATAGCCGTCCATTTCCGCGGGGATATTGGACGAAGCAAAGGAAATTTCGACATACTGTATACGCCTGTCCAGTGTGGCGGCGTGGATTAGGTGAATGGCGGCGATAATTGCGAAGAGGAAAAGGCACAGCTTTTTTATTCTTTGTTTCATTCGTACACTTCCCCTATTCCGTAGCTTCACGAACCAACTCGCCTAGCCAATCGAACACCGCCCCGATATCAAATACCTGCGTATACCCCATGGAAACCAGCAAATCCGTAGCCGTACGGCTGCGGTTACCCGCACGGCAGTACACGAAAATGACTTGGTCTTTGTTCGGCAACACAGACGCCGCCCGCGCTTCAATTTCACCCAAGGGCAAATGAAGCGCGTCGTGTATGCGTACCTCGTAAAATTCCGCCGGCGTACGCACATCCAGTAATAATACGTGATGGGTGGTAAGCATGTCCTGTGCTTCCTGCGGGGTAAGGCGCGCGCCACCGGCGGGATAATCAGCAGACCCGCTACCACAAGCGGTGAGCAGTAAAATTAACAGCAAAAACGCATATAACTTCATGGATTCAACACCAACCTCGCGATAATAATACAAACAATGCGTCTTCCTCGCAAGCTATGAAATTTTTACCGCGCCTCCAAATACCGCAAAAGTGGATACGGATTTATCCAAAACCTGCCCCGCGTAAACTCCGCAACAGGCGAAATTCCAATATGCAATTGCACGGGGAATGCTCCTGCACCGCGCCCGCCGCCTGTGTTTCCCATATAACCCAGTGCTTGCCCCGCGTGTACCATTTGCCCGCTGCGCAGGTCGTGGGCAAGGCTGTCCATGTGTGCATACAAATAGTACGTTCCGTTAATGGTGGTGACGCCGATAAAGTAACCGAGTTGGTTGTTCCAGCCCGCTTCTTCAATGCGGCCGTGGGTCATGCTTACCACGGGAACGCGCCCGCGCACGTTTTCGCGGTCGAGTATCGCCGTACCCATGTGCGAGCGGTTGCCCTGCATGTTGTGCGTCATGCCCCACGAATCGCCGAACATAACGGACGGCTCGTCTTCATACCAGCCCGCAGGGATTGGAAACGCTTCCAACTCCGAAAACAAGGCATCAAACATCGCCGCATAGGTTGCCAGCGACCGCGCATTGTAGCGCCTTCGTATGCGCTCAAAATCCACAACATAAAGCTGTTCAATAACCCGCAAATCGTGGGTCACCGTTTTATCGGGGAAAAATGCGTTCTCGGCGAGAAATATCGTAAATAATTCTGCAAAGGGCACATCGTGGCGGTAGGCGTAGAATTCCAGCATTCCAATTGCCCTGTGCGGTACTTGGAACGCCGCAACCAAATCAGCACTCACTTGTATCCGCTTACCCGGGCGCACCAATTGCCACGCCCCAAAAATCAGCAAAAGCACCCCCGCAAGCACACAAAAACGGAAGAAAAGCGCCTTCACAGCCCGCTTGTTTACGGGCATACGCACACGCGGAAGGCGTGCCATTTTCATACGCCGTACGGCTCGTCCAATGCCGTGCCGTTTTTTTATTCGGCTGCTTCGCGTAGACATAAAAAACCCCTCTTATGTGTATGCCGTTTTCTATGCATATGCACATAATGAAGGGTTATTCCTATTATTTATTGTAAACAGGCGCTAAATTCTTTTCTTTCTCATTCCAAAAACGTTTTGCTAACTCCATATATCTAATTAGGTCACATGGTCTACTAAGCTTAGTTTCACCATTCTTTATTAACTCATTAATAAGTTGTTCGCACTTGATAAAATATATTTTATTGAAATAATTATACACACAACAAAAATTAGATAAGTACTTTATCAGCCACTTTTTATTTTCGGGTGAAGCATATTTAATAATCGCTGTATCTTTTTTGCAACCTGCATGAATATAAAAATCATTTAAATGCATCGCGAATACATCTAGTCTATCACCACGGCATCTGCTCCCTTTAAAATTATTAATCCGCCCTGTTACGGGCATTAGAGAAAAGTTTTTCAACGTATGATGATGTTTTTTACACTCTTCCAGCAAATCTTTTCCATTCTTGTCATCATTTAATATTTTTGCAAAATGCGCATATTTCTTTTTGTTAAAATTAAAATCCGTTTCGCCGCCAAGCTTAAATATACGCGGGTATTCATCGTGGTGCCCAATAGATTGTACATACCTTTTATATTTTACTCTTGAATTTTGAATAGTTCTATATTTTGTTTCAAATTTAAATGCAAATAAATCATCAAACATTGATTCATAAACGCAATCATAATGCTCCCAAGCTTCGGGCGATGAATCGGGGTCATAGTATTTCTCACATTGATTAGACGGAATTATTTTATTTAATATATCCATTACAGACTCCCTATAATAAAATTAATTGTTTATCCTATAATCGTTCCCCCACCGATAACCACGTCCCCGTCATACAGCACAACGGCTTGCCCCGGGGTGATGGCACGCTGAGGTTCATCAAATTGCAGGCGCAATTCGTCCTCGCTGGTTTGCGCAAGGGTTGCGGGCTGCGCCGCGTGGGAATAACGAATTTTTGCCGTAACGCGCATAGGCGCGGGCAACGTATCGAAGGGAATTAAATTTATCTCCTTTGCCGTTAATGTGCGGGTAAAAAGTCGGTCATTTGTTCCCAGCGTTACCGTGTTACCGAAAGGATTTACCGACAATACATACAGCGGATTCGGCGCGGAAACACCAAGCCCCTTGCGCTGCCCAACTGTATAATGGATAAGCCCCCGGTGCTTGCCCAGTATACGCCCCTGCATGTCTATGAAATTGCCTTCCGCACCGGTTGGTTTGCACATTTTTTTGCCGTATCCCTCAATAAACCCTGCATAGTCGCCGTCGGGCGCGAAGCAAATGTCTTGACTGTCCCGTTTTTTTGCATTAACCAGCCCCGCTTTTTGGGCAATCTCCCGAACTTCATTTTTGGTAAGCTTGCCTAACGGAAACAGCGTATGGGCAAGCTGCTTTTGCGTCATAGCGTATAACACATAGCTTTGGTCTTTGGTATCATCAAGCCCTTTTTTGAGTAACCAGCGCCCGTCATCTCTTTGCACAATTTGTGCATAATGCCCCGTAGCAATATACCCGTGTTCTAACTCATGGGCGCGGTGCAGAAATTTCTCAAATTTTATAAAACGGTTGCAATCAATGCAGGGGTTTGGCGTAATACCGCGCTGGTAGGCGTCCGCAAAACGGTGCATCACCTCCCGCTCAAACATTTCCGTAAAATTAAACACGTAAAACGGCATGTTTAAGCGTTGTGCCACTGCGCGGGCGTCCTCTGCATCGGATAGGGTGCAGCAGCCTTTGGCATTTTCTTCCCCGCCGTGTGCCTCTGCGTCAAATAATTTCATCATTGCGCCTGTGCATTCACATTTTTCCTTTTGCAATAAAAAAGCAGCAACGGATGAATCTACCCCGCCGCTCATGGCAATTAGCACGCGATTCTCCCCGCTACTGCGCACACCCTGCGCGCTACTTCCAGTAGTCAAATTCCAACTCATACAGTTGCACCGTGTCGTTTTCTTGTATGCCCAATTCCTCTAATTTGTCGATAATTCCCTTCTCGCGCAGGAAGCGTTGGAAGAAGGCGAAGCCTCGTTCGTCCGCAAGGTTGGTGTAGCCCAGCATCCGCTCAATGCCCGGGCCTTCCACAATGAAGCGCCCTTCCTCTTCGGGGTCTTTTTCCACGGTGATAAAGTCCTCGCGCCGTTCGGGTTCGAAGTGGGCTTCATAATCGGGTTCAAAATCCGCGATGGGCGGCGCTTCGGCAAGGGCATTTGCCACGCCGCGCATTAGCTCCTGCATTCCTTGCCCCGTTGCCCCCGAAATGAAAAATAGGGGCAGATTGTGTTGCTCGGCGTACGCTTTTAGCTCTTCGATATGCCCTTCATTTACGGGCAAGTCCATTTTATTCGCCACCAGAATTTGCGGACGTTCCAGCAATGCGGGGTTAAAATGCCCCAACTCCGCGTTAATTTTTTCCACCGCTTCCACGGGGGAAAGTCCGTAATCATCCGCTTCTTCCGGCGCTTCCAGCCGCGCCGCGTCCACCATGTGAATCAGCACCCGCGTGCGTTCAATATGCCGCAGAAAATCGAAGCCCAGCCCAACCCCTTGGCTTGCGCCTTCAATCAGCCCCGGGATGTCCGCAAGGACAAAATCGGTGTCATAATCCAACCGCACCACCCCCAAATTGGGGGCAAGGGTGGTAAATTGGTAGTTGGCAATCTTGGGTTTTGCCGCCGTCACCCGCGACAAAAGCGTAGACTTGCCCGCGTTGGGGAAACCGATAATGCCCGCGTCAGCAATCAATTTCAGCTCCAGCGTTACCTTAAATTCCTTCCCTGCGCGGCCGTCCTCGCAAAACTTAGGGGCTTGCCGAGAAGGCGTTGCAAAGTGCTGGTTGCCGCGCCCGCCGCGCCCGCCCTTGGCAAGGACGCGCCGTTCCCCGGCTACGTTCAAGTCCGCCATTACCATGCCTTTTTCGCCGTTTTCCGTTTCCCAGCCATACCGCACCAGCGTGCCGACGGGTACTTTTAGCACCAAGTCTGCGCCATTTTTTCCCGACATTTTACTGGCGCCACCCTTTACCCCTGCTTGGGCGGCGAATTTCTTTTTGTAGCGGAAGTCAAGCAGTGTGTTTATGCTGGTGTCTGCGATGAAAACGATGTCGCCGCCTTTACCGCCGTCGCCGCCGTCCGGCCCGCCGTTGGGCACATATTTCTCCCGTCGAAACGAGATGTGCCCGTGCCCGCCGTGCCCTGATGCGATGGTGATTTGTACGTGGTCAATGAACATGTGGAAAGCTCCTAAAAAAAATAAATTTAAAAGATTAAAACCGTGGGACGCTATCCCGTTGCGAATGCAAAGCATTCGCATAACCTGCAAGCCTTTAAAAAGGCTTGACCCAAACTTTATCATGGGGAGATTTAATTAATCATTTAACAAATTATTTACCAAATCCATGGAACATTGTATTTTTGTATGTTTTCGTCGATTGTTATTATGGTTAGGTCCTCTGCTAATGCAGTGGATATGATTAATCTGTCAAAAGGGTCTTTGTGAATAAATGGGAGCTTCGAAAGTCCCTTTAAATGGTCGTTTTTAATTGAAATCACAGATAAATCGCTGCGCTCTATGGCATCTATAAGTGCGTCAAAGGATAACCGCATATCTAATTTTCCTATATTTAGTTTTATCAAAATTTCCCATAAAGACGCAACGCAGATATATTTTGGGCATGTGGGGTCGTCAATAATGCGCGATATTTTTATCGGTAGGTTTACCGAATCCTCAAAATACCAAATCAAAACGTGTGTATCCAGTAAATAACTCATTCCATATACTCCTTCATTTCTTCCAAAGGTGCATTGAAATCATCCGCCATCCAAACCTTATCTTTCAAAAGTCCCTTAAGCTCTGAAAGCGGACGTTTTTGGGGTTGTTCGTCAACTGCAAAGCTCTTCTCCACAGGCTCAAGAAAAGTAATAACAACCTCATATTTCCCGCTTACGGAAATTGGTTGCATTGGTTTAAAATTAACACCATCATAAATAGCTTTTACCGCGAACATGTTTTTCCTCCACCGTTTCAATTTTATTAATTCAATTGTGCATATTTATTGCGATACCGTGGTACAAATCCTTATTCTTCGGCAGTTGGGACAACGTAGTAGTTGTTTAACATATGGACCAATTCTTACAAAAACAATTGAGAAAAATCGTGCAAAATTGGAACGTCTGAAAGTGTGGTGGCATTTTGGGCAACGGAAAATTAGGTCAATCCAAGCCATTATTTTTATTCCCCAATCCATTAAAATTTACAATTATTTCATTTGCCATTTCCGCGCCGAACCAGCCTTCACCGTCGCTTACATGCGGATATAATTTATACAGGGCATTCTTTTCTTCGTTGGGAAGCTGTGAAAAATCCCGTTCGCTACGTTCGGGTAAAGTACCCACGAGCTTATGGTCGCCGTCATTTCGCTTAAATACACCAACGATTTTAATTTCTTTTATTTCGCCAAGGGCGTAATTTTCTCGCGATAACAGGAATGCATCCAAGTGTTTTTGTGGGGGTGTGCCAAAACCTTGCAACCAGCCGTAGGGATAAATAAACCCTCGCTGGTGAAATAGACAATCATTTCCCGTTTCATGGAACGTATTTGTAACGGGGTCGTAGGCGATTCGCTTCGTGTAATCCTTCGTTTGCTCAATAACGATACAGTACATTAATGCAATTTTTGTTGCCATACTTCAATATCATTTCCTTCCGTATCGGTAAATTCCAGAACCCAGCTATTTCCTATAAGCGTGAGCGGAAATACAATAGGCGCGTGTAATTCTTCTAACTTTTCCATAAAACATTTTATATCGCTTACTTGAAAACTCGGCAAACAATTATGACCGAATACAGCCCGATTATCATTTGCGGCTTGATAGTCAAACAACCAAAATCGTATCCCACCACCAACAAAGAATGTATTGTCTTGTGCTTTTTGGTTAAATATTTGTTCATAAAATTTTGTTGCGCATTCCAAATCATTAACAAAAACATAGACGGATGTTAAATTTATTTCATATCCCATACTTTCAATCCCTTTTCACTCGCCAATTTTTATAAAGTTATATCATTTTGCTGCAACCGCCAAATTTCGGCGTTTGCAAGTGTTTTTTCGATAAAATCATTCTTCCCATCATGGTATTCATCACGGCTGGATGCCTTTTTGTTTGCTAAGGCGGTTTTTAATGATTCATACTCACGCGTTATAGATATATTTGTGTTCAAATAATCGCGAAAATTTAAGTAGTTATTCCACACTTCGCCACCATAATAAACGACATGAATATAATGTGTTACTATTCCCTTGGGCTTGGATACCAACGATGGCTGTACTTCCAATATGTTGAATATCCCTGGCAATTTCACCAAAAATATTCAAAAGCCGTTTAATCGTTGCGAATGCGATTATTTTCCACCTAGGGTTATAGTTGGCAAGCCTTACATCCCTACGCTCAAGTCCGATAATCCCGTCGTTACACATTAAACCGAATTAACAAAACATCCCCGTCCTGCACCACGTATTCCTTGCCTTCCACCCGCACCGTGCCTTGTTCTTTGGCGGTGTTGTAACTGCCCGCTTTCATCAGGTCGTCGAAGGCAACGACCTCGGCGCGGATAAAGCCCCGTTCCAAGTCGCTATGGATTTTCCCCGCCGCTTGGGGGGCTTTTGAATTGCGTTTCACCGTCCACGCCCGCACTTCCTTTGGTCCCGCGGTGAGGAAGCTGATTAGCCCCAAAAGTGCGTAGCCTGCGGAGATGAGCCTGTCCAGCCCGTTGGTTTGCAGGCCCATGGCGGTGAGGAATTCTTCCTTCTCCTCGGCGGGCAAAAGGGCAATTTCCGCTTCCAATTTCGCGCAGGAAACAAAAAGCTCGAAGCCCTCGTTTTTCGCGTAGGCGTCAAGCTTTTTTAAAATTTCGTTGTCCGTGTCCTCCAACATTTCCTCGGAAACATTGGCGGCGTACAGCACAGGCTTTGCCGTGATAAGGGACAACGTAGAAACCAGCTTTTCGTCCTCGGCATCCTCCCATTTTAACGACCGCGCGGGCTTGCCGTCCTCCAGCGTTTTAATGATTTTCGCCAGCACTTCCGCCTCGCGGGCGAAGGACTTGTCCGTACGCGCCACTTTTTCCACCCGCGCGGCGCGGCGTTCAATCATTTCATGGTCTGCGAAAATAAGCTCAAGGTCAATGGTTTCAATGTCGCGCAGGGGGTCGATGGTATCGTATACATGGGGTACGTTTTCGTCCTCGAAGAGGCGTACTACGTGTACAATCGCGTCCACCTCACGGATATTACCCAGGAATTGGTTGCCCAGCCCTTCCCCCTTGCTTGCGCCCTTTACCAAGCCCGCAATGTCCACCATTTCGATGGCGGCGGGGGTTACGACCTTGGGCTGGTACATTTCGTTGAGCCGCTCCAGCCGCTCGTCGGGTACGGGAACGCGCCCCACGTTGGGGTTTACCGTGGAAAATGGATAGTTGGCGGCCTGCGCCCCAGTTTGCATTATCGCGTTAAAAAGGGTGCTTTTCCCCGAATTGGGCAGCCCCACAATGCCTAGTTTCATACGTAAACCTCACTTTTTTGTAGTTGTCCGCCCGCCATTATAACGAAAATTTTTTGTAAATCAAATTTCTTTGCCGTATAATACCACGGACAAGGGTGTAAAAACCTTGGGGAGAGCCTTTTGTTCACAAAAGGTTCTCCCCAAGGTCTTATCTTTTCCCTGCATTTAATACACATAACAAAGGAGCAATTCTCATGGCATTGAACATAAAAAAGGCAATCCTACACATTCTGCGCAGCGACGCGCCCTCCGTTTTCTCCCAAGCAGAGCTGGACATTGACAGCGAAACCTGCGAGACATTCATCCTAAAGCACGTAAAAAAGCTCATTAACAACCCCGCCACCCGCACCGCCCTTTTTAAGACCGACAGCGAAGTGTACCAGCACATGGGCGCGTATCAAAACGGCGCGGTGTATTTCAAGGAAACCTCCCTTACCTTGGCGCAGAAGATGCAGGACTTGATGGCGCGGTTTAAGCAGCTGCCGCCCTGTGCGTTGCTTATCGCCCATATCGCCAACAAGGGGGCGGAGTCCCTCGCCATTCTCAAGCTGGGGTATCAGGACGCCTACCGCCATTCTTCCAAGGGGGAAGACAACCAAATTACCAAAACCCAGGCGCTTCCCTTCGCCAGCGGCAAGGTGGAAAATGCCTGCCTAATTGGGCTGGATGGCGCGGCAATGCCCATCAATCTCATTGAAAAGCATGAGGTGCTGGACGGCAACGCGGTGCTGTATTTCTCCGAGCTTTTTCTGGAATGCGATACCAGCCCTTCCAAGAAGGAGCAGGCGCAGCTTATCAACGAAATTAACAACGAATTTGTGCAGGAATACCACCACAACAACCCGAAAATTACGGCAAAAATAAAATCCGCCCTCGTAGAGGAAGCGGAAAACGAAGAAGGCTTCGTGTCCATAGACAATGTAGCCGCCGCGGTTTTTGCCGAAGAGCCCGAGGAAAAAACCCGCTACATCGAAACACTGCGCGAAGCGGGCGTAACCACAGACCTTCCGCTGGGCGAACGCGTAGTGCGCGCCCAATTCGCCACCCAAAAAATAAAGGGCGAAAACGGCGTGGAAATAAAATTCCCCGCTTCCCTCGCCGCCGACGAGGACGAACTGGAAATTACCCCCCACCCCGATGGTACGGTTTCCGTGTTGATTAAACGGTTGCGGCTGGTGTAACCATGGAATACCACATAATAAATGCCTTTACCAACGCGCCTTTTAGCGGCAACCCTGCAGGGGTGTGCCTGCCCGACAGCGATTTGTCGGAAGCACAAATGCAACGCATCGCTACGGAAAATAATTTATCGGAAACGGCTTTCTTGGTGAAAAAAGGCGACACCCGTTATGGGCTGCGCTGGTTTACGCCCACAACGGAAGTGGCTTTGTGCGGGCACGCAACCCTTGCAAGCGCGTACGTTTTATTCGACGAGCGCGAGCGAAATGCCGAAAAATTGCAATTCAAAACGGCGAGCGGATTATTAACCGTTACACGTAACGGCGAATGGATATGTCTGAACTTACCCGCCGCTCCCCCGGAAAAATGCCCATCGTACCCATTTATCACAAATACGCTGGGCATAACGCCGCTGGTGGTGTACAAATCCATCGACTTTATGGCGGTGGTGGAAAACGAAGCCACCGTGCGCAGCATAAAGCCCTGCTTCGCCGCGTTTGAAACGCTGGTAAGCGAAGCAGGGCAAGAATACGCCAAGCACGGGCTTATCGTGACTGCGCAAGGGAACGAATGCGACTTTGTTTCTCGTTATTTCGCACCAAATGTGGGTATCCCCGAAGACCCTGTAACGGGCAGCGCACACTGCACGCTCGTACCCTATTGGGCAAAAAAGCTTGGAAAGCAAACGCTCACCGCACAGCAATTATCTGCGCGGGGTGGTGTGTTGCAATGCGAAGACAAGGGCAACCGCGTACTGGTAAGCGGGCAAGCTACCCGGTATTTACGGGGGCAAATAAACGTATAATTTTTACTTCCCATTCTTCTCCAACAACTTCTCCAGCAGTGCCGTCATTTTCTCTTGCCCGTCGGCCAGGCGTTCCAGCGCTTTTAATATGGGGTCGGGGGCATCTTTTTCGCTGAGTTGTTGATTCATACGGGTAATGACGCGTTCGGTAGCGGCGAAAGATTCATCGTCTGTGGGCGCAGGGGGTAGGTCATGAGGCTTCATGCACAGCCGTTCCAGCAGGTTGTTGAGTGCGGTGGAATCGGGTTTTGCTTCTTGCGCCAGCGTGGTAATATCGTCAATTTCATTTTGAGAACGCACGTCATTAAAATTGGGCAAATGCTTGTTGGCGTCCACGGCGAGGATGATGGCCTCCAGCGTTTCGCGGTTAAAGGGCGTTTCTTCCAACAACGCAGACTTTACCGCACCCAGTAAGGTATCGGGCTGGAAGGGTTTTGCCACAAAACGCCGTGCGCCTTCCATAAGTGCAGTGCATACGATGGTGGTTTGCCCCATGGCAGAAAGCATAACCACGTGCGCGTTGGGGTCGTGGGCGCGGATTTTGCGCAAGGCGTCAATCCCGTCCATACGCGGCATGGTGATGTTCATTACCACCAAATCGGGTGTGTGCTGCTTATACATTTCTACGGCTTGTTCGCCGTCTACGGCCTCGCCTACAACGGTGAAGCCGTTTTTTGTAAAAATATCGTTACACATCATACGCATAAAAGCGGCGTCGTCTACCAATAAAATATTTTTATTCATCATCATTTCCTCCTCGTGGGATTGTAATTTGTGCGCCAATTTCTCCATGGCGGTGGAAAGGCGCCGCTTCTCCTGCACCAGCGCGGCATACCGTTGGCGCAAAATGGCGGGGACACTTGCTCCGTTTCCTTGCTGCATAATCATCTTTATCTCCGCCAGTGGGAAGTCGAAGGCTTTTAGCTCAATAATTTGTGCCAAATCCTTCGCCTGCGCCAGCGTGTAGTAGCGGTAGCCCGTTTCCGCCGAAGTGTGTGCGGGCTTTAGCAAGCTAATTTCGTCGTAATACCGCAGCGTATCGGCGGAAATGCCTACGATTTTCGCCAGCTTGCCAATGGCGTGCATCTCGTTAGAAATTTCCATAAAATACCTCCTTTCAACGGGGATAAAAAAAGGTCGCTTCGCGAAAGCAACCTAAGTGTAAAGTATGGGGTAAGTCTAAAGTCAAGTCTATTAAAAATTTTTTTTTACTGCAACGTGCCTACCCGCACAACCCCCTGCAACGGGCGGTAGGTAGAGGTATTTACCCGCACGCGCTCTACCATTTTTCCATGTAAATATACCAGTTTAAACGCTTCGTAGGTGTAGCCGTCTGCGGCAGCGAGGGTAAGCACACGTTCATTGGGCAACAAAGCGGCGTCGATAATTTCCTTATACGGCGGGGGTGCTTCCGTTGCGGTGCGCTCACTGATAAAACGCAAGGTGCGTTCTGCGGGGCGTGTTTCGTAACCGTGGAGGGAAATATGAAGCTGCCCGCCGCGCATTTCCGTAGTAATGAGCAGGGGCTGGGGCGTGGTATTGCGGAATTTTAAATCATACCACGTACCCGCCAGCGTTGCGTCAAAGCCAATATCGGCATACCCCACCCGCGCAGAATGGTTGTGCCGTTGTACGATATCCAGTTCTGCACGCAAAATGGCGTTGTACAGGGTAGTCGCCACTTGGCACACACCGCCGCCTATATCCTCCACGGGTTCGCCCCGAACGAGCACCAGCGCCGCCTCGTAGCCACTGTCTGCTTTATGAGCGGCAATAATTGTGCCTGCGGAAAACACTTCATTGGGAAACACAACTTGGTTATGCACACGCCGCGCCGCTCGTTGAATATTACGGGTCCGCGCTTCTTCCAAGCCGCCATGGTACGCCGTTTTGTATGTACCCAACACAGATATGGGGAAGGATAAATCCGCTTGCGTATAGCGCGGATACAGCGTATCGGTTGTAAGCTGCACAGTACTGTCGGCTAATTGCGCAAGGGCGTACAGGGTATTTTCTATTGCGGAGGCGGTTTGCAGCGCACGGCCTTGGGTTTCGGGCAAAATAATAATACTGCGGTTTTCTTGCGAAAGGCGCGCGCTAACGGGTGCGATATGAATTTCGCCCGCTATTTTTTCAATAATATCTTCCACGCGGGCAATGTCGAAGCGGAATGCGGGTTGTACCGTTACTTCATGGGACCTGCCAAACAGCTGTGCAACGCGGCGTTGTACATTACGCGTACGCCCGTATTGCAATGCCGCATCCGCTGTATGGGTAAAATCAAACCGCGCGTTAAAATCGCCGAAACCATATTCGGCAATATCCTTTCCGTCCAAAACAAATCGAATGCGCAAAGCGTCTAGCCCAGGCTGGTAATGCGCACCAAGCGCTTCCTGCGCTTCCTGTGCCGTTAAACCGCCGACAGGCACGCCAAACACCACTAAATGCCGATAAATTACGTCAGCCTCCCTAGGCGGAAAAGCGAGCACCATTGTTGTTATTACTACTGCGGTGCAAAATAAAATTAATATCACCATAAATCGGCGTTTGCGTTTTAACATAAAACACCCCGCGGGTAGGATATATTATCCTATTCCCGCGGGGTGCGGTTCATTCGGGGATTTACGATTAAATCACTTGTAAATTTGGCTGTACGCTACGTCGCCGAAAAACGGCAGTTTATACGTTTCGTTTTGGAATGCCTTAAAGATAAGGAATAACCATACAAAAAACACGACAATCCCCAGCAACAACATAACGGGGGTTACCAGTATACCCAGCACCGCACCCAAAAACGGAATGCTGAGTATAAAATTAACTACCGTGACAAAAATGGCATAGAAGAGGAAAAACAGCGTAGACTGCAACGCATGGAAACGCACAAACTTATTTTCGCGTTCCAAAATGAGGACCACTACCCCCGAGAAGAAAACGACCACATAGCTGAGCGCGGCGGCAAGATTTTCGGTTAAACCGAATACTGATTTGTTCATATGAATACCTCCCTGGCAAGCATAGTAAAATTCACAGTGCAATGCTTGCGTTTATATGATTTAACCAGAGATACGCACATCAAAAAAGAAAGTCTGCTATCGTTAATCAGATTATTCATTGTTTGGGTTTACGCCCATATTTTCCAACATGCCGGTTACACGGGTACGGCGGGCGTTCCATGGATTTGCCGGGAAGTCGGCATAGCCGCTTATATTGGTAAGTTCCAACAACGTTTCTATTGCCTCTTCTTGGCGGGCGGGGGCGCGGTAATATAATGTGCCAAGGAAATACAGCATATGCGGGTACTGCGGGTTATACGGGGCAATAAAGCGCCGTGCGTCCTGCAACTGGATAAGCGCGCGGTCGTAGTCGCTTGCGTTAAAGCTTTCAATACCGCCTAACGCGTAGAAGGTCGCAAGCCGCGGCTGTGCCGACTCGATAATTTCCAGCGCCATTGCCACCGTGTCTACGGGCAACCCTTCCAAGGAAATAATCTCCAGCATATCCACTGCGGCGCGCAGGTCTTCCATTTCGCCCGCGATGTAGCGCGTATTGGCAAGGAAAACACGGATAATACGGTCGGCTTTGGTATATTGCTCCTGCCACGTTTCCAACTCGGCGTTAATTTCGTCTATACGCGCGTACATGCGGGATATATCGCCTGCGTGGGCGCCCATTTCCTGCTGATGCATGAGTGCTGCGTTATCCATATCACGCTGTACGTCACGTAGCGCAATAGTATGGCTGCGCTCAATACCGGGAAGGTACAGGAAAAGCCCAAACGCCAGCATACATGCCGCGCCAATTAAAAACGATAAAATGCCCACGATGTGGAAATAGGTCGTCTTTTTCTCTTTGATTGCAATGGTTTTAAAGGGGCTTGCGTCCCCCGTTTTTGCGGCGCCCGCCGTATCAGCGGCAGGGGATGATTTAAAAAAGCTGCGCCGCGTTTCGCTTCGCTTTCCGCCCGGGTTAATAATGGAAAAGTTACGAAGCGCTATGGGATTGCGCGCGTCAACAGAAAAAACGCGCTCCATCATTACGTTTGCCTGCTGGCGGTTGCGCTGCTGTAAATAGCACAAGGTAAGCAGGTTTAACGCATCCAGGAAGCGCGGATTAAATTCCAGCGATTTTTTTAGTTGGATAACGGCGAGGTCGTCGCTGTCTTGGCGCAGGTATTCCAACGCACGGTTATACAAGACCACCGCTTCATTTAGTTGCTCAAATTTGCGCGTGTTCTTGTTTATTCTCTCCAGATAATCTTTGGCGGGGTTATTTTCGCGAAGCTGGGATTGGCTGATTACCCAGTGCTTTAATGCGTCACCGATATGTCCAATTTCGAATAGCGCAAGACCCAACAGATTCCGCGCCATTATATTGTGCTTATTTATCGCGACACTTCGCGTAAGCGCTTGTATTCCATGGGTATAATCCATGGAATGCAGTCGCTCAAGGCCTTCGTTATACAGCCTGTTAGACATACGCTCGGTGCCTTTAAAAAGCACCGCATCTATTTGACAGTAAGGGCATTGGTTGCCGCTGTCAAAATTCTTGCCGCAGTTAGGGCAGTGCATTATGGGTATTCCTCTATTCTTTGGCAGGTGGGGCGGAAATGTATTGCAGCAAATCCATGATATCGGTAATTTCGTCGCGTACAGCGTCCTCTACTTCATCTGCGGTGCGAATTGTTTTATATTTAGCCAGTTCAGTTTTAAAATCAAACATGGGAATTCATCCTTCGCTCGTGTATATCTATATTTAAACATATATGTCAATGGTAAAATGTTCCAGCCAATAATTGAGTTGCAAAAAGTAGGCAAGAGTAGGTGCGTCCGCCTCCTGCAGGGTGCGTTCGCGGTCAACAAGCTCAAAAACGGGGGCATCGTTTAGTGCTTGCAGCATATGCTGCATTTTCTTTAAAAAAGCGGGGTTTTGCGTGCTTGGGAAAGGACTGCGCTTGCGCGGAAGCAAGACTTCGGGCAAGCTTTGTTTAAGCGCCCACGGCACATTGTACATAAATTGCACCAGCGCCGCGTCAAGGTACGGCATGTGAACGGTAAGCCCCGTAGTTTGCGCCATGCCTTCGATACGGCGTAGGGTTGCAGGCAAGTGCCACTGCAAATTGGTATGGAATGCGTGCCGTACGCGGATATCGTCCTCCGAGTCGTCGCTTAGGTGCGGTGCTTCGGCACGCATGTACGCATCTGCGGTTGTTGCGGTCTGAAATTCTTCACGCAGAAACGGCTCGCGGTGTGATGCATGAATACCGTGAAGCGCTTCCCCAAAAAGGATGCTTGCCCCTTCGTCGTACCGTACTTCATGCCCTTTGCCGCGCATCTGCCGGAAGAGCAGCAACGTAGCCGCATCTATGATGCCTTCGTTGGGCATTCCGATGGCAAGGGTTGCGGACTCTAACGCTTCCGCCAATTCGTCTGTGCCAAAAAAATGGGGAGCAAATTCCTCGGTTTCCTTTACACGCGTGGGCGTAACATCGGCAAGCAAGCCGCGCAGTGTATGCGCACTTTGTTTAGCGTCCAAGCGATGCGGGAAGGCTTTTATCTGCCAATAACAATGCATTTCCGGCGGGGTTTCGCCCTTATACAATATATAATGACCCGCTTTAAGTTCATTTATGCCTTTTAAAATACCGTAGCCGGGCGCGCGGGCGGGCGCAAGCAGAAATAGCGCTTCTATTCCGTCGCGCGTAAGCGTGGGTTTAATTTCATTATGGCGAAGCATTGTTTTCATATGCGAGGCGAAAACCAGCCCTTGCGCACTTGCATAATAATACAATGGTTTGTACCCCAGTCTATCTCGCGCTAAAAATAATTGTTCCCCGTCCCACACCGCCAGCGCAAACGTACCAACAAACCGCTCAACACACGCAGCACCCCATGCCATATATGCATGAAGCGCCACCACCGCACTGCTTCTGTCACCAAACCGAAAGCCCTTCGCTTGCAATTCCTTGTGCAGTGCGTCGCGGTTCACAATTTCGCCGTCGCACACGCCTACATACGTTTTTGTGCCCTCTGTACCCACCACGGGAAACGGCGCACCAAACAGACACGCCTTCTGCGAAATATATTGCCCAACATAACACATTTGCTCTGCCATTTTTACACATGTCATACCCCGCACACTTCCGCCAATTCCGCTCATTTTTACCCCCGTTGTTGTCTTGATAAACTATATTATGAAGGCACACGCGGGAAGGTGAAGGGCATCATTTCATCTTTTAACCCTAAATAGGTCTTGAATAATCGCTTTAAGGCGTATACTATTACACGCTGTATTTCGAAGGACGTGACTTATGGATTTTTTCAAAAAAATGGACGTTAAAAGATGGGCATCATACGCAGGGTCGCTATTGATGGTCGCATCATTAGGGTTTATTGTGCGAAGGATATTTTTAACCCACGGAGATGTAGACTTCAGCGTTTTTTACAATCCCGTGATTGTAATGGCGCTACTGGGCGTTGCACTGCTGGAAGGTGCGGGCATTATCATGGCTTCGTTTAATTATCGGGCGATGGTGGCGCATGTTTCGGGCATTCGGGTTAAAACTACGCTTGCCATGGTGGTGTATACCATGTCCAATGTGTACAAATATATCCCGGGCGGGGTAATGTACGTGCTTGGGCGCAATAAAATTGCAGTAGATACGGAAGACCTCTCCCACGCGAAGGTCGCGGTCGCCACGGTGTTGGAGGGCGCGTCAATAGCCATTGCCGCAGTAACCATTGCCATTGTGTTTTCGTTTGAGCATTCGATGTACTATATCCGGCAGATGGAAAACCTTGCAGTAATTGGCGTTATTGTGCTGATTGTTATTTGGGCGGCGATACCGATTATTTATCGTTTCCGCCACAAAATAAACGCGCAATGGCGCGATATCAAAGATAGTTCAAATAAATTGCGCCCCTCGTTGTTATTGGTACGCCTGTGCGTTGCGTTTGTGTTAATGTTTTTATGGGCGTTTACTTTCCTTGCTACGCTAATGCTGCTGGGGCAGGAAATGACGCTTGGGCTGGGCATTACGGTAATGGGATTGTATATGCTTTCGTGGGTTGCGGGCTTTCTTACACCCGGTGCGCCCAGCGGGCTGGGCGTGCGGGAAGTGGTAATGCTCATGTTTATGGGCGGCGCGTTAAACGAAGGGATATTAATTTCCGCCATGGTCATGCACCGTATGCTAACCGTCATTGGCGACCTTAGCGCTTACGGCATTGCGCTGGCATACGCGGGCGCAAAAAAAAGATTGGAGCAGGAAGCATGAGAAATATTGCACTCGCTATTTTAATGGAAGTCACGGAAAACGAAGCCTACGCCAACATTGCCCTGCGCAAAGGGCTGGCACAAACCACGTTAGAACCCCGCGACCGCGCCCTCGTCACCGAAATTGTGAACGAAACCTTGCGTAACCTGCGGGTCATTGACGGCATTATTAATCATTTTTCTACACTGCCCGTTGACCAAATGAAGCCGTACATACGCAATTTGCTTCGCATTTCCATTTGCCAGTTGCGCGTGCTAACAAAAATCCCGCCCCACGCCGCGGTACATGAAGCGGTGGAGCTTGCAAAATCCCAAGGCTACGGCAAGCTTGCGGGCTTTGTAAACGGCATACTTCGCAACGCCGTACGCAACCCCGATACACCCCCGCCCCCGTCGGAAGACAGCTGGGCACTACGGTATTCCTACCCCGCAAAGTTGGCAAACGACATTAAACGCTGGCTGGGGAAAGAAGACGCAAAAACCTTTGCCCAAAATTCTCACATCCCCCCTGCGCTCACTATTTTTACCAACACAACCAAAACCACACCCGAAGCCCTGGCCGCCACACTAGCCGCAGTGGACATTGAATGCGAACCGCTGGAAAACGGTTTATTCGCGCTGCGTAATACAGGCGATATATCTGCATTGCCTGCCTTCAAGGAAGGGCTGTTTTTTGTTATCGACGCGGGCGCAGTAGCCGCCGTTCGCGCATTGCAATTACAGCCCCATCAAACCCTCTTAGACCTATGCGCCGCCCCGGGCGGTAAGACCTTCGCCGCCGCCGCCTTTATGCAAAACACAGGCGAAATTACCGCACTGGACCTGCACCCCCATCGCGTAACCCTTATAGAAATGACGGCAAAGCGCTTAGGCTTCACCCAAATAAAAACGTTAGTGGGCGATGGGACAAGCATTTCTCTACCACAGTATGACGCCGTTCTTTTAGACGCGCCTTGCTCGGGACTTGGCACAATTCGCAAACGCCCCGAAATTAAGTACAAATACAACGGCACAGATGAAACCCTACCGGACGTACAGCGCAACCTGTTTGCCAACGCCGCAAAGCACGTAAAACCCAACGGAACACTGGTATACAGCACCTGCACCGTAGCCCGTGACGAAAACCACGATATGGTCGAATGGTTTTTAAAATACCATCTCCAATTCTACTTAGACAGCCAAGAACAGCTGCTGCCCGGCTCGCATAATGACGGCTTCTTTATCGCGCGGTTAGTGCGGGGTTAAAAGAATAAAACCTTCCCCAACAACTCCTTAACAATTATATAATATCCTACGAAATGAGGTGATTGACCATGGCGCGGATATTAATCGCAGAGGACGAAGGGGCAATAAATACGCTGGTTAAAAAAAATTTGGAACTGGTGGGGCATACCTGTTTTTCTGTTTTCGACGGCGAAGCGGCGTTAGAAGAAATTGAAAATGCACATTACGACCTAATATTGCTGGATATAATGATGCCAAAAATGGACGGCTTCGCGGTAATTGAAGAGGTGGGCAAGCGCATTCCCATTATTTTTCTTTCGGCGCGCAGTGCGGTGGCGGACAGGGTACGCGGGTTGAAGCTGGGCGCGGACGACTATATTGTAAAGCCCTTCGACATGCTGGAATTACAAGCACGGGTGGAATCGGTGCTGCGACGGGTAAATAAAGCAGACATGGCATTTACGCTGGGTGATGTGAAAGTGGACTTTCTGAGCCAGCAAGTATTTGTTAATGACTGCGCGGTGGAAATGTCGCCCAAGGAATTTTTGCTTGTTGAGGCGCTGATAAAAAACCGTAACATTGCTTTGTCCCGTGATAAATTACTGGAAATGGTGTGGGGGTACGACTTCTACGGCGACACACGCACGGTGGATGTACATATTCACGCGCTTCGCAAGAAGTTAAATTGGGACGATATTATTAAAACGGTGTACAAGCTGGGCTACCGCTTGGAGGTTAAATAATTGCGCATAAAAACATTTATTGCCACTTATTTATTATTTTTATTTATTTTATATGCCAGCGTAGGGGTGGTGCTAATTTATTTGTCTAATAGCCAGTTGGATATGCTTCGTAATAAAAGCGCGGCACAGTACCAGTCTATTATTCAAACGCTGGCGCGGGATATTTCTATATTACATGGGCGCCCCGGGTGGGACGTACAGGACTTGGTACACGAATATGCGCGGTATTTTAGCCGCCACAACGTTTCGTTAAATATTTTTGAGGAAGCCCAGAACGGTAGTGCCAATGCCGAGGTTACCCTTGTATTGGACGGCGAAGAGGGGCACCGCATTTCCATAGTCGGACACATGCCCGAACCTTTTGGGCATTTTTTATTGGAATATAATTTAAATATTGACGCAAATATTCAAGAAATGCTGGACATACAGCAGGTGCTTTTGTTGGTTGTCGTTGTTGTTTCATTGCTTGCGGCGGTGGCGTTGTACATATTGCTTGCGGTGGTTTTTCGCCCTATGGAGCGGATGGTACGTGCCGAGCAACGGGTGATTCTTTTACAGGAAGAGGCGGAGAGCAAGCAGCAATTCGTAGACAATTTTACCCACGAAATACGGACGCCCCTTACCTCTATTTACGGGTTTGCGGAATATTTGCAAAAAGCGTCCCTTCCCGCAGAAGAAATTGCCGAGTCTGCCCATTTTATTATGGACGAAACGCGCCACATGAAAAATATTGCCGATACCCTGCTGGAATTGGCGACCCTGCGCAATTTTTCTCCTACTTTAAAAGAAATTAAGGTTGCGGCGTTATTTAATGAAGTGACCCAATCCCTTTCGCCCTTGCTGGACAAAAAAGGCGTACGTATGGTATACGACACCGACGGCGGCACGATAAAGGCGCAAGAGGATTTAATCCGTAGCTTATTATTTAACCTATGTAACAACGCAATTAAGGCGTGCAAGCCCGACGCAGGTGAAATTAAAATGGAATTTTTAAATAATAAAATAATCGTGTCGGACAATGGCTGTGGCATTCCTATAGAAGCGTTGCCTAAGTTGACGGAGCCGTTTTTCCGCGTAGATAAAGCCCGCAATCGTGCCCATGGTGGTACGGGGCTTGGCTTAACCCTTTGTAAGCAAATTGCCGAGGTCCATGGCGCTAAAATGGAAATCGCGTCTATATTAAATGAAGGAACGCGCATCATTATTCATTTTACAAAACCATAATAAATTGAAAATAAATTATTAATAATTCCCATTTATACTCTTCTCATGGGCGAGGGAGCTTATGCGCAGAGGTTGCTTCCCCAAAAATAAAAAAGAAAAGAGGCTATACAATGAAGGCACGATTAAAGGAAATTTTGAAGGTAGCCATTGTTACGGTGGTGGCAATTGGCGGGTTTAGCGCGGCGTTATTATGGGCTAACCACCATGCATTACAGGCCTATGCGGCCCACACAGAGGTATTGGAAATTGACATCCCCGTTATGACGGAAATGACGTGGGTAACCCCTGACGAAGAATTGGATGAGGGGGAAGTCTATGCATCGTTCACATTAACCAATGTTACCGTACGCACCCACCCCGAGATACCCTCCATTTCTTTGCCCGACAACGTGTTAAGCGTGGATGAGGCGGCAAAAATTGGTGCGTTGTATATTTGGGAAGTGTTCCAGCGGGATATTAGCGACATGTATGTATTTATGTTTTTTTCCGAGTGGCATAACCATTCCCGTTATTTTTGGAGTGCCCAGGTTTTCCACACCACGGAAATAGAGATGCGAACCCCCACATTCTCCTTTTCCATTGATGCGGAAACGGGGGAATGGATTGATATTTCTTACTTCGACGCCTTTCCACGGGATATACGGCGCCCCATTGATGGGGAAAATGCAACCATTGCCCGCCGCCGTATGGCAGATTTAATGAACCAAAGCGACGATGAAATTATGGCGTATTTTAACTTTACCCAAGCTCGACTTGCCCACTACACCCAACGCGCCATGGAATACGCACAACGCCATTTTAACGAGACGGAAGTTGTCAGTGTAATGTTGGGGCAAATGACCCACGATTTTACGGGCACGCCTATGTTGTTTTCGGGCATTCATGTGGGTACGCAGGTGGACGATGCCGGCAATTTTACGGTGGAAATGAATGCCCTTGCCTTCACCATTACAGACGAAACAGGGCGTGCCGCTTACGTTGTTATTTCACTTACGGATGCCGAGTTCCAGCGGGTTACGATAACCACCTCCCACAATGATATACTACCAATTGATGTTGACCGCGAAGCAACGATAACGTGGGGGAGGGGTTAACATGAAACCGAAGCGAAATGTGATTGTGATTTTAGTTGCAATGTTGCTCATCGGCGGGCTGTTAACGGGCTGCGGCGATAGAGATAACGAACCAACACGGTCTGTGGAAATAATGACACCCGAGATGCGGCGCGAAGGTATGCCAAATCGCCCCGGGTCGTTGGATGATATTCCGCCGGAGCTACGCCATGCAGATGGGACTGTGGGGTAGATTAAAGTGAAAAGATTAAGACCTTGGGGACGCTGTCCCCAAGGTCCCAGAGCGAAGACAAACCCCCAATCGAGCAATCGACTGGGGGTAAAATTTTTGATTTTGGAAAAAAATGTGAGGAAAAGCGTGAAAGAGGAAAAAAGTGTGAAAACAAAGTGTTGTTATGCTTCCATC